>Ga0184629_10001294_pt1 | contig 10276 bp, 9 predicted proteins | sample PLM4_32_b1_FD_133158 | JGI IMG/M metagenome (GOLD analysis project Ga0184629, IMG submission 133158) | Groundwater sediment microbial communities from an aquifer in East River, Colorado, USA - PLM4_32_b1 | ecosystem: Environmental > Terrestrial > Soil > Riparian zone | place: USA: East River...
GGTCGGCGAGATTCGCGACGCCCTCTGATCCTGGCACGGCTGTTGCGAGGTGACCCTCTGCAGAGCAGAAGGCCCTGGCCCGTGACGACCGAGATTATGAGTGCGGCGCATACCGCGAGCCCAAATGCCGTATTGGCGGCCATCAAATCGGCGAGCCAAGCGACGGGCTCCGATTTCGACTATTTGCTGAGTATCGCCAGGCGCGAGAGCAATCTCGATAATACGGCAAAATCAAAGGGTTCGTCGGCAACCGGTCTGTTCCAGTTCATCGACCAAACCTGGCTCTCCCTGATCAAGCGCTACGGTAAGGATCACGGGCTCGGCGACTATGCCGACGCCATCAGCAGGACGGAGTCGGGCCGGTTTGTCGTCGGCTCGCAGGAGACCAAGTCGGCAATTCTTGCCCTGCGGGAGGATCCCAAAATTTCCGCCCTGATGGCCGGTGAGGCTGCCGTCGCGACCAAACAGTCGCTGGAGTGTGCCCTCGGCCGCTCGGTCTGTGCGGGCGAACTCTATGCCGCCCATTTCCTGGGCGAGGGCGGCGCCAAGCGCCTGATCGCCCTCAACGAGCAGCAAGCGGGTGCGCGGGCCGACCTCGCGTTCCCGGAGGCGTCAAAAGCAAACCGGAACGTTTTCTACCATGCCGACGGCCGTGCGAAGACCATTGGCGAAGTGCATGCCTGGGCGGTAGGGGACAAGGGCACGTCTCCGGCTCCGGCACAGCCGTCGGTGATGATTGCCGCCTCGGAAGCACCCCATGCACCGCGCAACATGACGCCAGCGAGCAACGCGACGGGCATCACTCGGGGTGACGCGGCCGATTCATTCGGACTTACCGTCCGCGGCTCGCGGCTGGTGTTGGCAGCGGACGGCGGACCTTTCCCGGCGACTCTGCCGCGCTCACCGCTGAGTCTGACCGCGGGCGTGCTCGAGATTCTTTCGGCTCTCGCCGTCCCTGCACGAGCTTCGCGCCAGAGCTAGGTCAATCGCACATCGTATATTTCGACTGCTCGCACAGCTCTCCGATTCGAGCCGCCTCATCGAGCTGTTGCAGCGTCATCTTCTGGATGAGCCGATCGACCGCCTGCTGCAGGTTGCTGTTCGGCATGCCGTTCGCGTTGAACGTCTGCAACCCGAAGAACATCCACATCAGAGCGCGAGGGTAGTCCTGCGTCACGCCTAGGCCCTCGCCGTAAATCGAGCCGAGACTGATCATGGCGCGGGGCGCCCCCTGCACGGCCGCACGGCGAAACCACTTGACCGCTTCGGCCGGATTCGGTTCGCCCACCAATCCTTCGATGTAGAACGCGCCGATATTGGTTTGGGCCTGGGGCTCACCTTTTTCGGCCGCCAACAGGTACCACCGGAAGGCTTCCATGCGGTCCCGCGCTACACCCCAACCGTTGTCGTAGAGCATCCCCATCGACAATTGCGCGCGTGCGTGATCCTGCGCTGCGGCCAGCCGAAACCACTTGGCAGCCTCGGTGTAGTCGAGCTGAGCGCCCTTGCCGGTTGCGTACATGTATCCAACAGTGAATTGGGCCTCGGCGGCTCCTTGTTCCGCGCGACCGAGCCACAAGTTCAGAGTCAATGCGTCGCCCGGTGAAACGGCCGCAGGCGATTCGCCGCTGGCGGGCGCCGCACCGGCGGCATTCCCCGCAACAAACACCAGCGCGACTATTGTCAGAGCACGGACGAAAACGAACCGCACGAGCTCACCTGCTGTGCGACTTTCGGCACCGAGCCTATCAGAGTCCCAAGGGCTCAGGACAGAGCCTTTGTCAGAGCGCTCCAGCGTTTGACTTTTTCGTCGAATGTCATCCCCGCATGGGCGGGACTGGTGGACGGCAGACGGGCGAAAACCCGCTGCGATCCGCTTAGCGTGGGCAGCGCATGACGGCGAAACGCGGCTTCCGATTTTGCGCCGTTGAAGAATACATGCGTGATTTTCGGAAAGGATGCGAACAAGGCGGCGAAATTGTTCGCCTCCTCGTCCCGAATCGCAGAGTCGAGACTGCCGGGTCTCGTGCAGGCTCTCAGCGAATCCCAGAGAGCGATACCCGCACTATCGAGAGCAACCAGCCGTTCTTGATAGGGGAGGGAGAGCCCGGCACCAAACAACTCGCCCATGATGCGCCAAAAAGCATTGCGCGGATGGGCGTAGTACTGTTCGGCTTTCAGCGAAACTTCTCCCGGCATGCTGCCGAGGACGAGGACCTTGCTGTTAGGTGAGACAACAGGCGGAAAGCTGTAAACAAAGCCCATGCCGCCTCTTTAATAGAAAAACTGCTCGTCCAGGATCCGTTCGTCGAGACTATGGCCGGCGTCGAACAACATGGTCACCGTCGTATCGCGATGCTCGGCAACGTCGACCCGGCTGACGTCGCGCACTTCGGTGTTGTCGGCGACCGCGCTGACGGGGCGCTTCCCCGGTTCCAGGATGTCGAAGCGTATCTGCACGTTGCGCGGCAGCAATGCGCCGCGCCAGCGCCGTGGCCGGAAGGCGCTCAGCGGCGTCATCGCGAGCAGCGCGGAGTCGATCGGCAGGATCGGTCCGTGTGCGGAGAGATTATACGCCGTGCTCCCGGCGGGCGTGGACACGAGAATGCCATCGCAGACGAGCTCCTCGAGGCGGACCTTGCCGTCGAGGAGGATGCGGAGCTTTGCCGCCTGGCGCGTTTGGCGCAGCAGCGACACTTCGTTGAAGGCAAGCGCCGTGCGCTCGCCTGTGGGCGAAACCGTACGCATCAGGAGAGGGCGGATCTTGGTCGGCTCGGCCGCCTCGATGCGCTTCGGCAGGTCGTCCTCGCGGAAGCTGTTCATCAGGAATCCGACCGAGCCCAGATTCATCCCGTAGATCGGGATCCTGCGATCGAGGAACGCATGCAGCGTCTGGAGCATGAATCCGTCGCCGCCTAGGGCAACGATGACGGTCGCTTCATCCGCGCCAGCATCGCCGTAGCGCGCGCGCAGTCTGCCAACTACGCCTTGCGCTTCAGGAGCATCGGAAGCGACGAAATGGAGTTTCTGCGCCATGGCGGACGTCAGCCGCCGGTAAGCGACATCTGGCGGGCGACGGCGGGACGGTTGTGACGGCGATCGATGATGAAGTCGTGGCCTTTGGGCTTGCGCGTGATCGCCTCATCGATCGCGGCATCGATGATCGCGTCATCGGCAGACGCGCGCAGCGGCGTTCGCAGATCGGCCGCGTCATCCTGGCCGAGGCACATATAGAGCGTGCCGGTGCAGGTCAGACGCACCCGATTGCACGACTCGCAGAAATTGTGAGAGAGCGGCGTGATGAACCCGAGCCGGCCGCCGGTTTCCGTCACACGGACATAGCGCGCAGGTCCACCGGTGCGTTCATCGCTCGCCTCCAGAGTGAACTCTTTCGCGAGATTGGCGCGCACGAGCGAGAGCGGCAGATATTGTTCGGTGCGGTCCGCGTCGACATCGCCCATCGGCATGGTCTCGATCAGCGTTATGTCCATGCCGCGGCCGTGCGACCATTTGATGAGCGAGGGGATTTCCTCATCGTTCACGCCGCGCAGCGCGACAACGTTGATCTTGATCCTGAGGCCCGCAGCCTGCGCAGCATCGATGCCCGCAAGCACGCGCGAGAGATCGCCCCAGCGGGTGATCGCGCGGAACTTGTCCGCATCGAGCGTGTCGACGGAGACGTTGATGCGTTTGACCCCGCAATCGACCAGTTCCGAGGCAAACCGGGCGAGCTGGCTTCCGTTGGTCGTGAGCGTCAGCTCGTCGAGCGCACCAGTTCCGATATGCCGTCCGAGCGAGCGGAACAGCTTCATCACGTCGCGTCGCACGAGCGGCTCGCCGCCGGTCAGTCTCAGCTTGTTGACGCCCTTGCGCACGAACGCGCTGCATAGCCGATCGAGCTCTTCCAGGGACAGCACATCGGCCTTGGGCAGAAAGGTCATGTGCTCCGGCATGCAATAGACGCAGCGGAAGTCACATCGGTCGGTGACGGAAACACGCAGATAGGTGACGTGGCGGCCAAACGGATCAATCATGGGCTAGATGTAGCAATTCCGGCCCGGACTTGCCACTTCAAGCGGCTGCTGCCCTAAGTCTTTCCAGCGCATCGCCTTTCGGCACTTGGCTGAAGATGGCCCGGATCTCCTGTTGGTCCATATCGGAGAGCACAGTCCCGCACTGCCTATGGTGGCGGCAAAGCTGGAAAACGGTCTGAAAGACGGACCCATCGATCCCGACCGCGCGGCAGGCGAGCGCCACGCCATGCGGATTCGCGCCGTAAAGAGCCTTGCGCACCGGCTCAACGTCCAATTGCAGGAGCGTGGCGAAGGCGTGCTCGAACAGCTCCATTTGTCCCTCGCGGAGCACGCGGATGAGGTAGGACGCCCTCAGCTGACCCGAGCTTGCAAGCTTGTCGATGAGCTTCCGCGCGCTGGTCTCAGAGACCGGCGAAAGCGGCGCCCCGACGGCGTGTCGCTCGAAAACCGTATCCAAGCAAGCCCCCCGCCGGCCCACAACCCCCGAGCCCGAATCGGTCTGCACGCTACGATCTGCTTCTTAAGATGTTGTTAAATTGGTCAACAAAGGGCAAACGAAACCGTTCGAAGTTGACGGGTAGTGGGCGATGAAGTTCGGCATTGGGCAGAGCGTCAGGCGAAGGGAAGATGTCCGGCTTGTGACCGGGCAGGGCCACTATACGGACGACATAAGGCTCGCGAACGAAGCGCACGCCTATTTCATCCGCAGCCCGCATCCCCATGCGGTGATCCGCCGCATCGATCTCGACGCCGTGCGGGCGGTCACGGGCGTCATCGGCGTGCTGACCGCAGAGGACATCGGCGACACCGGGACGATGCCGGTGCGCGGTGTGTTCAAGAACCGTGACGGCTCGGCCATCAAACAGTCACCGAAGGCGCTCCTGCCCAAGGATAAGGTGCGCTTCCCGGGCGAAGCCGTCGCGATGGTCGTCGCCGAGACGGCTGCCATCGCCAAGGACGCCGCTGAGCTTGCCGCCATCGACTACGACCCGCTTCCAGCGTCCGCCAGTCTCGATGCGGCGCCTAGTGGCGCCCAGATCTGGGACGACGTGCCGGGCAATCTGGTGTTCGATTGGGGGGAGGGCAAGGAAGCCGCCTGCAACGCCGCATTTGCCTCCGCAGCGAAAACGGTCGCGGTGGAGCTGGTGCAGAACCGCGTGGTGGCGAACCCGATGGAGCCGCGCGGGGCCATAGGCGTCTACGATGCAACCCGCGATCGGTACACGCTCTACACATCGACCCAAGGGCCGAGCACGATCCGCGATCGGATCGCGGCCGCGCTCCTGAAAATTCCGCCGGAGAAGCTTCGCGTGATCTCACAGGACGTCGGCGGCGGTTTCGGCATGAAGGCGACCGTCGTCGCCGAGCAGGCGCTCATGCTGATCGCAGCAAAGCGGTTCGGTCGGCCTGTGAAATGGACGGGTGAACGCATCGAGGCGTTCCTCGCCGATGGCCATGGGCGCGACGTCAAAATGCGCGGCGAGCTCGCACTCGACGAGGATGCCCGCATCCTCGGCTTGAGGCTCGAGAGCGCCGCCAACATGGGCGCCTACATGACGCATGTCGCGCCCTACATTCCGACCGTCGGGCTGCGCGTGATGGGCGGCGTCTATCGGGTGCCCGCGGTTTACGCGCATGTCCGCGGCTACGTCACGAACACAACCACGATCACCTCATATCGCGGCGCCGGGCGGCCAGAAGCGATCTACATCACCGAGCGCTTGCTCGATGCGGCAGCAGCGGCGTTCGGAATCGATCGGCTCGAGATCCGCAGACGCAATCTGATCGCGCCCAACGAGCTCCCGTACAGGAACTGGCGCGGTCTCTCCATCGACTCCGGCGACTTCCCGGGAAATCTGGAACTGTGCGCTCAACGTGCCGATTGGGCAGGGTTTGGCGCGCGGCGCGCGGAAACCGAACGCCGCGGCAAGAAGCGCGGGCGTGGCATTGCCTATTATTTCGAGGCCTCCGGCGGTCCAGGGGGCGCGGAGCCCGCTGTGATCCGCTTCGCGGAAGATGGTGCGGTCGATGTCTACCTCGCGACGCAATCGAACGGGCAGGGCCATGAGACCGCGTTTGCGCAGATCGTCTCCGATCGCCTCGGTGTGCCGTTCGACAAGGTGGTCATCAAGCAGGGCGACACCGATTTCGGCGTCGCGGGCGGAGGCACTGTCGGCTCGCGCTCGGCGCAGGCTTCAGGCAACGCGATCGGCGTCGTCGTCGAAGGCGTGGTGCGCAAAGGCAAGGCTGCGGCCGCTCAAGTGCTCCAGGCGAGCGGCGCGCCTGTCGACTTCGAAATCGAGGAGGGGATCGGACGTTTCAGGGTTTCGGGCACGATGCGCTCGATCGGCGTCAGCGAACTCGCCACCACATTGAGACGCGAGCGGCTACCGGGCTTCGAGAGTGGGCTCGACGACAGCGGGACGTTCGACTCGCCGCCTACGTTCCCCAATGGCTGCCATATCTGCGAAGTGGAGCTCGATCCGGAGACGGGCACGCTGGAGATCGTCGCCTATCACATCGTCGACGACGTCGGTCGCGTCATCAATCCGATGATCCTCGACGGACAGATTCATGGTGGCGTTGCCCAAGGCCTTGGCCAGGCCCTGATGGAGAACTGCGTCTATGACGAAGAGTCCGGACAGCTCATCACGGCGACGTTCACCGATTACGCGATGCCGCGCGCCGAAGACATGCCCGCGCTTGATGTCGTCTATAACGAGATCCCTTGCACGACGAACCCGCTGGGCGTGAAGGGAGCAGGAGAGGCCGGCACGATCGGGGCATTACCCGCGATCATCGGTGCGATTTCGGATGCCCTCGGCGTGCTGCACATCGACATGCCGGCAACGCCGGAGAAACTCTGGCGCGCTGCGCGCGAGCAGACGTAAGCGTAGGCTTTACTGCAGCTTGTAGTTCACACCAAGCATGAAGCCGCCGCGCTTAAGCTGAAACTTCGTCGGCACGCCTGCGAAGGCAAATGTCGGCTTCGACCCGTGGCTCCAGCGCCACTCAAAGCTGCCCAAGAGTTTCTGCGTGATGTTGAAGTTCACGCCGCTCTTGAACTGTACGTCCGCCGCAAACTCGATCTGCTCATGGCCCAACAGGATTGTGCTGATGTCAATAAGTCCGATGCCAGCGCCCACAAACGGCTTGAGGCGCCAGGCGCCTCCATTGAGCTCATAAAGGCCGCTTAACACCACACGCTGAGCTCTAAGACTGCCGACTGGCGTCATGCCTTGGCCGGGAATCGCGACGGACTCATCGATCGCTTCGATCTCAGTGCGAAAACCACCGGTCGCTTGCTGATCGCCGGAGCGCGCCGATTCTTTGCTCAATTGGCCATCGGCGCTGGAAGCCGGCAATAGCCAAGCTGGCGTCACGCCGATTTTGGTCGGTCCAGAAAACGCGGGGACTTCATCGGCGTGCGCAACACCGAACGTCCCAAAAAACATTATCCCCGCCAGTGCGAGTATCCGACGCATTGCGGCCCGTCCCATCCGCGGCGGTGCTGCTCCCATGCAGACGCCGTCGAGATAACGCACAGCATAGGCTTTCGCTTCGAAAAATCGTGGGCAGGACGGCGGCAGGATTAAGACCGTCTTACTTGGTCTGTTTGCTCTTTAGCGAGCAGGCGCGGAATCGGCCTCAGTGGCGACAATCTGCGCGACAGCGCGATAGTCGGTCTTTCCGCTGCCCATGACAGGAATATCGTTAACGCGGATAACGCGACGCGGCACGGCAAGTTCCGGAACGCCGTGATTTTGCACCCAGACCAAAAGATCGCTTCGCGTGGCGTCCGGATTCGTGGTTACAAGCACGATGCTCTCGCCTCTGCGGCCATCGGGCACCGCCAGCGCCGCATGCTGATGATCGGGCCACAAGGCGGACGCACAATTTTCAACCACGGTGAGCGAGACCGATTCCCCACCGACCTTCGCGAAGCGCTTCAATCGGCCGCGAATCGAGACGTAGCCGTCCTCATCGAGCGTGACGACATCGCCCGTGTCGTGCCAACCGTCCGGTGGCGGCACAATCTCGCCCGGCTTGTCCGCCTGGATGTAGCCGAGCATGACGTTCGGGCCGCTGACGAAGAGCCTGCCGCCGTCGCGAATACCCTCCACCGGCTCGATGCGCGCCTCGATTGCCGGCAACAGATGTCCGACGGTACCAGGCCGGTTCATCCCAGGCTGATTGGCTGCAAGCACGGGCGAGGCTTCAGTGACGCCGTAGCCTTCGAGCAACTCCACCGTGTACTTCCGCCGGAACAGCTGTCGCGTTTCATCGCGCAGGCGCTCTGCGCCGCATACGGCAAGGCGCAGGCTGTTGAGCTCTTCCGCCTCGGCGCTGCGTGCGTATTGAGAGACGAATGTATCGGTGGCGAGCAGGATCGTGGCGCGATGCTCCTTGATCCGGCGGACGATTTCATGCGGCTGGCGCGGTGTGGGATGCAGTACCGCTTTCACGCCGAGATAGAGCGGCATAAACGCGCCGACGGTCAGCCCAAACGAGTGAAAGGTCGGCAGCGGATTGAACACGACGTCGTTCGGATAGAACTGGATATGCGCGCGCACCTGCTCGACATTGGCAAGGATGTTCGCGTGCGAAAGCGCAACGCCCTTGGGCTCGCCCTCCGTTCCCGATGTGAAGAGGATGACGGCGGGTGAGTCCGGCGAAACGCGCGTCGCAACTCCCCGCGGCACGATCGACCCCACGGCGGCGGTCAGTTTGTCGAACAGCGAAAGCTTTTCGCGAACGTCCTCGAGATAGACCATCGTGGCGGTTGACTTCAGCCACGCTTCGAGCGCTTCGAACTTGCCAACTTCGATGAAGCGGTGCGCCGTCACCACGCGCATTATCTTGGACATCTGCAGCGCGGCTCTGAGACTCTGCTCGCCCGCCGTGAAATTGAGCATGGCGGGCACGCGGCCATAGGCCGAGAGAGCCAGCACCGCGATCACCGAGCCGATGCCTGTTGGAAGCAGAACGCCGACCGTTTCGCCGCGTCTCGTTCCGTTCTTCAGTGCGTGTCCCAGCGCCAGCGCCGCGCGCACAAGCTCCTCATAGGTGAGCGTGCGCTCGTCGCCGTCGGTGACGATCGGGTAGGCCCGTCCGAATTGCGCCCGCGCATCGATAAGCGCGGAGAACAGAGACCGGCGGGCGCGCGCAGGATCGTATGGGGCAAGATTATCGGCCAAAGTGCGTCCTTCCACGGCCGAACCTAACGCATTGAGGAAAACTGACAAAGCTTGGCTAAGTTCCGGCGGCCTTTCAACGATGCCGCCGGCTGCAAACGTGGGGGATTTCCGATAGTATTCATCCCTTCGTTGCGGGTGCGGGGGCGCTTTCCGAAGATGAGCTCGGTATATCGCTGGAGGCGACTCGTAATCGCCAGCTTGGTCGCAGTTCCGTTCTGGGGCAGCGCGCAGGCCGCTGACAGCCCGCCGGTAGTAGATTTCACCAAAGGCCTGATAGGCGCTCCCGCCGAGAATGCAAGCGGCATCGAAGCCGCGCTGGCACAGGAACAGGCCTCGGCGGCACTTAATGCAGCGATTGACGCCGGCGCGCTGTTGCCGGAAGACGAGGCAAATCTGCGGAATGCTCGCGGACTTGTACTTTTGGATGCACGGGACATAGACCGGGCGATCCAGGACTTCGATGCCGCAATTCGATTGCGTCCGGAGGACAGCGAGACTTATGGCAGGAGAAGCTTTGCATGGACGCTCAAAGGGTCCGGTGACCGCGCACTCTCCGATGCTGCGACGGCACTGCGGCTTAATCCCGATTCGGTCTGGGGGCATTTCGCACACGGTGTGGCGCTGCTCGGAACTGGAAGCGACACAGATGCACTTGGCGAATTCGATACGGTCAGCCGGCTCGATCCAAATTCGCCACTCGGTCATTGGGGGCGTGTGGAGCTCTTCACCCGCACGAACCAACAGGACAAGCTCGCCGCCGAGTTGGAGATATTGATCGCCCGCTTTCCCACGGCGCAAGCACTCACCTATCGCGGCAACGCTCACTTGTCCAAGATGAACTATGACCGCGCCATTGCGGATTTTACCGCCGCCGTTCGCTTGAATCCGGCCTTCGCCGACGCGCTGACGCGCCGCGCCGTGGCTTACGGTGCCAACGGCAATCTGGCGAATGCAATCGCGGACTCAACCGCTGCGCTGGCGCTTTCGACGAACGCTGCCGCCTATGTAGCTCGCGGCTGCTTTTATCGTCTTCAAGGTCGAAAA
>Ga0184629_10001295_pt1 | contig 10271 bp, 10 predicted proteins | sample PLM4_32_b1_FD_133158 | JGI IMG/M metagenome (GOLD analysis project Ga0184629, IMG submission 133158) | Groundwater sediment microbial communities from an aquifer in East River, Colorado, USA - PLM4_32_b1 | ecosystem: Environmental > Terrestrial > Soil > Riparian zone | place: USA: East River...
ACCTACGTCGGGGCGATCCCGGGCCGAATCTTGCATGCGCTGGAGCGCTGTGAGACGCGCAACCCGGTCCTGATGCTGGACGAGGTGGACAAGATGGGGTCCGACGTTCGCGGCGATCCGACCGCCGCCCTGCTCGAGGTGCTCGACCCGGCCCAGAACCATGCGTTCGTGGACCACTATCTGGAGCTGCCCTTCGATCTTTCGGGCGTGCTCTTCATCGCCACCGCCAACAGTCTCGCCCAGATCCCCGATCCACTGCTCGACCGCATGGAGGTGCTGACGCTCGCGGGGTACACCCCCGCCGAGAAGCTGGCGATCGCCAAGCGCTACCTCCTGCCGCGCCAGCTCAAGGAAACCGGCCTCCTGGCCGACCTCGCGAGCGTGGCCGACAGCGCGCTGGAGCGGCTCATCGCCGAATACACCCGCGAGGCTGGCGTCCGCCAGCTCGAGCGCGAGATCCAGGGCGTGCTGCGCAAGGCGGCGCGGCAGGTCGTCGAAGACGGCCGGGCGGCGGTCAAGGTGACCGGCAAGTCGCTCGAGGAGTTCGCGGGTCAGCCGAAGGTGATGAACGAAGTTGCGGGCCGCGCGCCCGAGATGGGGGTCGCCACGGGGCTTGCGTGGACCCCGGCCGGTGGCGACATCATCTTCGTCGAAGCGATTCAGATGCCGGGCCGCGGGCAGATCACGCTCACCGGCCAGCTGGGCGACGTGATGCGGGAGTCGGCGCAGGCGGCCTGGAGCCTGTTGCGCGCCCGCGCCGGCGCCCTCGGGATCCCGCCGCAGACCTTCGTGTCGACCGACGTGCACCTGCACGTGCCCGCCGGCGCCGTGCCCAAGGACGGCCCCTCGGCCGGGATCACGATCGCCACGGCGCTCGCCTCGCTGCTGGGGCGGCGGCCCGCGCGCCACGATGTGGCGATGACCGGCGAGCTGACGCTGCGCGGCCGCGTCCTGCCGGTGGGTGGTCTGCGGGAGAAACTCACCGCGGCGGCGCGCGCGGGAGTGCGCACGGTCATCGTGCCGGAGCGCAACCGCTCCGATCTGATCGAGCTGCCGGACGAGGTGAAGCGATTGCTCGACATTCACCCGGTGGACTCGCTCGACGAAGTGCTCGCCTTGGCACTGCTCGCGCCGGAAGCGGCGCCCCGTGGAGCCCGCGCCCGCAGCGGCGCGCGCACGGCCCGGGTCGTGCAGGGAGCGCGGGCGTGAGCGACTACGCCGCGCTGGAAGACGCCCTCCAGAAAATCGGCGCCCGCGACGGGCGGTTTCACGAGCGCGCCTACCTGTTCGTACTGGCGGCGCTCGAGTACGCCCAGGGTCGGCTCCCGGCCCGGCGGCACCTCTCCGGGGGCGAGTTGGCGTGGGCGTGCCGCGACTTCGCCCTCGAGCAATTCGGCCTCCTGGCGCCGACCGTGCTCGCACACTGGGGCGTGCACCGGACCGAGCACTTCGGGACGATCGTGTTCGCGTTGATCGACGCCGGCCTCCTGGCCCGGCAGCCGAGCGACCGAATCGAGGACTTCGAGCGGGTGTATGAGTTCGGCGAAGCGTTCGGGGCCGGCTATCGCTGGCCCGGTCTGGAGCGGGCGTAGTCCGGGGAAGTGAGGTGGACCAATGGACGGTAAGGAATGGCCGGCCTGCCAGAAGTGCCAGCGCGGTGTGTTGATCCCCCTATCCGATTACGGGCGAGACGGTGCCCCCATCACCTACAAGGCGTGGGTGTGCTCCACTCCTGACTGTGGCTTCAACGTCCGGATCGACAACGGGGAGATCTCGTTCGGTCGGGCGATCGGCCAGAGTCAGAAATAGGCTTGCACGCGGTCCGTCGGCCAGCCGTGAGCGGGCGCTTCTACCCTGCCACGGGCGATGCGCTCGAGCGCGACATCCGGGCGCTCCTGGCGCCCGTGGAGCCGGTGGCGCATCCGGCGGCGGCGCGCGCCGCGATCGCCCCGCACGCCGGCCTCGTGTATTCGGGTCTCACTGCCGCCCACGTGTTCGCCCGCCTCGACCTGCCGCGTCTCGTCGTGATCCTCGCCCCGAACCACACGGGGCGGTGCCGGGCGCCCGGCGGCGTCTCGCTGTGGGAGGACGGGGCGTTCGCCACGCCGATCGGCGAGGTGGCGATCGCCGCCGACCTCGCCGAGGCGGTGCGCGCGGCGTCGCCCTTGGTGGGCGTGGACCACGCAGCGCATCAGGATGAGCATGCGGTCGAATTGCAGCTCCCCTTTCTCCAGGTCCGGCGACGGGACGTGGCGATCGTGCCGCTGGTACTCGCCTGGGATGATTGGGACCACGCGCGGGCGTTGGGCGAAGCGCTCGCGGGTGTCGTGCGCGGGTGGGGCGAGCCGGTACTGCTGCTCGCCTCGAGCGACCTCAATCATTACGAGCCCGCACCGGTGACGGAGCTCAAGGACGCCCAGGCGCTCGCGGCGATTCAGGCGATGGACGGTGCCGAGTTGCTGCGCCGCTGCCGCACGGAGCGGATCTCGATGTGCGGCCGCGCACCCGTGGCGGTGGCGCTCGCGGCCGCCCGCGCCCTCGGGGGCGGGCGCGCTGAGGTCGTGGACTACCGTCATTCGGGTTGGGTTACGGGGGACGAGGCGAGCGTCGTGGGCTACGGGGGAGTGGTGATTCCGTGATGACGATTCCAGTGCTGTCGGCGGCCGAGGCCGCAGCTTGGGATGCCGCCGCCCGCACCCAGTATCACATCCCGAGTCGCGTGCTGATGGAGAGCGCGGGACGGGCGGCGGCCGCGGTGCTGGCGCGCGAATTCCCCGACGCGCTGGAGCGCGGGGTCCTGATCGTGGCCGGCGCGGGGAACAACGGCGGCGATGGCTGGGTGCTGGCGCGCGCGCTGCACGGATCGGGCCTCCCGGTCTGGGTGGTGGGACTCGATCCCAAGACCGACGATGCGATCGACAACCGCGCCCTGGCGCGGGTCGCCGGCGTACCGGAGCTGGCCCGGGACGAGCCGTGGCCCGCCGCGGCGGTGGCGGTGGACGCGCTGCTCGGCACCGGGGCCACGGGGCCGGCGCGCGGCGACGTGCTCGCCGCCGCGGAGCGGCTCGCCGCGAGCGCGCTCCCGGTATTCGCGCTCGATGGTCCCACCGGGCTCGACCTCTCCAGCGGGGAAACCCACGGGCCGGTTCGGGCGCGCGTCACCGTCACGTTCGGTGGCGCGCGGCGCGGCCATCTCGTGGCGCGCGAGTGGTGCGGGCGCGTGATCGTGGTGGACATCGGGTTTCCCCCGCCCGATCCCGCCGCGTCGGTACTGATCACCGATGCATGGGCCGGCGGGCGCCTGCCCCGGTTGCTGCCGGCGATGCACAAGGGCGACCGCGGTCGGGTGACCGTGGTCGGCGGCGCGGCCGGCATGACCGGCGCGGCGCTGCATGCCGCGCGGGCCGCCCTCGCCGCCGGCGCCGGGCTCGTGAAGCTCGTGGCGGGGAAGGAGACCCTGGAGGCCGCCCGCTCCAGCCTTCCCGACGTGCTCACCGTCGAGTCACGCCTCGGCCCCGAGCTCGAGCCCCAGGCGGCGGAGGCGCTCGATTGGGCCGATGCGCTCGTGATCGGCCCCGGACTGGGACGCGAGGCCGCCCGCGGACGCTTTCTCGCTGCGGCGCTCGCCCGCAAGCCGCTCCCCACCGTGCTCGACGCCGACGCACTCACGCTGTACGACGGCAAGGCGGAGCGCCCCGTCGTCTGCACCCCGCACCTGGGAGAGTTTCGCGCGCTCGCCGGCGACCAGCTTGCCGACGCCGCGGCGAACGATCGGTGGGCCGCGACCGCCAAGGCAGCGCAGAAGCTGCGCGCCTGCGTGTTGCTGAAGGGCGTGCCCACCGTGATCGCCGACCAGCGCGGGCCGGTGCTGGTCGTCGCGAGCGGTAACCCGGGCCTCGCGACCGGCGGCTCCGGCGACGTCCTCGCGGGATTCATCGGGGCGTTCCTGGCGCGTGGGCTGCCGCTTCCCGAGGCGGCCGCCCTCGGCGCCCACGCGCTGGGACGCGCCGCCGAGCTCGGGGCGCGCTCCTGGACTGCCCGCAGTCTGCGCCCCGCGGACGTCCTCGCGGCACTCCCCGACGTCTGGCGCGCGTGGAGCGCCGTCCAGCCCTTTGCTCCCCCGGTTGTCACGGTGCTCGAGCCGCCGGAGTCGGTGTGAAGGGCGGACCGGCGGTCGGGCGCGTGGTCAGGCGGTCAGGCGGTCGGGGGGACGGCGCCCGAGTGGCATGGCGCGCCATCCTGATCAGAATCGCTCCGACCGCCCTGACCGCCCTGACCGCCCTGACCGCCAGTCCGCCCGACCGCCTGTCCGCCCAGTCTCGTTTCTGGCACCCGGAAGAGCGCGTCCTGATCTCCGATTTCTCCGTGGTGGACGCCGTCGCAGCCTCCCCGTGGGTCGTGTTTGCGGCGACGCGACACGGCCTGCTGCTGTACGACCGGCGATCGCGCACCTGGCAGCTGCCGGTCACGACGCTCGACGGGTATCCCACCGCCCGGGTGCGCACCGCCCTGGCAGATCCCGCCGGGAACGCCGTGTGGCTCGGCACCACTGACGGATGGGCCCGCTACGACGCCGATCTGCGCCGCTGGGACGTCGGCTCCGCGCCGGGTGGTGTGTCCGCCTTGATGCTCGATGCCGGCGACCTGGCGAGCGGTGTCTTCTTGCGCGACATCACCGGATGGCACTTCCTGCCGCGCGGCGCGCTGCTGCCGATTGCCGGCACGCCCCTGCCGCCGCCCGGGCGCCGGGTCGAGCCCCTCGATGCGCGCACCGCCCTCGCCAGCGCGCCGATGGCCCAGGCCCTGCGTGCCCTGATTCTCACGGACCCACGGCTACGCTCCTATCAGTTTACGAGCGCGGCGCGCACCGCGGACGACAACGACCTGTTCTTCGGCACCAACGGACTCGGACTCGTCCGTATCGACGGGACGGTCGGGCAGTGGGAGCCGCTCACCTTCACGCTGCTCGGGGTGCGTGCCGACGCGCTGGCGCTCGGCCCCGATGGCGTCTGGGTGGCCGGCGGCGTCTCACCCCGGATCGGGAGCGGCGGACGCAGCGGCGTCACCTGGCTGCCGTCGGATCTGTCGTCCACCACGCCGGTCGAGCCCGCTCCCGGCGCCGATTTCGGGACCGCGACGGTACGCCGCCTCCTCGCGCTCGGGGGCGCCCTGTGGATCGCCACGAATGCCGGGGTCTACCGCTTGGATCCGGCGAGCGGCCGGACGCGCCGCTTCACCCTGGAAGACGGCCTGCCCTCCGAGGATGTGGGCGCGCTCGCCCGCGCGCCCGACGGCGTGTGGATCGGCACCGCGCGCGGACTCGCCGTGATCGCTGCGGACCGCGTGCTGCGCGTCGGCGCCTTCGCGCAGCCGGTGACGAGCCTGCTGGCGGTGGGCGACACCCTGTGGGTCGGGAGCCTGGCGGGCCTCGGCGCGCTGCTGCCGGGGGGCGCGGAGCCCGTCATTCCGCCCGACGTCCAGGCGGAGCCGGCGTTGCGGGCGCCGGTCGTGGCGCTGGCCCGCAGCGGCGATACCCTCGTCGCGGTCCTGGAGGACCAGGTGGCGTGGCGCGATCCCGCGTCGGCGCACTGGACCGTGGAGCGGCCGCGCGCGACCCTCGGTACGCTGCGGGCCGCGTCGGGCGATGCCGGCGGCGGCGGCGTGTGGCTGGCGGGCGCGATCGGCGTGGCCTGGTGGGACATCGCGCACGGGACCTATCGGCGGCTCGACATCCCGGGCGATCTGCCCGGGCCGGTGCGCGACGTCGCGGCTGCGGTGCCCTGGGTGTGGGTCGCGACCGACAGCGGTGCCGTGCGTCTGTCGCGCGAGGCGGTGACGGGAACGAGGCCGCGGTGACCGAGCACCTGTGGCTGGGCGGCGGGGCGGAGTTCCACCGCATCCGCAGCATCTACGCGCGTCTCGGATCCGCGGCGTACGGTCTCGGCGACGATTGCGCCCTGCTGCGGGCGGACAAGGCCACCATCGCGCTCAGCATCGACCTGAGTGTCGAAGGGGTGCACTTCCGGCGCGAATGGCTGTCGCTGCCCGAGATCGGCTATCGCGCCGCGGTGGCGGCGCTGTCCGATCTTGCGGCCGAAGGCGCCCGCGCCGCAGGCCTGCTCGTCTCGCTGGCGCTGCCGGCCGACCGGCCGGCGGGCGAGGCGGCGGAGGTCATGGGAGGGGTGGGGGAGGCGGCCGCGCTCGCCGGCGCGAAGGTCCTGGGCGGCGATCTGTCGCGTGCGCCCCAGCTGATCGTGGACGTGTGCGCCGTCGGGACCGCGCCGCGGCCCGTGCGGCGGGTCGGGGCGGAGTCGGGCGACGGCATCTGGGTGACGGGCCGACTGGGCGGTGCGGCGCTCGCGCTGCGGGAGCATCTCGCGCACCGTCCCCTGTCACCGGACCTCGCGCAGCGATTTAGCCGGCCCGAGCCCCGGCTCGCTGCGGGACAGTGGCTCGCCAGCCAGGGGGCGCATGCGATGATCGACGTCTCCGACGGCATCTCGACCGACGCGGGACACCTCGCCGCGGCTTCCGGCGTGGCGGTGGAGATCGCGTTGGAGCGAATCCCCTGTTGGGGCGGGGCACAGTCGATCCTGGCGGTGGCGAGCGGCGAGGAATACGAGCTGCTGGTCGCGCTGCCGCCGGCCTTCGGGGAGACTCAGGCGCGCGCCTTCGCGGGGCTCGTCGGACTGCCGCTCACCCGCATCGGCGCGTGCACCGCCGGGGCGGGGGTGCGGTTCACCGACCGCGGGGCGCCGGTCAACCCGCCCGCGGGCTACGACCACTTCGCCGCCTGATGCTGCGGATCCTCTGGTACTACGCCGTCCTGTTTGTCGTGACCGTACTCCACGCCTCCGGCACCCTGATCGCGGGCCTCCTCGGTGTGAAGCACCGGCCGGGTGGCGTGTACGACTGGGGGACACAGGTCTGGGCCCGCCGCGTGCTGTGGGGCGCGGGAACGCCCGTGATCGTGGAAGGGCGCGAGGTCATTCCCTCGGGGCCGGTCGTCTACGCGTCCAACCACTCGTCGATGTTCGACATCTGGGCGCTCGCGGCCGCGCTGCCCGGGTCGATCCGCTTCGTGGCCAAGCAGGAGCTGGCGAGCATCCCCCTGCTCGGCAAGGCCATGCTGGCCGCGGGCCACGTGACGATCGACCGCACCAACCGCTCGCAGGCGATGGAAGCGTACGACCTGGCGGCGCAGGGCATCCGCGAGCGGGGCATCTCGATCGTGGTGTTCCCGGAAGGGACGCGCAGCCGCACCGGCGAGCTGTTGCCGTTCAAGAATGCGCCGTTCAGCCTCGCGATCGCCGCGCAGGTGCCGCTCGTCCCCCTGTACGTGCACGCGACCTTCAGGATCCTCCCCAAAGGTGCCTGGAGGCTGCGGCCGACGCCGATTCGGGTGCTCGTGGGCGATCCCATCCCAACGACGGGTCTGACGCGGCACGACCGGGACGTGCTGCGGGAGCGGGCGCACGCCGCCATCGCCGCCCTCCGCGCCCGCGTTGACGGCGCGACGGCCGCCCCTTAAGGTTCGCGCCACCATGAGCACGATCATTTCCGTCCACGCCCGCGAGATCATCGACAGCCGCGGCAACCCCACGGTCGAAGCCGACGTCACGCTGGCGAGCGGCGCCAGCGGACGGGCGGCGGTGCCCTCCGGCGCGTCCACCGGCGAGCACGAGGCGGTGGAGCTGCGCGACGGCGACCAGCAGCGCTTCGGCGGCAAGGGCGTGCTCGAGGCGGTGAAAAACGTCAACGAGGTGATCGGCCCGAGGCTGGAGGGCTTCACCGCCACGGACCAGATCGCCGTCGACTACGCGATGCTGGAGCTCGACGGCACGCCGAACAAGAGCCACCTCGGCGCGAACGCCATCCTCGCCGTATCGATGGCCACGGCCCGCGCCGCCGCCGAGGACGCCGGCCTGCCGCTGTACCGCTACCTCGGCGGCCCGCTCGCGCACGTGCTGCCGGTGCCGATGATGAACATCCTGAACGGCGGCGCGCACGCGTCCAACACGGTGGACTTTCAGGAATTCATGGTGGTCCCGATCGGGGCCGAGACGTTCGCCGAGGGGTTGCGCACGGGCATCGAGGTGTTCCACGCCCTCAAGAAGGTGCTCGGCAAGCGCGGGCTGTCGACGGCCGTGGGCGACGAAGGCGGCTTCGCGCCCAACCTGCCGAACGACGAGGGGGCGCTCGAGGCGATCATGGCCGCGATCGAAGGCGCGGGCTTCGAGGCGGGGAAGGACGTCGCGATCGCGCTCGATCCGGCGGCTTCCGAGTTCTACGAGGACGGCGCCTACGTCTTCAAGAAGAGCGGCGCCGGGAAGAAGACGGCCGACGAGATGATCGCCCTCTACAAGTCGTGGATCGACCGCTATCCGATCGTGTCGATCGAGGACGGACTCGCCGAAGACGATTGGGCCGGGTGGGCGCGGCTCACCGAGACGCTCGGCAACCGCGTGCAGCTGGTCGGCGACGACCTCTTCTGCACCAGCGTCGAGCGCCTGGCGCGCGGCGTCGAAGAGGGGGTCGCGAACGCGATCCTCATCAAGGTGAACCAGATCGGCACGCTGACGGAGACGTTGCAGTGCATCGAGCTGGCGCGCTCCAACGGCTACGGCGCCGTCATTTCGCATCGCTCGGGGGAGACCGAGGATACCTTCATCGCCGACCTCGCGGTGGCGAGCGGGGTGGGGCAGATCAAGACCGGCTCGGGCTCGCGCACCGACCGCGTCGCCAAATACAACCAGCTGCTGCGCATCGCCGAGGCGCTGGGCGACGTGGGCCACTACCCCGGCCGGGACCTGTACGGCCTATGACGCGCGCGCAGCTCATCGGACTGGGCGGCGGAGGGGCCCTCGTGCTGGTGGCGTTGTTCGCGGGCGAGTACAGCACGCTCGACTGGCTCACGTTGCGGCGCCAGCTCGGCGAGGAGCGCGATTCGGTCGCGGCGCTGCGCGCGGGACTGGATTCGCTGGCGCGCCTGGCCCGCGCGCTCGAGAACGACCCCGCCACCCAGGAACGGGCGGCGCGGGAACAGTTCGGCCTGATTCGCGATGGGGAGATTCTCTACCGGATCGTGCCCGACCGCTGACGCCGGCCCTTGGTCAGTGGCTCTCGATGCCGATCGACAGCGACAACCGGTCCATCACTTCCGTGCGCCCGGCGGCGTTCATCCGCACCCGCTCGATCCCGTACGCCGCGCGGATCCGCACCGGGAAGCGCTGCGGGATTACGGGGACGTCGCGCACCCGCAGGCTGATGCCCCCTTCGCCGCCCATGCCGGACTGGAATCCCTGGGGCACGTTGACGTCCGCCGACAACACGTCCCAGAGCTCGATGTAGGACTGGACGTCGGGAAGGATTTCTCCCTGCGCCCGCGCCCGCCCTTCCATCAGGAACCACCGTTGCCGGCCGGCATTGCTGGTGTAGGTCCACGCATGCGGTCCGACGCGCACGGACAGCCAGGACAACGGCCGGGCGCCCAACTGGGCGTACCCCTCCACCACATCGCGGGCCGCGACCTGGGTCTGGCCGCTCGCTGGTGTCAGCTGACCCTGCCAATAGCCGAGGTTGAGGGTGATGAGCCCGCTGTAGATGATGTGCCCGTTGAGGCCGAAGGCGGCGCCCGAGAGCCGCTGCGTCGTCGGTCCAGTGGTACTGTTCACCCGCATGCCGACGCCGGACAACGACGCTTCCCACTGCCATGTGCGCTGGGCGGAGAGCGGGGCGGCGACCGCGAAGAGCAGGGCGAGCGTGGCGGTGCGGCTCATGGGCCTCCTCCGATCACTTCGGGGGCGCCGATATGGATGTCGAGCCGCTTCTGCTGGGCGCGGATCACGTTCTCCTGCATCGTCGTCTGGACCTGCGCCTGCCACCCTTCGCGCAGCGACTGGTTGGCGGCGATGTTGTCCGGCAGCGGGCGTCCGGGTCGGTGCTTGAGAAACCCGATCAGGCCGGCGAGGCTGAGGCCTCCGGCCACGACGTAGCGGCTGCCCGACGGGGTCGTCCCGCCGGCTACCAGTCCGGGGAGCAACACTACTCCGAGGCCCACGCCGGCGCCGCGCACGAGCGCCCCGAAGCCTTTTCCCGCGGACTCGCGCTCGGGGAAGAACAGGGAATCGGGGAGCGGCGGCGGCGTCGGCAGCGTGTCCTGGGGCCCGAGCACCAGGTCGAATGGGAGCCGCAGCACGCGGCCTTGCCGGCCCGCGTTGGTGAGCGACGTGACCGAGAAGACCAGCCGTCCCGAGTCGTTGGCCAGGAAG
>Ga0184629_10001296_pt1 | contig 10262 bp, 11 predicted proteins | sample PLM4_32_b1_FD_133158 | JGI IMG/M metagenome (GOLD analysis project Ga0184629, IMG submission 133158) | Groundwater sediment microbial communities from an aquifer in East River, Colorado, USA - PLM4_32_b1 | ecosystem: Environmental > Terrestrial > Soil > Riparian zone | place: USA: East River...
CTGCTCGGATTTGAATATAATAGTTGCTGCTGGACGATGCGCCTGGTAGTGCATCGCCTTACCACCGCCACATCGGTGGCGACCACCGGCGCGTTTTTCCAGCTTGAATTGAACGGCCTTTCGAAGCTCGGCTCTAATCCTCTCACGGTTTTAAGACGGGACATCCCCGGCTATACCAAGACCAATCAGCCAATCAACAGCAACGAACCATAGCAAATTCGATAACAATGTCCGAAGTACTGTGGTAACAAGCATGCTCAACATTTTTCTGCGCCGCACGTGCTGGATCGTGCTGGTAGGCGCATGCTTCATTGCCCCTCTCGGCGCCGCGCAAACCGGTGCAGTAACCAGGAAGGTCGTGCCGCTGGATCGCATCGTTGCAATAGTAAACGATGATGTAATCACCCAGTACGAGCTTAACGACCACATCAAACTGGTGGTCAACCAGCTCAACAAACAGGGCACTCCACTGCCGCCGCAAGATGTCCTGCAAAAACAGCTGCTGGAACGCTTAATCAACGACCGGGTACAGTTGCAGTACGCCAAGGAAACCGGCGTGCGCGTGGATGATACGCAGCTGGAAAAAACCCTGGAGCGCATTGCCGAGGGCAACAAAATGAGCCTGCAGGCAATGCGCGGGGCACTGGAGAGCGAGGGGGTCAATTTCAACCGCTTCCGCGAGGAAATACGGGCCGAGATCATCATGACTCGCCTCAAGGAACGTGAGGTGGACAACAAAATCGTAGTCACCGATAGCGAAATAGCCAATTATCTGAAATCTCAGGAAGCCTTGGCGGGCAAGGAGGACGAATACAATCTTGCGCATATCCTGGTGCTGGTACCGGAACAAGCAAGCCCGGAACAAATCAAGGCCAAGCGCGCGCGCGCCGAACAGGCCCTGGCACAGATTAAAAACGGCGCTGATTTCGCGCAAATTGCCGTGGGTTATTCCGATGCGGGTGATGCCCTGCAAGGCGGCGTTTTAGGCTGGCGCCCGGCAGGCCGGCTGCCGACTATTTTTCTGGAGGCGTTGCGCTCGATGCAGACGGGCGAGGTAAGCCCTGTGCTGCGCAGCGCCAACGGCTTTCACATCTTCAAAATACTGGACAAGCGCGGCAAGGATTCGGCAATGGAGGTACAGCAGACCCATGCCCGGCATATCCTCATTAAAACCAGCGAGCTGTTGTCTGAAAGCGAGGGGCGCACCCGCCTGCTCAATCTCAAGGAGCGGCTTGACAATCGCGCTGACTTCGCTGAACTCGCGCGGCTGCACTCCGAAGACGGCAGTGCTGCGCAGGGCGGCGACCTGGGTTGGCTTGCTCCGGGCGATACGGTGCCCGAGTTTGAACGCGCGATGAATACGCTCAAGATCGGGCAAACCAGCGATCCGGTGCGATCGCCTTTCGGTTGGCATCTGATCCAGGTGATGGAACGCCGCAATCAGGATATCAGCCGTGACCGGCAACGCCTGCTTGCTCGCCAGGTATTACGCGCACGTAAGTCTGATGAAGCCCACGAAGAATGGCTGCGCCAGTTGCGCGACAGCGCGTACGTGGAATACCGGTTGGAAGACAAGTAAGGGGTTGGGAGTGAAGAGCGAGGAATCAACCCCAAAACAGCTAAATCTCGTTCCTCACGCCTCACGCTTTCCTGTCATTGCCGTGACCGCCGGGGAACCTGCAGGCATCGGGCCGGATCTGTGCGTGCTGTTGGCGCGGCACAAGTTCCCGGCGCGCATCGTGGTGATTGCAGACAAAACCCTGCTTGCCGAGCGCGCCGTGATATTGAAGAAAAAAATCAAGCTGGTTGATTTCACCCCGGGCCGCGTTAAAGCTCATGGTTCAGGAGTCTTGCTGGTGCTGCATGAACCGCTTGTCAAACCCGCGGTTCTCGGAAAACCGGATCCCGCCAACAGCGGCTACGTGCTGCGCACGCTGCAACAAGCGGTGCGAGGCTGCCTGGAAAAGCATTTCGATGCCATGGTGACCGCGCCGGTGCACAAAGGCGTGATCAATGATGCCGGCATCCCTTTCACCGGGCATACCGAATATCTGGCGCAGCAGACCGCAACCCGGCACGTAGTGATGCTGCTCACAGGAAGGGGCTTACGGGTCGCGCTTGCCACTACCCATCTCGCTTTGAAAGATGTGCCGGCTGCGCTCAACCAAGACGGCTTGGAGCGTTGCCTGCGCATTCTGCATCATGACCTGGTAATGCGTTTTGGCATCGCCGCGCCGCGTATACTGGTGGCAGGCTTGAATCCCCACGCCGGCGAATCCGGTTATCTGGGGAATGAGGAAACGCAAATCATCGGCCCGGTGGTGAAGAAGCTTCGTTATGAGGGATTTGACGTGCAGGGGCCGCTTCCTGCGGACACCTTGTTTACTCATGAGCGCCTTAAACGCTGCGATTGCGTGCTGACGATGTACCACGATCAGGGACTTCCGGTGCTGAAGTACGCTAGTTTTGGCTCCGGAGTGAATGTCACACTGGGTTTACCCATCATCCGCACTTCAGTTGACCACGGCACCGCGCTCGATCTGGCGGGGACCGGTAAAATCGACAGCAGAAGCCTGTTGGCGGCGATAAAACTCGCCTTGCAGCTCTCAAATAACGCCAAGCGCCAGGGGACGCGAAGCGCAAGCCAAACCCTGCGAGCCCTTATTAAAAAATGAACCGGCACGCGCCGGAAGCCCTTATCCGACCCTTCAACAATGCAACACATTGCCAGAAAACGATTCGGCCAGAATTTTCTGGTTGACCGGGAAATCATAGACGCCATCATCACAGCGATTGCTCCACAAAGCTCGGATCGCATGGTGGAAATCGGGCCTGGCTTGGGCGCGCTGACCCGCCCGCTGCTGGAACGGCTTAAACACCTTCATGTCGTGGAAATTGACCGTGACATCGCGGCACGCTTGATTGGCGAATTTCCTGCCCCCCGGCTCACGGTACATGTCACCGACGCCCTGCGTTTTGATTTCTCTGCGCTGGGTGAAAACCTGCGTGTCGTCGGCAACCTGCCTTACAATATTTCTTCGCCGCTGTTGTTTCACTTGACCCGCTTCGCCAGCCGCATCCGCGATCTGCATGTAATGCTGCAAAAAGAAGTGGTGGAACGCATGGTGGCTGCGCCGTCCGGCGCTGCCTATGGCAGGCTGTCGGTGATGCTACAATACCGCTATGCCATGGAAAAACTGCTGGCCGTGCCAAGCCAGGCATTCCGGCCGGCACCCCGTGTCGAATCCGCGGTGATCCGCATGCTTCCGCGTGTGTCGAGCGAATTGCAGGCAAGGGATGAATCGCTTTTTGCGCGGATTGTGAGAAGCGCCTTCGCCCAGCGCAGAAAGACTTTGCGTAACACCTTGGGCAGTTATCTCACGCGCGAGGACTTCGCAGCGCTGAGCATCGACCCCGGCTGGCGCGCGCAGAATCTGACCCCTGGTGATTTTGCGCGCATCGCCAACTATCTCGGCGACAAAGTTGGGGATAAAGCGCTTTGCAGCCGCACGTTTTGACGACCGCATGAAGTGGTTCTTATCCAAAACCAGCCTGTTCGGATTCGGTTTGGCCTTGCTCTTGATCGCCGCCAATATCGCCGTCTCCGTTGTCGCCTATCAGAACACCACCAAGCTGGTCGCCGCCCACGACGAGGCAACGGAGCTGCTCAAGACCCAGAAACTCACTGACGAAGTGCTGCAGCTTCTCACCGATGCCGAAACCGGCGAGCGCGGCTATCTCATCACCGGCGAGGAACGCTATCTCGAACCTTACAACGTGGCTATCGTCAGCATAGCCAATAAGCTCAAGCAACTGGGCCCGGGCCATCCGGCTATTTCCGCTCAACATCTGGATTCGCTCAATACCCTGGTTAACGCCAAGATCGGCGAACTCAATGAAACCATCACCCTGCGCAGAAAGGCCGGGTTTGAAGCCGCATTGAAAGTGGTGCTCACGGATAAGGGCAAAGCCTCCATGGACACTATCCGCCGCGCCATTGCCGAGATAGAACTGCAGGAAAAAGATCTGCTGGAGAATCGCAATGAAGCCGCTCGCGCGGGCCTGCGCAATACTTTCATCGCGTTTGCGGTTGCAGCGCTGCTTAATCGGCTATTGCTGGTGTCGATTTTCTATACGGCCTACCATGATCTCCACCAAGGCGCAAAAGATCAGCGAGCCTTGAAGGAACTCGGCGATAGACTGGAAAACGGCACGCGACTGCTTCAGCAGCGCGAGCACGAAAAAGTGGTATTGGGCCAGATGAGCGGGGTGCTGCAGTCCTGCATGAACGTCAAGGAGGCTTATAACGCCATCGCCCAGTTTGGCAAGCGCCTGTTTCACGGCGAGGCCGGTGTATTCTTCGTGATGCACGATTCGCGCGAATATCTGGAAGCCACGGCAACCTGGGGTGAGCCCGAGATCGGCGGGCCGCTGTTCGCGCCGGAGGAATGTTGGGCACTGCGGCGCGGCCGGCTGCACTTGGTGGACGATCCGCGCATTGGCCTGCAGTGCGATCACGTGAAAGCAGCCGGCGCTCCACTGTTGCCTTATCTGTGCGTGCCCATGGTGGTGCACTCGGAAACGGTGGGGCTTTTGCATTTGCAGTTGAGCACGGATTCAATTCGTGGCGAAGGGGCGCAGCGCCTAGATGTAATCCAGCAATTGGCAGCGACTTTTGCCGACCAGGTGGCACTAGCAGTGACTAACCTGCGGCTGCGTGAAACCTTGCGCCGGCAGTCTATACACGACCCGCTGACCGGCCTGCATAACCGGCGCTATTTACAAGAAGTGATGCAGCGCGAGCTCGCTCGCACCGAACGCAAAAAAACCATGCTTGCGGTTATCATCCTCGACGTGGACCACTTCAAGCGTTTCAACGACACCTACGGGCACGAAGCAGGAGATGCGGTGCTGCGCAGCCTGGCGCAATTGATTGAACGCCAGATTCGCGGCAGCGATATTGCCTGCCGTTATGGCGGAGAGGAATTTATTCTGGTTTTGCCTGAAGCCTCTTTAAGCATCGCGCGCCAGCGCGGGGAATTGCTGCGCGAAGCTGCACGCGGCATGCACGTAGCCTTAAGCGGACAAACCCTAGGCGTGGTCAGCATTTCGCTGGGACTCGCGCTATTTCCCCTGCACGGGCGCACTCCCGAGGAATTGATTCAAGCGGCGGACGCCGCACTCTATCGCGCCAAGCAGGCGGGTCGCAATTGCCTCATGATTGCTGAAGAGCCCTCCAAAACTATTTGAGTGAAAACCCGCGGCGCAAAAACTACGCGCCAGATTTTTTCTGGATGAACTCGATCTTGTAGCCATCCGGGTCTTCGACGAAGGCGATTACCGTGGTGCCGTGCTTCATCGGCCCGGCTTCGCGCGGCACCTTGCCGCCGCGCTTTTTCACTTCTTCGCACGCCTTGTACGCATCCGGAACTTCGATCGCCACATGGCCGTAGCCGTTGCCCAGATCGTAGGAAGCGGTCTCCCAATTATGAGTAAGTTCAAGCACGGCGTGAGAAGCTTCATCACCATAACCGACAAAAGCCAGGGTAAATTTGCCCTCAGGATAATCCTGCCTGCGCAGCACCTTCATACCCAGCACTTGGGTGTAAAACGCAATCGAGCGTTCGAGGTTACCGACGCGCAACATGGTGTGCATAATCCGCATGGTGTTCTCCTAAAGAACTTCTATATTTCGATCATCTCAAAATCTTCCTTACGCGCCCCGCATTCGGGGCAGGTCCAATTCGGCGGTAGGTCTTCCCATTTGGTTCCCGGCGCGATGCCCTCTTCCGGCAAACCTGCGGCTTCGTCATAGATAAAACCGCAAATCAGGCACATATAAGTTTTCATGGAGCTCAAGGATTAAGTTAAAATGCCATTATTATAACGAAACTCCCCATGCCTCAGTCCCCTCCCATCGTTCTTTGCTTCGCAGCCACCGATCCTTCCGGCGGCGCGGGTCTGCAAGCCGATATCATGACGCTCTCCAGCATGGGTTGCCATCCGCTTTCGGTAGTAACTGCGGTCACCATCCAGGACAGCGCAGGCGTGGAAGATTTGCTCGCGCTCGATCCGGAATGGGTGGCCGATCAGGCGCGTTGTGTGCTCGAGGACATGGCGGTGTCCGCTTTCAAAATCGGCCTGCTTGGTAGTGTAGAGATTATCGCTGCGATTGCCGAAGTGGTATCGGACTACCCGGACATACCTTTGGTGCTCGATCCGGTGCTGGCCTCCGGACGCGGCGATGAGTTGGTCACCGATGAAATGATTGCGGCGATGCGTGAGCTCTTGATTCCGCAAACGACTTTAATCACACCCAATAGCGTGGAAGCAAGGCGTTTGGCGCTGGACGAAAGCAACGATAACGATGATCCGGGTTTGAGCGAGTGCGCGCAACGGCTCCTGGATATGGGCTGCGAATACGTGCTTATTACCGGCACGCATGAAAACACCCCACAGGTCATCAACACCTTGTATACACAGGATGGCATCTTGCGCAATGACTCATGGGAACGCTTGCCGGGCAGTTATCACGGCTCGGGCTGCACGCTTGCTGCCGCAGTCACTGCAACCATCGCCAACGGGTTGAGCATCTCCGAAGCCGTAAGAGACGCCCAGGAATACACCTGGCACGCGCTGAAATCGGCTTTCCGCCCGGGGATGGGACAGTACATTCCCGACCGCCTGTTCTGGGCACGCGAAGAAGAAGATGAACGGCAGGATTAGCGGTCTTTACGCTATCACTCCCGATCTGGCCGACACCCAAAAATTAATTCAGCAAGTGCGGCTGGCGCTCGAAGGCGGCACACGCTGGCTGCAGTACCGCAACAAGAGCGCCGATAAATCACTTGGGTTGCAACAAGCAACAGCGCTGATGCGCCTGTGCCGCGAGTTCGCTGTGCCACTGATTATTAACGACAGCTTGGATGTGGCGCTTGAAATCGACGCAGACGGCGTCCATCTTGGTGCTCAGGACTGCCTGATCTCACACGCAAAAAACAAGCTCGGTGCAGAAAAAATCATCGGCATCTCGTGCTACGACAATCTGCAATGTGCGCTCGAAGCCGAAACGGAGGGAGCAGATTATGTGGCTCTTGGCAGTTTCTTTGCCTCCACTGTCAAACCCCATGCAGTCAGAGCACCGTTGAAATTGTTGCGCGAAGCGAAAGAGCGGCTGCGCGTGCCCGTGGTGGCAGTCGGAGGAATCGATTTGCATAACGCCGGCTTGCTGGTCGGCGCGGGAGCGGACGCGGTCGCGGTAATTTCCGCGCTGTTCAATGCCGAAGACATCAAAGAAACGGCGAAAAACTTTGCCGCCTTGTTTGCGGATTATCATCATGGCATCGCGTAACCAGGAATTATTCGAGCAATCGCAAAAACTCATCCCGGGCGGGGTAAATTCGCCGGTACGCGCATTCCAATCTGTCGGCGGTACACCGCTTTTTATCACTCGAGGCCAAGGCGCCACGGTTTGGGATGCAGATGGCAAAGCTTATACAGATTATGTCGGCTCATGGGGGCCGCTGATTCTCGGTCACGCACACCCTGATGTCGTCGCCGCCGTGCAGCGGGCGGCAGCCAGTGGCCTGAGTTTTGGCGCTCCCACAGAAAGCGAACTGGAAATGGCGCAGCTTCTGTGCAAGCTGCTGCCGTCAGTGCAACAAGTACGGCTGGTGAGTTCCGGCACCGAGGCGACGATGAGCGCGATTCGCCTTGCGCGCGGCTTTACCGGCAGGAGCCGCATCCTAAAGTTTGCCGGTTGCTATCACGGCCATGCTGACTCATTGCTGGTTAAGGCTGGCTCGGGGGCGCTCACTTTCAGCCAGCCTGATTCCGCTGGCGTTCCTGCGGAAACCGCTGCGCTGACCCTGGTGCTTGACTTTAACGACAGCGAAACTCTGGCGCAGACTTTCAATAAAATAGGCAACGAAATCGCCGCAGTCATCGTAGAGCCGGTTGCCGGCAATATGAATTTGATCGTACCCAAAACGGGATTCCTGCAGTTGCTAAGAAGCCTATGCACGAAACATGGTGCGGTGCTGATTTTCGATGAAGTGATGACCGGTTTTCGTGTCGGTCTCCACGGAGCACAAGGGCTTTACGGGATTGCTCCCGATCTCACTACTCTGGGCAAAGTAATCGGCGGCGGCATGCCGCTTGGCGCGTTTGGCGGCAGGCGCGATATCATGCAATACGTCGCTCCCGCCGGTCCGGTATATCAGGCAGGAACACTCTCAGGCAATCCTGTGGCGGTCGCGGCGGGCTTAGCAACGCTGCGCTTGGTCCAGGCCCCGGGTTTTTATGAAAAGCTCGCCGCAGCTACCCAGAAACTGACTGAAGGCTTGAGCACGGCCGCCCGGAAACATGGGGTCGCATTTTCGGCACAAGCAGTGGGTGGAATGTTCGGCATTTATTTCCGTCAAACCTCACCGCAAGGTTACGCTGAAGTCATACAATGCGATCAAACTTTATTCAACCGCTTTTTCCATGCGATGCTGCAGAAAGGCGTATATTTCGCGCCTTCTGCATTTGAAGCGGGCTTTGTATCTGCAGCTCACGGCGAAAAGGAAATTGCTGCAACGCTTGTAGCTGCTGAACAAGTGTTTTCAGGTTTATGACGGTGCTCATCAAACAGTTGTCGGTAATCAGCCGCGAGGCATTACGCCGGCACTTCCTCGCTTTCCCGCCCGAAGATGTGCGTCTGCGTTTTGGCAGCGGCATGAGCGCGGAGGGCATCTACGCCTATGTCGACAAGTTCGATTTCGACCGCGACGCGGTGTTGGGTGTGTTTGATGAAAATCTGCAGCTCACCAGCGTCGCGCATTTGGCGCTTGATCCGGAGCACGATGCTGCCGAGCTGGGCATCAGTGTGCTACCCGAACACCGCGGCCAAGGCATAGGCACGGCGCTGTTTGAGCGTGCCGTAGAAATGCAGACCGGTAATAAACATGTTGACGCCGAGAAAAGCAAATAAAGTCACAAACAAGTCAATTACCGCCCACCAAGCTAAAAGTGGCCCGTGTCACCCCTTTTAGTCCTGTTCGGCAGTGAAAAATGTTAATGCAACCCGGAGATGTACTCTGCCACCGCACGCATTTCCTGGTCGCTTAGTTTCACAGCGATGGCGCGCATCATCTTGCTGTTGTCATCGGCGCGCTCGCCGCTGCGGAAGGCTTTCAACTGTGCAAGGACATATTCCGCGTGCTGTCCGGCAAGCCGCGGAAACTGGGAAGGAATACCGGCGCCGTCAGGTGTATGGCAACTGGCGCATGCCGGAACTGCAGTTGCGGCATTGCCGCCACGATAGATTTTTTGTCCGAGCGCGACTAATTCTCTATCTTTGGCGCTGCCGAGTTTGGGTTTTTGCTTACCATAATAGGCTCCGAGATTTCTCATGTCATCCGGAGTAAAATTAGCAACAATCCCGCCCATGACCGCGCTTTTGCGACCTCCTGATTTAAAACTCAGCAACTGGTTGGTAAGATAGTCTGAATACTGTCCGGCGAGATTGGGATTTACCGGCAGCGGGCTGTTGCCATCCATGCCGTGACACGCCGCGCACACCTGGGTCACGATTTGTTGCGCCTTTGCCGGATCACCTTGTGCTGGGTTTGCAGCACCCGCAGAACTCAGCATCCAGGCCGCAGCAAGCAGCACCATGGTTTGCTTCATTTTAGAATCAGTCCTTTGAAAATCGGTGTGCGAATAAGCAGTCCATTTTATATCAGCTATTATCAATCGTGCTACTTGTTAAACTCATTGTGCCGACTTAATTCATGTCCCTGTTTCAACATATTGACTTTTATACTTCAGTCGCCGATTTGCGCGACCTGCCACCACCGCAAGGGGCAGAAATTGCATTCGCTGGCCGCTCTAACTCCGGAAAATCCAGCGCCATAAATGCACTCGCCAAGCGCAAACGACTTGCTTTCGTCGCCAAATCGCCTGGGCGCACTCAGCATATCAACTTCTTTAGCTTGGGGGATGCACGTTATCTTGTGGACCTCCCGGGTTATGGCTACGCCAAAGTACCTGCAACCACACGGCAGCGTTGGGAATCACTTTTAAGTAAGTACTTGCAAACCAGAAAAACATTGCGTGGCTTGGTACTCATCTTGGATGCCCGCCACCCTATCATGGTGCTGGATAAACAAATGCTGGACTGGTTCCTGCCTACCGGAAAGCCGGTGCATGTCCTGCTCAGCAAGGCCGATAAGTTAAACAGACAACAGGCAAATATTGCACTAAAGAACGTTGCTGAA
>Ga0184629_10001297_pt1 | contig 10259 bp, 8 predicted proteins | sample PLM4_32_b1_FD_133158 | JGI IMG/M metagenome (GOLD analysis project Ga0184629, IMG submission 133158) | Groundwater sediment microbial communities from an aquifer in East River, Colorado, USA - PLM4_32_b1 | ecosystem: Environmental > Terrestrial > Soil > Riparian zone | place: USA: East River...
AGGAGCGTCTGGTACGTATAGAAACAGGGTATGGCCTGGAGGGTGTGCTGACGGATGCGCTTTCTAGCCGGATTAACAGAAATGAAATCGCCCCCCATTTTCGTCAGGGGAATTATGATGAAGGGGTAAAAGCAGGCGTTATAGCTATCATTCAAGCAATAAAGGGAGAGTACAGAAACGATGATCCCCAACAGCACAGAAAGTCATCCAGGCGCTCGCCGATTGGCACCATCCTGATCTTAATCATTATCATCATCATTGCCTCAAGAAGGGGAAGAGGAGGCCGGGGTGGGGGTGGATATTGGTCATCGGGTAGTGGTTGGGTTGGACCTATGGGTGGTGGTTTTGGAGGCAGTTCAGGTTCCTGGGGTTCCGGAAGCGACTTTGGCGGGGGAGGCGGTTTTGGTGGTGGGGGATCAAGTGATTCATGGTGAAATACCTTGCCAAAGACGATGGGATACTTTAACAATAAACTAATAATGCTTGATTTAAAAACTACAGGTTGTGCAGCTGATGCCCTTCGAGCAGATCGAAAACCATGTCCAAGGCACATCTTCGCCTGCTCTTTATACCTTGTAATTTTTTTTTCATCCTACACTTCTGCCATAGCGCAAAAACCGGTGCCTGAGCTATGGGGTCTTCATGTTCATGATGAAGCGAAAGTGCTTTCGCAGCAGACGGTTGATCAACTGGAGAATCAATTGAAGATATACGAGGATTCTACCTCAAATCAGATTGCTATACTCATCATTTCGTCATTAGCGGGAGAGTCTATAGAAGAATATACATTGCGTGTAGCCGAAAAGTGGAAGCTAGGCCAAAAGGACAAGGACAATGGGGCTCTGCTCCTGATTTCGGTGGATGATCACAAAATGCGCATTGAAGTGGGCGAAGGCTTAGAAGGCGTTTTAACAGATGCGTTAAGCAGCTGGATAATAAGGAACGAACTAGCGCCTAACTTTCGCAAGGATGACTATGATGCAGGCGTAAAGGCCGGTGTAAACGCGATTATTGCAGCAATCGCAAGTGAGTACATGGCGACGGACACCAACGAAGATTCCATGGAAGAATTAGGTTGGAAGGAACGTTTACTTATCGGCGCGTTTGTTTTTGGTATCCTGGGCATCTTTACATGCATTGGCCTATTTGTACCGGGTTGTAGTGGATGGTTTCTCTATGCTTTTCTCATACCTTTCTATGCGGCATTTCCGATGGTTGTGTTTGGGGTAAAAGGCGGACTTGTAACATTAGTCGCGTATATGGTTGGTTTTCCTTTGTTAAAAATGATACTAGGCAAAACTCCATGGGGTCAGCGCATGGCTAAAAAAGTAGGCAAAGGTAATAGAGGAGGACGAGGAGGCGGCTGGTCTTCTGGCTCAGGCTGGTTAGGCGGAGGTGGGAGTTGGTCATCAGGCGGTGGAGGTGGATTTTCCGGTGGAGGAGGCAGCTTTGGAGGCGGAGGCAGCAGTGGCTCGTGGTGAATTCCATTGTATTAAAATAGATTCAATTAGATTATTCCTTTATGCGTTACATGAAAAAAGTATTCCTTCTGTTGTTTACAATAACAGCATGCACAACAGCCGATAAAAAGGCAACAGAAACCACAAAATCCTTTAGCGATTTTCTGGAAGCCTATTATGAAGAACGGTTGTCATTATTTCCGTTAGAAGCAACTCACACGGGAGACGCTCGCTACAACAATCTACTTCCGAATGATATAAGTGAAGCCCATCGCTCAAAACTGAATGCGTTCTATTCAAAATATCAAGATGAACTCGGCCAATATCAACGCAATGCGCTTACCAGTCAGGAACAAGTTAGCTACGATGTATTTAAGCGTGAGATGGAAATTAGCCTGAAGGGCTTAACCTTTAAAGATCATTACATGCCTGTTCAACAATTCTCGGCACTTACACTGACATTGCCTCAGATTGGGAGTGGCCAGAGTTTTCAGCCGTTTAAAAGTGTGAAGGACTATGAAAATTTTCTTTCCCGGATTGACGGATTTGCGGTCTGGATAGATACAGCGATTGTAAATATGCGTAAAGGCTTAGGCACCGGATATACCTTTCCAAAAGTGTTAATGGAGCGCGTACTTCCGCAAGCTCAGGATATGATCGTGGCTGATGTTAAGCAAAGTATATTCTGGCAACCTATCGCTAATATGCCGGACTCCATAACGGTTTCAGATAAAACAAGAATATCGGAAGCTTATTCTAAAGCGATCAGCGAAAAGATTGTACCAAGTTACCGGAAACTACATGACTTCATCCGGGACGAATACATTCCAAAAACAAGAATTACTTCAGGCCTATCAGACACCCCAGGGGGAAAAGAACACTATCAACACCTTATTAATTTTTGGACGACCACGAACCTGACCCCAGATGAGGTTTACAATACCGGATTAAGTGAAGTTGCTCGCATCACTGCAGAAATGGAGCGTGTGAAGAAGGAGGTTGGCTTCCATGGTGATCTTAAAGCGTTTTTTGCTTATGTCAATAATGACAAAAAGTTTATGCCTTTTAAAACACCTATGGAAGTGATTGAAGGATTCCATAGTATCCATGTGAAAATGGAGGCGCAGTTAAAGAAACTTTTTAATATGGTACCCAAGACTTCTTTTGAAGTTCGCCAAACAGAAGCTTTCCGAGCAGCATCTGCTAGCGCCGAATATAATCAGGGAAGTCAAGATGGATCACGACCAGGAATTTTTTATGTTCCTATTCTCAACGCCAAAACCTTTAACTATACAGGCATGGAGACCTTATTTCTTCATGAAGCTATTCCTGGTCATCATTATCAAACCTCGCTGCAGCAAGAGAATCAGGAGCTTCCGCGGTTTCGAAGGTTTTTATGGTATGGAGCATACGGGGAGGGATGGGCATTATATGCTGAGTCTCTGGGTAAGGAACTTGGCTTGTACAATGACCCTTATCAATATTTTGGAAACTTAGGCGATGAAATGCACCGCGCCATCCGCCTTGTGGTAGACGTCGGCCTTCACACAAAAGGATGGACGCGCGAACAAGCCATTAAATATATGTTGGACAATGAAGCCATTAGCGAACAGGGAGCAGCGGCAGAAATTGAACGGTATATGGCAATACCCGGACAGGCTCTTTCGTACAAAATCGGCCAGTTAAAAATTATTGAATTAAGGAAAAGGGCTTCGGAAACACTGGGTGATAGCTTCAATATCGCACTGTTTCACGATGAGGTCTTGAAGTATGGATGTCTTCCTTTGGATGTATTAGAAAGTCTGATCAATTCTTGGATTGAAGAGCAAATCAAGTGAGCCCAGGCACTTTTCAAAAAAAACTTTTTTAGTCCGGCCGGTAACTTGTTAAGCGGCCACCTGATCCTCGTGAAAAACCACAGGAATAAGCAAAACAAATTTGCGTTCTCAACTCACAACCTTATTTTTGACCCTTCTTTATAAACACCATCTCACAAATGAAACGCGACAAGGCCATTTTCGATCTTATTGAAAAAGAAAAACAGCGTCAGGAAGGCGGTATTGAACTCATTGCCTCCGAAAATTTTACATCCTTGCAAGTTATGAAAGCGCAGGGATCTGTGCTGACGAACAAGTATGCCGAAGGATTACCGGGAAAACGTTACTATGGAGGCTGTGAAGTTGTCGATGAGGTGGAGCAACTTGCCATTGATCGCGCGAAAGAACTTTTTGGTGCAGAATGGGCTAATGTTCAACCACATTCCGGGGCGCAGGCTAATGCAGCAGTGATGCTGGCCTGCTTAAAGCCGGGAGATAAGATTTTAGGATTTGATTTATTCCATGGCGGTCACCTAACCCATGGCTCGCCGGTTAACTTTTCTGGTAAACTTTATCAGCCGTCTTTTTATGGTGTAGAAGAAGAGACGGGACTTATTGATTTCGATAAGGTGATTCAGACGGCCCAGCGTGAAAGGCCAAAGATGGTCATCTGCGGAGCTTCAGCCTACAGTCGTGATTGGGATTATAAGAAATTAAGAGAAGCAGCGGATAGCGTTGGTGCTTTGCTACTCGCAGATATAGCGCATCCGGCAGGCTTGATTGCCCGCGGATTATTGACAGACCCCATGGAATATTGTCATATCGTCACCACAACAACGCACAAAACTCTTCGAGGCCCACGTGGAGGCATGATCCTGGTGGGCAAAAATTTTGAGAATCCATGGGGACTGAAAACCCCGAAGGGTGAAATCAGAAAAATAACTTCAATACTCGATTCTGGTGTGTTTCCAGGAACGCAAGGCGGTCCGTTAGAACACGTCATCGCAGCGAAAGCCGTCTCGTTTCAGGAAGCCTTGTCAGACGAATACATGGAGTACATTCTTCAGGTATCCAAAAATGCAAAAGCCATGGCGCAGGCATTTCTCGACAAAGGATATAAGATTATTTCTGGCGGAACCGATAATCACTTGATGCTGATCGACCTTCGTTCTAAAAAACTAACAGGTAAGCAAGCGGAGGAAGGTCTCATTCAGGCAGATATTACCATTAATAAAAACATGGTTCCCTTTGACACGCAATCCCCAATGGTTACTTCTGGTATGCGAATTGGTACACCAGCCATTACTACCCGTGGGTTCAAAGAGAAGGATGTCGTTAGGGTTGTTGATCTTATTGACGAGGCTCTTCAGAAACCGGAAGACGCCAAACATCTTAAAGCGGTCAAGCGTAAAGTAAACCGTTTCATGTTGAATTTTCCCTTGTATTAATTTTTGCTTATAGTCTCCTGTTATTAAACTTTAAACAGGTTAAGCGTACCAAACCAATTAATTATCATGCCACTGGATCAAGAGCCGATTGAAGAGAAAGAGATGAGTTTCCTTGACCACCTGGAGGAGTTGCGCTGGCACCTTATCCGATCGCTGGCGGCGGTGATAGTTTTCACTATTGTGGCATTTCTAAGTGCGAGATGGATTTTTGAAAACATTGTGTTTGCGCCGGCCAGACCTGACTTTCCCACGTTTAAAGCACTGTGCAAGCTTGGCAACCTCCTTCACTATGAAGGATTGTGCATCACCGACATTCCATTTCAGGTGCAAAGCCGTAACATGACCGGGCAGTTTACAATGCATATCATGGCTTCTTTTATTTTGGGATTTATGATTGCCTTTCCTTATGTAGCCTGGGAAATATGGCGTTTTATCAAGCCCGGTCTGCAGATTAAAGAAAGGAAGTACTCTAGAGGAGCCGTTGCGGCGATATCAATTTTGTTCTTTTTTGGTGTGATGTTTGGGTTTTATGTCATTGCCCCCTGGATGGTTTACTTTCTTGCTAATTATAGTATCAGCGATATGGTTGTAAATGAGTTCGATATTACATCCTATGTGTCTACTGTCGTGTTGCTTGTCTTTGGTTCGGGATTACTTTTTCAACTGCCCGTTGTCATTTATTTTTTGACCAAGATTGGAATCGTTACCCCGAAATTTCTGCGCACCTACAGAAAACACTCCATTATCATTATTTTAATTGTGGCCGCCATTGTTACACCACCAGACCCCCTCAGTCAAATGTTGATTTCAATTCCGTTGTACTTGCTTTTTGAAATTAGTATCTTGATATCTTCCTCTGTGGCAAAAAGAAAAGCAAAAGAAGAAGCGGAAGAATTGCTGAAGGAACAATCATCAACATCAACATCATGAAGATAGCGATTGGAAGCGATCATGCGGGGTTTGAGTATAAAGAAGGCCTTAAAAAATGGCTTGAGCAGAACGGTTATGAATCAAAGGATTTCGGCACATACAGCAGCGATTCCTCCGATTATGCGGACTTTGCCCACCCGGTTTCCACTGCGGTTGAAGAAAGTGAATTTGCACTTGGTGTCCTGATCTGTGGAAGTGCTAATGGTGTCGCCATCACGGCCAACAAGCACCAGGGGGTGCGCGCCGCCATTTGTTGGACTGAAGAACTTGCCACATTAGCCCGAAGTCATAATGACGCCAACATAGTTTGTCTACCAGCCCGGTTTATAAGCCTTGAATTAGCTGAAAAAATTGTTAATAAATTTCTCCACGCCTCATTTGAAGGGGGTAGGCACGCACGGCGAGTAAGCAAAATCAGTTGCTGACAGTTACCCGGGTATAGTATATCCCATTCCTGGTATACATTTTATTCAGTTCTGGAATGCGTTCTAAGAAGGGTTTAAGAAGATCACTTTTATCCCGAATAAAATCTGGTGGGTCGGTTTTCAAACCATCGTATACCGTAATTATATTTTTGTAGTATTCCGGGTGGTAAAAAATATCTTTTGTTAGATTCCAATTTAAGAAGGGAGAGGCAAGTCGGTTGTGCTTGTAAATGCTCCAATCATCATCCAAAACTAAAATCCGTTTTCCAGAGTTAGCAGATTCTTGTCCGGGAACGAAAAGCTGGCTATAGCTGACGTAGGTCAAGAGATGGTACCGGGCCAAATAATTAATGGTAACTGATCCTACCAAAAGAACCCAAATATATATTTCAGCAAATTTTTTTCTGCGTATGAGCAAGAGAAAATGGGTAATAAAGAAACTTAGGCTGGGTATAAGGGTGATGAGGTTTTGGGGTCTCAGGTCTTTTGAATAAAGGATTTGAACAACGGAAAAGATAATCCAAAAAAACATACTTTGAACAAGCTGCGTCTGATATTTTGAAAGACGAGCATCTCGGTTCATCATGACGAACGAAATAACAAGAAAGAATAATGGTAAGGCTCCTAATACCCATAAACTCATAGTCGAAATATAGTGGACTGAGCGAATGCTGAGATTGGGAATATAATAGTACTCCCATAGCGGAGAGAGACCATCCATCAGGTAGTAACAGCTCAATAGTAATAGATGAGGCAACAGGAAGCCGAAAACCAATAGAAAATATTTGCGAGAAGTACTGCGTGTGAAAATGATCAAGGTAATAAGTGCGCCAATCAAATACACACAATATGAGAAGGAGAAAAGGGAAGCCAGACTGATGTAGAGACCAAGATTAAAAATAGATTCATTACGCTGCTCCCGAAACTCAATCTCTTTGAATAGATTATTAAGGGCAGGTAGCAGAAAACCTGAGCCTAATAATTCAGGGGTTAGTGAAAGGGTATCGAAAGAAAAAGAGAATAAAACTGCAAAAATGAGCGATGGAATATAGGAGCTCTCGGCAAATGCTTTCTTACTAGCGAACACGATTCCCAGGTAGGATGCCTGCAAGAAGATGAGAAAGAATGCCAGTATATGGCGCGCTAATAATGAGCGGCCAAACAGGACATCCATCAACCCGTTAAACCAGCCAGCTAAGGGAGCAACAGAATCGACCAGTTCAATGTATAGTGCCCTCCCTTCATGAACCTTTTCACCCACTACAAAACTTTTTAGTTCAGGGTAAGTCATATCGGGCGAATCAATAAAGCGCGGAAAGTGAATAAACAGCAGAATGGCCAGCAAACCGAGTAAACGGTAGGGATCGTTGATTCGAAAATAGTGTAGCAAGTAAAAAGCGTTAAGGGCACAAAATAGACCAGGTTTTTATAATTGCCAATGGTTCATTGCTAATTGTTAGTCGATCAGAGATATTTGTCATTATGAGTGGCACAACAAGACAACAGAAATATGCTAAGCTTATTCAAAAAGAGCTTAGCGAGATTTTTCAGCGAGACAAACGCGGTATTCTGGACAATGCGTTTGTTACCATTGCTGACGTACGTATGAATCCTGATTTAAGTCTGGCAAGAGTTTATATCAGCATGTTGCTCGCGAGGGAGAAGGAAAAAACGCTGGAGAAGATTAACAGGCATAAAAGCGAAATACGCAAGGCGTTAGGCGATAAGATTGGCAAACAAGTCCGTATTATTCCTGAACTGATCTTTTATAAAGACGAAGTGGAGGAGAATGCAACCAGGATGGATGACCTGATTAAAAATCTGAATATTCCACCAGAAATGAAAAAATGATCTTACGATCAATTTTAAACACTACTTTATAAGCCACTCTCTTGAATCTTCCTTTTTTCATCGCCAGGCGTTACCTTCTCTCTAAACGAAAGAAGAATTTTATCAATGTGATTTCGATCATTTCGGTGGTTGCGGTCGCTATAATCTCTGCCGCTATCATCATTGTACTTTCCATATTTAATGGACTTGGCGATTTATTACATTCGATAAACAATTCTTTTGATCCGGAGATTAAGGTTGAAGCCAGGGTGGGAAAATCTTTTCCTGTTAGCGATACGCTAATACATAAAATTGAAGGGATTCCAGGTGTAAAAATTGTTACTGAAGTGATTGAGGAGTATGCGTATGCGCGTTACAATGGGGCGAACCAGGTTGTAACCATTAAGGGTGTTAGTGATAATTTTATTGATCAGGAGCGAATCCCTAAAGAGAGCATTGTTGAAGGAGAACTCGCGTTAAAAAAGAATGGAGTCAATCGGGCATTAGTGGGTTATGGCGTTAAGAGTACATTATCTATTGCGTTAGATCAGGATTTTTACCCCCTTCAGTTGTATTATGTGAAAAATGTCAAGGGGGGAAGCATAGATCCTTCAAAACTCTATACTCAAAAGAGTATTTTTCCGGGAGGCGTCTTCTCCATTATCCAGAATTTTGATGAGAGCTATGTCATCGTCCCCCTAGGGTTTGCCAAGGAGCTTCTTAATTATGACGATAAGCGTACATCACTTGAAATTAAGACGGACAAAGAGGTCAACATTGAGAATATTGAAGCAGCTATTCAAAATGTTTTGGGAAAAGATTTTAATGTGCTTAATGCAGAAGAACAGCATCAAGACCTTTATAGGGTGCTAAAGCTGGAAAAATTATTTGCTTCTATCGCGGCAATATTGTTGTTAATTATTGGCTCCATTAACATTTATTTTAGCCTGATGATGTTGGCGCTGGATAAAAAAAGGGATATCATGATACTGGCGTCCATGGGGGCTGATGCCCGACTATTGCAAAAGGTATTTATTATGGAGGGTTTGCTTATTGCCTCACTGGGTACGGCCTTAGGGCTATTCATGGGAGCGCTGATCGTAGTACTTCAACAGAACTTTAACCTTGTATCCATGGGGATGGATTCATCCGTTGTCGATGGCTATCCGGTAAAGATGGTGTACTCAGATTTCGTTTATGTATTCTTTGTGATGGGTATAGTAACAATCCTGATATCTTCTCGCCCTGCGGCACTCGCTTCCCGCCTTGCATCTGTTCAGAACCTGTAATATTGATGTACTATATTTTCCGAAAAAACCAATTTTTTCTGCAGGATAATCGCTAATTTTCGAGTTCCGTTTTCATCAAAACGCCGTTTTTTAGATGAAAGTCTCTGCTTCACAACCGTTTCAGATCATCTATTCGTTGTACCAGCACGAATATTTGGGCTTCGTTTTCGAATCCTATATTGTTCATCTTGACGATAAAGGGAAGCTTACGTATCAGCATCAGAACATTTCTTCTAAGAATGCCCGCGAATTCTCCAAAGGACTAGACGACCGGGATTTTGAATTAATTGAAATCATGGATTCTATGGCACAGGAGGCCATTGTAAAAAAGTTTTCCAGCAAATTCATGAAGCCCGAGGAGTTTTTTGCAAAGACGTTCGATAAGACTAAGGGCAATGAGCTGATACAAGAGCAGATTGAAGAGCACATGGAAAAGCGGAGATCTAAAGTCCTCGAAAAGCTGAAGGGCAAAATACTTTTTGAAATGGGCAACGACGGAGAGCCAACTTGGCGGAAGATCGATGTACTTGATAAACGCGCCACGATACAATTCCATTTCATGCGTACGGAGGAGAATACGAACTACTACCCAACGATTTTCTACCAGGGCAAAAAATTAGATTTACCAAATTCTTCAGCTTACCTGATTTGTAAAAGCCCGGCGTGGATGGTATTGAATGGGAAGCTTTACGGTTTTGAAAAACATGTAGACGGAAAGAAGTTGATTCCTTTTTTTACAAAAAAATATGTTGTCATACCAAAGAATGTAGAGGAGACATATTATAACCGTTTTGTTGCTCCGTTGATTGCTTCGTTTGATGATGTGGAAGCCAAGGGCTTTGAGATTAATAAAAGTACATATGATCCGCATCCGATATTAACGTTATCGGAGTTGCATACCGCACAAACATCTTCTGCACCTTCACTATTTGAGGGTCGGCCCTCCGTGGAGGACGCTGGTGATGAAGCAGGGAAAATTGTTTTTGACCTATCCTTCCGCTATGGCAAGCATCGTTTTCGTGGTGATAACATTGGCCCTGTTAGTGTATCCCTGGAGAAA
>Ga0184629_10001298_pt1 | contig 10243 bp, 9 predicted proteins | sample PLM4_32_b1_FD_133158 | JGI IMG/M metagenome (GOLD analysis project Ga0184629, IMG submission 133158) | Groundwater sediment microbial communities from an aquifer in East River, Colorado, USA - PLM4_32_b1 | ecosystem: Environmental > Terrestrial > Soil > Riparian zone | place: USA: East River...
GTTGCAAGAATACCAATCCTTGGATTAGGCATCCTCTTTCTTAGTTATTGCATTTGGCTTTTCACTCGACATAGGCGCTATAGCTGGACCGCAGGCTGGTCGCGGTGGCTACAGCTTTATGAAAAAAGAGAGCAGGGGAATCGGAATAGTTGAGTAGAAAAATTGTCGATCATGGTATCGTCAGTTAAAGTCGCGAATGTGGCCATTGGGTCCCTGCACCCAGCCCAATTGTAAGTAACATGAAGCAATTATAAATATTGTATTTGAGAATGATTTCAACTCCGGGCAGATGCATTATCATATTACCCTTTTTGTTCCCAAGAACAATTTCAAACTTGCAGATTTTTCTGTCTTCCAGGAGTAACGACCTGCGAACCAACTGCCGAACCCTTCTGAATTCAAGAAATCAGCAGGTATTTTGAGCAACAACATTTTCTCAAAACGACATGGTCTTCTAAGATCAAAGAAAGAGAATGGAAAATATGTTCCTGATATGAATCCCGAATTTAATCGAAACCTATTCAATCTCATTGAATTTGATTTCAGAATTTGTCGTTTGAAGCTGTTGCTTTTCATCTTATTTTTCTTTAACCTCATGCATAAATTTAGACTCAACCAGTCAATGGATCCTGATGGGGCAATTTGGAATCACATCACGAAATGACCTTTGGTGGCTACGTCCACTCTTGGTCCTTTTGGGCCTCTCTTCATTTATTGTATATGCCACCTGGGCAGCCTTACAGGGCGAACATTATGCTATCGGTCCTTACTTATCCCCCTTCTATTCTCCTGAAATATTTGGCAGTTCACCCCACAGTTGGTTTGGACCCAAGCCATCGTGGTGGCCAATGGTGATACCGTTCTCTCCAGCCATGCTTATTCTTTGGGCGCCCGGTGGAATGCGTTTTACCTGTTACTACTATCGTGGCGCTTACTACAAATCATTTTGGGCGGATCCCCCTGCATGCGCCGTGTCTGAACCCCGCAAAACATACCGTGGTGAAAATTCATTTCCCCTGGTGATGCAAAACATCCATCGCTATTTCCTATACCTCGCGATCATCTTTGTTATCATCCTTACTTATGATGCCTGGAAGGCGATGTGGTTCGCAGATCCTGCCACAGGAGAAAAAACGTTTGGCATTGGTGTGGGGACATTAGTTTTGACACTCAATGCAACACTGCTGGGCGGATATACTTTTGGTTGTCATTCATTTCGCCATTTAGTAGGCGGCTTTAAAGACCGGCTTTCAAAATCACCCGTTCAGAAGAAAGTTTACAACTGTGCCAGTTGCCTGAACAGGGGACATATGAATTGGGCATGGTTTAGTTTGTTTGGTGTCATGTTGGCGGATGCCTATGTGCGCCTTTGTTCCATGGGTATCTTAACAGACTGGAGAATATTGTAATGGCCAACTACGAAACATATCATCATGATGTCCTGGTGATCGGATCCGGTGGAGCAGGTCTGCGCGCTGCCATCGAAGCGTCCGCGGCGGGTGTTTCTGTGGCCGTGATTTGTCGCTCACTGTTAGGCAAGGCGCACACGGTGATGGCAGAAGGTGGAGTAGCTGCCGCCCTGGCAAATGTGGACGATCGTGATAGTTGGAACGTTCATTTTGCCGACACTATGCGTGGTGGTCAATATCTGAATAACTGGCGCATGGCTGAATTGCATGCGAAGGAGGCTCCCGATCGTGTAAGAGAGTTGGAGGCATGGGGAGCAGTATTTGACAGAACGGATGATGGCAGAATTTTACAACGAAATTTCGGTGGGCATAAGTATCCACGCCTGGCCCACGTAGGCGACCGCACTGGACTAGAGATGATTCGGACATTGCAAGATTACGCGATACATCAAAAGATAGACGTCTATCAGGAGTATACCATCGTCAGCTTGTTGAAAGAGGGTGAGAAAGTTGTGGGTGCATTTGGGTATGATCGTGAGAAAGGCCTTTTCAAAGTATTTCATGCAAAGGCCGTCATTATTGCTACGGGGGGCATGGGCAGGATCTATAAAATCTCCAGCAATAGTTGGGATTGTACCGGAGGTGGTATTTCGCTGGCCTACCACGCTGGTGCAGAACTTATTGACATGGAGTTTGTGCAGTTCCACCCCACCGGTATGGTGTGGCCTCCAAGTGTCCGGGGACTTTTAATCACAGAAGGTGTTCGTGGCGAGGGCGGCGTATTGCGAAATAATTTAGGGCGCAGATTTATGTTTGATGACATACCTGAACTTTACAAAGGGCAAACATCAACGGATGAAGAAGAAGGATGGAGATACACGCAAGGGGATAAAAATGCAAAACGTCCTCCGGAATTATTAACGCGTGACCATGTGGCCCGCTGTATCACGCGCGAGATAAAAGAAGGCCGGGGATCACCGCATGGAGGAGTGTTCCTGGACATCGCGTGGATCAAAGAGAAAATATCAAACGCAGGGGAACATATCAAGCGGAAATTGCCCAGCATGTATCACCAATTTAAAGAGCTGGCGGGTGTGGATATCACCAAGGAACCCATGGAAGTAGGTCCTACAACACATTACATCATGGGCGGTGTTCGTGTCGATGCAGACAGTCAGATGACGAGCATACCAGGCCTCTTTGCAGCCGGTGAATGTGCGGCCGGACTTCATGGCGCCAACCGGTTAGGTGGCAATTCGCTTTCAGACTTACTCGTTTTTGGTCAGCGTGCCGGTGAATATGCAGCGAAGTATGCTAAAGAATCAAAGGAGGGCAGTATCAGCGAGGAACAAGTGACGGAGATTTCAACGTTGGCGCTGGCCCCGTTCAATAGAGGATCAGCTCCTGCCTTCGAGAATCCTTTTCAAATCCAATCCGACTTACAGGAGGAGATGCAGAAACTCGTGGGAATTGTGCGGGTGGAAGGCGAATTGGATGAAGCCATTGATAAGGTAAAAGCTTTTAGTGAACGCGCCGGCCGAGCAGGCTGTGGAGGGAATCGCGGATATAACCCCGGATGGCATACAGCCCTGGAGTTAAAACATATGATCACCGTTGCTGAAGCAATTGCACGGGCAGCGAAAGAACGCAGAGAAAGCCGTGGTGGTCACTTTCGGGAAGATTTTCCGGAAAAGAGCGAAGTGTTCGGAAAAGTAAATATCTGCATAAAAAAAAATGTGGCAGGTGATATGGAAGTAAAGCAAATACCGAAACTAAAAATTCGCGAAGACCTTCAGCAAATAATAGATGAAATGAAATAATGCCAAAGGTTTTATTCAACATATGGCGCACCAATTCGAGCGGCGGTGAATTTCAGGAATATAAAACTGAGGTCACCGAAGGGATGGTAGTGCTTGATGCCATCCACCAGATCCAGGCTGAACATGCCAATGACCTGGCGGTGCGATGGAATTGCAAAGCGGGTAAATGCGGATCGTGCTCTGCAGAAATAAATGGGCATCCAAAACTAATGTGTATGACCCGCATGAGCGATATGCCGGAAGGAAAGCCCGTCACGATTCAGCCTTTGAAAGCTTTTCCCGTAATCAAAGATCTGGTGACCGATGTATCGGTGAACTACCGTATCAAAAAGAAAATAAAAAAGTTCAAGCCTCGCCCACCCGATGCACCAGACGGTACGTGGCGAATGGCTCAAAGCGACATAGACCGGGTTCAGGAGTTCCGGAAGTGTATTGAATGCTTCCTTTGCCAGGATGTCTGTCACGTTTTGCGGGAGCATCATTTGGAAGAAAAATTTGCTGGCCCGAGGCATATGGTATACACGGCGGCACTTGAAATGCACCCCCTTGATGTAGAGGACCGGACAGGAGATTTAAAGACCGAGCATGGCATTGGCTTCTGCAACATCACCAAGTGTTGCACAACGGTTTGCCCTGAAAACATTCACATTACGGATAACGCCATTATTCCATTGAAGGAAAGAGTTGCTGACAAGTTTTATGACCCGCTCATCAAGCTTTTCCGTATATTTAGTAAGTGAGAAGTAAATTTAGATTTTTGAGCCATGAGAACAGTATCACCATCCACAGAGACGCCTCAGTTTGAACTGAAGCCGCTTTCCAAAGAGGGCATCGATTCAGCAATGGGCAAAGCCGAACATTACAGACTGCTCAACCAGCCCCGGCTTGCTGAAAGCATTTGCCTGGATGTATTGGATATCGATCCGGGAAATCAAAAGGCGGCCGTTGTATTGTTATTGGCGCTCACCGATCAGTTCAAACAGTCTTCCACCAGGGCATCGAAGCAAGCCCTTGAACTGGCAAATAGTTTGAAGGATGAATACTCAAAGATTTATTATACCGGAATTATTCACGAGCGTCAAGGCGCTGCTGCCCTTAACTCTTCATCACCCGGTGGTGACTTCGATGCGTACGAATGGTATCGTGAAGCTATGGAGTTTTATGAAAAGGCCAACGAAATTAACAAGGGTGAGAACAACGATCCCATTCTCCGATGGAATACTTGCGCCCGCATCATTATGGAATACCACCTGCGCGAAAGACCTACAGATGATTATCAGCCAATGTTGGAGTGAAGAGCAGTTGCAAGCTTCAAGTCTCTACGAACAACTTGTAGCTTATAGCTTGTAACTTCGCGATTTTCTACGCGCCTTGTTGGTGTTCCATAACAAGGGCACCGAACCTTAACGACTATAAATCCTATACGAAATGGCTATTATGTGTTTTTTTCGTCTTCTTCTTTAATTCTTCCCATATTTCACACCGTCATCCTGAGCCCCGCTTCTATGAATGTTCTGTTTTTACTTATCGTTTCAGCTTTATTGGTGACCGTTCATCGTTGTGCAGCGAAGGATCTGTCAATTAACAAACATCCCTTTCACTATGTCGTCGCAGAGTCTCCCGCCTCGGAGGACTCTGCGCTTTCTCTGCACACGATGCTCATTGGCTCAATGCACTTGCAGGAATAACTGTTGGCGTTACTTCTCCGTGCTGGCCTACCGTCAAGGATAACGCCGAAGGTGAGACACAGTGATACTCGTCGCAGGTGAAGATCCGGGAGTAACATCTCCGCTCCATGCCGGCCCGCTCAGAGTGACAGAGTTGAAGGAACGGAACGTAACGTAATGGCTAGTATGTGTTTGTTTCGCCTTCTTCTTTAACTCTTCCCATATTACACACCGTCATCCTGAGCCCCGCTTCTATGAACGTTCTGTTTTTACTTATCGTTTCAGCTTCATTAGTGACCGTTCATTGTTGCGCAGCGAAGGATCTGTCAATTAACAAACATCCCTTTCCTTACGCTATACAGATTCTTCGCGCTGGCGCTTCCTCCGCGGCATGTCTGCCGCTTACAATGACGTTGGCGATTCGTTCCTTACGAAGTAAGGAAATGCAACCGTGGCAATCCCCGTACTACAACGTGAGCACTTCGTAGTCTGGGGAATGCTTCAGTCGTACACCTCCCGATGGCATCGGGATCGGAGACTCCTTAACAATGACGTGCTTATAGCGTCACTAACATTTTTTCCGTGTTCCACGGTGATACACTCAGAATGACGGCGTTGATGTGGTGTAACGTAATGTCTATTGTATATTTTGTTTCTTCTGTTGCTTTCTTATCGGAAACTCAAACCCGAACCGCGCATTAATAACATCGGCATAGGGACTTTTATGATCTGGATCAAATAATCGCGTCATGATCATCGCTGTTCCTCTAACACCCCCAATAAACCTGTAATCCTTTTTCATGCCTACAAATACTCCCCACACCCATTGCCGGTTACCAAGATCAATGGTTGCTGGTTTGGTTAATGGAGGAACAACAGCATTCATTACTTCAACTTCAGCACGTGGACAAAATCCTTTCCAAAGATTATATTCTCCGAATGCCCGTGGACCATAGATACTCGCTATTGAGTTAAAATAATTTTGCTTTGTGTTGTATGCCACGCGTAGGTTCCAGCCCAAGCCTCCGGTGATCCTGCCTGTGAAGCGATAACCTACATAAGGATTAAAATCTACCAATAAATCCTCTCCTTCTTTTTGGATCTGGATAGCAATGCCCGGAACAAGCCGTTCGATCCAAGGCTTATCTTTCATTTCATTAGGGCGTTTCTTAGGTAATTCACTAATGTTGTTTACGCTTGAATATTGCTTTTTGTACTTGGCGACAGTCTCCATTGCTTCCCGGAGTTGTTGTTCTTTTCCTGCAAAATGATTGATGGCTGCTTGCTGTACTTTTTCTACCACATGTTCTTTTACAGCTTCAGGATCTTTGGCTTGTTCTGCAAGGTCTTTGTATTCATCCAATACCTTCGTCTGATCCTTCATCTCATTTATGCCGGACATTTCTATTGCCTTCGTTTCTGCAAGTTTGTCCACTTGGTTTATCTGGCTGAGGTTTCCGGATGCATCACCTATCTTACCCTGTAATGAAGTGGCTTGGTTCGTGATGCCGTTAACTTGATTAAGATCGGGAGTAACATTCTTAATATCCGTGATGTCTGCTATAGTTCCAAGGTCTTTAAGTCCATCAATCTGAGGAAGATATTTAGCCTGTGGAAGATTTAATGAAGCATTCAAATTTGGTATTGTATTAGTCAGCTTATCAAAGCTTAAATCCCCTGGCAAATTTGCTTCAAGAGTGGAAAGATTTACACCCTCAATTTTACTGGTTAGCTGAGAAACTTTATACTGTAACTCCGGAGTAAGCGGAAGGTCCTTAATCTTATCGCTGGCTTTTTGTTTTATGGAATTCAACTTTCCGGTCACTTTTTCCTGCAACGCTGTGAGCGACTGATTGAGGCTATCTATTTTGTTGGTGTATTTTTCTGTAGAAAGTTTAAGGCCAGTGAGGCTATCTATCTTTTGTTGGTAGCCCGCCGTAAAAGATTGAATCTTAGTTACTGTTTTAGTGTAAGACTGCTTTACACTATCAACCTGGTGGTTAAAATTATTTTGAATAGAGTCCAGGCGATTCGTGATCGAAGTTAAAGTATCTGATGAAAATTTATTTTTAATGGAGTCTATACGGCTTGTAAAGGATGTTATCGTATCCGAGGGCAAAGCAATTTTCAATGAACTTATCTGGCTAAAGGAAGCCTGATAAAAGAAGATGAATATTATGATATATAACTTTTTCATTCGAAATAGGTCATCTTTTTTTAACATTATGCATCAGGATTTGGATCTTCAATTACATTTATCTTCATCACGCCAGTTTGTCCGAGGAACTCCGAACTCTTTCGGAGAAACCTGGCAACATCTCAAGTCCAAGTTACCTTACGCTCTTGCCTATGCGCAAAACTTTAACTAGTCATTTCCTTTTTTTGAAGACTCGGGAAACAGATGGTAATCGCTCCCTTTTGCTTTCCATTTTACAATATCAGCGTTTGTCCAGGACACATCATGGTTAAGTGTTATTGTTTGACCATCGATATCTTCATGCAAATTAGTTTTATCACCACCTCCATACATGCTCTGGATTTGTGTAAAGGCATTCTGAGCATCAACTCAGGTATAAGTTGTACCCAACGAATGCTCAATTACACCCATCCCATCAGGATCAATAAATCTGATTGGATTATCAATCGCATAATTGTACGGGCTCCATCTTCGGTATTGATCAGCCAGCGGATCAACTACTCCCCATCTTCCAATCTCCGGCATGTACATGCGTGCCCCATATTCCAGCCAGCCAAGATTCGATTCATCCTGAAGCTCTTTTCCATTGTACAAGTATTGATTTGGCGTAGAATTTTCCCGTTGATAAGAGTTGAATGTAAGTCCAAATGCATAGTAATTATTTGGTTGAATAAAGTTCCCAAGTAGTTCCATCCTTCTTTTCACATTTAACATATCCAACAGACTTACTCCAAAATATGGTAGTTATCTCATTCTCTTCAAGAATTCGATTACTGTTGTCTTCAATCATTATTACATCGTCAAACTTCCCACTTGCTGTTTGTATAGAAAGCTCTTCATATTTCTCAAGCTCATCAATCGAATACCCTTTTCCCCAAAATCTTCCTTCAGCTAAGGTTAATTCAAAACTAATTTTACTTGAGTACTTAGTGGTTTTGGAATATATATACAACAACATCACTTCAATGGGTTTTTTAGAAACCGATAGATCATTAATCCTGACCAATACTCGAAGCCTTTCATTTTGCAATGCCCCAAGGCCGTCCGGGAATTGTTTGTCTTCAACCCTAGTTATTTCTAATGTGTCTGTCCGGCCACTAACCGCGCCAAATACTAATACTTGCCCTCCCTTATATGGATTCCATGCTTGTTCCTGTTCCGTAAGGTAGGTTCGATTTTGAGCGCAACTCATATTAACAAGCGCAAGCATAACTGCTATTTTTATAAAAACTCTACTTGTCATACTATTTCGATTTCTATCACAATTTTTACATATCCTTTAGTTGGACGGGGTATTATCTGGAATTATTATTTTTTTGTCGATGAGATATTGGTACAACTTGGGATGTGTCTGCTTAAATTCTTCAGCAGTGTAAGTTTGTATTCCATGATTGCCAAGATCATCATCATTTCCATCTGGCATACGGGCATATTCGGAATTATTCCCTATTCTTTCATTTTTAGAATTTGTTGCGTCAGGGATCTTTCCTTTTCCTGAAATCTTATCATTATCTCGAAATGCCTGTAAGAGAAAAATCCCAGCCAAAGACTGAATTTGATTTGGCTGATGGGGGGCAAAGAGTAAAACTTGAATTAAATTAGGATCAATACCAGCATCGATCAAACCTTTAGCCATTCCCATAGCATGGGCTGCTCCCATACTATGGCCAATTAACTTTATCGTTTCGGCATCGTCCAATTTAATCTCTCCAGACTTAATTTTGTCAGCTAAAATTTTTCCTTCGGTTTCCCCTTTACTAAATCGATCACCTGCCGAGGAGTTGGCATGATTACTTCCATCCACATAATATCTCTTATTATCAGGAAAAGACCAGCTTTCATTAAAATCCCCCCAATAGTTGAAAGTATCACTGTAGAACCAGTTTTCTTTGTGGTCATGAGGCGCTGGAATGGGTACTTGTGATCTCGCCTGTCTAGCGACATACACAGCATAGTCACCAGGTCTAAATCCATTAACATAAACAATAAGTTTTCCTTCATAATCTATTGAGCTAATCGGATTATTTTCAACAAATGAATATGGACTATATTGTTCATAAATACTTGCATATTGATCTATTGCATTCCACCGTGCTATCTCCGGTTGGTACATTCTCCATCCGTAATTCAGCCACCCAAGACCTAACTCGTTTTGGATTTCTTTTCCGTTGTATTGGTACTTATTGTAAATGGAGTTTTCGCGTTGATATGAGTTGAAAGTCAATCCGAATGGATAATAATCCTGCGATGCTACAATCGGCCCCTTAATATGCTCTACCTTAAAGTCATCAAAGTATACTTCCACTGGAGTATCATTTTCATTGCTGAGGTAAATATATACATAACCTGGTTCTGTAATGACAACCTGCTCCGCTCCATCAAATGCTAAACGCTCATGCGGCACATCCGTGCCATTTTCTTTTGGCGTTTCCGAGAGCCGTTTAAACCCTCCTGACTTGAACACAAAGTTTTTATCAAAAACTATATAGTTCAGGTAGGCTTTGGGGCCGGTGCCACTGTCACCTGTGCGGGGAAGGGTTCCGATGTAGGGGAAGGTTGTTCCACCAATACTTCCCGCCGCTCCGCCATCTACAAAGGTCCCTGTAGGAGCAATACCTTGTGCAATGGCAGTCATCAGGTTTGTCAGTGCCGCATTCCAGTTGTTGGTGTTATTATCCAGGTACTTGGCGTAGACTTCCATCTTTATAGTATCACCCGGCATAACGCTTAATGATTTGGCAAGGCCATACCGTTCATTGGTCGTGCCGGAAAGCCGGGTAGAATAACTAGTTACACCAGCATTGACACTTACTGTGGCCTTAGATGTAAACCCACCATCAGCACTGGTTGCTGTAATGATTGCCGTTCCGGTTGAAACAGCTGATACTACCCCGTTGCTGTTTACAGTAGCCACAGCGGTGTTATCGGAAGTCCATGTAACGGATTGATTGCTTGCGTTGGATGGTGCGATAGTTCGGGTAAGTTGTCCCGTCTGCCCTGTGGTGAGGGATAATCTTGATGGTGAGATGCTCACACCATTGGCGGTAGCAACCCCCGTGGTAATATCTTTCACAATCACGTTGTCGATCCATACATCGCTGATCACACCACGGGCAAGGTAAAATGCCATCGTAAATGTGGAATTCGATA
>Ga0184629_10001299_pt1 | contig 10241 bp, 6 predicted proteins | sample PLM4_32_b1_FD_133158 | JGI IMG/M metagenome (GOLD analysis project Ga0184629, IMG submission 133158) | Groundwater sediment microbial communities from an aquifer in East River, Colorado, USA - PLM4_32_b1 | ecosystem: Environmental > Terrestrial > Soil > Riparian zone | place: USA: East River...
ATCGTATCGTCAGCCGAAACGGATACATCGGCGGGCGCACCTGGTACCTGCTCGAAAAGCGCATCGCCTCCTGATCCCACAAATCGAATTCGTGGTCCGTAGCCTCGCGCTCCTCGCATTCGGGGGAGCGCTGCTCGTCTTGGCCACCGACTGGGCGGTGCGGCGCCGGCATCTCCGCCCATCGGGTTGGTGGCCCAGCCTGGTGGAACGGTGGTCCCGTCCTGTGTTGCGACCCATGCAACGTCGCCTGATGCGCGCCGGGGCCAATCCGGTGGATGCGCCCCTTTGGCTCATTGGCGCGGTCGCCGTGGCGGGCTTGCTCGCCACCGGGCTGGTGCGCTGGATCGCCTCCGCCGGCACTCTCCTGCACGCGATGCGGGGCGCCGGACCCGGCGCCTGGATGAAGCTCGTCATCAACGCGGCGGTCTCGTTCCTGATGATGGCCGTCCTCATCCGGGTCATCGCCTCCTGGCTCGGCGCCGGCCGGTACAACAAGCTGATGAGGCCCGTGTACTACCTCACCGACTGGCTGGTCGAACCGATCGCGCGACGATTGCCCCCCATGGGCCGAATTGATCTGAGCCCGCTGATTGCCTACGTCCTGCTGCTGCTGCTGCGAAGCCTGCTCGCCGCTCCTCTTCGATGAATCCCGTGGTGCCCATCCAAGGTGGCGTGCGGCTCCAGCTGCACATTCAGCCGCGGGCCGCGCGAACCGAATACGTAGGGCGGTTCGGCGATGCGCTCAAAGTGCGGATCAAGAGCCCGCCGGTAGACGGTTCAGCGAACGACGAGCTGCTGCGGTTTCTGGCGAAAAGCCTCGGCGTTCCCCGGGCCCGGGTGGAGTTGGTGGCCGGCCATGCCGGTAGGAGGAAGACGGTCCAGGTGCTGGGGGTGACGGTTGGCGAGGTCGAAGGGCTGCTAGGCCTTGGCCCCTAGCCCAAGATGCCTTCGCCTGGCTAAGATTAGGGGTCCGGGACAACTGTTCGTGGCGATTTGCGCTGCTTGCGGCCACGTTAAACAAACGCTAAAACGCTGCCCGGGGCCGTTTTAGCTTCGGGATTTTCGCGTCCAGGAGATCCATACTCCGTTGCCGCCCTCAACCCCTGCCGTAAAGACTCCGGAGGATCGACGGTCCGCCCGCCTGAGCCGCCTCGAAGCGATCCTGGCGGAGCGGATTCTCCTGCTCGACGGGGCCATGGGCACCATGATCCAGGCTCATCGCCTGGGCGAGGCGGAGTATCGCGGGGAGCGGTTCGCTCAGTGGCCGGTGGACCTCAAGGGCAACAACGATCTCCTGGTCCTGACCCGTCCGTCGGTGATCCGCGGCATCCACGCCGAGTACCTCGCCGCCGGGGCGGACATCATCGAGACCAACTCCTTCAACTCCAACGCCATCTCCATGGCGGACTATCGCATGGAAGAGCTCTCCACCGAGCTCTCCCGCGAGTCCGCCCGGCTCGCCCGCGCGGTCGCCGACGAGTTCGAAGCCCGCAATCCTGCCCGCCCCCGCTATGTGGCCGGAGTCCTCGGGCCTACCAGCCGAACCGCGTCGATCTCGCCCGACGTCAACGACCCCGGTTTCCGGGCGGTGACATTCGAGCAGCTGGTGCGGGCCTACACCGATTCCATCGGCGGCCTGGTCGACGGCGGCGCCGATCTCCTCCTGGTCGAGACGATCTTCGATACCCTGAACGCCAAGGCGGCGCTGTTCGCGATCGAGGGGTACTTCGCGAGCACGGGCTTCCGCCTGCCGGTGATGATCTCCGGCACCATCACCGACCAGAGCGGCCGAACCCTTACCGGCCAGACGGCCGAGGCGTTCTGGCATTCGGTGATGCACGCCCGGCCTCTCTCGGTAGGACTCAACTGCGCGCTGGGCGCCCGGGCCCTGCGTCCGTACGTGCAGGAGCTCTCCCGCGTGGCGCCGGTCTACCTGAGCACCCACCCGAACGCCGGGTTGCCCAACGAATTCGGCGGGTACGACGAAACGCCGGAGACGATGTCGGCCACTCTTCGCGAGTTCGCCGAGCACGGCTTCCTCAACATCGTGGGTGGCTGTTGCGGCACCACTCCCGCCCATATCGCCGCCATTGCGGAAGCCGTGCGAGGCCTGCCGCCGCGGGTCCGGCCCGAGGTTCCTCACCGGCTCCGGCTCTCCGGCCTCGAGCCCCTCACCGTCGGGCCCGACACGCTCTTCGTCAATATTGGAGAGCGCACCAACGTGACCGGGTCGCGGCGGTTCGCCAAACTGGTCCTGGAGGGCGACTACGACGCGGCCTTGCAGGTGGCGCGGCAGCAGGTGGAAAACGGCGCCCAGATGATCGACGTGAACATGGACGAGGGCCTGCTCGACTCCGAGAAGGCAATGGGGACTTTCCTGCGGCTGATCGCGGCGGAGCCGGACATCAGCAAGGTGCCCATCGTGGTGGATTCCTCGAAATGGTCGGTGATCGAGGCCGGGCTTCGCTGCGTGCAGGGGAAGAGTGTGGTGAATTCGATCTCCCTCAAGGAGGGCGAGACCGAGTTCCTCCGCCAGGCCGAGCTGGTGCGCCGCTACGGCGCCGCGGTCATCGTGATGGCGTTCGACGAGCAGGGCCAGGCCGACACCGCCGACCGCAAGGTCCAGATCGGCAGGCGCGCTTTCCGGCTCCTCACCGAGCGGGCCGGCTTCCCGCCCGAAGACATCATTCTCGACCCCAACATCTTCGCCATCGCGACCGGCATCGAGCTGCACGACAACTACGCGGTCGAATATTTCGAAGCCACTCGGCGCATCAAGGCCGAGCTCCCCCTGGTGCATGTGAGCGGCGGGGTCAGCAACGTCTCCTTCTCCTTCCGCGGCAATGACGCCATTCGGGAGGCGATCCATGCGGTCTTCCTGTACCACGCGGTACGGGCTGGCATGGACATGGGCATCGTGAACGCCGGCGCCATGCCCATCTACACCGACATCCCGACGGACATTCTCGAGCGGGTCGAAGATGTGGTGCTGAATCGGCGTCCCGACGCCACCGAGCGCCTGCTGGCCGTCGCCGAATCCGCCAAGAAGACCGCCGGCCGGGCTGAAGACCTGGCCTGGCGAAGCCTGCCGGTACGGGAACGGCTCGCCCATGCGCTGGTCGAGGGCATCGATGCCTACGTGGTGCCCGACACCGAGGAAGCGAGGCTCGCGTTCGGGCGGCCCATCCACGTGATCGAGGGCCCGCTCATGGACGGGATGAACATTGTGGGCGATCTCTTCGGCAGCGGAAAGATGTTCCTGCCCCAGGTCGTGAAGAGCGCTCGGGTCATGAAAAAAGCGGTAGCGTACCTGGTGCCCTATCTCGAGGCGGAGAAGCAGGCATTGAGCGCCGCCGGCGGCCATCCCGACGCGCCGTCCAAGCCGAAGGGGAAGGTGCTGATGGCCACGGTCAAGGGGGACGTGCACGACATCGGCAAGAACATCGTCGGCGTGGTGCTCCAGTGTAACAACTACGACGTGATCGATCTCGGCGTCATGGTGCCCTGCGCCAGGATCCTCGAGACCGCCGTCCTGGAAAAGGTGGACCTGATCGGCCTCTCCGGACTGATCACTCCGTCCCTCGAAGAGATGTCCTATGTGGCGGAGGAGATGGCGCGCGAAGGTCTCTCGCTCCCGCTCCTGATCGGGGGCGCCACGACATCGCGGGTGCACACCGCAGTCAGGATCGCGCCCCGCTACCCGCACCCCGTGGTGCACGTGCTCGACGCCTCCCGCGCGGTGGGCGTGGCGGGCAGCCTGCTCAGCGAAACGCTCCGGGAAGATTTCGTGGCTGGGGTGGCCCGGGAATACGGCGAGATCCGGCGCGAACGCGCCGACCGCGCCGCCGGCGACCGGCTCGGCAGCATCGCCGAGGCGCGTGCGTCGCGCTTCGTCGCGAAGGGCCCGGCCACTCGCCCGCCCGTGCCCTCATTCCTTGGGACGCGGGTGTTCGACGACTATCCGCTCGCTGACCTGGTGTCGGCGATCGACTGGACTCCGTTCTTCCAGACCTGGGAGCTGCCCGGGCACTACCCGGCGATTCTCACCGATCCCGCAACGGCCAAGGCGGCGGCACCTCTCTTCGAAGACGCCCGGCGGCTGCTCGATCGCATCGTCCGCGACCGGCTGCTCACCGCCAAGGCGGTGGTCGGCTTCTGGCCGGCCAACGCCGTTTGCGACGACATCGAGCTTTACACCGACGAGACGCGAGCCGCTCGCCGTGCCGTCGTCCACACGCTGCGCCAGCAAATGGCCAAGGCACCCGGCCGGGCCAACTACGCGCTGGCCGATTTCGTGGCCCCGCGCGAGTCCGCCATCCCCGACTACCTCGGCGCCTTCACGGTGACGGCGGGCCACGGGCTCGAGGCAATCGTCCGGGAATTCGAGCGCGCCAACGACGACTACAGCGCCATTCTTGCCAAGGCCCTCGCGGACCGGCTGGCCGAGGCCTTTGCCGAGCGCCTTCACGAGCGCGTGCGCCGGGAGCTCTGGGGCTATGCTCCCGATGAGGCGCTCGCCAACGAGCAGCTCATCAAAGAGGCGTACCAGGGCATTCGCCCCGCCCCCGGCTATCCCGCCTGCCCCGACCACACCGAGAAGGGCACCCTGTTCGAGCTGCTCGACGCCACCGCCCGGATCGGCGTCCGCCTCACCGAGAGTTACGCGATGACACCGACCGCCGCCGTAAGCGGCTGGTATTTCTGGCATCCCGATGCGCGCTACTTCGGCGTGGGGAAGATCGGCCGCGATCAGGTCGAGGACTACGCCCGCCGGACCGGGATGTCGCGGGAAGTGGCGGAGCGATGGCTGGCGCCCAACCTGGGATACGAGCGAGGCGGCCGGTAATGCCGACGCTGCGCGAGCTGCTGGCCGACGGCCGCACCCACGTCTTCGACGGGGCGATGGGCACCATGCTCTACGGCCGCGGCGTCTACCTCAACGTGTGCTACGACGAGCTGAATCTCCGTCAACCCGATCTCATCGCCGAGATTCACCGCGCCTACGTCAAAGCCGGAGCCGAGCTGCTGGAGACCAACACCTTCGGCGCCAATCCACGCAAGCTGGCGCAGTACGGGCTCGCCGGAGACACCGAGCGGATCAACTGCGTCGCCGCCGAGCTGGCGCGTACTGCCGCCGGCGGTCGGGCCGCCGTGGTGGGCGCGATCGGCCCGCTGGGCATCCGAATCGAGCCGTTCGGCGAGACCTCGGTGGCCGAGGCGCGCGCCTACTTTACTCGGCAGGCGAGCGGCCTCCTAGAAGGCGGGGTCGACGGCTTCATCCTGGAGACCTTCAGCGATGTGGACGAGCTGCGCGCCGCGTTCGAGGCGGTGCGCGGCCTCACCGACTTGCCGGTCATCGCCCAGATGACCATCGGGAACGACGGGCGGACCCACTATGGCACCGAGCCCGCCGTGTTCGGCCCGCTCCTCGAGGCGATGGGCGCAGACGTCATCGGCGTGAATTGCTCGGTCGGGCCCCAGGGAATCCTCGAGGCGGTGGAGCAGCTCGCCCCGGTGGTGACCCGCCCCGTCTCCGCGCAGCCCAACGCCGGCCTCCCCCGCGATGTGGGAGACCGGAAGATCTACATGGCGTCCCCCGAGTACTTGGGAGACTACGCCCGGCGCATCGTGGAGGCGGGAGCCCGCTTCGTGGGAGGCTGCTGCGGCACCACCCCCGACCATATCAAGGCGATCTCGGGCTTCGTGCACTCGGTGGCGCCGCGACACGTGAACGTCACCGTCCCGGCCGAGCAGCTCGCGCAGGGCGTCGATACCGTGCCGCTGGCCCAGCGCTCCCGCTACGGCGCCAAGCTCGCCGCCGGTGAATTCATCACGACGGTGGAGATCGTGCCGCCGAAGGGCGTCGACCCGGCGCCGATGTTCGACCAGTGCCGGGCGCTCAAGGCGGCCGGCGTCGATGCCGTGAACGTGCCGGACGGGCCGCGGGCGCAGAGCCGGATGGGCGCCCTGCTGAGCGGCATCATGATCGAGCGCGAGGTGGGGCTCGAGGCGGTGGTGCACTACGCCTGCCGCGACCGCAATCTCCTCGGCATGCTGTCCGACCTCCTCGGCGCGGCGGCCGCCGGGCTTCGCAATCTTCTGCTCGTCACCGGCGACCCGCCCAAGATGGGCCCGTACCCCGATGCTACCGCGGTCTTCGACATCGACGCGATCGGCTTGACCAATCTGGTCGCGCGCCTCAACCGCGGGCTGGACCCGGGCCACAATGCGATCGGAACGCCCACGAAGTTCGTGATCGGCGTCGGGGTGAACCCGGCCGCGCCGGATCTCGAGCGCGAGCTGTCCCGCCTGCATTGGAAAGTGGAGGCGGGGGCGGAATTCGCGATTACCCAGCCGGTGTTCGACCTCGAGCAGCTCGACAAGTTTCTCAAGCGGATCGAAGCGTTCCGGCTGCCGGTGATCGGAGGTATCTGGCCGCTGGTGTCGCTCCGCAACGCCGAGTTCCTGGCCAACGAGGTGCCCGGCGTGACGGTGCCCGCGGAAATCCTGGACCGGATGCGCCGGGCCAGCGAGCGCGGCCGCGAGCAGGGGCTCGCAGAAGGGGTGACGATCGCGCGGGAGATGCTGGTCGCCGTCAAAGACCGGCTCAGTGGTGCCCAGGTGTCGGCGCCCCTCGGAAAGGTCCCGGTGGCGCTCGACGTCCTGGCGCTCCGCTAGTCATCGCGAGGGTCAGAAGGACCCGCGGCGAGCCGGCGAGCCAGCAGCTCCATCGTTTCGGCCAGCCTCACGAACTCGCCACGGTAGCCGTCCTGGTCTCGCCCTATGGCCTCCCGGGCTTGCACGATCAGGGCGCCATAGGTCGCTTTCCCCTGGTGTTCTGAGCCGCTTAGCAACATCCCAACGCCAGCCACCGCGCTCGCGAACCGGAAGGTCTCCGAGGGATTCCGCGTTTCGCCGCGGACCGTTCGCGCCAGCAGCCGGCTGGCGGAGCCCTGCGGCGCCTTGTACCGCAGCTTGACAGTCATCCACTCGGCTTCATGGACCGCCGCTTTGTTCTGCCGTACTTGCGGGTCAGTCGGCTGGTACTTGAGGTAGTCGACGTTCCCTACCTTCACGTCGAGTGGGGCACCGGCGGGGATAATCTCGTACAGCGCGGTCACCGCGTGCCCTGCGCCGAGCTCGCCGGCGTCCTTGGCATCGTCGTTGAAGTCCTCGTTGGCCAGCAACCGGTTCTCGTAGCCGATTAGGCGATAGGCGGAGACCCGGGCGGGATTGAACTCGACTTGAATCTTGACGTCCTTGGCGATGGTGTAGAGCGTGGCGCCCAGCTCCTTCACGAAGACCTTTCGCGCTTCGAGAATGTCGTTGACGTAGGCGTAGTGGCCGTTCCCCTTGTCCGCCAGCTGCTCCATCCTGGCGTCCTTGAGGTTGCCGGTGCCGAACCCCAGCACCGTCAGGAACACGCCGTGGCCGCGCTGCTCCTCGATCAGGCGCACCAGCTCCCCCTCGCTCGACACGCCGACGTTGAAATCGCCGTCCGTCGCGAGAATCACCCGGTTGTTGCCCTCGGCAAGGAAGCTCTTGCGGGCGGTCTCGTAGGCGAGCCGGATTCCCGCAGCGCCGGCGGTCGAGCCGCCCGCCTCGAGCCGCTCGATGGCATCGAGAATCGTGTCCTTGCGGTCCCCTGTCGTTGACGGCAATACCAACCCTGCCGCGCCGGCGTAGACCACGATGGCCACCTGGTCCTGGGGCCGAAGCTGGTTCACCAGCAGCCGGAACGCCGATTTGACCAGCGGGAGCTTGCGAGGATCGGCCATCGAGCCGGACACATCGAGCAGGAATACCAGGTTGTTCGGCGGAAGCGCCTCCATGGGAATCCGGCGCGCCTGCAGGCCGATCAGCGCAAGCCGGTGCCCGGGGTGCCAGGGCGCTGCGGCCAGCTCGGTCGTCACCGAAAAGGGGTCCTCGCCGCGGGGCTCGGCGTAGTCGTACGGGAAGTAATTGATCATCTCCTCGATGCGAACTGCGTCCTTGGGGGGAAGCTGTCCGTCCCCGACGAAGCGCCGAACGTTGGTGTAGGACGCCGCGTCCACGTCGATGGAGAAGGTCGAGAGCGGGCTCCGCGCAGAAGCCTGCCACCCATTCTCGTAGATGCGGCGGTATTCCTCGGTGTTAAAGTCCCGCGACCGCGGCATGATTGCCGGCGACCTTGCTATCGCACCCACGGCAAACCCCATGGAGCGCCGCGCCGTCTTGTCGTGGACCCCGGTGACGATCAGCTCCTCCAGACGGTTCACGTCCTGAGTCAGTACGAAATCGACCCGGACAACCGACCCCTGCTCCACCTTCACGGTCCGCGTGCCGGCTTTGCTACCGATCATGCGCGCGGTGACCATCACCTCACCCGTCGGCACGCCATCGATCCGATAGGTGCCATCCTTGCCGGTCTGGGCAGCGAGACTGGTGCCGCGGATGGCCACCGTCGCGCCCACCAGCGCGGTCCCCTGCTCTCCGGTGACCGTCCCGGCGATCGCGCCGGTGGCATGGGTTGGACCGTTGGGAATCGGAACGAGGGGCGCCGTCAGCACGCCGGCGATGAGGAATCCTTCGAGGCGTTTCATACGTCCTCCTGGTTGTCGGATCGAGCCATCGGGCCGACGGGAGATGCCCGGCCTTTCCGGGTTTGCACGTCCTTCGACCACAAGGATCCGTTTCGGCCTCTGCCTGGCCCGGGAAACGCATCGAATGCGCCACAATCCAACTCCTTGCACCGGGCGCGCTTGACGAAGCGCGCCGGAACAGCGGTCTGTCGGGCGGACACACCCGTCGTGTCGGGATGACACGCGGCACGGCTGTTGATGGAGAACGATTGCCCCGGGTATCTTCGGGCCAGCCACCGAAAGGACGACATGTCGCAGATCCTGACCAGTTCCCCTGCCCTCACCAGCCTGACCGAGGAAGAAGAGTTGTTCCGGCAGACCGTTCGGGATTTCGCCGAGGCTGAGGTGCAGCCGCACGTCAAGGAGATGGATGAGGCCGGAAAATTCCGGCCTGACCTGATCGAGAAGTTCTTCGAACTCGGGCTGATGGGCGTGGAAGTGCCCGAGGTGTGGGGCGGCGCCGGAGGCTCAATCTTCCTGGCCATGCTGGCCATCGAGGAGCTGGCACGGGTGGACGCCTCGGCAGCCATCTACGTCGACGTCCACAACACTCTGGTCAACAACTGCCTGCTTCGCTGGGGCAGCGAGGAGCAGAAGGCCCGGCTGTTCCCCCGGATGACCACAGGATTGCTTGGCGCATTCGCCCTCTCGGAGCCGGGGTCGGGAAGCGACGCCTTTGCCCTTGCCACCAGGGCCGAAAAGAAGGGAAGCCACTGGGAGCTCACCGGCCGCAAGTTCTGGATCACCAACGGTGCTGAGGCCGGGATCTTCATCGTCTTCGCCAACACCGATTTCTCCAAGGGTTACAAGGGCATCACCGGGTTCCTGGTCGAGCGGGAGTTCAAGGGGTTCGCCGTCGGCAAGAAGGAGGACAAGCTCGGCATCCGGGCCTCCAGCACCTGCGAGCTGATCCTCGAAAGCTGCAATGTGCCCGAAGCGAACATCCTGGGGCCGATCGGGCTGGGGTACAAGATCTCGATCGAGACGCTCAACGAAGGCCGCATCGGCATCGGCGCCCAGATGGTGGGCATCGCCCAGGGGGCCCTCGAAGCGGCCCTGGCGCACGTCAAAGAGCGCAAACAGTTCGGAAAGCCGATCGTCGAATTCCAGGCGGTGCAGTTCCAGCTTGCCCAAATGCGGACCGACCTGGAGGCGGCGCGTCTCATGGTATACAACGCCGCTCGTCTTAAGGATGGGGGCAAGCCCTTCACCAGCGAGGCCGCCATGGCGAAGCTCTTCAGCTCCCAGGTGGCCGATCGGATCACCTCCAATTCCCTCGAGCTCTTCGGGGGTTATGGCTACTCCAAGGAGTACCCGGCGGAGAAATACTACCGGGACGCCAAGATTGGCACGATTTATGAGGGTACGAGCAATATGCAGTTGATGACGATCGCGAAGTCGATGATCAAACCCTAATGGTCGGCGTGCGGCGTCGTCGCATCTGCGCTATGGAAAGCCGGTTCTGATGGTCCTGGGTCGTTTCCGTTCTGCCACTTTCGCCACCCTCGTCGCTGCCGGATTGCCCGTTCAGTTGTGGGGGCAGTCCGTCAAGACCGCGGCGGCGCCTCCGCTGCAGAGCCAGCTCGAGAGCTGGTACAAGCGCGCGGCCCGGTACGCTCC
>Ga0184629_10001300_pt1 | contig 10239 bp, 6 predicted proteins | sample PLM4_32_b1_FD_133158 | JGI IMG/M metagenome (GOLD analysis project Ga0184629, IMG submission 133158) | Groundwater sediment microbial communities from an aquifer in East River, Colorado, USA - PLM4_32_b1 | ecosystem: Environmental > Terrestrial > Soil > Riparian zone | place: USA: East River...
CTGACGTCGTACTTCTCGGCCATGGAGGCCACGTCGCGGAAGGACTGCACCATGATGTCCTCGAGGCGCTCGTTGACCTCGCTCTCGCGCCAGAAGAAGCCGGCACGGTCCTGCACCCACTCGAAGTAGGACACCGTCACGCCTCCGGCGTTGGCGAGGATGTCCGGAACGACGAGGATGCCCTTCTCGTTCAGGATCTCGTCGGCGCGCTGCGTGGTGGGGCCGTTGGCGCCCTCGACGATGATCTTTGCCTTGATGTTCCCGGCATTTTTCTGTCGGATCTGGTTCTCGTTGGCGGCCGGAATGAGGATGTCGCAGTCGAGCTCGAGCAGGGCCTCGTTGGTGACGGGCTCGGCTCCCGGGAAGCCCTTGAGCGACCGGTTCTTCTCGTGGTAAGCGAGCAGGGCCGGCATGTCGAGGCCGCCCTTTGCGTGGATGCCGCCGTGGATGTCGGACACGGCGAGGATCTTCGCGCCGGCCTCGAAGCACATGCGCGCCGCGATCGATCCGACGTTGCCGAAGCCCTGCACCACGATCCGGCTGCCCGGCAAGGTCAGCCCGCGCAGGGGGGCCGCCTCGCGCGCGATCAGCATCAGGCCGCGGCCCGTCGCCTCGACGCGCCCGCGCGAGCCACCGAGCGAAAGGGGCTTGCCCGTGACGACGGCCGTGACGGTGTGCCGCGCGTGCATGGAGTAGGTGTCCATGATCCACGCCATCGTCTGGGGATTCGTGCCCATGTCGGGCGCCGGGACGTCCTTCTCGGGTCCGAACTGGTCCATCAGCTCCGCGGTGTAGCGGCGGGTGATCCTCTCGAGCTCCGCGCGCGAGAGGGACTGGGGATCGCAGATGACTCCGCCCTTGGCGCCGCCGAAGGGGATGTTGACGACCGCGCACTTCCAGGTCATCCAGGCGGCGAGCGCCCGGACCTCGTCGAGGCTCACGTTCTTGTCGAAGCGGATGCCACCCTTGCCGGGGCCGCGGGCGATGTTGTGGAGGACCCGGTAACCGACGAAAACCTCGATGCGTCCGTCGTCCATGGCGATCGGGATCGAGACCTTGGTTTCCCGGACGGGCTCGCGCAGCACCTTGTAGAGGCCGGGGTCCAGTCCCAGCTTCTGGGCGGCCAGGTCGAACCGCGACATCATCTCCTCGAAGGGGCTGGCCGAGTCGGTGCCCTGCGGGTGCGATCCGATCGTGGGGAATTGCGGATCGGCGATTGTGCTCACCTGGCTGCTCCCGTCCGGCGCTCTAGCGCCCACTCCACTAAAATGCCGGGGAATTCTAGCAGGGTGCTGGGCCCGGGGGGCCCGGGCCGGCCGCGGCCGGCGGAAAGCGAAGTTGGATCCGAAAGAGACCGACCTCGAGGACGTCGAGATCGTGCGCCGCGTCCTCGCGGGGGAGGAGGACCTCTTCGAGGTTCTCGTCCGGCGCTACCAGGCCCGGGTGGCCTCTCACGTCACCCGGATGGTCGGCAATCGGGACGATGCGCTCGACCTCGCCCAGGAGATCTTCCTGAAGGTTTTCCAGGCGCTCGACCGCTTCAATCCGGCGTACAAGTTCGCGACCTGGCTCTTCCGCATCGCGGGCAACGCCGCGATCGACCACTTGCGCAAGCGGCGCCCCCGGACGGTGCCGCTCGAGACCCTGGATCCCGACGGGCCGGGGCCGTTCGCGCCGCAGCAGCGTTCGACCGGGCTCGACCCCTACGGTGAGCTCCGCAACGCGGAGCGGGGACAGGCCATCAGCCGGGCCATCCAGGAGCTGCCCGCCGACTTTCGGGAGCTCATCGCGCTGCGCCATTTTGCCGGCCTGTCCTACGAAGAGATCGCCGGAGTCAAGAACATGCCCCTCGGGACGGTCAAGAACAAACTCTTTCGCGCCAGAGCCGTATTGAAGGACAGGTTGTCGGGAGAAGTGACGTGACACAGTGCCAACGCCCCCTGGATGCGATCGACGTCGAGGCCCTCGCCTCCGGTGCGGATCCGGTTTTCACGCCCGATGCGGCGCTTCACGCCCAGGCCTGCGAGGCCTGCGCGGAGTCGGTAGAGGCGGCCAGGGGCTTCCTGACGGCCCTGGAGGGGCTTTCCGGGGCCTCCGAAGCCGTGACAGGGCTGGCGGACCGGGTCACCCGACTCCGGGTCTTCTCCAGCCGGGAGCGCCGAACTTACGCCCTCTGGAATGCTCCCGTGCTGCTAACGGCCGGCCTGGCCGGCACGGGTCTCGGCCTGCTCTGCCTTCCGATCCTGACGGCGGCGGAACAGATCTCGCTGGGGGCGGCCGCGACGGTCCCCCTCCTCGCCCTGGCCCGCGGCGCTTCCCGCTGGGTGCTCGACTTTGCCGCCCTCGCTCCGGCCGGCCTCGAGGCGCTCTCGGACGGTCTTCGACAGGACGGGGTGATGGGGCTCGCGGCGCTCGTCCTGCTCGTTCCGATCGGGCTCGGCCTCTTCCGCGTCCTCGCCCGCTTGCCAAACCGCAGATGAGGCGTTCGGGCCTCGCGCCTGCGTTCCTGCTTCTTCCCATCCTGCTTCTGCCTGGCGCAGCGTCCGCCTTACCGGACTCCATCACGTCCGTGCGGCGCGACGTCGTCGTGTCGCAGGCGCTGCCCGGCCGCGTGGTCGCCGTGCTCGCGGACGTGCGGATCGCGGCGCGCGTTTCGGGCGACGTCGTCGTCTGGGGGGGCAATGTCTCCTTCGCGCCCGGCGGATCGGTCGCGGGCGACCTGCTCGTCTTCGGCGGCGCGATCGAAGGGCAGTCCGGCGGCGCGCTGCCGGTCGAGGGCCGCGTCTCGACGCCGGGATCGCTGCTGCAGGTCTACCTCTCGGAAATGCGCCGCGCGCCCTGGGAGGGCGCCGATGCGGGACCGTCCGTTCTCGGCGGCCTCCATCTCATCGCCCTCTCCGCCTGGCTCGCCGTGGCGCTGGCGCTCCTGTACTTCTTCGCGTCGCCGCTGGTCCGGGCGGCGATGTCCGCGGAGGAAGACTGGTCGGGGTCGCTGCTCGCGGGCGCGCTCGGTGTGCTGACGCTTTTCCTGGCGGCCGGCGCCGCACTCTCGCTGCTGCCCTCGGCCGTCGGAATTCCGATCGCGCTCGTCTCCGCGGCGATCGCCGTGGTCGCGAAGATTTTCGGCATGGCCGCTCTCTTCCTGCTGCTCGGCCAGAGGCTCTTGAAGAGTGTCGCGCCGGCGCGGCGTCCGGCGGCGCTCGCCGCCGGGTTCGTCGTGCTCGGGGGCGTTTCGCTCATCCCCTTCGTGGGCGCGCTCGTGTGGAGCGTTGCCTCCATCGTCGCCGTCGGCGTCGCGCTCATGTCGCGGTTCGGAACGCCGCGCTACCGCATAGTTTTCTAGGCGGCCCTCGACGGGCCGACGGGAGAGCAGAACTCGTCGCTGTCCGGCTGTCGCTTCGTGCGGGACGGCGTTGGACGTCCGAAGGCGACGCGATAGAGTCCCCGCATGGAAATCCGGACGCTCGGCGTCGTCGGGGGCGGCCAGATGGGCGGCGGAATCGCGCACGTCGCCGCGGCGGTCGGCCTGATGGTCACGCTCGTGGATGTCGAGGAACGATTCCTCGAGAAGGCCCGGGCCGCGATCGAGAAGAACCTGGACCGCGAGGTCGCGAAGGGAAAGCGCACGGCCGACGAAAAGGCCGCCGCGCTCGCGCTTCTCTCGGCGACGACCCGGCTCGAAGCCCTGGCCGATGCGGACGTGGTCGTCGAAGCGATCGTCGAGGACGAGACGCTCAAGAAGGACCTTTTTCGCCGGCTCGACGCGGTCTGCCGGCCCGGGGCGATCCTGGCGTCGAACACCTCGTCGATCTCGATCACGCGCCTCGCGGCGGCGACGCGGCGGCCCGAGGCGTTCATCGGAATGCACTTCATGAACCCGGTCCCGGTCATGCAGCTCGTCGAGGTGATCCGCGGCATCGCCACCTCCGACGCGACCGCCGCGGCCGTGGACGCGCTCGCGCGGCGGATGGGCAAGACGCCGATCCACTGCCTCGACTACCCGGGATTCATCTCGAACCGCGTCCTGATGCCGATGATCAACGAGGCGATCGAGGCGCTGCGGGAGGGCGTTGCGACGAAAGAGGCGATCGACGGGATCATGAAGCTCGGGATGAACCATCCGATGGGGCCGCTGACGCTGGCCGACTTCATCGGTCTCGACACGTGCCTGTCGATCCTCCGGGTGCTCCACCAGGGCTTTGGCGACCCCAAGTACCGGCCGAGCCCGCTGCTCGTCCGCATGGTCGACGCCGGCTGGCTCGGCAAGAAGACGGGCAAAGGCTTCTACGAGTACGCTCCATGAGCCGACGGCACCGGACTCATCACTCATGACTCACGACTCACGACTCTCCTGATGTTCTGCCAGGTCTGCGGTCTCAAGAACTCCGAGGACGAGGAGTTCTGCGCCCGCTGCAACTCGAAGCTGCTCGTTCTCTCCGGTGTCGGCGTCGTCGAGGAGGCGGGGGAGCCCCAGGAGGAGATCCCCTTCGACGAGCACCTGCTCGAGCGGATCTCGACGCTCGAGGACGTGGTCAAGCGCACGGCCGAGGCCGTGAAGTCCCTCTTCGAGTCCATGGGAAACCTGGAGAAGAACCTCTTCGTCGCGCATACCGGGATCCTCGCCCTGCAGGAAACGCTCGAGCGGCGGGGCGCCGTCCGCGCGGAGGAGGTCGTGGACCTCTGGGAATCCAAGATGGACGAGCGGATGCAGGCCGTCGAGAAGAAGGACCGCTTCCTCGAGCGCCGCGACCGCATCATCGCGCGCTTCTCCGGGCCCGACCGCGAGGCGTTCCTGAAAAAGCTCCGGGAGGCGGAGTTCGCGATCCTGGCGCTCGACGCCGACCGGGGGATGCGGGTTCTCGAGGAGCTCTTCCGGACCGACCGCGTCAATGTCGAGCTCGGCTTCTACCTGGCCGAGACCCTCTTCTCCGGCGGTGAGCTCGAGCGGGCGTCCGGCTACTTCAAGAAAATCCTGGCGGTCGATCCAAACCACTTCGAGGCGCTCGTCTACAGCGGCATCGCGGCGTCCGAGTCGGGCGACAGCGCGGCGGCCGAGACGGCGCTCCACCGCGCGGTCGAGCGCAAGCCCGACGCCTTCCTGCCGCATTTCGCGCTCGGCACTCTCTTCGCGCACCTGTCCCGGTGGGAAGAGGCGGAGGGGGCCCTCGTGCGGGCGCTCGACTGCGCGCCGGTCCCGTCGGCGCACGTCCTCCTCGGCAACGTGCTGCGGGAGAAGGGGGAGCTTTCGCGCGCGATCCTCGAGTTCGAAGAGGCGATGCGGCTCGCGCCGGAATCCGAGGAGGCCGTGTTCCAGCTCGGGCTCTGCTTCCTCGAAAAGAACTGGCACAAGCGCGCGCTCGAGTGTTTCCAGCAGGCGCTCGAGAAGAACCCGCGCCGGCTCGAGTACCAGGAGGCCGTGCGCCTGCTCGAGCGCCGCAGCGGATACGAGCTGCCCCGCGTGGACGGACCGGGGGCCGCCGCCTTCAAGGACGCGGAGGAGAGCGCGGCCCGCGGAGCGCTGTCGCGGGCGCAGGAGCTCTACCGCAAGGCCATGCGGGCCGAGCCGCACAATCCGACGATCCGCGTCTCCTTCGCGCTGCTCGCGGCGTCCATGGGCCGCTGGAAGGAGGCAATCGCCGCCTGCCGCGAGGTGCTCGCCGCGGACCCGGAGGACGTCGTCGCGGCCGCCGCCTGCTCGACGCTGGCCGAGGCGCTCCGGGCCGAGGGCAGTCCGCGCGAAGCCGCGGAGTTCCTGCGCGAGTTCCTGGAGAAGCACCCGTCCAAAACGGCGCAGGCCGTCGGGTACTACGAGCTCGCAACGAGCCTGGCCGAGTCCGGCGAGGACCTCGACCTGGCACTCGACTATGCGGGCCGCGCGCTCGCGGCCGCCCCCGAGGAGCTCAAACCGTATCCGCTCGCCGCTCTCGGATGGGTCCACTACAAGCGGCAAGAGTACGACCGGGCGATCGAGTGCCTGCGCCGCTCGAGCGACCACGCCGCGGCGCCCATGACGCTCCACCACCTCGGCATGGCCTACCTCGCCGCCGGACGCGCCGAGGAAGCGAAGGCCGCCTTCGCGAAGGCCAAGACGGCCGCCCGGGGCGCGGGCATCGAGGACCGCATGATGCAGCAGCTGCGCTCGAACCTGCGGCTGGTCGAGAAGGTGGGGCCCCGCCGGAAAGACGCAGCAACGCCGGGGAAGAGCAGTCGGTAGTCTCTCGACTGCTATATTCAGCGCCCTATGCGCTGGTCCCGCTATTTCCTGCAAACCGTCCGCGAGGTGCCCGGAGACGCCGAGGCGGTCTCGCACGTGCTCCTTTCCCGCGCCGGGATGATCCGCCGCGTGGCGGCCGGCATCTACTCGCTCACACCGCTCGGGCTGCGTTCCCACCGGAAGGCCGAGCGCATCGTCCGTGAGGAGATCGACCGGTCGGGCGGCCTCGAGGTGGAGCTGCCGATCCTGCAGCCGCGCGAGCTCTGGGAGGAAAGCGGCCGCTGGTCGCGCTACGCCGAGGAGCAGATCCTGTTCCATCTGAAGGACCGCAAGGAAGGGGAGTACTGCCTGGCGCCGACGGCCGAGGAGGCCGTGACGACGATGGTGCGCTCGGGTGTCACGTCCTACCGGCAGCTGCCGGTGACGCTCTACCAGATCCGGACGAAATTCCGCGACGAGATCCGGCCGCGCTTCGGCCTGATGCGCGGGCGCGAGTTCCTCATGTACGACGGCTACTCCTTCGACACGGACGCCGAGGGGCTCGACCGCTCCTACCGCGCGCAGGACGCGGCGTACCGCCGCATCTTCGAGCGCTGCGGCCTCGACTTCACGGTGGTGCAGGCCGACTCGGGCGCGATCGGCGGCAGCGCGTCGGAGGAGTTCATGGTACTTGCCGACACCGGCGAGGACGCCGTCGTGCGCTGCGCCGCCTGCGGATACGGCGCGAACCTCGAGAAGGCCGGGACGGCGACGCGGCCGGCCCCGTGGAAGGACGAGACCGAGGCGCCGCTCGTCGAAGTGCCGACGCCAGGCAAGGGCGGCATCGACGACGTCGTCACGTTCCTGGGCATCACCGCTGCCCGGATGATCAAGTGCCTCGTCTACGAGAGCGACCAGGGCTTCGTCGTGGCGCTCCTGCGCGGGGACCTCGAAGTCAACGAGATCGCGCTGAAGAACGCGCTCGGCGTCGAGCGCCTGGCGCTCGCCTCCGAGGAAAAAGTCGAGCGCGCGACCGGAGCGCCCGTCGGCTTCGTCGGACCGCACAAGCTCCCGGGCGAGAAGGTCCGGATCATTGCCGACGAGTCGATCCGCGATGCGGTCAACGCGGTCACGGGGGCCGGGCGCCGCGACTGGCACGTGGCAGGCTTCGTCCTGCGCCGCGACGCGAACGTCCGGCAGTGGGCCGTCTTCGCGCAGGCGCGCGCCGGCGATCCTTGCGTGCGCTGCGGCAAGCCCCTCGCGATCGCGCGCGGCATCGAGGTGGGCCACATCTTCAAGCTCGGGACCAAGTATTCGACCGCGCTCTCCTGTGGGTTCACCGACGAGAAGGGCGAGACCCGGCCCGCGGTCATGGGGACCTACGGCATCGGCGTCGGACGCACGATGGCCGCCGCCGTCGAGCAGCACCACGACGCCGACGGGATCGTGTGGCCGCTCTCGCTCGCGCCCTTCGAGATCGCACTCGTGTCGCTCAACCCCACGGAAGAGGCGACCCGGAGCGCGGCGGACGCGCTGTGCGAGGCGCTCGGGGCGGCCGGGCTCGAGGTGTTCTACGACGACCGGGACGAGCGGCCGGGCGTGAAGTTCAAGGACGCGGACCTGATCGGGTTCCCCATCCGCGTCAATGTCGGCGGCCGCGCGCTTAAAGACGGCAAGGTCGAGGTCGTCCTGCGCCGCGACAAGAGCGTCCGACTCGTTCCCACGGCGGAGGCGGTCGGGGCGGTGCGCGCGCTGCGCGGCGAGCTCGCGGGGAGATAGCGTCCGCCATGCGCCGGATGACTCCCGAAGAGGCGCTCGAATACCACTCCCGCGGAAGGAAGGGAAAAGTCGAGGTCGTTCCGTCCAAGCCCTGCCGGACCCAGGAAGACCTCTCGCTCGCCTACAGCCCCGGTGTGGCCGAGCCGTGCCTCGCGATCGCGAAGGATCCCGAAAAGGTCTACGAATATACGACCAAAGGCAATCTCGTCGCCGTCATCTCCAACGGCACAGCGGTGCTCGGCCTCGGGAACATCGGCCCGCTCGCCTCCAAGCCCGTCATGGAGGGCAAGGGCGTCCTCTTCAAGCGCTTCGCCGACATCGACGTCTTCGACATCGAGGTGGACTCCGAAGATCCGGCCGTGGTCATCGAAACCGTCGCGCGGATCGCTCCGACCTTCGGCGGCATCAATCTCGAGGACATCAAGTCGCCCGAGTGCTTCGAGATCGAGGAGGCGCTCAAGAAGCGGCTGAAGATCCCGGTGTTCCACGACGACCAGCATGGCACCGCGATCATCTCGGCGGCGGCTTTCCTGAACGCGCTCGAGCTCGTCGGCAAGAAGATCGACAACGTCAAGGTCGTCTTCTGCGGGGCGGGGGCCTCGGCGATCGCCTGCGCCAAGCTCTACCTGACCTACGGCGTGCGGCGCGAGAACCTGCGGCTCGTGGATCGCTCCGGCGTCATCTACACCGGCCGAACCGATGACATGAATCCCCACAAGGCCCAGTTTGCGGTGGAGACGTTCGAGCGGACGCTGGCCGACGCCCTGACCGGGGCCGACGTGTTCATCGGGCTATCCGCCGGCGGAATCGTCAAGGGCGACATGCTCAAGGGCATGGCCCGCGACCCCATCGTCTTCGCCCTCGCCAACCCAAACCCCGAGATCACGCCCGAAGAGGCGAAGGCCGCACGCCCCGACGTGATCATGGCGACGGGGCGCAGCGACTATCCGAACCAGGTCAACAACGTCCTCGGGTTCCCCTTCATTTTCCGTGGCGCGCTCGACGTGCGGGCGACCGAGATCAACGAAGCGATGAAGCGGGCGGCCTCGCAGGCCCTCGCCGCGCTCGCGAAGATGGACGTGCCCGACGCCGTCTCGAAGGCCTACGGGGGCCAGTCCTTCCGGTTCGGCCGCGAGTACCTGATCCCGAAGCCCTTCGACCCGCGCGTGCTCCTCTGGGTCGCGCCCGCGGTCGCCGAGGCGGCGATGAAGTCCGGCGTGGCGCGCGAGCCGATCGCCGACATGGGCGCCTACCTTCGGAAGCTCGAGGCGATGATGTCGCGGTCGAGCGAGATCATGAGCGTCGTGATCGAGAAAGCGCGGCGGGACCCGAAGAGGATCGTGTTCCCCGAGGGGGAGCACCCGAAGGTGCTGCGCGCCGCGAAGATCCTGGCCGAGGAGGGGATCTGCCGGCCGATCCTGCTCGCGCGGGAGGCGGAGATCGAGAAGCTCGCCCGCGAGCTCCAGCTTCCCATGGACCGCATCGAGTTCGTCAATACGAACCGGTCCAAGAATCTGCCCGCGTACGCGAGGCGGCTCGAGGAGATCCGGCGGCGCAGCGGCATGACCCTCGAGGACGCAGGCAAGCAGGCTCGGGTCCGTAACGTGTTCGGGCCGCTCATGATCGACGCCGGGGACGCGGACGGGGTGATCTCCGGCCTGACGCAGTCGTATTCGGACACGATTCGGCCGGCCCTCCAGATCTTCGGCACGGCGCCCGGCGTCAAGAGGGTGTCCGGCCTTTACATCCTGATGCTGAAGGACCAGACCTTTTTCTTTGCCGACACCACGGTCAACATCGATCCGACGGCCGAGGAGCTCGCCGAGATCGCCGAGCTCACGGCGGAGGCGGTGCGGCGGTTCGACATCGAGCCGCGGATCGCGATGATCTCGTTCTCCAGCTTCGGCTCGAACTCGCACGCGAACGCGCTGAAGGTCAAGAAGGCGGTCGCGCTCGTGAAGGCGGCCCGGCCCGATCTCGCGATCGACGGCGAGATGCAGGCCGACTACGCTGTCGTTCCCGAGATGCTCGAGAAGCACTATCCATGGGCCAGCGTGCATCATCCGAACGTCCTGATCTTCCCGAACCTCGAGGCCGCCAACGCGGCCTACAAGCTCGTCTGGCGCCTCGCGGGCGCCGAGGCGATCGGCCCGATCCTGCTAGGCCTGAAGCGCCCCGTGCACGTCCTGGAGCGCGGCGTCGACGTCGCCGACATCGTCAACATGGCGGCCATCGCCGTCGTCGACGCGCAGGAGAGGGCGGAGGGC
>Ga0184629_10001301_pt1 | contig 10235 bp, 21 predicted proteins | sample PLM4_32_b1_FD_133158 | JGI IMG/M metagenome (GOLD analysis project Ga0184629, IMG submission 133158) | Groundwater sediment microbial communities from an aquifer in East River, Colorado, USA - PLM4_32_b1 | ecosystem: Environmental > Terrestrial > Soil > Riparian zone | place: USA: East River...
CGCTAGTGCAAGCTGCCCTATCAGTGTATCCATTACAGACCTAAACGCCTGCTTGACAATGCTAACAACTATATCCTTTTCTTCTGGGTGAATATCCATGACAATGCTGTCATGTACACCAAATAATACCAATGACTGTAGGCCGTACTCTCGAAACAACTCCCAGATCTTAACGGTAATGTGTATGGCTATGTGTGATGCTAGGCCCTGAATAGGTGAATTAACACCAGCCCGACCAACTGCCCACTTGCCCCGCCAGTCTAGGATCTGTGCTAGGCCACACGTCTTACCAAAGTAATCAGTAATCTCACACTCTGACATTGCCTCTTTGCGTGTGCGTTCAAACCACTGAAAGAACTTCTTAAACCTAGACCTTAGATACTTCTCTACGATCTTCTGTCCATCGGTAATAGCTGAGCCACCATAGATTAATCGAAACACCACAGTCTTTGCATCGGTTCGTTGCTCATCTGTTACATCTTCAAACTTAACACCGAATGCCATAGCTGCATTGAACCGGTGTGCGTCGGTCATCAGTAGCCATTCCATCATGTCCAGATCACCAGACAGTAGGCAGGCTACCCGTAGTTCAGCTTGTGCTAGGTCTACACTACCTATTATACCACCTGGGAACTGACTTATCAATAGTCCTTTAGTAGGGCCTTTTCTTCCAGCTTGTTGCCAGTTAAAATCTGACATACTGGTACGACCCGTTTTGGCTTCCATCACTTTTTGGTGGTGTGGTAGCCGCCCATCAGATCGTATTAATGACTTAATCTTGCCCACGAATGAGCTATCAAGCTTCTGGGCCTGACGCCATTCTACAATATCGTCTAGACCAAGCTCGTTTAATGCTTCCTTCGTGAGCGCATCTTTGCCTGTCTTCGTCTGTCTATTAAGCGGGTAGCCCATAGTGCGTAACCGCGATGCAAGGGTATCAGTTTGGCCTGGGTCACACCCGTACTTTTCAATAAGGCCCGCTTTAAGGTCTTGTTCAAGTTTCTTTCCATCTATTGCTAGTGTATCGAGCGCTTGTAAGTTAATAGTCGTGCCGACAGCTGTTTGACATGAAAACATTACCACAGCCCTATTCATTAACTCAACAACAGGCTTATCTAGCTCTTTCTCCCACCGCTTAAATAACTGCCATGTTACATCAACGTCTTCACAGCCGTATGCAGGGTCATCGAAGCTATGCTTTGTCCCTGGAATATGCCATGCATAGTTACCTGGGCGTGCTGTGTAGTACGCCCCAAGATGCTTAAGATTAGAAACTATTTCACCCCTAGCTCGTGACATTATCATTGTATCTCTAACACGCCCGTATACTTTGTCACGAAAATAGGGAGTAGTAAACCCTAAGTCGTATCCCGCGTTATGGAATATGTAATCAGTGATAGTAGTATTATCGGCAAGAGCCTTAAGCGCTATCTGTATATCTGCCCCTTCAATTAAGCACCTATCAGTAGCAGACCACTGCAACCACATGCTCGTAATTGTATCGTTAATTGGGTAGTTAGTCTCGAAGTCTATGACAACTTGCATACTTATTCCTCATTAGCATCAATGATTAACTCCCCACGTTTAACTTCAATAATATAACCTTGCTCGATAAAGTCTACATACTGTGTTAGAGTAAAAGGCATCTCCCAAGCTTCTAATCCTAAAGTACTGCACAGCCCATTATATTTTTCACTTAATTCACTGTAGTAACCCATGACGGTATTCCTTTCGTATAGGGTAGCGGCTCACTTGGCTTTTCAAGCCTTAGTAGCCTTGCACAACAGCGCTTAGCCCATTTCTGTACGTGTACTTTCTGGCATTCTTCAAGTTCCCATATTGGAACAATTACGCAATGGACAGGATCGGCACAGTATACGCTTGGGGCAAGCTCCACACTGAATAAGTTTCCCCAACACTTCCCTATGTCTGGTGCTATCTCTTCTCGTGCTGGTGTTACGGACATTCCCAAAACTACTCTCATTACCTTCGTATCGCACATTAACAGCACCCTGTTGACCTGTGGGCATAGTGCTGCTATCTCGTTCTGGACTCTCACCCAGCCCTGGCGTATGTCCCTGAGTTTCGCTGTGTTGCCCTGTATTGGCTGTGGGTGAATGGTTAATATAGCACTCGCAACAATGCCCAATTCCTTTACCCAAGCCCGCAGCTGTGGCAATGGAACAGGATACGCAAGCACAATAACAATCTCTGATGTCTGGTTGATTACCAGTCCTGGGAAGTCCGTGTTGTTGTTTATTCTTATCATTGTTCACAGTATACTCTCTGCTACTGTTCTATGCCTCAGTCTTAAGGCTGAATGATTCGACCAATCATGCCAAACACGCGCCGGAATAAATGGTCGTCTTCCCCATAGTAAATGAATGCCTGCCCCTGCTTGCTTGGGCCTGGTCGCTTACCCATTTCATTAATAAAAGCGATGCGGTCACGAACAAAGCACACAGTATGCTCACGCCATACCTCTTCAAACCAGTTATAGCCCAGATTACTGTTGACGAGCTGTATACCTTGTTGCATATTACCGCTGGTATACTCATGTTGCATACGCTTCGTCCATGCAGCAGTATTATCGAATGGAGCATTAAGCCAGACATTTCCTATCCACGGGGGTTGCTGGTCTAGGGCTTTCTTACTACCGCTCTTAGTACCTTGAAAAGTGTAGTATACCTTAGCCTGAATCCACGACTGTGGGTACACGGCTGATGCAGGGTCTAAATCTATGTCACCTAGCACCGCACGTACCATATCAATGTACTCAGGTGGTGTATACCACTCGGTAGTTTCCTTCGATGTAAGCACCTTCATTGCCTGATTCATGCCTCTACCCCTGTCGTGGTACCCTTTTTATTCTTTCGCTTGCCCACAGACTTCCCACGGCCCTTCCTGGGCATTAATTTACGCCTGTTTGCTTCGTACTTAACACTAGCCGGGTATGTCTTGGCGTTAGGCTTAACCCCAATCTTAATACGGTAGCAGCCTATGCACACATACGTTTCGTTTTGATCTTCTCCCCTGCCACACTCAATGCATTTAGGATTCATGCTGCCACCGAATAGAACACCCAGTTTATAATATCGAAGATTACACGGCTATCTGGGTGATACCACCATTCAACATCATTAAATACCCTGCGCTCTGCTACTTTTACTGGTTGACCAGAGTTAAGATACACAGCCCAGATCTCACCACGATTGTGTAGTAGTAGGTCACTAAGACTAGCTGAGTACTGCACAAGGTCATTAAAGCCCATACGCTGCTCATATGGCTCACAATCGAATAGGTAGAACATAACTGTCATAGCTTCACATACTCTTTCTTGATTGCTTTATCGGGGTCTTCATCACTGATAACATACCCTAAGATAAACAGTAAGTGGTCATCATTAAGTTCTTTGCACATATCACGGAACTTAACTCTCTTTTCTGATGTATCAAGACAGTCAGGATCAGGCCATAGCCATAGGTACTGCAACCTAAGCGACCTTAAGCTACTTTTATTCAACGTACCGAATACACACACAAAGTGCTCTTCGATACAATCATATGGCCCTTCAACTATAACTAGTGGCCGGTCTGGGCTTGATGTTAGTGTACTACCGCTAAAACCAAAACCCTTCTGTCCCTCGTTAAAGAATGTCTTGCGGTCTTTGTGCCGGTTATGCCACCCTACGATATCACCATTCACAGTACACATAGGGAACGAGTAATGATCCTCTAGGTCTGTAGTCTCATACACTTCTAGATGTGTGAACCTAGGTGTTTGCACATTCCCCGACCGCTCAAGCTCTCTCCATTCCTCATCATTCTCTAGTGCCTCGTCAATGCTAATATCTCCAGAGAATACCTTTAGCAATGCGCCTGTGCTTAGTGATGTGCTTTCTCCGCACTTAAAACAGTACGTCTTTCCATCTGGATAGACTGCTTTATGCGCATGATTAGGGTTGCTGCTATCACCGCACTGGTTACAGCGTGTGTATACTTCACGCTTGCTACCTGTTTCACCCAATCTCATTGTATACTCCCGAGATAGAAACTATGTTTCGTCTTGACGTTAACTTCTGTGACTTACGTAGTTTGTTATCCGTAGCTTCGATTAGTATAAAGTTATCGTGAACTTCAGTGACTATCCCTCGCTTAAGTGTTACTGTTGACCCAACCCTACGAACGTATACAATACGCTCACCGACCATAAGTAGCTCGCCAAATGCATCTTTCATTAGTCTTCCCATTCATCGCTATTAAGCGGTATGGCCTCACCTGTTACGTAATCGTATGCAAACTTGAACGATGATTGCTTACCGCTGTATCGATTCTTAACTGTAGATATTTGTATCTCACCACGACCATCGCGCCGTATTGCATCTACCTTATCCAAACATACAATAACGCCAGACATACGACCAATAACAGCACTACCAGCAGCACTTTCGATGCTGAATACCTCTTCACCCTGCTTAACGTGACCAGTTGCTACAACAAGCCTGTTCTTATTCTTAGCCTGCATTAGGCTATCGTATAAATTAACGTGCCGCATACGACCATCAGGTGTATCCCCTGAGCCACAGTGACCAGTCACGCTATCGAATATGATTAACCGGTCTGGGTCGCCCTCTTCTGTGCATCGGTCAAGCTCATTTTGTGCAGCAAGACGACCAAATACCATGCGATCCTCTCCACTGCGCCATAGATTTTCACCCCTGCATTGCCCGTCAATCTTCATACGCATAGCCGCAGGGCTTAGTTCAGTCTGAATGAATGACACAGGCCCAATTGCACTACGCCGCCATTCACACATTAATGACACAGCTAGTGAACTTTTACCGGCTTCTGGACGAGCAAGAATAGTAACAACCTCTTGTGGCACCCCACTTTCACCAACGATTTTATCCAGTACCCAAAGCCCTGTCTTAGTGAACATCGGTGTATCAACTTCGGCATCGATATCCATAACATCATCATCAAGACCACCACCACGAGCAAATGCCCATTTACCTAGGTCTGATGCTAGTTTAATCTTATCCATTGTCGAAATATCTTCTGATGCACAAAGCTTTTCGTAGATACTGGAGGATAGGCCCTGGCGAAATGAAACAATATCAGGAGCAGCACCAATCTCTGCGCCACTTTCATAGACCTTAGCACATTGCTCGAACGATACATCACCGATCATACCAGGTGTACCAATTAACCCAGCCTTAGCACCTGCAATGATGAGCGATGACCACGACTTACCAAGCAGTGCCATTAGTCTAGCGCTGGGTAACTCAGGCCGTAGTTCACAACTATAGTAGTAAAGTGTGGCTAGTTTAAGATTACTCATTAAATTTCCTCCACAGAATCACCAATTAGAATACGCTGTATCTCTGCTGCTTCTGGATACTTATAACCAGCAGCAACTAAAAGTAAAGGTACTTCTTCATAGCTTCCTGCGCGTACAATAATTGTGTGGTCTAGTAAATTTACTAGGTATATATTCATTTACTTCTCCCATTTATTAACCGTCTGAATGGCACACTCCATAACATATGTGAGTAGCCATGCGTCTTTAATGTCTCCCCATTTATTCGGCGGCATATCTGGGAATAGGTGGTCAGCAGCTTCGTGTACTTGTGACTTACCTGTATCTTCTCGTAGTCCAAGACACTTACGAACCTGCCACGGGGCAATGAAAACACTTTCAACCGCATACATTTCAAGTGCTAGTGTTGCATACATATGCACAAGCGCACAGATTAAACTAGCGGTTAATGGCTTCTTATCCCAAAGGCCCCAATTGTGATCCCAGTCAATGCATAACACCGATGCATGGGGTGTAGCTATTACTAGCTTACGGGCTAGTGAGTGTAGCTGTAGGAACGTTGAACTATTACCGTTCCCAGTTGTGTACTCGTACAGTACATTGCCGTTAACATCGACTAATGCGCCGTGATTAAGGCTTATGTCGGCCCCGACTAATAGTGACATTTCACTTTCCTAAACAGAGAGGGCCACGTATCAGCACGCGCTAATCGCTAGGCCCTCTCAGCTATTGTATTAAATTATGAGCTTAGAACGGGTCTTGGTCATCGTTAACTTTCTTGGCCTTTGGCTTAGCAGCCCCGCCCTTCTCTTCCAGCCGCTCCAGAACACGCGCTTCCTCTTCCTTAGCTGCTGTCTGAATATCAGTCTCAGGGAATACAGCCAGAGAGCTATCGAATGTGCGCTTCATTGGGCTAACCGAGTACCATGGCTTCTTAGTCATCTTAGTAATGGTCAACAGTTCACCATTATCGGACACAAACTCCCAGCTATCTTCCTGCTTTAGGAAGCCAACAATAGCGTCCATTACCGACTTCTTAACCTTGATGTACTTGACATTCACCTTGTCAACCAGATCCTCATCGTCAGCCCGAATAATCAAGCCCGAGATAAGATATCCAGGACAAGCAACGCCATTCATATCAAAGTCATTGAACCGGGCGAATACCTCAGTAACTTCTGCACCAGTAGGGACACACAGCTTAATCGTGGTGTCACCCTTCTTAAGGTACTGAACCAGACCAACCGTACCGTCCTTAGCCAGTTCCTTGCTAACATCGTCCCAAATTCCCATGTGTCGTCGCTCCTTAAAGCTTATTTAATTGACTGTGACCAGTATAACACCTTGTCAACTAATATACATCAGCCTTTAGATGTATCTTATTCAGCCATACTTTTTTAACCGTTTCTCCACCTTCACAATACCACTGGGCATCAGACGGGGCATTAAACCTAGCTGCCATAAACGGGTCGTCTGTATATTCACCCGTCACGCTTAGGTACAAGCCCAGATAATAAACTACGAAGTAAAATGGCTTCATGCGTCCTCCACTATGATTACTATAGTATCTCCCATAGCTGGTTCAATTCAACACAGAACAGAAAGACTCTCTCAACACCTGCCCAGGCAATCTGGGCGGCAAATAGGCTTGGATAATGTGTACCCTCTTGCGCGGTTAACATATACCCGTTCTCTTCCTCATTCCAGAATGGCCCTGTATGAGACACACCTATTACATAAAACATTATGCCTCACCTTGCATCTCATAGTACAAACGGATCTTCATAACCTTTTCTCCGTCTTCCTTTGATTCCTGTGCATCAGCTAGCTTAGACCAAAACATAGCTTTGGTAAGTTTGCCAGTGCAGCCACCATCATGATCAATAAAGTATCCATCTTTGTCGATCAGGTAGAACATATCACTATACAGCATTCAAACCTCCTTGATAACGACCATTATACCCCTGAACACTTTCCTCAAGCCTATGTACAGTCATCTGAGCGATGCCACCATCACAGTTAATGGCACATGGCTTGCCTGTACAGTTAAAGTAGTATAGGAATAGCGCGCCCTGGTACCCAGGATCAATAGGGGAGTAGCTAGCTAGTAATCCCATACGTGTGTATGTGCTCTTAGGCCAAAAGTAGGCGGCACAATTAAGAGGGATACTAACATACTCCAGTGTCCTGAGCCTTACCAGCTCACCAGGCCCGATGTAAATGTGCTCATCACTATCACACCTAAATGTATAGAGGCAGTCATCTACACCATAGCTGGGGATACTGTTACCGTATTGGTCGTGTTCAATCTTCGCATTGATACCACCAATAATCATTCCCTGAGCCAAAATTTGTCGTCCAGTTAACATTGAACCTCCTTTATTGCTGTCATCATAGCACGTCTCTGTGTATTAGTCTATCATACTTTAGGCGTATCTGTATACAGTACAAAAGTACTATTGTATGCACATGGTAACGGGGGTATACTATGAGCACAGAGAAGGGGGTGACGAACAGCCCTAGTCACTACGACAACTGAATACGATAAATATAGATTAATACCTGGGGGTTGGGGTATTAATTAATAAGTACCTTTATGGGGTAAGGGGCACTCTGCAATGTTAATGTATATGGTTATGTGTACAAACGGCATGTACCTATCATGGTGTAATAAATACACATGGAACATGACAGAGGCTAAAGTATTCCCAACATATCATGCTGCTATGAGTAGTGCTTTAGGTGTCAATGAATATGCGATAGGCATTATTGTAGAAAGAGAGTTTAGCTATGATTAATCTACTAGTAGAGGGTATTCATGGTTCTGGTGTATCTACATTCGTTAAGTACTTTGTATCTAAGTATCCAATGTTTACAGTGCATAAGGCACCTTTACACTGTGATACTGGTGCATGGCGTAATATCATGACATACGAAATGAATAAGCCTGGGTATCAAATATGGGATCTGTCTTATATTTCTAAGGATCGACATAGTGATACTAATCTCATTGACTTCGAGTATGTTATTGAAAAGCCTACGTATATTACATACATAGCACAGTCTCATAGGTCTGTTACACTAACACAAGAGTCTAGCCTGTTATTGGGTTATGCTTTAGATAGCATGTTCCCTGTAATTAAGGTTCGTAATCATTCATTTGGTATGTGGCGTCAAAGTCAGTATACTATCGGTGATCTAGAATATTCATTAGAAATGGAGTATGGTGTAGTACTAGAGTACCTGCGTAACCCGTTCACAGATCAGCCTTAAGACTGATGCGCTTGAATACAAAGGAGTATATACTATGTATGTGATTATGGCTTACACCAGACAACACCAAACTATCTACAGGAATATCGAACGTAACGAGTACGTTTACACTCTGGAGGAAGCATCACAATTCACTACCCGTGCTGAGGCACACTTACACCGACAAGATTATGAATTTATTATGGAGGTAAACATTGGGAACATTATTTAAGGTAATCGTAATCGCTGGCCTAGCGTTCTTCGTCTGGACTCGAGTCCTTAACCAGCCCACACCCGATGCTAGTGCAATTATTAAGCTACTGCCTACAGCGGTAGTTAGGGATCAGCCTACTTCTACACCATTCAAGATTAAGACGGATAGTAAGCCCCCTACTAAGCTAACGCTTACGCCTAATAGTAACCCAGCACAGTCACCAAACCTGCCAGACTGTGCCACAGTGCCTACTACTCAAGCTTGTCAGTTGTCTGCTACACCTGTTGTAACACCTGTTATACAGGCATATAACGAGTGCTATGAGGGGTCATTTTATACATGTGAAGACCTGGAAAAGCTTCGCCAACAGGCACGAGAAGATGTAGAAAGTGATATGCACGATGCTGTAGTAGCTACTGATGAATTCCTCATTGTACCTACCACGGCACCAGCTGTTAAACAGGAATGGATTGACGCCTGTGCTAAAACTCCGGTAGACAAGCGTGATGGTTTTCTTAAACCAATTTGTGAAGGGGCAGGACTTTAATGTCAAATAGGCTAAACTTGTCGGGAGTAAGTTATGTATAATATACAGATACGTAGGGTACAGCCTAATAACTGGCACGAGATAGAGTCCGATAGTACAGTTGATATTGATATTCTCTTTGAACGGACAGCACGTATACTTGAGAACTGTACTCGTAACTATAGGGGGTGCTGGATTTATAACAGTACCTCCAATAGAGCACAGAAGTTATTTAATGGTAAACAAGAGCTAGTGTACCGCACCATATTCATGGTCTTCAATGATTGTATATGGCCTGACCCTACTGGTAGACATTTATGCGGTGATAGCCGGTGTGTTAATTATGAGCATATGTGGCCTGGTGATACATTAGATCAGACCTTAGATAATGAGTTCCACACAGAGCATAGTGATTGGACAGCACCCAGAGATTGGTACTCAGAGGGTAGCAGGGAAGCACCTAGCGTAGGTAATGTATTTGCCAGTTTTTTAACGGGCACAGGATGGGGAGATGATTACTCTCGTTACCTTGATAAGTACAACATCTTTGAACTGATACATGAGTTAAACGGGGTATAAACTATGATGGGTTATGGGTGGGTATCGACTTCTAAAAAGGAAGAGACTAAGCCTGAGAACCGTAAATGTCAGCTATGTACTTGGTGGAAGTTTTGCGGGGCTAGTAAAGAAGCATCATATAGTGGTGAATGTGCTAGTCCCGATACTTATTTCACAAAAACAGCATTTGATTTTACATGTGACCAGTTCAAAAGTGAGGGTTGAATGTACTACTATGTTATCTATCGTGGTGATTTCTACGCTGGGTATTCTAACTTGACAACGTGCCTTGACCTTGCTCGTTTGTTCACGACTATCCAAGATGCAGAAAATCATCTTCCACTTGATGGACAGTGGGGAGTTAAG
>Ga0184629_10001302_pt1 | contig 10232 bp, 12 predicted proteins | sample PLM4_32_b1_FD_133158 | JGI IMG/M metagenome (GOLD analysis project Ga0184629, IMG submission 133158) | Groundwater sediment microbial communities from an aquifer in East River, Colorado, USA - PLM4_32_b1 | ecosystem: Environmental > Terrestrial > Soil > Riparian zone | place: USA: East River...
CCTCGTCCTCGCCGGCGGCCGCGGCACCCGGCTCCGTCCCATCACCCACACCAGCGCCAAGCAGCTCGTGCCGGTCGCCAACAAGCCGGTGCTGTTCTACGGCCTCGAGGCGATCCGCGACGCGGGCATCCGCGAGGTCGGCATCGTGGTGAGCGATCCGCGCGAGATGCTGGTCAAGGACCATCGCACCGGCGAGCAGGTGACGGTGATGGTGAACAGCCAGGCCGAGATCCGCGCGGCGGTGGGGGACGGCTCGAGGTTCGGGATCCAGGTCACCTACATCGAGCAGGAAGCGCCGCTCGGGCTCGCCCACGCGGTCAAGATCTCCGCCGGCTTCATCCGGAACGATCCGTTCGTCATGTACCTGGGCGACAACCTGATCAAGGACGGCATCACGCCCTTCGTTCGCGAGTTTCAGCAGGAGAAGCCGGACGCCCAGATCCTGCTCGCGCACGTGAAGACGCCCTCGGAGTTCGGCGTGGCGGAGCTGGACGGCGACCGCGTGGTGCGGCTCGAGGAGAAGCCCGCGCTTCCCAAGAGCGACCTCGCGCTGGTCGGCGTCTACCTCTTCGATTCGTGCGTGTTCGAAGCGGTGAACGCGATCCAGCCCAGCCGGCGCGGCGAGCTGGAGATCACGGACGCGATCCAGCACCTGATCCAGAGCGGCCGGCGCGTGCGCTCGCACGTCATCACCGGCTGGTGGAAGGACACCGGCAAGGTCGAGGACCTGCTGGAAGCCAACCGCATCGTGCTCGCCGACCTCCAGACCGACATCCAGGGCACGGTGGACGCCGAGTCGCGATTCGAGGGGCCGGTCCGGATCGGGCCGGGCACGACCGTCGAGCGCTCGCGTCTGCGCGGGCCGCTCGTGATCGGCGCGAGGGCGCGGATCTCGGACTCCTACATCGGCCCGTTCACTGCGATCGCGGACGGCGTCGTGCTCGACCGCTGCGAGATCGAGCACTCGATCGTGCTCGAGCGCAGCCGGATCGTGGGGGTCCCGCGGCGCATCGAGTCGAGCCTGATCGGGCGCGAAGCGGTCGTGACCGCGAGCGACGCCATGCCGCGCGCGCACCGGCTCATGCTCGGCGACTCGAGCCGCGTGGAGCTGTCTTGAGGATCGTGGTCACCGGCGCCGCGGGGATGCTGGCGAAGGCGCTGCTTCCCCAGCTCCAGTCCGCGGGGCACGAGGTGCTGGCGCTCCGCCGCGACCAGGCCGACGTCACGAGCTTTCCCTCGCTGCGCGCGGTGATCGAGCCGTTCGCTCCCCAGTGGGTCGTGCACCTCGCGGCGTTCACGCGGGTGGACGATTGCGAGCGCGAATCGGACCTGGCGTTCCGCGTGAACGGCCTGGGCGCGCGCAACGCGGCGCTCGCGGCCGGGTCGTGCGGGGCGTCGGTGCTCATGATCTCGACCGACTACGTCTTCGACGGCCGCGGCGCGCGCCCCTACCGCGAGTACGACGCGGTGGCGCCGCTGTCGGTCTACGGGAAATCGAAGTGGGCGGGGGAGCAGGCGGTGCGCGAGGTCGCGCCGCGCCACGTGATCGTGCGCACCGCGTGGCTCTACGGCGCGGGGGGAGCCAACTTCGTGGACTCGATCCTGCGCAAGGCCCGCCACGCCGAGTCGCTCGCGGTGGTCGACGACCAGCGCGGCTCGCCCACCTGGACCGGCGATCTCTCGCGCGCGCTGGTGCGGCTTCTGGCCGCCGGAGAGTTCGGCACCTACCACTGCACCAACGGCGGCGACTGCACGTGGCACGAGCTGGCGGAGCACGTGGTCACGCGATCCGGCCACCGCGGGCCGGTCGAGCGCACCACCGCGGCGGCGCTCGCGCGGCCCGCGCCGCGGCCCGCCTACTCGGTGCTCGACGGCAGCTGGTGCGAGCAGGTCACGGGTCACCGGATGCCGCACTGGAAGGACGCGGTGGACCGCTATCTCGGCAGCGTTCTCGCCGGCAATTGAAGCGCGCCGCCGACGTGGAGGAAACGCCATGAGACGAAAGACCACCCCCGCGCGCGGTCCCCTCGAGCGCGAGGCCCGCGCGGTGCTGCGCGACGCCGGCGTCTCGCTGCGCCGGCTCGAATCGCGCTGCGCCCGCGCGGTCGCGGCCGCCGCCGAGGCCGCGATCTCTTCGCTCGGCTCCGGCGGCACGGTCTACTTCTGCGGCAATGGCGGCAGCGCCGCCGACGCGCAGCACCTCGCCGCAGAGCTCTCCGGGCGCTACTTCCTCGACCGCCCCGCGCTGGCCGCGATCGCGCTCACCACGAACAGCTCGGCGCTCACCGCCATCGGCAACGACTTCGGCTTCGAGCAGGTCTACTCCCGCCAGCTCCGCGGCGTCGGCACGCCCGGCGACGTGCTGGTCGCGATCACCACCAGCGGCCGTTCGGCCAACGTGCTGCGCGCCGTCGAGACCGCGCACGAGCTCGGCATGACCGTGATCGGCATGACCGGCCTCTCCGGCCGGCGCTTCGCCGCGCAGTGCGATCACGCGCTCGTGACCCCCAGCGCCTCCACGCCCCGCATCCAGGAGGGCCACATCACGATGGGCCACGCCTTGTGCGAGCTGGTCGAGCGCGCGCTGTTCCCGGCGCGGGGCAAGGGCAATGGAAAGCGCCCGACCCGGAGACCCAGGTGATCGGTGCGTTGATCGCATCACTGCGGCCGCGGCAGTGGACCAAGAACCTGCTGCTCTTCGCCGGCGTGCTCTTCTCGCGCCAGCTCGGCGATCCGGCGCTCGCGCTCCGCGCCGCGGCCGGCTTCCTCGCCTTCTCCCTGCTCTCCGGCTGCGTCTACCTCATGAACGACGTGCGCGACATCGAGGAGGACCGGCGTCATCCCACCCGGCGCCTGCGCCCCATCGCCTCCGGCCGGCTGCCCGTGCGGGCCGCGTGGATCGCGCTCGTGCCCGTGCTCGCGACGGTGGTCGCGCTCTCGGCCTGGCTGGGCCCCGGATTCTCGCTGGTCGCCGGGATCTATCTCGTCGTCAATCTCGCCTACACCTTCTTCCTCAAGAAGCAGGTGCTGATCGACGTGTTCGTGATCGCGAGCGGCTTCGTGCTGCGCGCGATCGCCGGGGTCGAGCTGCTGCTGCCGGTCTCGCCCGGGACCGAGCTTTCGCCCTGGCTCCTGATGTGCACGTTCTTCGGCGCCCTGTTCCTGGCGCTCGGCAAGCGCGGGCGGGAGCTCTCGAACGCCGGGGAGGACGCGCACACCAAGCGCGCCGTGCTCGAGCACTACACCCCCCAGCTGGTGGACGGGCTGCTGCTCGTGGCCGCCGCCGCCAGCGTGATGAGCTACTCGCTCTACACCATCTGGCCCGACACCGTCGCCAAGTTCGGCACCGAGCGCCTGCTGTGGACCGTGCCGCTCGTGGCCTACGGGATCTTCCGCTACCTGTACCTGGCCTGGAGCGCGCGCAGCAGCGAGGACCCGTCGCAGGTGCTGCTCACCGACCGTCCGCTCGCCGCGTGCGTGCTGCTCTACCTCGCCGCCGTGCTGTTCATTCTCTATCGCGCGTGAGCGGCCGGCCGTCCCTCCCGCGCCGGGTGGAGGTCGAGGCGCGCGCCAAGCTCAACCTCGGGCTCGCGGTCGGCCCCGAGCGCGCCGACAGCTATCACGAGATCGCCACCATCTTCCAGTCCATCACGCTCGCCGACACGCTGATCGCAGCGCGCACGCGCCGCGGCTTCCGGCTGCGGGTGCGGCACGAGGACGCCTCGGTGCGCGGGCGTGCCGGACGGGCGCACCGGGCGCTCGTGCCCTCCGGCGAGGGCAACCTCGTGCTGCGCGCGGCGCGGAAGATGGCGGCCCGTGCCGGAATCGAGGGCGGGGCGAGCTTCACCCTGGTCAAGCGGATTCCCGCCCGCGCCGGTCTCGGCGGGGGCAGCACCGACGCGGCGGCCGCGGTCGCGGCCATGGCGGCCCTCTACCGCGCCCGGGTTCCCCTCGGGGCCCGTCGGGCGCTGTGCGCGGAAATCGGCTCGGACGTGCCGTTCGCGCTCCAGGGGGGCACGGCGATCGGCCTGGGGCGGGGGGAGCGGCTGCGCCGGGTCGGGCTGGCCGAGGCTTTCCGGATCGTCCTGGCGGTGCCGGGCTGGCGGGTCTCCACGGCCCGGGCATACGAACAGATAAGCCGGACAAAATATGGCTTGACAGCGTGGCGGACGAAACTAAGATTCGCCCAATCACTTGGGCGTAAGCGACTAAGCCTTTCCCGAGCGCTGCGCCTGGGCAACACCTTTGAAGGGGTGTTGGGATCGAAGCGTGAGGAGTTCCGGTCGCTGTGCGAGCGACTTCGTGCGGCGGGTGCGGTGGATGTCCGCATGACCGGGAGCGGTTCGGCCGTATTCGGGATCCTCGCGCCTTCCGTGCCCGCGGACCAAGTCGTAGGCCGCTTCGCGGGGAGTGAGCCCCTGTACGTGGCGCGCTCCGCACGGGCGGGACTGAAGCTCCGCTTGGTGTCATAGCATCTGGAGGCAGGGACGCTCGCCGCGCCGATGCCCGGCCGCTTCCCGGCTCAGGAGGCGAACCGGTAGCCGTAACCCCCCTCATCAGGATGGATCCGAGGTGACGGTCTCATGATCGAGATCACGGAGGTTCGGGTTTCTCTTCGCAGCGACGAAAAACTGAAGGCGTTCGTGAGCATCACTCTGAACGACTCTTTCGTGGTCCGAGGGCTCAAGATCATCCGCGGGAACTCGGGGCTGTTCGTGGCAATGCCGAGCCGGAAGCGGCCGGACGGGCAGCACCAGGACCTCGCTCACCCCATCAACGACGTGACGCGCAAGTACTTGACCGAGAAGGTGATGAACGAGTACGAGCGAGAGCTGTCACAGCCCCAGGTCCACGCGCACCCGGCGCCGGGAAGGAGCCAGAACGGGCACGAGTTCTGAGCCGCAACCCGCCCGGAATCCCGGCCGGGAGCGGTTCGAGCGGTAGGTAAGGAAGCGCTCGAGCGGCGGCGCCCCGCCGGGGCACAGGCCGCACGAGCGTCGCGAGGTATTGCCCGCGCGGCATCGGCGTTGACTTACGGCCGCCCCGCCGGTATTCTGCGGCCGCTTTTCTCCAGGCTGTATCTCTGCGGCCACATGGCCATCACCCCGTTGCGCCTCCGGGCGCGGCGGACCGTGACGGAAATCCCGTTCTGTTGGTGGGGCGTGGCCAAGCGGTAAGGCACGAGACTTTGGATCTCGCATCCGGAGGTTCGAATCCTCCCGCCCCAGCCATGCGGGGCCCGGGGGAATCCTCCGGGTCCTAGGGGTCTGCGTCCGCCCCGGGCGCTCCGGCGCTCGGGGTGGGTTTCGCGCCGGCCGTAGCACAAGGGATCAGCCGTCGTTTCGGGAGGAGTTCACGCTTGGATCCGTGCCGGATCTTCTGCGGCAACGCCAGCCGCCCGCTGGCGGGCAAGATCTGCCAGCACCTCAAGGCCCCCCTCGGGGACGCCGAGGTGTCGCGCTTCGAGGACGGCGAGGTCTCCGCCAAGTACAACGAGAACATCCGCGGCAGCGACGTCTTCATCGTGCAGGCGACCGGCGCGCCGGCGGAGAACCTGATCGAGTTGCTCGTGATGCTGGACGCCGCCAAGCGCGCATCGGCGCGGCGCGTGACCGCCGTGATGCCGTACTTCGGCTATGCGCGCCAGGACCGCAAGGACCAGCCCCGCTCGCCGATCTCGGCCAAGCTGGTGGCGAACCTCATCACGGTGGCGGGCGCGGACCGCGGGCTCACCATGGATCTCCACAGCGCCCAGATCCAGGGCTTCTTCGACATCCCGTTCGACCATGTCTACGCCGCGCCGGTGATGATCGACTACTTCGCGAAGAAGCGCATCCCGGACCTGGTGGTCGTGGCGCCCGACGTGGGCGGGGTGAAGATGGCGCGCGCCTACGCCAAGCGGCTGGGCGCGGACCTGGCGCTCACCGACAAGCGGCGGCCGAAGCCCGATGCGGTCGAGATCATGAACATCATCGGCGACGTGCGCGGCAAGAACGCGGTGCTGTTCGACGACGTCGTGACGACGGCGCGCACGCTCTGCCATGCGGCGGAGGCGATCCGCGAGAACGGCGCGAAGGAGATCTACGCCGGCGTGACGCACGGCGTGTTCAGCCCCGGGGCGCTGGAGCGCATCGGGCGCTCGCCGATCCGCGAGCTGGCGATCACCGACACGGTTCATCACGATTCGGTCGCGATGCCGGCCAACGTCACCGAGCTGTCGGTGGCGGCCCTGCTGGGCGAGGCCGTGCAGCGCATTCACGAGGAGCGTTCGCTCAGCTCCCTTTTCGTCTGACCCTCACGCGGGGCCCCCGCGAACGGCGGCGGACCGCGAAGGAACACCCGGGGCGCGAAGTCCCGGAATCGGAGGAGGCACCATGCCCGTCATCCCGCTCACCGGCGCGCGTCGCGACCGGCTCGGCAAGGGCGGCGCCCGCAAGTCGCGCGCCGCAGGACAGATTCCGGCCGTGCTCTACGGCCACGGCGAGACGCCGATCCCGGTCGCGATCGGAACGCGCGACTTCGAGATCGCGCTTCACAAGCACGAGGGCGGCAACCCGATCGTGAACCTGGCGCTCGACGGCGGCGAGTACACGGCGCTCATCCGCGACGTGCAGTACGACCCCGTCTCCCGCCACATCCTGCACCTCGATTTCCAGCACATCTCGCTGACCGAGACCGTCGAGGTCAAGGTCGCGCTGCACTTCACCGGCCTGGCGATCGGGGTCAAGGACGGCGGCGGCATCCTCGAGAGCATCCTGCGCGAGGTCGAGGTGCGCTGCCTGCCGACGGCGATCCCGCCCGCGATTTCCGTGGACGTGAGCCATCTCAACATCGGCGACTCGGTCCACGTGCGCGACCTGTCGGTGCCGAACGTCGTGATCCTCACCGAGTCCGGCGCGACCGTTGCGACCGTGGTGCCGCCGACGGTGATGGAGGAGAAGCCGGCGGAGGAGGTCGCGGTGGCCGAGGGGGCGCCGGCCGAGCCCGAGGTGATCACCAAGGGGAAGAAGGAGGAGGAGGGCGAGGGCGAGGGCGCGAAGGGCGAGGCCAAGGGGGAGAAGAAGGGCGAGGCCAAGGCGGAGAAGAAGGACGACAAGCGCGAGGAGAAGAAGGAGAAGAAGGAGAAGAAGTAGCCGGTGGCGGTGGTGCTCGGGCTGGGCAATCCCGGTGCGCGCTACGAGCGCACCCGGCACAACGTGGGCGTGCGGATGGTGGAGGAGTTGGTGCGGCGCTGGCAGGCGCGGCCGGCCGAGTCCGCCCCGGAGTACCGCGCGTGGGAGGCTTCGCCCGGCGGACGTGCGGTGGCGCTGCTGCGGACCCGGGGCTACATGAACGAGAGCGGCCTGGCGCTCGCAGCGTGGCGGGCGCGGCATCCGCTCGAGTTCGCGGAGCTGCTGGTCGTTGCGGACGACGTGTACCTGCCGGTCGGGATGGTGAGGCTTCGCCCGGGCGGATCGAGCGGCGGGCACCGGGGGCTCGAGAGCATCGGGGAAACGCTCGGCACCTGGGAATTCGCGAGAATTCGGATCGGGGTGGGCGAGGCGCCGGGCGATGCGCTGCGCGAGCACGTGCTGGACGAGTTCAGTGAACCCGAAGAAGCCGGGGTGGTCGAAGCGCTTCTCGTGGCCGCGGACGCCGCGGAGTGCTGGATCGGCGAGGGAATCCTCGCCGCGATGAACCGGTTCAATCGCAGAGTGCGCAAGGAGGATCCGGAACCGTGACCAAGTACGAGACGACATTCATCCTCGACCCCGGGCTGGACGAGGCCAAGGTGAACGAGGAAGTGGACCGCGTGGTCCAGTGGATCAAGGGGCTGGGCGGCGAGGTCCTGGAAGTGCAGCGTTGGGGAAAGAAGCGCCTCGCCTACGAGATCGGCCGCCGCCGCGACGGGATCTACACGCTGTTGCTGTACGAGGGGCCGGGCGCCACCGTGAAGGAGCTGGAGCGCAGGTTCCGGCTGAACGAATCGGTGCTCCGCAGCCTCACCGTGATCCACGTTCCGCCCGAGCTGACGCAGCCGCAGGTGGACGCGGAAGCGGTGGCGGCGGCCGCCGAGGATGCCGGGGACGAGTAGCGAACCGGGGCCCCGGACTAAGGCCCCGCACTCGAGGGAGGTGAGAGACCCGAAGATGGCCAGGGAACGCGAAGGCAAAGGATTCAAGAAGAAGTACTGCAAGCTGTGCTTCGAGAAGGTGGGCTTCGTCGACTACAAGGACGACAAGCGGCTGGGGCGCTTCGTGACCGACCGCGGCAAGATCGTGCCGCGCCGGGTGTCGGGGACCTGCGCACGGCACCAGAAGCAGCTCACGACCGCGATCAAGCGCGCGCGCGTGCTGGCGCTGCTGCCCTTCACCAGTGACTTCTACCGCTGAGCCGGCGCGCGTCCGGGGCGCGACTCCATGGCTCCGCAGCGCGCTCCTCATCACGGCGCTCGGGCTGTTCGCGCTCCAGACTCCGCCGCCGTGGGGCACGCTGTGGCTGGTCGTGCCGGTGGCGGTGGCCGCATCGCTCCTGGCCTGCTGGCGCTTCGGCGTGTGGGGGCTTGCGGCCCCCGTCGCGTTCTTCGGGGTCACGATGTTCCGCGAGAGCTCGATGGGCCTGTGGGCGTGGTGGATTCCAGCCTGCGCGCTGACCGGGGCATGGATGGGGCTGCGCGAGGAGGGCGAAGGGACGACCGGCGGCCAGCGGGCGTGGATGCTGATCCCGGTGCTGGTGCTGGCGGCCGGGCTGCCGTGGCTGCTGCGCTATCCCCAGCTCGTCGAGGAAGTGGACCGCGAGCTCAAGGCGAGCGACGCGGAGCTGGTGCGGCTCCTGGGCAGGATGGGCGACCAGGGCGGGCGGCTGGCCACGCTGGAGCGCGCGGTCGCCGACAACGCCGCCCTGCGCTCCCGCCTGCTCCCGCACGTCGTGCCCACTGCGCTGTTCGCCTGGATGATCCTGCTGGTGGGCGCCGGGCGCGCGCTGGCGTCCCGCGCGGCCTCGAGCCTGCGCTGGCCGCAGCTCTCCCGCGCGCGCTTCCAGGACTGGCGCCTGCCGGACGGGGCGATCTGGGTGTTTCTCGCGGGGCTGGCGCTGCTGGTGGCCCAGTGGCCGCCATGGACGCCGACCGCATGGACGCTGCTGCTCAACACGATGCTCGGGTTTTGTGTTCAGGGGATCGCGGTCGTAGAATCGCTGCTTCTCGCGCGCGGCGTACCGCCCTCCCTCATTGTGCTGACGATGCTGTTCGTTTTCGCGGTCGCGATGCCGATATTCATGCTTACCACGGCTGCCGTCGGCCTGGGCGACGTGTGGCTGGATTTCCGCCACCTGGAGCCTGGCGCGGACCAGGAATAGGAGAACCGATGGACATCATCCTGCTGGAAGACCTGGAGGGACTGGGAGCCAAGGGCTCGCTGGTCCACGTGAAGCCGGGCTACGCCCGGAACTACCTGCTGCCGCGCCGGCTCGCGATCGCGGCCGGCGAGAAGGCCGCGAACCTCTTCCAGGAGCTGGAGCGCCAGCGCACGGCCCAGTCGGACAAGCGCATGGCGCAGGCGCGCGCGGAGGCCGCGAAGCTGGATGGCGTCGAGGTCAACATTCCAGCGGAGGCGAACGAGGAGGACACGCTGTTCGGATCCGTCACGAACGCCGACGTGGCCGCGGCGCTGGCGAAGGCCGGGCACGACGTGGACAAGCGCCGGATCGAGCTGCCCGAGCACATCAAGCAGCTCGGGCGCTACGACGTGCCGGTGCGCATCTTCGAGGAGGTGACGGCGACCGTGAAGGTGTGGGTGGTCCGGGCATGAATCCGTCGCGAATCCGGTGGGCGGCGTTCGGGCTGCTGCTCGCGCTCGCTGCGCCCGCGCCGCGGGGGCACGCCGCCACCGCAGCCAGGCCGGCGCGCACGGGCTCGCGGACGCCTGCGGTGCACGACTCCAACCGGGTCCTGGTGCGGATCGGCAAGGAGACCGTGACGCGCGCCGACCTGGACCGGCGCATCGCCGACCTGCCCGAGCAGGTGCGCGCCAACTACTCGACTCCCGAGGGCCGGCGGCAGCTCCTCGACCGCGTCGTCGAGGAGAAGGTGTGGCTCCAGGCCGCGACGAAGAAGGGCGTGCCGGAGCGGCCGCAGGTCAAGCGCCAGATCGAGCAGCAGAAGCGCGACTTCCTGATCCGCACCTACGTGAGCGAGGTGATGGCTCAGAACGCGGCGCCCTCGGATTCGGAGGCGCACGTCTACTACGACGCGC
>Ga0184629_10001305_pt1 | contig 10219 bp, 7 predicted proteins | sample PLM4_32_b1_FD_133158 | JGI IMG/M metagenome (GOLD analysis project Ga0184629, IMG submission 133158) | Groundwater sediment microbial communities from an aquifer in East River, Colorado, USA - PLM4_32_b1 | ecosystem: Environmental > Terrestrial > Soil > Riparian zone | place: USA: East River...
GATCGGCGTGCTCGACCGCGAACTCGGCGCTGAGGCAGGCGCCCTGAGAGAACCCGAGGAGCAGGATGCTAGTCCTCGGAATCCCCCGCGCGACCACGTCGGCCACGATCTGTTCGAGCACCCACAGGCCCGACGAAATCCCCGGCTCGTTCTTATCCCGCTCGGCCATGAAGCTCAGCGGATACCAGGTCCGGCCGGCGGCCGCCGGCGCCAGGTAGGTGAAATCGGGGCGCTCGAATCGCGGTACGAGGTCGAGGATGTTCTGCGGCCCCGCGTTGCGGCCGTGGACCATGATCATGACGGCGGGGCTATCTCCGAGCGACGTACCAGCGACCGCCAGGGGCTCACCCGCGTGGGGTTTCATCGCGACAGCCGCGGCAGCTTCGACTCGATCTCCCTGCGACTGGCTTCTTCCCACGGCGGGAGCTTCAGGTCCTGACCGAGGCAGGGCAGGGTTTCGTCCGCGGTAAAACCGGGGGGAATGGTGGCAATTTCGAACAGCACTCCCCCGGGCTCGCGGAAATAGATCGAGCGGAAGTACTGGCGGTCCAGCACCTCGGTTACCCGCAGGCCGAGGCGCAGCAGCTCGGCGCGCATCTTCAGTTGTTCTTCGCCGTCGCTCACAGCCATGGCGACGTGGTGCACGGTGCCCAGGCCGTTCACGCCGGCGGGCGTCTCCGGGGCGGGCAGCACGTCCATGACCCGGCCGGGGCGGTCACCGTTCACCGCAACGCGCGTGCGACTCGCATCCTGGTCCACAACTTCGAAGCCGAGGACTTCGGTGAGTAACTGGAGCGTCCCGCGCGGATCGCGGATCGGCATCGCGATGCTGTGGAGGCCTCGAATGGCATGGGACGCGTCCAACTCGTCCGTCACCCAGGGTGGGCGATCGTCAGCCGGGCCGGCCACCAGCTCGATCACCAGTCCCGAGGGATCGGTGAAGGTGATGGCCTGTTCGGCGAAGCGCGGCGCGGCTTCGCGCACAGCCACGCCGCGCTCGCGCAGCCGCCGCTCCCAGAACGCGAGCGAACTCTCCGGGACGGAAAACGCCGTGACGCGAATCTGGCCGGTTCCGTGGCTCCCGATCGGGACCCCCCAGCCCTTGTAGGGGAAGGTGGTCATGAGGGTCCCCGGCACGCCGGACTCGTTCCCGTAATAGAAGTGGTAAACGTTGTGATTGTCGAAGTTGACGGTCTGCTTCACGAGACGGAGACCGAGGACTTTCGTGTAGAAGTCGAAGTCCTGCTGGGCGTCATTCACCGTCGCGGTGACGTGATGGAGACTGCGGATCAGTTTGTCCACGCCTTGCAATCTATCACCACGTCCTCGGCTTGACCGGTACGGTCAACCGGGCGACACTAGACGCATGAACGAGCAGGATCTGATCCACGACTGGAACCGCGTCGGCGCGGGGTTCGATTGGACCCGCGCCCGGGTGGACCTGAACGACGAGACGCTACGCGACGGACTGCAGTCCCCCTCCGTGAAGGACCCCTCCCTCGAGGTCAAACGGAAGCTGCTGCACCTGATGGCCGATCTGGGGATCGTCGCGGCCGATATCGGCCTTCCCGGGGCCGGCCCGCGCGTGGTGGAGCAGGTGCGGGTGCTCGCCCGGGAGATCCGCGACTCGAAGCTGCCGATCTTCCCGAACTGTGCCGCCCGGACCGTGATCGCCGACGTCGAGCCGGTGGCGCGGATCTCCCAGGAGATCGGGATTCCGATCGAAGCCGCGACCTTCATCGGGTCCTCGCCGATCCGACAATACACAGAAGATTGGACGATCGAGCGGATGCTCCAGGCGACCGAGGAGGCCGTGACCTTCGCGGTGAAGCAAGGGCTGCCGGTCATGTACGTCACGGAGGACACGACCCGCGCCAAGCCGGAGACGCTGCAACGGTTGTACGGTGCGGCGATCGACTGCGGAGCGACGCGGATCTGCCTGGCGGATACGGTGGGGCATGCGACGCCAGACGGAGTGAAGGCCCTAGTCGACTTCGTAAAGAGGGAAATCGTAAGGGAGAAAGGCGTAAAGATCGATTGGCATGGGCATCGCGACAGAGGGATGGGGTTGATCAACTGTCTCGCGGCGATCGAGGCGGGGGTGGACCGGGTGCACGCGACGGCGCTCGGGGTGGGGGAGCGTGTCGGCAACGCCGAGATGGATCTGCTGATCGTCAACCTCAAACTGCTGGGCGCCCACCCGGGCGACCTGTCGAAGCTCCCCGAGTATTGCCGCACCGTCGCCGAGGCGGTGGGGATACCGATTCCGCTCAACTACCCCGTCGTGGGCAGCGACGCCTTCCGCACCGGGACGGGGGTGCACGCCGCGGCGATCATCAAAGCGAAGAAGAAAGGCCACAATTGGCTGGCCGACCGGGTGTACAGCTCGGTCCCCGCGGCCGAGCTCGGCCTGGAGCAGGTAATCGAGATCTCGCCCGTGTCGGGGCTCTCCAACGTGAAGTACTGGCTGCAGCAGCACGGCTACGACCCCGACGACGAGGCCGCGTGTCAGGCGCTGTTCGACGCCGCCAAACAGGCTGACCACACACTCAGCGCGGAGGAGTGTCACCGCCTGCTGCAGCAGGGCGCATGGCGGTAGGAGCGTTCCCGGAGCACGAGCGCTCGTACTTCGACCTCCGCTGGCATTTCGATCCCGTCGCCGCCACACTGGCGGGGCTCACGGCATACGACGACCACTTCGGGCGGTACAGCCCGGCCTTCCTGGCTCCGCACCTCGCCGCTCTCAAGTCGATCGCGCTGGCCCTGGAAGAGGCGCCGGCGGACGATCTCCAGACCGAAATCGACCGTACCGCGCTGCTCAACGAGATCCGGGTCACGATCCGGCAGTTCGAGACGGAGCGCCCCCAGGCGAAGAATCCCGAGTTCTGGCTGACCCATCTGTTCGGCGGGCTGTACGGGCTGCTGCGGCGTGCCGACCGCGGGTCGGAGGCGAACGCCGCGTCCGTCGCGGCGCGGCTCGAAGACGTGCCGGCATTCCTGGACGACGCGCACGCGGCGCTGACCGAGCCGGTACGACGGTTCGCCGAGACAGCGCTGCAGATGTGCCCCGGGGGGGTGCTGCTGGTGCGGGAGGTGCGCGCGGCCTACGTCGACGGGCCCGCCGGCGAGCGCGTGGCGGCGGCGGCGGAAGTCGCGGGTGCCGCCCTGGCCGCGTTCGAGCACGACCTGGACCGATGGGTAGAAGCGGGGTCCGAGCACTTCGCCATGGGCGAGGACGGTTTCAACTTCCTGCTCCACTACCAGCACGTGCTGCGCGATACCGCCCCAGAGCTGTGGCGTTACGGCCTGCGTCTCAAGGACGAGGTGGTCGCGGACCTCGCCGCTCGGGCCCAGCGGCTGGCGGGGAGCGCCGACTGGCCGGCACTGGTGGACAAGCTGCGCGGCGAGCACCCGACCGCCGAGGGGCTCGTGGCGGCGTACGCGCGCGAAATGGAGCGCGCCCGAGCGTTCGTGGCGGCGCGCGGGCTCGCCCCGATCCCAGCGGTGCCGCTCGACGTGATCGCCACGCCCGAGTTCATGCGCCCCCTGCTGCCGTTCGCGGCGTACGACAGTCCCGGTCCGTATGCCGCGGAGCCCCGCGGCCTGTTCTACGTCACCGTACCCGATCCGGCGCTGCCGGAGGCGGCGCGCGAGCGGGTGCTGCGCGATCACTCGCGCCACGAGATCGCGGCGACGTCCCTCCACGAAGGCTATCCCGGACACCATCTGCAACTGGTGCTGGCGCAGGCGAGCGCGTCGGAGACGCGCAAGAACATCTATACGCCGCTCACGCTCGAAGGCTGGGCGCTGTATTGCGAAGAGCTGATGGCGGACGAGGGATTCTACGCCAGCGAGGAGGAGCGGTTCTTCCAGCGGGTGCACCTGCTGTGGCGCGCGATGCGGATCGTCCTCGACGTCGGGCTCCACACCCGCGGCATGACGTACGACGAGGCGGTCACGCAGTTGGTGGACGAGGTCCACATGGAACGTTCCCTCGCCGAGGCGGAGGTGAGCCGCTATTGCGCCACGCCGGCCTATCAGGTGTGCTATGGCGTGGGGCGGCGCGAGCTGCTCCGGCTGCGGGACGACTATCGTCAGGCGCGCGGGTCCGCGTTCACGCTGCGCGGGTTCCACGACCATGTGCTGTCGTACGGCGGGCTCCCCGTCGCGCTGATGCGTTGGGGCATGGGGCTCGGTGAGTAAGCTCCCCCGGCCGGTCTGGCTGTTCGGTCTCGTTTCGCTGTTCAACGATTTTGCGAGCGAGATGATCTACCCGCTGCTCCCGGCGTTCGTGACCGGGGTGCTGGGCGGGGGGGCGGCGTCGCTCGGCGCGCTGGACGGGGCGGCGGAGTTCGCCGCGTCGTTCGTGAAGTACGGCGCGGGACGGCTGGCCGACGCGCCACGGCGGCGCGGCGGCCTCATCATCGTCGGGTACGCCGTTGCGGTGTTGGTGCGACCCGTCATCGCCCTGACGGGGGCGGCGTGGCAGGTGATCGGGCTGCGGGTGACCGATCGGATCGGGAAGGGGATCCGCACGCCCCCGCGCGATGCGCTGATCGCCGATGTCACCCCACCCGAGCTGCGCGGACGCGCGTTCGGGCTCCAGCGCGGGCTGGACCATGCCGGTGCGGTGCTCGGTCCGCTCGTGGCGTGGTGGCTGCTATCGCGCCGGACGCTCGATGTGCGCGGCGTCATCGCGGCGAGCATCGTGCCTGGCGTCGTGGTCCTGGTGCTGGCCGTTTGGGCGGTCTGGGACGGAAGACGGCGGACGACGTCGGAAGCGCCCGACCGGCCGGTGCCCCAGGTGGCGGCTGGTACCACTCCTTCGCGTTCCCTGTCGCCGGCACTGCTGGCCATCTCCGCGTTCTATCTGCTCCGGATGCCGGAAACGCTCTTGCTGCTGCGCAGCCAGCAGCTCGGCGTCTCGGTCTCCGCTGTGCTGCTGCTCTGGGCGGCGCTGCACGTAGTCCGATCCTCGACGAGCTTCCTGGGTGGAGCGCTCTCGGACCGCTTCGGCCCCAACCGCACGATGTGGCTGGGATGGGTGAGCTACGCGGCGGTCGCTTTCGGATTCGCGCGGGCCGGCGGCGCGGTCGCCGCCTGGGCGCTGTTCCTGGTGCTCGGCGTCGTCGCGGGACTCACCGAAAGCCCCGAGCGGGCGATCGTCTCGCGGCTCGCGGGTGGGAAGCAGGGAACGGGATTCGGCACCTACCACGCCGCGACCGGAGTCGCGGCGCTCGCCGGGGGGCTGCTGCTCGGCGTGCTGTACCAATCGACGGGCGCCGCGCCGGCGTTCATCATCAGCGCGGCCGGAGCGGTGGTACTGGCGGCGCTGTGGCCGATGCTGGCCACCGCGCGCACGGGCGCGACCACGGCGTAACTCACACCTCAGGAGGCCCCATGCGGCTGCTCGCGTTGTTCGCGGCACTCGTCGTTCCCGCCGCTCTCGCTGCCCAGGAGCGGCAGGTGATTCACACGCCCGACGAGGTTCCCGGGTTGCCGTTTTCGACCGCGGTACGCGTCGGGAATCTCCTGTTTCTCTCCGGCATGATCGGCAATAAGCCTGGCACCCGCGAGCTCGCCGACACCGGGATCACCGGCCAGACGCGCCAGACCTTGGAGAACATCAAGCGCGTGCTGGCGGGGGCCGGCAGCGCCCTCGATCACGCGGTGAAGTGCACCGTGTTCCTGTCGAACATTGCGGACTACCAGGCGATGAACGCGGTGTACGCGACCTATTTCCCGAAGGATCCTCCCGCGCGCTCGACGGTGGCGGGGAGCGGCCTGGCGCTCGGCGCGCGGGTGGAGATCGAGTGTATTGCGACGGTGGGGAGCTGAAACCTTTCGGTGAGGGCCGCGGTACAACCCCCCAGTTGTGTCCTCACCAGGGGGTTGTGATGGCGGATCGCGAGCAGTGGAAATCCCGAATTCGGAGCGCGGCGCGAGAGGCGAAGCGGGTGGCCCTCGCCGCCGGCCAGCAGGCCGATGCACTGATGAAGGTCGCGCAGCAGAAGGTCGAGACGATGGCGCGGCGCCGCAAGGCGCAGCAGCGGTTGCGGCAGGCCAGCCGGGTGCTGAAGACCGCGGGGCGGGCGGCCCTGGCCGCCGGCGCGGTGGCGGCGGTGGCCGCGATCGCCCGTGAAGTCGAGCTGGGGAGGAAGCGGGCCTAACGCGCCAGCCGGGCGGCCACGTCGTTGAACCAGCGGTCCACCCAGACCAGCTGTGAAGCGCCTTGCGCCCCGGCCCGGCGGGGGCTGACGAAGATGAAGGCGCGCCCGTCGGGCGTCACTTCGTAGGACTGGTGGAAACCGGCCACGACGAGATTCGATGCGTCGAACAACGAGGTGCGTCCGGCGGTGGCGAACGTCGGCACGGTATGGACTTGCACTGCGTTCAGGCGGAGGTCGCCGTCGAGGTAGAAGAGCTCGCGACCGTCGCGGGACCAGCGCGGCTCGCTGCCCCCGCCGTTCGAGACCTGCCACCGTCCTCCCTGGGCCTGCGGGAAGGGTCGCACGTACACCTCGTTGATCCCCGACTCGTTCGATGTGTAGGCCAGCCATCGTCCATCGGGTGACAGTGCCGGGTGCAGCTCGGTGAACGGGCTCGCCGCCACCGGCACCGGCGTGCTGTCACCGCTGGTGCGGACCGCCAGGATGTCGCCGGCGCCGGCCTGGCCGTTGTCGGTGCGCACGACGATCCAGCGGCCATCACGCGACCACTCGCCCTCCTGGATCAGGCGATCCAAGCGGACCACCAGCCGATCCTGTCCAGCGCCGTCGGCGGGCCGGGCGTACACGGCGCTCGTGTTGTTGCTGTCCCGGATGTAGGCCACCGTACGGCCGTCGGGGGACCAGAGCGGCCGGCGGTCCTGCCCGCCGAACGTCAACCGGGTCGAAGGTCCGCGATCCAGCTGCTTGATCCAGATGTTCAGCGCCGCGCCGGAGCCGATGCCGACGGCGAGCCGGCGACCATCGGGGGCGAGCGCGATCGAGTTGAATTCCCCGTGCCACGCGGTGTCGATCTGCGTGATCGCCCCGTCGCGACCGATGCGGATCATCGCGTTGTCGGTCGAGCCGCCGGCGCCGTGCGCGTACACGAGCGATCCGGATCGCGACCAGGCGAGGAGCGCGAACCCGCCGCTGACCGTCACCTGCACTCCTTCGAGCACCGGCGTCGCTGGGCCGGAAATCGCGAAGCGTCCGAGGTCGAATGGCGCCATCAGGGCCACCCCATCGCGGCGCACGTAGAGAAGGCGCCCGCTGGGCAGGTACGACGCCTGGGCGACGTCGTCGAGCAGCAGCTTTTCCTTCCCCGTACGCAGGTCCAGCGCGTGAATGCTCATGGTCACACAGCTGGACGCGCAATTCTGAAACAGCACGCCGCGTGCTCCCGGCAGGGCGACCGGCATCCCCGCCCCCCCGCCGGCCAGGGACGCCTGACCGCTGCTCAGGGCGACCGTGCTCGGGCCTCCGGACGCGCTCACCCGTCGCATCTCCTGTAAGCTCGGTGACACGTACACCAGGGTGCCGTCGTCGAGCCACGCGGCGCCGCCGAAGCCGCCGGCGACCGAGTCCGCCAGCGTGACGCTCGTCCCACCCGACGCACGGACCTTCTTGAGGTGCCCGTCGGCGACGTAGGCCACCCACTCGCCGTCGGGCGAGAACACCGGGTTCTGGGCCCGCTCGGTGCCGCTGAGTGGCGTGGGGTTCAGCTCGCCCCGTTTCTTGATCCAGAGGCGGCCGTTCTGGCGGTCATCTTTGAAGACGAACAGGGAGCCATCGGGAGACAGTGCCATCGCCGGAATCTGGGTCGAGAGCACGACGCTGTCGCCGAGGGTGATGTACTGCCACGTGGCGGGCGCCCGCGCCGCGGCGCGCACGCGCAACCACCCCCAGGCGGCGAGGGCCAGCAAGACCGCGGCCGCGCCCGCCGCCAGCCGGAACCAGGTCCGCCAGCGAGTCCCGCCCGCGGTCCGCAGGGGGGCGGTCGCGGCGGTCGGGACGGTCCACGACGCAGAGAGCTCGGGCCGCGTCAGCGCCTCGGCGAACTGTGCCGCGCTGGCGAACCGGTCGGCCGGGAGCTTTTCGAGCGCCCGGTTCACGGCCGCCTCGACGTGGGGCGGGATCGAGTGGCGCTGCAGCGTGAGGCTGCGCGGTTGCTCCATCATGACGCGCGCCACGATCGCCTGCGCCGTGGGCCCGGTGAATGGGGGCTCGCCCGACAGCATCTCGTAGACCACGCAGCCGAGCGCGTATACGTCGCTCTTGGCGGTGATCTCGCGCTCCCCCATCGCCTGCTCGGGGCTCATGTAGTGGGGCGTGCCAAGCGACATGCCGGTTTCGGTGAGGCGCGAGCCGCTATCGGAGCGCGAGGCGGCGAGCGCGATGCCGAAGTCGGCCACCAGGGCGGAGCCATCATGCAGCAGGATGTTTTCCGGCTTGATGTCGCGATGGATCACACCGTGGCGGTGCGCGTAGTCCAATGCTCCCGCGACTTCGGTCGCGATGCGGATCGCCTCTTCGACGGGGAGCTGATGCTCGCGCTCCAGGCGCTGGCGCAGCGACTCCCCTTCGACGTACGGCATGACATAGTAGACGAGACCGTCGGCTTCACCCGAGTCGTGCAGCCCGAGGATGTGCGGGTGCTGGAGGTTGGCGGTGAGGCGGATTTCCTTGAGGAACCGCTCGCCCCCGAGAATCGCCGCCAGCTCGGGGCGCAGCACTTTGAGCGCCACCGGCCGGTCGTGGCGGACGTCGTGGGCGAGATAGACGGTGGCCATCCCGCCGGCGCCAAGCTCGCGAGAGATGGTGTAACGGTCGGTCAGGGCGGTGGTGAGGCGTGTCAACGCGTCGGTCATGGTGGGATACAAGATGGCGACGACGACGGGGTTCTGGCGAGGCGGCGGGGCTCATGAGGATGCCGTATGTTAGGCCACTCCCATCAGGACCAACGGCGTGGCTGAGCTGCTCGGTCGTTTTGCAGTCCGCCCTCGGCGATGCGTACCGGGTCGAGAGGGAGGCGGCGTGCGCGCTAGCCGCCGGTGCCGAACTGCCGGGTGAATTTGATCAGCAACGACCGGGTGATCGATCGGTCCCAGGCGAAGAAGCCGGTCGCGTTCTCGGCGGCGTTGAGCACCACGAACAGCCCGGTACCCGCGGTGTTGAGCCAGCCAAACCGGATGTTCGCGGAGAATATTCCGGCCTGGTTGTTGTACTGCACCAGCGACTGGGTGAAGATTCGCGGCGTGAAGAAATAGCCGAGCCGGAGCCCCACCAGCGACCGGACAAAGTCCCCCTGGTCTAGCCGAACCTGGTTGTAGTCGAGCAGCAGTGACGAGGTGAGCGCCGATCCCTGCCGAACGGTAAGCGTCGACGTCGCACCATACCGCGTTCCGTTGTAGAATGGCCCTGCCTCGATCCGAGTCAAGAGCGAAACCGGCGCGCTTGGATTGGTCGAGAGATCGAAGCCCAGGCTGGCCCAGTGGTACTCGCCAGCCGGCAGCGTCACCCCGCGGGCGATGGCGAACGGCTGGGTCAGGCCCTCGCGGAACACGTTCAGCTCCGGACCGATCTGCCCACCGTTGTTGAGCTCGGCTTGGCCGAGATCGATGTGGATCTGGTCCGACTGGACCTTGCCGTCGAAGCTGAAATACCCGCGGTAGTTGGCATGAGGCAACCAGTAACGAAGCAGCGTGTGCTTCACCGGCATCGTATAGAAGACTGATGCCTCGTAGTACCGATATGCGCTCCGGCTCAGAAACCCAACCTCGGGATTGAAGTCCTCGCCGACCTGGGAGTAGCGCAGCGCGTTGTCCCACCGGCTCGTGCGGTATCCGATCCGGCCGCTGAACGCCGCGTCCCGGCCGGTCCGTCCCGGTGTCGCCGTCTTGGCCGCCCACCAGTCGACGGTCACCGGCTCGCTCAACGCGAAGCGCCCGTCGAGGCCCAGGGTCGTGTTCCGGTCGGCCCCAGCACTCGTCGCGACGCGGTGCACGGCGAGGAGGCCGATTCGCGACCGGCCCCACTCCCGGGACACCCGTCCCACGGAATACGAATTGGCCGGCTGGATCCCGGCCCGCTGTTCCGTCAACAGCTGCATTGTCCCAACCGTGAGCCCGGCGATCCGGCCGGTCAAACGCCCCCCGCCGATGATCGGGATGGGGTTGCCCAACGTGTCGATGCCGATGCGCCGACTGAAGAACAGCTCCACGGCCTGCGGC
>Ga0184629_10001306_pt1 | contig 10209 bp, 13 predicted proteins | sample PLM4_32_b1_FD_133158 | JGI IMG/M metagenome (GOLD analysis project Ga0184629, IMG submission 133158) | Groundwater sediment microbial communities from an aquifer in East River, Colorado, USA - PLM4_32_b1 | ecosystem: Environmental > Terrestrial > Soil > Riparian zone | place: USA: East River...
CACATACGGCGCCATGCCCTGCAGCGAATTGCGCGGCGAGAACACCTGGTGCGCGATGAGGTAATCCTGCGTGGCGCTTGTGACCGGCAGCCGCGCCGGCTCCTTGGGGGGTTGCGCGTCGGCCATCTGCGCGGGCGCCGGACCCGGCCTCTGCTGCGGCGCGAGCGCCACCCAACCGACGAATGCGACTGCGGCAACGCTCGCGGCCAGTGCCGAAGGCACGAACCAGCGAGCGCGCTCCGGCGGACGTACCGCCCCCGGCAGCGGTCCCACCAGGGCCGGCTCCTGCGTCAGACGCTGCGCCACCCGCGGCACGCAATCGGCCGCGAGCAGCGCGCCGCCGCGCAGCGCATCGCTGATCAAATGGTAAGTACGCCAGGAATCGCGCGCCTCTCCGTCCTGGCCCAGCGCCTCGAGCGGCTCGCGCAACTCTTGCGTGTCGAGCTCGCCGTCCATCAATGCCGATATCTTCGCTTTCATCCTGCTACCACCTCTGGTCCTTGCGCGTATCGAGCAGCGGCCGCAGACGCTCCGCAATCGCCTCGCGCGCCCGGAAGATCCGCGAGCGCACGGTGCCGATCGGGCAATCCATGATGCGCGCTATATCCTCGTAACTCATGCCCTCGATCTCCCGCAACTGAATCGCCGTGCGCAATTCCTCGGGCAGCTGCTCGATCGTCGCGTTCACCGTTTCGGCGATCTCTTTCGACAGCAACATGCTTTCCGGCGTGTTGATGTCGCGCAACTGCTCTCCGTCCTCGAAACCTTCCGCATCCTCCGCCTCCACCTCGGTGGAGGTCGGGGCCCTGCGGCCCAGCGCCATCAGGTAATTCTTGGCGGTGTTGATGCCGATGCGGTACAGCCACGTGTAGAACGCGCTGTCGCCGCGAAACGCCGGCAGCGCCCGGTATGCCTTGATGAACGCTTCCTGCGTCACGTCTTCGACCTCTGCCGGGTCGCGGATGAAGCGCGCCAGCAGCCGCCCCAGCTTGCGCTGGTACTTCTCCACCAGCAGCTCGAAAGCGCGCTTGTCACCGCGCTGCGCGCGCTCCACCAGCTGCTGGTCGATGTCGCGGTCAGACATCGCCGCCACCCGGCCTCAACCGGCCCGCCCGGGATGCTTCCCCGCTTCGAGCCCAGCTGCAACGCCTATGTGCCACAGACACTGACCTTTTGAAATAGTTCGGGATGCCTGCCGCGGGTCGCTCAGGCGGCGAGTTGCGCGCCCGCCACGCCGGGAACCCGCCCCCACAGCGCCCACAGCCTGAGGCGCCGGAAATCGCCCTCGGACAGCATGCCCCGGGCAACCAGCAAGGTGCGGCCTGCGGGCCCGCGCACCGGCAAGATCACCCACCACGGGCACACATTGCGGCGAGCAGCGACTCCGCCCTGGAGGCGGCGGCCATCCGCCAGGCCGAGGACCGCCTGCCCGTCTGCCGAGAGTTCGAGAACGCGCACCGAGCGCCCCGAGCGCAGAAGCGCCCGGTCCCAGGCCGCCGCGACGCCCAGCGCGAGAACCAGGACCGCGAGCGCCCAGGCCCAGGACCCGGGGAGCACCGCCGCAATGCAGGCCGCCGCCACGGCATGGGCCAGAAGCAGCACGGCAGCCAATGCGGGTGAACCCCGCAGTTCCAGATGCAGCAGCGGTGCGCCGTTCAAACGCGGCCGAACACCAGTGTGCCGTTGGTGCCGCCGAAGCCGAAGTTGTTCTTCACGGCGTAGTCGACCTTGAGCTCCCGCGCCGCATTGGCGCAGTAGTCCAGGTCGCACTCCGGGTCCTGGTTGAAGATGTTGATGGTCGGCGGCGATACCTGCCGGTGCAGGGCGAGCACCGTGAACACGGACTCGATGCCGCCCGCGCCGCCCAGCAGATGCCCGGTCATCGACTTGGTTGAGTTCACCACCAGCTTGTGTGCATGCGCGCCGAACGCGAGCTTGATCGCTTCCGATTCGTTCTTGTCGCCGAGCGGGGTGGAGGTGCCGTGCGCATTCAGGTACTGGACCTTGTCGGGGCTGATGCGCGCGTCGGCGAGCGCGGCGACCATGGAGCGCCGCGGACCGTCCAGATCCGGCGCGGTCATGTGGAACGCGTCCCCGCTCATGCCGAAGCCGGCCAGCTCGCAGTAAATCCTGGCGCCGCGTGCCTTGGCGTGCTCCATCTCCTCCAGCACCAGCACCCCGCCGCCCTCCCCGAGCACGAAGCCGTCGCGGTCCTTGTCCCAGGGCCGGCTCGCCGTGGCCGGATCGTCGTTGCGCGTGGAGAGCGCGCGCGCCGCGGCGAACCCGCCGATGCCGAGCGGCGAAATGGTCGACTCCGCGCCGCCCGCCAGCATCACGTCCGCATCGCCGTAGCCGATCATGCGTGCGGACAGGCCTAGGGCATGCAATCCGGTAGTGCAAGCGGTGGCCACCGCCAGGTTCGGGCCCTTCATGCCGTACAGGATGGACATGTGCCCGGAGATCATGTTGATGATCGAGGCCGGCACGAAGAACGGCGAAATGCGGCGCGCGCCGCGCTGCACGAATTCGCCGTGCGTCTCCTCGATCCGCGGCAGCCCGCCGATGCCGGAGCCGATGTTGATGCCGATGCGCTCCGCGTTCGCTTCGGTCACCTGCAGGCCGCAGTCCTTCCAGGCCTGGATCGCCGCAGCGAGGCCGTAATGGATGAAGGTGTCCATGTGCCGCGCTTCCTTCGGCGGCAGATAGGCGGCCGAATCGAAGCCCTTCACCTCTCCGGCGAAGCGGCAGGCGAAAGCCGCCGCGTCAAAGCGCGTGATCGTCCCAATCCCGGACTTGCCCGCGACCAGGTTGCTCCATGCTTCCTCTACGGTGTTGCCGACCGGGCAGACGACGCCCAGGCCGGTGACGACGACTCTGCGGCGCTGCACTTAGGACTTCGAGTGGGCCTTGACGTAGTCGATGGCCTGCTGGACGGTAGTGATCTTCTCCGCCTCTTCGTCCGGGATTTCAGTCTCGAACTCTTCCTCCAGGGCCATCACCAGTTCCACCGTGTCGAGGGAGTCGGCCCCCAGGTCGTCGACGAAAGACGACTCGTTCTTGATCTCGGCCTCGTTCACCCCGAGCTGCTCGGCGACGATTTTCTTGACGCGTTGTTCGACGTTTTCCATTGTTGCTCCTTCCCTGTGGGGGCCAAGCGGCGGCCCGGATTTTACCAAATCGGGGCGTGAACCTTCACGCCATGTACATGCCGCCGTTCACGTGCAGGACGCAGCCGGTGATATAGCCGGCCGCCGGCGCGGCGAGATAGGCGACCGCGGCGGCGATGTCCTCCGGAGCGCCGAAGCGGCCCAGCGGGATCTGACCGAGCAGCGCACTGCGCTGCGCCTCCGGCAGAGCGCGCGTCATGTCGGTATCGATGAATCCGGGCGCCACGCAATTCACCGTAATGCTGCGGCTGCCCAGCTCGCGCGCCAGGGACTTGGTCATGCCCACCACGCCCGCCTTGGCGGCCGCGTAGTTCGCCTGGCCGGGATTGCCGGAGGCGCCGACCACCGACGTGATGTTGATGATCCGCCCCCAGCGTGCCTTCATCATGCCCCGCATCACGGCGCGCGACAGGCGGAAGACGGCCTTGAGGTTGGTGTCCATCACCTCGTCCCACTCCGCGTCTTTCATGCGCAGGGCGAGGTTGTCGCGCGTGATCCCGGCGTTGTTGACCAGGATCAGGATGTCCCCGTGCTGCTTCTGCACGGACTCGACCAGTGCGTCGCAACCTGCCGCGTCGCGCACGTTGAGCACCATGCCTGCACCCTTGATGCCGGCCTGCGAGAGCGCATTGCCGATTTCCGCCGCGCCGGCCTCTGTGGTCGCCGTGCCGACCACGCTGGCGCCCTGGCGCCCGAGCTCCTGCGCGATGGCGCGGCCGATGCCGCGCGTGGCGCCGGTGACCAGCGCAAGCTTTCCTTGCAGCGTCATGCGGCCACCTGCAGCGCCGCAAGCGCCTGCTCCAGCGAGGCCTTGTCGGCCAGCGCGTGGCTTTGCAGATTCCCGTCGATGCGCTTGGTCATCCCGGCCAGCACCTTGCCGGGTCCGCATTCGACGACGTGCGTCACGCCCATCGCCTTCATCTTTCGGATCGTCTCCACCCAGCGCACCGGCGAGGCCGCCTGCCGTACCAGCGCATCCTTGATCTCGGCCTGTTGTGCGCGCACGGCGACATCCACATTGTTGATCAGGTCGATGGCCGGCACTTTCAGGTTGACCTGCTCGAGATAGCCGCGCAGCTTCTCGGCAGCGGGACGCATCAGGCTCGAATGAAACGGCGCGCTCACCGGCAGCGGCAGCGCGCGCTTGGCGCCCCTGGCCTTGCACGCTTCCATCGCCCTCGCCACCGCCGCCTTGTGGCCGGCAATGACGATCTGGCCGGGCGCGTTGAAATTGACCGCCTGTACGACTTCGCCCTGTGAAGCCTCTTCGCACGCGGCGCGCACGCCGTCGTCGTCCAGATTGAGGATGGCCGCCATCGCGCCCTGGCCCTCGGGCACAGCCTGCTGCATGGACTGGGCGCGAAATCGGACCAGCGGCAGGCAATCGCCCAACGCCAGGGCGCCCCCGGCGACCAGCGCCGTGTACTCGCCCAGGCTGTGGCCCGCCACGACCGCGGGCACCGGCCCGCCGAGCGCGCGCCACGCGCTGTAAGCCGCGTAACCCGTCGTGACCATCGCCGGCTGGGTGTTGATTGTGAGATTGAGGGCTTCGGCCGGCCCTTCGTCGAGCAGCTTGACGTAGTCCGTGCCGAGCGCCTGCTCGGCGGCGCGCCGAACTTCATCCACCCCGCGCAGGCCCGCGTAGGCCTGCAGCATGCCGACCGCTTGCGAACCCTGACCCGGAAAGACCATTGCCAGTTTCATCGTCTTACATCGTCGCGAGAGTCGCGCCCCAGGTGAAACCGCCGCCAACGCCCTGCATCAGCACACGGTGGCCGGGGCGGATCTTTCCCGCGCGCACGAATTCGTCGAGCGCCAGCGGCACCGACGCCGCTGACGTGTTGCCGTGATGGTCCACCGTCACCACCAAGCGATCCCTCGGCAGGCCGAGCTTCTTCGCCGTGGCCTCGAGGATGCGCACATTGGCCTGGTGCGGAATCAGCCAGTCGATGTCTTCCAGGCGCATGCCCGCCGCGGCCACCGTCTCGCGCGCCACCTCGTCCAGCACCTTGACCGCGAACTTGAACACCTGCCCGCCCTGCATCTGCAGATAAGGCGAACCGACGATGCGCCCGCCGCAGACGTTGCCGGGAACCGAGAGGATGCCGGCATAACTGCCGTCCGCACGTAGCACGGACGCATGCAGGCCGGGTTTCGAGCCTGCCGCCAGCACGACCGCCCCTGCGCCGTCGCCGAACAGCACGCAGGTGCCGCGGTCGTTCCAGTCCAGGATGCGCGAGAACACTTCCGCACCCACCACCAAGGCCGACTTGTGGCTCCCCGCACGGATGAAGTTGTCGGCCGTCGCCAGCGCATAGACGAAACCGCTGCACACTGCCTGCAGGTCGAACGCCGTGGAGTTCGCGACCCCGAGCTTCGCCTGCAGCAGGCAGGCGGTGCTGGGAAAGATGAAATCCGGCGTCGACGTCGCCACCACGATGAGATCCAGGTCCGCGGCCTGCATGCCGGCCGCCGCCAGCGCGGCGCGGCTCGCTTCCAGCGCGAGGTCGCTCGAGGTTTGCGTCTCCGCAGCGATGTGGCGCTGCGCAATGCCGGTACGCTCGCGGATCCACGCGTCACTGGTATCCAGGCGTGCCGCGAACTCGGCATTGGTCACGATGCGCGGCGGCAGGTAGCTGCCGGTGCCGACGATGCGCGAGTAGATCATTCAGCCGCCGCCTGTGCCGCCTGCGGCAGCTGCTGCGAGTGCGCCATGCGCTGTGAGATGCGCTGGATCACGTCGTTGCGCACTTCCTCCACCGCGCGCTCCAGCGCCTTGCCGAACGCAAACGCGTCAGCCGAGCCATGACTCTTGATCACCACGCCGCGCAATCCCAGCAGGCTTGCGCCGTTGTAGCGGCCCGGATCCATGCGCTGCCGCATGGCCCTGAGCACCGGCCACGCCGCGAGCGCCGCGAGCTTGCGCAGCGGATTGCGCGAGAACTCCTGCCGCAGGAATGCCACGATCATGGTGGCCACGCCCTCCGAAGCCTTCAGCACCGAGTTGCCGACGAAGCCGTCGCACACCACCACGTCCGTCGTTCCCTTGAAGATGTCGTCGCCTTCCACGTTGCCGTGGAAATTGAGCCCGCTGTCGCGCAGCAGTTCGCCTGCGCGCTTCACCGTCTCGTTGCCCTTGATGTCCTCGACGCCGATGTTGAGCAACCCCACCGTCGGCCGCTCCTTGCGTTCCACTGCCGCCACCAGCATCGCGCCCATCACGCCGAACTGCATCAACTGTTCCGGCGTGCAGTCGACGTTTGCGCCGAGGTCGAGGACGTAGGTCCATCCGCCCCGCATGTTGGGCAGCACGGTTGCGATCGCGGGGCGGTCGATTCCCGGCAGCGTCTTCAGCACGTAGCGGGACGTGGCCATCAGGGCGCCGGTGTTGCCCGCGCTTACGCAGGCGTGCGCTTCGCCGCTCTTTACCAGGTTGACCGCCACGCGCATCGAGGAATCCTTCTTGTAGCGCAGCGCCTGCGCCGGCGGCTCGTCCATGCTGACCACTTCGCTGGCATGGTGAACACGCAGCCGCGACCCGGGCGCCACAGCGCACCTGGCGAGCTCCGCCTCGAGCGCCTCGCGCTGGCCGACCAGGACGACCGCGACGTCGGCGTGGCCGCGCTGCATTTCCAGGGCGGCGGGGACCGTCACGCGGGGGCCGTGATCGCCCCCCATGCAGTCAATGGCGACGGTGATATCCATCGAGCCGAGTTCACCCGTATCGCGGGCGCAGGACTCGGGCAGGCGAGAAACTACTCGCCCTTTGCCTTGGCGACCTTCTTGCCGCGGTAGTACCCGGTCGGGCTGACGTGGTGGCGCAGGTGCACTTCGCCCGTCGTCGGCTCGACCGCCAGCGGCGGGTTGGTGAGGAAATCGTGGGCGCGGTGCATGCCGCGCCTGGACGGGGACTTCTTGTTCTGCTGGACTGCCATGTTCAGACTCCTCTCAATGTCGGTTCTTGCCGCGCAGCATCCCGCGCAGCCCTGCAAACGGCGTGTGCCGCGTCTCCGGCGCATCTCTGTCCCGCGCCGGACAATTCTCGTGCCGCGGCGCGTACGGCAGCGCCAGCAGCAGTTCATCCTCGACCAGATCGCGCACCGCCATCTCCTTCTGCGCCACGATCCACTCCGGACCATCCGGGCGCAGCGGCTCCGCATCGATCTGCGCCTGCGACGGCGCCAGCAGCAGCGTGGCCTCCGTGCGCAGTGCGCATTCGACCGCGCCCAAGCACTGGCGGCAGGTCAACTGCAGTGTTGCCGAAGCGCGGAGCACGAGACACGAACGACCGTGCGCGTCGCGACCTCCCAGCACTTCGTATTCGACTACCCCTGTATCTTCGTGCAATTCGTCGCGCAACCGGGGAAACACGCTCACCGGCCAGGCGCCGCGCACGACGCGCTCGGCTGCCGCAAACTCGAAGCCGTCGATCCTGGGAAACCGGGCCGGCTGCTGCGGCATGAGGGCGCGAATGATATCATTGCCGAAAAACCGTGTCAAAACAAAGCCATGCCTGAGCCCCAGCAGCTCGTCCTCGCCTCGACCTCCCGCTACCGCCGGGAGTTGCTCGGACGGCTCGGGTTGCGCTTCGAGAGCGCGAACCCGGGCGTAGAGGAGTACGGCCTGCCCGGCGAAGGTCCCGCGCAAACTGCGGTGCGCCTGGCGAGCCTAAAAGCGCGTGCGGTTGCGGCGCGCTTTCCCCAGGCACTGATCATTGGCGCGGACCAGGTGGCGTCCTGCGACGGCGCGATCCTCGACAAACCCGGGACGCACGCCAATGCGGCGCGCCAGCTCGGCGCGATGAGCGGCAAGACCGCGTGCTTCGACACCGCGCTGGCGCTGCTTGACGCGCGCAACGGCGCGTCGTGGACGCGCACAGTTTCCTGCCTGGTGCATTTCCGCCGGCTCAGCGCGGCGCAGATCGAGGACTACCTGCAGCGCGAGCAACCCTACGATTGCGCGGGCAGCGCCAAGTCCGAGGGGCTCGGCATCGCATTGATCGCCCGCATCGAAGGCGATGACCCGACCGCGCTGATCGGGCTGCCGCTGATCGCGCTGACCGAGATGCTCGGGGAGGCGGGCATGCCGGTGATTCGAGGATGAAGCCCGCCTTGTACCTGGTGCCTGCGCCGCTCGGTGGCGCCGCCGCGGACGCGCTCTCCGCCACGGCCGCAGCGACAGTGCGCTCACTGCGCGACTTCGTCGTGGAGAACGCGAAAAGCGCCCGCGCTTTCCTTGGCGCACTCGGCATGCCGTGCGCCATTCGCGACCTGAACATCCGGGAGATCGCAGGCGACGCGCCTGCCCTGCTCGCGCCGCTGCGCGAAGGCCGCCCGCTCGGCGTGCTGTCCGAGGCCGGCTGCCCCGCGGTGGCCGACCCCGGCGCGGTGCTGGTCGCAGCGGCCCACGCCGAGGGCTTTCGCGTCATTCCACTGGTGGGACCCTCCGCGGTGCTGCTGGCGCTGATGGCCTCGGGCCTGGAGGGCCAGCGCTTTGCCTTTTGCGGCTACCTGCCGCGCGAGGGGCACGCGCGGGCCGAGCGCATTCGCGCGCTGGAGCGACGCTCGCGCGCGGAGCGCGAGACCCAGATCTTCATTGAGACGCCGTATCGCAGCGACGCGCTGCTTGAGGCCCTGCTGGAGACCTGCGAAGGCGCGAGCCGGTTGTGCGTCGCTGTCGACCTCACCCTGCCCTCTGAGGAAATCGCCATGCGCACCGTCGCGCAATGGCGCAAGGCAGCGCGCGCCATCGGCCGCCGCCCGGCGGTATTCCTGCTGCAGGCCTAGCGCAGCTGCGGCGCGTGCCGCACCGCGAGTTCGAGGATGGCGCTCGCCGCACCCGCGCCGAAGCGGCGCGCGAATTTCTCGGCGATGTTCTCCTTCTGCGTGAAATCGACGATGTCCTCGGCCTTGATCACTTCGCGCGCCACGTACTCGAGGCTGCCGAAGGCGTCGGCGAGCCCCAGCTCGACGCTTTTCTGACCTGTCCAGAAAAGGCCCGAGAACATGTCCGGGGTCTCCTTGAGGCGCTTGCCGCGGCCCTCGCGCACCACGCCGATGAACTGCTGGTGGATGTCATTGAGCAACGCCTGCGCATGCTGCTTCTGCTTCTCGTCCACCGGCAGGAACGGGTCCAGGAAGCCCTTGTTCTCGCCCGCGGTGAGCAGACGCCGCTCGACGCCGAGCTTTTCCATCAGTCCGGTCACGCCAAAGCTGTCCATGCGCACGCCGATCGAGCCGACGATGCTCGACTTGCCGACGTAGATGCGGTCGGCGCCCGCCGCCACGTAATAGCCGCCCGACGCGCACAGGTCTTCGACCACCGCGTAGAGCGGCACGCCGGCGTGCTTCTTCCTGAGCCGGCGCATTTCCTCGTAGATGTACTGCGCCTGCACCGGGCTGCCGCCCGGACTGTTGATGCGCACCACCACGCCCTGCGTGTTCTTGTCCTTGAACGCGGCCTGCAGCGCCATCGTGACCCGCTCGGCGCTGGCATCCGTGCCCGGCGCGATCACGCCGCTCACCTCGACCAGCGCGGTGTGCTTGCCCGACACCTCGCCCACGCTCTTCCAGTCCACCGCAAGCAGGATGATCACGGTGATGTAGGCGAAGGTGAGCAGCTTGAAGAAAATCCCCCACAGACGCGCGCGCCGTTGCTCCTTGAGCGCCGCGGTGGCGAGCTTCTCGATCAGCCCGCGCTCCCACTGCCCGTCGTTATCAGTCATCCTCGACTCCCAGGAAATAGACCTGCCCGGCGCGCTCCTCGATCTGCAGCCGCACCAGCGGCGCACCGCCGCACGGTCCGCCCAGGCATTGGCCGGTGTCAGCAGCGTACACGGCGCCGTGCGTCGAGCATATCAAATTGCGCCGCTCCGAATCGAAGAACTCCGCCTCGCGCCAGTCCAGTTCCATTGCCACGTGCGCGCAGCGGTTGAGGTAGCCATGCACGCGGCCGGCGTAGCGCACCACGAACGCAGGCGCCGTCTCGCCGAAATACTCGATTTCGAAGCGCACGCCCTTGCCCGCGTCCTGCAGCGCGGCCG
>Ga0184629_10001307_pt1 | contig 10207 bp, 11 predicted proteins | sample PLM4_32_b1_FD_133158 | JGI IMG/M metagenome (GOLD analysis project Ga0184629, IMG submission 133158) | Groundwater sediment microbial communities from an aquifer in East River, Colorado, USA - PLM4_32_b1 | ecosystem: Environmental > Terrestrial > Soil > Riparian zone | place: USA: East River...
AAAGAGCCCGACCAGGTGCGGATATTGTCCGGCGTGTTCCAGGACGAGCGGATGCCCGAGCAGCTCACCACCGGGACGCCGATCGCGCTCGTGATCGAGAACGTGGACGCGCGCTCGAAGGATTATTCCGACATCCGCGACAAGTTCCGTCCCGGCCATGCCGACTACACGTACTGGGCGAAATACGGCCTCCGCGACTATCGCGGCGGCGGGCGGCAGTCGGCGCGAGAGACCGCGACGCGGGTGGCTGCGGGTGCGATCGCACGCAAGATCCTCGACAAGATGTACGGGAGGGTGACGATCCGCGCAGCGCTGATCCAGATGGGCACGCTCACGATCGACCGCTCCCGCTGGGACTGGGACGAAGTCTTGCGCAATCCTTTCAACTCGCCCGATGCGGGCGTGGTCAATCAATGGGCGGATTATCTCGAGGGTCTGCGCAAGGCGGGCTCATCTTGCGGGGCAACGGTCGAAGTCGTCGCCGAGGGAATCCCGGTCGGTCTCGGCGCGCCGGTCTACGGCAAGCTCGACGCCGACATCGCATCCGCGCTGATGGGGATCAACGCGGTCAAGGGTGTCGAGATCGGCGCCGGCATGGGCGCTGCGGCGCTCACCGGCGAAGAGAACTCCGACGAGATGCGCGCGGGCAAAGGCGGCACGCCGGAGTTTCTGAGCAACCACGCCGGCGGAATCCTGGGCGGCATCTCGACCGGTCAGCCGATCGTCGCGCGCTTCGCGGTCAAGCCGACGTCGTCGATCCTGACGCCGCGCAAGACGATCGACGTCGAAGGCAAGAACACCGAGATCGCCACCAAGGGCCGCCACGACCCGTGCGTCGGCATCCGCGCCGTGCCGATCGGCGAAGCGATGATGGCCTGCGTGCTCGCCGATCACGCACTGCGCCATCGCGCGCAGATGCTGGGCTAATTCCCCGCGAACGAATACGCGGTCAGGCTCTGTGCGATGTTGAAGCCGATGCTCACCTGGGGCTCCGACGGCGGCATGGCGCCTTCAGCCACTTCGCGCTGCGCGACGCAATCCTGAACCTTGATCGCGAGCATCGGGAAGTCGCGCGATTGCGGGATCGACTCGAGAAAGCACTGATCGAAGAAGGTGTACATGTTCGCTTCGCCACAGCCGAAGGATGTGCGGTCAGGCCGTGCCGCCGTCAGGATCATCCGGTTCTCGGTCCTGAGTGCGGGGACGAAAACGCCGGAGAAGCACGCGGATACGACCACCACGGTCATGCGGTCGGCGCAGGCTTCGTTCACCATCTGCGCGATGACATTGGGCGCAACGAGGTTTTGGCCGATCAGGATGCCCTGCGGCGCACCGTGCGAGGTGAAGTAGAGGAAGCAGCCCCCGCTGCTGTAGCGCGCGAGCTTGCGGAACTCGGTGTCGATGGTTTCGATGTCCGAACGGAGCGGATTGGTCTCCATGTCGGTCTCGGGTCGGACGGAGAACGTCTTGATGTGGCTGGGCCCGAAGCCGAGATTCACCAGCGCCTTCGTGAGATCGCGCCGGCCATTGTCGAACACTTCGCTCGGTGCGCCTGAGTGTGCCCTGAAGTCGCCGGCGACCACGATCGCTGCCCAGGTCTCGAAGCCGTTGGCCGACGCGCGCGATGCACCCAACACGAAAATGAGCGCAACGAGAAATCCGAAGGCGTATCGAGACATGGCGCGTTCCGTTCAGACTGGAATTCATCCTTGCACAGAGGGCCCCAACCGGCAAATCGCACGTTCCTAGCGCGAGAATTCCGCGAACAGCTCGACGTGGGGCGACCAGAGGAACTGGTCGATCGGTGAGACACGCTCCAGACGATAGCCGCCGTCGGCAAGGATGCGGGCGTCCCGTGCGAAACTCGCCGCGTTGCAGGAAACGTAGAGCACCTTCGCCACCTTCGACTCGGCCAGCGCCTTCGCCTGGGCGCCGGCGCCCGGCCGTGGCGGGTCGAGCACGACCGCGTCGAAGCGCGCGAGCTCCGCAGCGAGGAGCGGCCTGCGAAAGAGATCGCGCGACTCACCCGTGACGCGGGCGTTGCCGCGCCGGGCAGCCGCGAGCAGCGCCTCGATTTGAGCGGCAACGCTATCGGCCGCGTGGACCGTATGGCGTTCGGCGAGGGCCAAAGCGAGCGTGCCGCAGCCCGAGAAGAGATCGGCCACGTTGCGCGCGCCCGACGCAGCATCCAGCACGAACTGCTGGAGCATGCGCTCACCTTCCTTCGTCGGCTGGACGAACGCGCCCGGTGGCAGCGCGACCGTGAACCGGCCAATGCGGAGCGATGGCGTCTCGGCAATCGCAACGTCCTCGCCATTCCACGAGAGCCGCGCCAATCCGAGCGCAGAGGCGATGGCGGAAAGTGCAGTCAGCAGATCGACTTCGCGCTTGCGCTTCAGAGACAGCGCGAGGTCGATCCCGGAGTCGGTCGCCGTCGCCAGCAGCTCGGCGGTCTCATTCGCGCGCAGCACTTTCGACAAGTGGCGGCGCAGACCCGGCATCAATCGCGCAAGCTCAGGCACGAGGATCGGGCACTCCGTCAAATCCACAAGGATGCGGCTGCCAGCTTCGTAGAAACCGAGCGCCACGTCTCGTCCGCGCAACGCCGCTTTGAAGTTGGCACGCCGCCTGGTCCCGGGAGCAACCGCGCGAATCTCGTCGACCAGCACGCCGGCGAAGCCGCGCTGCTTGAGCGCGGTCACCACGAGATCGCGCTTCCAGGCGAGATAGGCGTCCCGGGCGACATGCTGAAGCGCGCAGCCGCCGCAGGTGCCGAAATGGATACAGGGCGGCGCGGTGCGGGACGGCCCCTTTTGGATCAACTCGACGACATGCCCCCGCCCGCCCTCACGCGTCACCCGCACCACGTCCCCCGGAACCGTGCCCGCAACAAACAATCCGTCCGCGGTCACACCGTCTCCGGCATGGCCGAGACGGGCGATTTCGACGATTTCGCTAGGGCCTCGTGCTTGTTGGGACATGCGCGACTTCGCTAATCTGGCGTTTGAAAGAGATACTCGAACGGCGGACATAGGATCATGGGGCGGAGGATGCAACGTGACGGAGCATCGGGCGAAAAGAGCATAACGCGGCGCACGGTGCTGACGACCACGGCCGCGGCGGCGGCAACAGCGGCGGCATCATCTCCCCGCGCCCGCGCCGCGGAAGAACGCGGCTGCCTGATCGGCCCGCCGCCGCATCCAAAGGGTCCGCCGGTCTTCATGGACTACGACCAGATCGAGCTGGACGCGGCCTACGACCAGTCGGCCTACGCGCCGCTCGGCTATCAGATCACCCTTAGGCGCGCGACCAACAGCGAGGAGACGCGGCGACGCATCGGCAACCCGCGCCGCGAATCCTACGGCCCCTCCGAGGTCGAGAAGCTCGACATCTTCACGACCAAGGCGCCCAACGCGCCGATCCTCATCTTCGTGCATGGCGGCGCGTGGCTCTCCGGCGAGGCCAGCGGCTACCACTTCGCGGCCGAGAACTACATCAACGCGGGCGCGCACTACGTCGCGCTCGACTTCATCGCGGTCGAACCCGCAGGCGGCGATATCGGCAAGATGGCCGAACAGGTCCGGCGCACCATCGCCTGGGTCTACAAGAACGCGCGTTCGTTCGGCGGCGATCCGAACCGCATCTATCTCTCAGGCCAGTCGTCGGGCGCGCACTTGGCTGGCGTCTCGCTCATCACGGAGTGGACGCGCGATCATGGCGTACCGATGGATGTCATCAAGGGCGCGGTGCTGTTAAGCGGCATGTACGAGATGAAGCCCGTGCGCCTCTCGCGGCGCAGCTCGTACGTGAAGTTCACCGACGCGATGGAAGACGCGATGAGTACCCAGCGCCATCTTGCGCGCATCCGCAATCCGGTGACGCTCATCTACGGCACGAACGAGACGCCCGAATTCCAGCGCCAGAGCAGGGACTTCGCGGCCGCTCTTCGCGCAGCAGGTAAGCAGGTCGAGCTGATCGTCGCACCCAACCATAATCACTACGAGCTGCAGGAGACGCTGGCCAATCCCTATGGCTGGGCCGGCCGCGCCGCGCTCGCGATGATGGGGCTCAAGCCAGGGACGTATGCGTGAAGCGCGTCGGGATCAGGCCGATTGCAGCGGGAGGGGTTCTGTTTGCAGCGTGCGCCGTCGCACTTGCACAAGCCCCGAACACCGCGAAGAGACAAATCCCCGAGCTTGCATCGGCTGAGTTTGCCTGGCTCGTACTCGGCGTGAATTGGGACGACCCTGCGGCGGGATTGGGACGCGGTCCGATCCGGCAGGACCCTGCCCATCCCTTCCATGGCAATCGCGACGGCCCCGGCCAAGTGACGCCGCACATCGGCAACGCCAAAGACCCGGTGCTGAAGCCCTGGGCGGCGAAGCAGATGCAGGAGTGTCGAACGAGGAGGTGCTGTCGGGCAGGCGCGGGCTGCCGTTCGCCGCGCAATCGGTGTGCTATCCGGGTGGCGTTCCCGAACAACTTCTCACACCGGCACAGCCTTTCTACTTCATCCAGACACCCAAGACGGTGTGGATGATCTGGGAGAGCGATCACATGGTGCGCCGTATCCAGATGACCGATCGCCATTCCGAAGCGGTGAAGCCGTCATGGTTCGGCGAGTCGATCGGTCATTACGAGAGTGACGGCACCCTCGTGGTCGATACGATCGGGCTGCAGGCGAAGAACAGCTATCTCGATTGGTTTCGAACCCCGCACACCGAGAAGATGCATGTCATTGAGCGTTATAAGCTGTCCGCGGACGGCAAAGCGCTCGACGTCGTGGTCAGGGTCGAAGACCCCGACACGTTCAACGAACCGCTTTACATGGCAAGGCGCTGGAACAAAGTACCGAACCAGCGCCTGGAAATGGTTTGTGGGGAAAACAATGGGGATCATTTCGGCGGCAACCTGTTTCCGATACCGCAAGCTGATGCACCGGATTTTTAGAGGAGGTTCACTTGAAACGCGTCGCGATCGCAGTGTGCTTGCTCTCGGCGGCATCGGGGGCCTGGGCGCAGATTCCGACGGGCAATTGGGTGAAGCGGACCGCCCCGCCGATGATGATGACGGTCGAGCCCGCGGGTCCCGGGATCAAGATCACTTACCGAATGCTTGATCCTAGCGGCAAACCGATAAACCAGAGCACCATGACGGTCGTCACCGCGCTTGATGGGAAGGACGCGCCGACGCTCGTGGACGGCAAGGAAACGGGACAGACAATGGCGACCCGCCGGCTGGACGCCACGCACACGGCCACGGTGATCAAGATGCAGGGCAAGGAAATCGGGAAATCCCAATCAGAGCTCTCCGCCGACGGCAGGACGCTCAAGGTCGAAAACGAGATGAGCGCACTAAACCCGTCGGTCGGAAAGCAAATCGAGTACTGGGACAAACGGTAATCCCAAGAGGAGCATCGCCATGCGCAAATCCGTTCTCCTGGGTTTTGTGGCCGCCGCGTCATGCGTTTTCTCCGTGTCAGCATCCGCAGCGGCACAAGAGGAGGTGTTCAAGGACACGAACACGTATGCCAGCTGCCAGGATCGCTTTGCGGTTATCTTCCCGAGCAGTCCGAGCATGAGAGACGTGCCATATGTGATGCGATCCGGCCGATCGGCCGCGGCGCGGCAGCATTATCTCGAGCGCGGCGCCGATCGTTTCTCAGTGACCGTCGTTGTTCTCGCGAACGCCCCAGCAGTGGACGAGGAGATCATCAATCACGCCGCCGACATCCTGCGCAAGAAGGGCGAAGTTCGGGCGGATTATCCTGTCGGTTACATCGCCGGAGTGCGCGGACGTCAGCTCCTGGTCGTCGAGCCGAGCGGCCGGCAGCTTCGCGGCTCCGTCTACATGCACGACCACCGCGTCTACATCACGGAGGCGAGCACGCCGGTCGGAGACTTTCCGGGGCTACAGTTCGATCAGTCGATAACAATCATCGACGCACAGGGGATCGACATTGACCGGGGCCAGACGAACACGCCGCAGCGCGTGTTCACCTGCCGCTAGGTCGCTGCCTTCTTCGGCACGTCGGTGCCGCGTGCAGCGGCGAGCAGATATTCCTTGTTGCCGTCGCCACCCAGGATCGGGCTGTCCATGCTGCCGATCACGGTCCAGCCCTGCGCCTTCACCCATTCGATGACCTCGGCGAGAGCGGCGTTGCGCGCGGCGTCGTCCTTCACCACGCCGTTGCGCGGCGTGCCCCAGCGGCCAAGCTCGAATTGCGGCTTGACCAGAAACACCGCCCACGCATCGCGCGAGGCGAGCGCCAGCGCCGCGGGCAGCGCCTGCTTCAAACTGATGAAGCTCACATCGGCGACGACGACCTGCGGTGACTCGGGAATCTTGGCGCGCGTCAGCTCGCGTGCGTTGACTCCTTCAAGCGGGATCACACGCCGATCGGACTTGATCTTCGCGTGCAGCTGGCCGTGGCCGACATCGACCGCATAGACGCGGCTCGCGCGCCCCTCGAGCAGCACCTGCGTAAAGCCCCCGGTCGATGCGCCCACGTCGAGGCAAACGCGAACGGCCGGCGAGAGGCCGAAATGATCGAGCGCGGCCGCGAGCTTCACGCCGCCCCGCGACACATAGGGATGAGGCGGCTGGTAGCTCACGTTCACGGGCGAGTGTAACTGCTGCGCGGCCTTCATCACCTGCTCCCCGTCGACCTTCACGTGGCCTGCACGAATAGCAGCTTGCGCCTCGCTGCGGCTTGCCGCGAAGCCGTGATTCACAAGAAAGACGTCGGCGCGTTGGCCTTCATCCGGCATCTTCGAAATCTCGCATAAGACTCTGGAACGTTACGCCAACAGGGCCGCCGCGTCGCGGTCGCGCCCAAAGGCCGACAGCACCGCGGCGACAATCGCCTTGGCATCGAGGCCCGCCGCTTCGTACATGCGCTCGGGACTATCCTGATCGATGAAACGGTCGGGAAGCACGAGCGGGCGGATCTTCAGCCCCTTGTCCAGGAGCCCATCCCAGGCGGCGAAGTGCAGCACATGCGCGCCGAACCCGCCGATGGCGCCCTCCTCGATGGTGACCAACACTTCGTGATTGCCGGCGAGGCGACGTACGAGCGCGGTGTCCAGCGGCTTGGCAAGCGCGCGTCGGCGACGGTCGCCGACAGCCCATAGGACGAGAGCTTGTCGGCCGCCTTAAGACACTCCGGTAACCTCGTGCCAAAGCTCAAGATTGCGACTTTGGACCCTTCGCGCATCACACGGCCTTTGCCGATCGCGAGCGGCTCGCCGATGGCGGGCATGGGCACACCGGTCCCCTCCCCGCGCGGATAGCGGAACGCACTCGGCCGATCGTCGATCGCACGCGCGGTTGCAACCATGTGCACGAGCTCAGCCTCGTCGGCTGCGGCCATCACGACGAAACCCGGCAGCGTGGCGAGATAGGTCGTGTCGAAGGCGCCCGCGTGCGTCGGACCGTCGGCACCAACGAGACCCGCGCGGTCGATGGCGAAACGCACCGGCAGCGACTGGATCGCGACGTCGTGCACGACCTGATCGTAGGCGCGCTGGAGGAAGGTGGAGTAGATCGCCGCGAATGGTCGGAAGCCCTCGGCGGCAAGACCGGCCGAGAAGGTCACGCCATGCTGCTCGGCGATGCCGACATCGAAGCAGCGCTTGGGGAACCGCTTGGCGAAGAGGTCGAGCCCCGTACCCGACGGCATCGCGGCCGTGATGGCGACGACCTTCTCGTCGCGCTCGGCTTCCGAGATCAGCGCTTCGGCGAATACCTTGGTGTAGGTCGGCGGTCCAGCGGCGCCCTTCTTCTGCTCGCCGGTCAGCACGTTGAACTTGGAGACGCCATGATACTTGTCGGACGAGGCTTCGGCCGGCGGGTAGCCTTTGCCCTTCTGCGTCACGACATGAACGAGGATCGGGCCGTTCTCGGCGTCGCGAACGTTCTCCAACACGGGAATGAGATGATCGAGATTGTGGCCGTTGATCGGGCCGACATAGAAGAAGCCCAACTCCTCGAACAGCGTGCCGCCCATCCAGAAGCCGCGCGCGTATTCCTCGGCGCGCTCTCCTGCCGGAGCTCGCCCGCCAATTGCTTCAATTCGTCCCTTGTGAGCGAACGCAACTGGGCTGGATCGGTAACCCTGTCCAGCATTGGCGTCTTGGATGAGATGTTCACGCAAACCTTCTGAAATCGCCGTGCAATTCAGGCTTTGCGTATGATCGCGAAACGGGCCGCCGCGCGCAAAAGATCGGCCTTCTCGTCGAACAAATCAAGGTGACGGGCGGCCTGCTGAACGAGCGCTTCAGCCTGAGCGCGGACCCGGTCCCGCCCCAGCACGGAGACCAGCGTCGCCTTGCCGCGGGCGGCATCTTTACGGACCTCCTTGCCCGTCTCGGAGGCCTCTCCCTCGAGGTCGAGCAGATCGTCCGCGATTTGGTAGGCAAGGCCCACTTCCTGGCCATAGGCCGCGAGCGCCTGCCGGGCTGCACTTGAGGCCTTGCCCATGATTGCGCCCGCTTCGCAACAAAAGGTCACGAGCGCAGCCGTCTTCATACGCGCAAGGCGCGTGATCTCATGCAATGGGGGTTGTTCGCCCTCGAGCGCCAAATCCATCATCTGACCGCCCACCATCCCGCCATGCCCCGTCGCCTGCGCGAGCCTCATGATCAGGTCGCAGCGGACGAAGGGATCGCCGTGCGCTTCGGGCGATGACACCAGACCGAACGCGAGCGTCAAGAGAGCATCACCCGCGAGGATTGCAGTCGCTTCGTCGAACGCCTTGTGCACCGACGGCTTGCCGCGCCGCCAGTCGTCGTCGTCCATCGCCGGAAGATCGTCGTGAACGAGCGAATAGGAGTGTACGCACTCCACCGCCGCGGCCACGCGTCCGAGCGCGCGCCGGTCGACGCCGAACAACCGTCCGCTTTGCAGCACGAAAAACGCGCGCAGCCGCTTGCCGCCGCCCATCGTCGCATAGCGCATCGCTTCGAGCAGGCGCGCCTCCGGTCCGGAGGGCCGAGGCAAGAGCGCATCCAGCGTCGCCTCGGTGAAGGACGCCGCTTCGGCAAATGCCGGTTCGATCGGTGCGAGCACCGGAGGACTCATCGCGCCGAGGCCTTCTTTAGAGGTCCATCGCTTCGGTGCCTTTGGGGGCACCGTCGGGACCCAGCACAATCTTCTCCAAGCGCATCTCGGCGCCTTTGAGCTTTTTCTCGCAATGCGCCTTCAGCGCCATGCCGCGCTCATAGAGCGCGATCGAGTCTTCGAGGTCGACTTCGCCCTGCTCGAGGCGGGAGACAATCGTCTCCAGCTCTTCCAAGGCCGCCTCGAAGCTCAAATCTTCGACGGCAGGCGGCGCCTCTGAACGGGTTTCCTGCATCGCGCGTCCTTAAAAGACTCAGGCCGCCATGAGCGCCTGGACGTGAGCTGCCGACGAACGGGCCAAAGCCCCGAGGTCATAGCCGCCCTCAAGCGTAGATACAACGCGCCCCGAGCACTGGCGGGCCGCGATGTCGCAAAGCACTTCGGTCGCCCACGCGTAGTCGGCTTCGGTGAGGCGCATCTGCCCAAGTGGATCGTCCTGATGGGCATCGAACCCTGCCGAGATGAACACGATATCCGGTCTGAACCTCGTTAGCGCCGGAAGCAGGACGTCGTTGAAGGCCGCGCGGAATTCGACGCCGCCCGCGCCCGCCGGTAACGGCATGTCGACGATGTGGTCCGGCCTCGTCTCGCCTGGCCGTCCGGTCCCTGGATAGAATGGCCATTGATGCGTGGAGGCATAGAACGAGTTCGGATCGGACCAGAACATCGCCTCCGTCCCGTTGCCGTGGTGAACGTCGAAATCGACGACCGCCACTCGATTGAGTCCGTGCACGGCGCGCGCATGCGCGGCGCCGACGGCGACGTTGTTGAACAGGCAGAATCCCATCGCCCGGTCGGGAAGCGCATGATGGCCCGGCGGGCGCACGGCACAGAAGGCGTTCTTCACCTCGGCCTTCATCACCATGTCCACGCCTTCGACCACCGCACCCGCGGCGCGGAGAATTGCGTCGCCCGACCCCGGCGACACGGACGTGTCGGCATCGAAACTCACGACGCCGCGTGAGGGAATGGCGGCAAGCACCTCTTCCGCATAGTCGCGATCGTGTACACGCGCCAGCGCATCGAGGCTCGCTTCGGGCGCTTCACGGCGCACGAGTGGACCGAACTCGGCGGCCTCAAGTGCGCC
>Ga0184629_10001308_pt1 | contig 10204 bp, 7 predicted proteins | sample PLM4_32_b1_FD_133158 | JGI IMG/M metagenome (GOLD analysis project Ga0184629, IMG submission 133158) | Groundwater sediment microbial communities from an aquifer in East River, Colorado, USA - PLM4_32_b1 | ecosystem: Environmental > Terrestrial > Soil > Riparian zone | place: USA: East River...
CGATCACGACGACGTCGTTCGCGATCAACGGTGTCGAGTGCAGGCCGATCTCGCCGGTGTCGAGCTCGATCTGCGTGTCGACGCCGCGGACGACGCCCTGTTTCAGATCGATGATGCCGCCATTGCCGAAGCCCGGGATCATCTGACCGGTCTTGGCGTTCAGCGCGACGAGCTGATAGCCGGTGGTGACGTACAGGATGCGGTCGTCGCCGCGTCCGTCGGACCAATACGACACCCCGTGTCCGGACAACTGCCGCGGCGATACCGCGGCACGCTGGCCTTCGCGCAAGGAATGCGTCCAAATCACTTCGCCGCTCTTGGCGTCGATCGCGATCACCGAGCGCCGCGTGCCGGCCGTCGTGTAGAGCACGCCCTTGATCATCAGCGGCGTGCCTTCGAGCTTCCATTCGGGATACGGCCCGAACATGTCGGTCTTCAGCCGCCAGGCGACCTGCAGCTGATTGAAGTTCGTCGCGTTGATCTGGTCGAGCGGGGAATATCGCGTGCCCCTGGCGTCGGCGTGGTAGTAGGGCCACTCGCCGTTGGCGGTGGAGGGCTTAGGCTCTGCGGCCGCCTGTTTTGTCACGGCGGCCTTGTTCCCGGGCGATACACCCGACATCTGCGGCAGATACCAGGCGAGGCCAGCGCCGAGGAGCACCAGGGCGGAGGCGGAAAGCAGGAATGTGCGCGGCGACATCGATCACTCCCATTTGCGAGTGGCAACGGCATGCGATCCGAAGAAGGCGCCGACTATAGCTTGAAACCGCTACGCTTGCAGCAGGTTAGGCTCGGGCTCGGATTCGGCGATTACGCGCCCTGCGACGATGCCCGCGCCCGAATAGTAGCGTCGCAGGAGGTACAGGCTTAAGCCCGCTCCCAAAAGCGACAGCAGGATGGCGAAGGACGGCGGCGCACCGAGCGCAGGTAGGGCCGCGACGGCGAGACAACCGCTTGCTCCGCCGATGTCCCAGCCGCCCTCGGTCGCCACGTGGAAGCGCAGCGGACAGGGCGAACGCTTGGCGAGGTTGTAGACCGGCGTCATCACGGTCGGCATGTAGAGGCAGACGGCGAGAGCGCCCAGCGCGTTGGCGACGACCGCCATGGCCACATCGTGGGTGCTGATCGCGCGCAAGATCGTCACCGCCGCGAGACTGCCGAAGGTGAGCCACACCGCGCGCAGACCGCGGCCGGCATCGATGTGCTTGCCGAGAAACAACCCAGCCACCGCGCCGACGACCGCCGCGAGCGCGAGCACGCCGCCAAACGCGCTGAAATTCTCGCCGAGCGTCAGGAACAGCGCGATCTGCCAGGCAAACACATAGCCCGCGGCGATCCAGCCGTCGGCCGCGAACAACAGCACGCCGGGGATCGCGCTCGAGAACCCGCCCTCGACGGTGCGCTTCACTTTCACGTCGGGCGTGCCGAGGAAGGGGAGCGCACAGAGCACCTGCACCACCGCCGCCGCGCCAAAGGCCGCATGCGGGCCGAGCGTCATCAGCGTCCAGCCGCCGATCAGCGGACCGACGATGGCGGAGAAGGAGCCGGCCGCTTCGCGCGCGCTGATTTGCTTCGCCCGATGCTCGATGTCGCCGAGCGCGGCGAAATAGGCGTGGTAGCAGGTCCAGTAGAACGTATCGCCGATCGCGCCCACGATGCAGAGCAGGAGCAGCATCAGGTCGACGCCGTGGACTTCGGCGAGAACCAGGTATTGCAACGCGCTGAACACGGTTCCGAACGCGACGAGCGTGCGCAAGCCGAAGCGCGGCGCGAGCAACAGGATCGTCGGCCGGAACACGAACCGTGCCGCAAGCAGAAGCGCGAGCGACCCGAACACCGCCGGCGTCGGCACGCCGGCCTTCAGCAGATACACCGCCCAGAACACGCCTGCGCCGTTCATCACCAGCGCATGCAGCGCGTAATGAAGGTTCAGGAAATTGATCGCGCGGTTCTTCAGGTACGCCATGACCCTCGACTCGCCACCAAGGCGGCGACGCTTTACCGGCCTTTGGGAGCGCGCGCAATTGGACCGAAGTCTGACGCTGTTCCACCCGAAATGGAGGAAAGGCGATCTGCAGCTTCTATTCCCTCCCTTGAAAAGGGAGGGTCGGATCGACAGGAGCGAAGCGACTGTCGATCCGGGGAGGGATCATGCCGCCGGCGATCCCCACCCGAGCCGCGCGCAGTCGTCAGAACGGCGCTATGCTCGCGACGAATGCACGGCGGCGGGTTCGCGACGAATGCCGTTCCAAGCCTCCGACGAACGGCCGGTCTTTGGAAGAGCGGATGTTCCGATCCGGGTAGCGAACAGGGAAAGTTGACCCGTATCCGACATTGGCTCCGGCGGTGTTCCTCGTGGTAAGTACTCGCCCATAGCGGGGAACGTTGCACATGAAGGAGATTTTTCCGAAGACAAGGCTTGGACTGGTTTGGACTGCTCCTCTAATGCTTCTTGGGGCACTCCTTGCCTCATGCGCTAGCACGACGGTTGCTTCTCCTCAACAGATTGCCAACATCAAGACCATCGGTGTCATCTCAGTGATGGCGTATTCCTGGTCCGCAGCAGACGCTTCGCCGAGAATTCTCCATCCTTCGAGTGGGGACGAAGGGGACATCGACCTCAACGATCCAGAGATTGATGCCTTTGCCGTTCGGCAGGTCACATCGGCGCTGATGGGGAATTATGTTGTGAAGCAGGTCAATTATGGGGGTCGAGCATTTCTGGGCGATTACGAGCCAAGGAATCCGCTCGTCTACGCGCCGGTCGCCAAGCTGACGGAGAAACTTCCGAACGACGAAAACGTCGATGCTTACGTGGTCTTTTATCCTATAGCAGCGCAAATTCGGGTGCTCCTACGCGGGTTCGGCTTCCTCAGAGATTTTCCCTATTTCATGACGCAGACGTCTGTGTATGGCGTCTACCACATGGCAGTCATCGATGCTCGCACCCATAAGGAGATTGCTCGTACAGACGGTTACGTGAACGAGGTCGTCGATAATTCTGCATGGCCAATACAGTTCATGCCGACGGAGGATCAGAAAGCGCTGTTCAAGCGCACCGTTCAGGCCAGCTTGGAAAAGCAGATCGAACCCGCGCTTAAACGAGTCAAACTGTTGCCGTAGACTTCGGAGTGGGCACGCTGCGAGGTGGTCCGAACACGGTACGATGTCCGGAATTGTCGAAACGGCGACCTGGTGCCCGGTGCGCTGGAGGTCTGCTATCCGCTCGATAGTGGATGCCTTGGATAACAACAGCGGATGCTAGCGCGCCGTTTAATCAAAACGGCGGTGTGTTCGCCGTCGGGATTCCGTGCAGAGTCGAGCTCTCGTCGAACTCGCGCTGGTTCTCGGCGCAGGCGACCTCGGAGATCTCGCTGTCGCGGCTCGGGCGGTAGATCCCCATGCCGCTCCACGGCATGGTGAACGCGCCGGGATCCTCCACGCGGAATTTCGCTTCCAGCCCCTTGCCCTTCTCGTCGTTGATCACGCGATAGCGCTCCTCGACATGGAGCTTGTCCGTGTGGGGCGTGCCGTAATTGTCCAGTTTCGACATCGGGTGCGGTTTCAGCGCGATCGTGTCGATGACGAGCGTATCGCCTTCGTAGCGGCCGACCGATTCGCCGTACCAGTCCAACTTCGGGTTCGTCGAATGCTTCTGGTTCAAATAGACGCGGCGGATCAGATGATCGCGCTGATAGATGATCGTCACCTGGTTCTTGGTCTGAATGAAGCGCACGTTCTCGCGCAAGTTTATGATCTGCGGGAGACCGACCGGCCAGCACAGATCGTCCGCTTCGTGGACGTGCACGAGCTTGATCTCCGACTCGGTGTTGGCCTTGACGATCTCGCGCGCCCAGGGCTGCAGGATCGGATTGTCGTAATTGCCCGAGACGATCTCCTCGATGTCGGGGCCCGGGGTCCACACCCGCTCGATCGGCTTGCCGCCCGTATCGCCCGGAATGGGATCGAACGTGACCTCGCCCTTGACGGCATTGCGCTGCCAGAGGCCGGAGAAGTCCGGGATGTTCGTCTGCCCTTGCGCGCAGATCGGCGCGACCGCGGCAGCAGTGATGAGCAAGGCGCAGGCGATTAGACGTGGACCCGTATGCTGAAGCATGGAAAATCCCTTGGACCGAAGCGCTATCATAGCCCGTCCCCAAGGGCGTTGAAAACCGCGCCCAGGTAGCAGCTTCCTCGTACGGCCAAGGCCGTGCGACTATGGGGAAGGCTGTCGCACATGGATCAACGAGCACAACTCCCAAAGACCACCTCCCCCTCGTGGGGAGGTCGAAGCGCCGTAGCGCGCAGCGCGAGGCGCTTCGGGTGGGGGGTGTTTCGAAACTCGGGATCGTCATTTGCGATTGCCTGCGACTATGTACGGTCACGCCTGACGGGACCCCGATGAACGAGCGCGGCAATCTCTCCGGCCAGATCGCCTATGACGATCTAAGGCAGTGGCTTGGTGAAGCCGAGCGCCTGGGCGAAGTGCGCCACGTCAAAGGCGCGACCTGGCAGGAGGACATCGGCCTCGCCGCCGAAGCGATTCTCCGCGCCGAGAACGGTCCTTGCGTCGTGTTCGACGAAGTTCCCGGCTGTCCCAAAGGTTTCCGCGTCCTGATGAACATGTTTGCCGGTGTTCGCCGCAACATGACGCTCGGCTTCCCCGACCACCTGACCAAGTGGGAGCTCTCCGACGCCTATCGCGAGGCGTATCTCGCTCGCCCGAAGATCATCCCGCACGAGATCGTCAGCGACGGGCCGGTGTTCGAGAACGTCACGACGGGCGCCGATGTCGACCTGCTGAAATTCCCCGCGCCCGTCTGGCACGAGAAGGACGGCGGCCGCTATATCGGCACCGGTACGTTCAGCATCACGCGCGATCCGGAAGAGAGCTGGCTCAATGCCGGGGCCTATCGCGCGCAATTGCACAGCAAAAACACGGTCGGCCTCGTGATGGCGATGGGCCATCACGGCGCGCAGCATTTCGAGAAGTACAAGCAACGCGGCGAGAAGATGCCGGTCGCCATGGTTCTGGGCGGCGATCCGCTCTCCTTCTTCTACGGCGGTATCGAGGTCGCCTACGGCACGTTCGAGCTCGACGTCGTCGGCGGCATCCGCGGCCGCCCGATGAAGCTCGTGGAGGGCAAGGTCACGGGGCTGCCGTTTCCGGCGAACGCCGAGATCGTGCTCGAAGGCTATGTCGATCCCAAGCGCACGCAGATCGAAGGGCCGTTCGGCGAGTGGAGCGGGCATTATGCGGGCGGCGCGGCCGAATGGCCGGTGCTCGACGTGCAGGCGATCTATCACCGCAACGATCCGATCCTGTTGGGCGTTCCCCCGATGGGCGGTGGACCCGACGAGATGGCGCGCTATCGCGCGGTGATGCGCTCAGGCGTTATCAAGGAGAACATGACACGCGCGGGCGTGCCCGGCGTCGTCCAGGTCTGGTGCCACGAGACGGGCGCCGCGCGCACACTGCATGGCATCGCGATCAAGCAGCGTTATCCGGGGCACGCGGTGCAGGCTGGCGTTGTCGGCGCGCAATGCGGCGGCTCGGCCTACGCATCGAAATACGTGATCGTCACCGACGATGATGTCGACGTGACAAATCTCGAGCAGCTGATATGGGCGGTCGCGATGCGCACCGATCCCAAGCACTCGATCCAGTTCATCGACGGCTCATGGGATTCGCCGGCGGACCCTGCGCTGTCGCCGCAAAAACGCGAAGCAGGCGACTTCACCCACTCGGTCGCGATCATCAACGCGTGCAAGCCGTATCACTGGCGCGACAGATTCCCGCCCTCGAACACGCCGAGCGACGAGACCCTGAAGAAGGCCCGCGAAAAATTCGGCTGGCTGCTGGAGGGGAAGTAGCTCAGTTCAAGTTTTCATGCCGGTAATCGAAGCGCTGGCCGCACGAGGATCCCGCATCGGCCAGCGGCCGCTATCGACCAGGGCCAGGAAATCACCAACGATGCGATTGAACTCGTCCGGCGCTTCGAGATTGATCGCGTGGCCGCAGTTCGGCATGACGGCGAAGGCAGCGGCGGGAATGTTCCGCTTCAACAGAACGCCCGGTGAGAGGCAGGGCCAGTCTTCATCCCCCGTCAAAATGAGCGTCGGCACCGTCAGGCGCTTCATGTCCTCGACGAGATCATAGAGCGACGGGCGTTCGCGCTGGACGCCAAGCTGCGTGTTCGCCGAGCCCAGGCCCGAATGCTCCGCCAACAGTCTCTTGAACTCTGCGAAGCCGCGCGGGTCCTTGTTCTCGAACTGCACGCGGGTGGGCCCATACGCGTACTTCTCTGCAAACGCCGCCATGCCGGCCGATGTGATGAAGTCCGCGATCGTCGCCGCTTCCGCGCGAAAGCGCTCTCTCTGTTCGGGTTCGGCGCCATAGCCGCAGCCGGCCACGCATAACGAGAGCGCCCGGGTAGCGTGCCGAAAACCAAAATGAAGCACGGCGAAACCGCCCATCGACAGTCCAACCACATGCGCGCGGTCGATGCCGAGATGATCGAGAACCGACCGGATGTCGTCGGCGGCGCGGTTCTGAGAATAGGAGGCTCGACCTTCCGGCACGTCGGAGGGCGGATAGCCCCTCGCATTGAACGCGATGCAGCGGTACCGCTGTCCGAAGCGCCGCATCTGCGGCTCCCAGCTCCGATGATCGCCGGCGAACTCGTGCACGAAGATCAGCGGCGTTCCGGACCCTGTCTCCTCATAGTAAAGGCGGATTCCGTCTTCGGTCATCGCGTGCGGCATGCGAAACGCTCCGGTTAAACTGGCAACTTTCGACTGTAGTCGATCATGAGCGAGCTGATCAGGTAGAGCACGCCGGACGCGCTGAAGAACATCAGCGCCAAGAAGTAGCTTCCCGTCACCTGCACGATCACCCCGACGATGATCGGCACGAGAATGCCGGCAATATTTCCGGCGAAGTTCATGATGCCGCCGAGAACGCCGACACGGCCTCGGTCCGTCAATATGGGAGGAATGCTCCAGTAGAGTCCGCCCCAGCGCGAAAAGAACAATGTGCTGGCCAGCAGCGCGACCGCGGCAACAGGGCTGCTGACGAACGCAAGCAGGAACGTGGATAAGGTCGTCAGCACCGCGGACATGCCGAGCACGGTGCGCATCACGGTGTTCGGCGAGCCGCCTCTCTCCTTCCAGGTGTCCGCAAGAAAGCCGCCGACGATCTCGCCGACGAACCCTGCGCCGAAAATGATGAAGGTCGCGCCGCCGATCGCTGCGAGACTCAAGCCACGTTCTTGCGCGAGATAGCTGGGAGCCCAGGTGACCAGACCATAGAAGACGAGGTTGAACCCCACCCAGCCGAACAACATGCCCCAGAACGATCGAAAGCGGAGGAAGCCGAGGACATTCGTCCGGCCCGCCTCCCGCAGCGTCAGCGATTCATCCTCTTTCGCATGCTCCCGCTCGATGTACTGGGCCTCGGCCTCGTTGATGGACGGCTGCTCGCGCGGATTGTCGCGAATGTACCAATAGGCGAACACGCCGGCCGCGACCGTACCGAGTCCGGCGACGACAAACGCTGTCCGCCAGGACCCGAACGCGCCGATCAGCGCCACGATGATCAGCCCGCCGAACGCGGTGCCGAGCGGAGCGCCGCCATCGATGAGCACCGCGCCGCGACCGCGCTCTTTCGCGGGCATCCAGACCGCGTTCAGCTTGCCGCTGGCCGGGAATGTCGGACCCTCGGCCAACCCCAGAGCCAATCGCGCGACCAGCAGCGAAAGAAAGCCGGTCGCGAGAGCAGCGAGAGCCTGGAAGGCTCCCCACAGAATCGTCGCGCCGGCGATGACCGGTCTTGGACCATACCGGTCGGCGAGCCATCCGCCCGGGATCTGCATGAGCGCATAGGTCCAAAAGAACGAGCTGAGAAGTATGCCCTGGACCGCAGGATCGATCCCGAATTCTTCGCTGATGATCGGCATGGCGACCGAGAGCGACGCACGATCCACATAATTGATGGCCACGATGAGCAGAATAAGAAGGAAGATGCGCCAGCGGACCGACGTCCTTCTCGTGGTCTCCAATGACGTTGCAACCACGTCCTGCCCCCCTCAGAAATATCCGCTCAGTATCCGCTACATCCGAGCCTTCGGGAACATCGCTGTCCTTCTTCATAGGCTCGGCGGGTGCTATCGTCCGCACGTTCAAACAGCCAGGGGCACGAGAATGAAAACGCTAGCCACCGGATTGCTCGTGCTGTTGAGCGTGCTCGTTGCGCAGAGTTCGTTCGCCCAGCAAGGCAGCAACGCTCCGCCCGACGCGATCTTCTACAACGGCAAGATCATTACGGTCGATCCGGGCTTTGCGATCCAGCAGGCGTTTGCCGTCAGGGGCGACGCCTATGTCGCCGTGGGGACGAACGCTGCCATCCGGGCGCTCGCCGGCACGAACACGCGTTTGGTCGATCTTCGGGGCTCAGCGGTCATCCCCGGCCTCTCGGACAACCACGATCATCTCTACAACAGCGCAAAAGTGATGCGCGGCATCGACCTGGTCGGGGCCACCTCGACCGCCGAAGTGCTCAGGCGGCTTCGCGACGGATTCACCAAAGCCAAGCCCGGTGAAACCGTTTTCGGCAGCGTCGGGTGGCGGGCCTCCCTGACCAGGACTGATCTCGACCAGATCTCAGCCGATGTCCCCATCGTGGCGCTGCGCGGCCGCCGCGGGGCCGCCGTGATGAACAGTGCCGCCCTGAAGAAGGCGGGGATTGCCAAAGACATGCAATCCTACATGGGCAAGGCGATCCCGAAGGACAGCAGCGGGGAACTGACGGGGGATCTCCCCGATTATCCCGCCGGCCTCTACGCCATCGACAAGGTGGTGCCCCTCCCCACCCCGGACGAAGAAGACCAGATGATCGCGGCGGGGCAGAAGCAGCGAAACGCGCTCGGCATCACCAGCATTCGCGACCTGTCGAATTTGCCGCCTGGTATGCGCGCCTTCACGCGGATGTGGCGGCAAGGAAAACTGACCGTACGTGTCAGCATGGGCCTTGAGCTCATAGATCTCAGCGATCCGGCAAGCTTGGTGCGCCAGCAGGGCGTGACGCCGTCCTTCGGCGATCACTGGCTGCGCATCGATTCGGCCGGCGAGCGGCCAAATCCCCCTGAAGGAGACGCCACGCCGCAAGAATACAGGGCGCTCATGCTGGAGCTGAACCGCTTGGGTTGGCGGCATTCGCCGCATGTCGGGACCAACGAATCCCTCGAAGCGGTTCTGCAGGCTTACGAAGCAGCCGACCGCGAGAGCCCGATCCGCGACAAGCGGTGGGTGGTCGAGCACATTCCCAACGTGACTCCGCCGCTGATGGAGAGGCTCGCGAAGCTCGGCGTGATCGTCTCCACCAACATGGCGGGATACAACGCGAATTACGACGCCGCGGTGCGAACGCTGGGGCAGGCACAGGCGGAACGTCAAACGCCGGTGAAGGAACTGCTCGACCACAATCTGGTCGTCGTGATCGGCAGCGATTATGGCGGACCGAATCCGGACACGACGACGTCCAACAACCCGTTCGTCCCGCTCTATTACTACGTGTCGCGCAAGACGCGCGCCGGACGCGTGCTCGGACCTCAGGAGAAAATCAGCCGCGAGCAGGCGCTGCGCATCGCCACCAACAACAATGCCTTCGCGACGTGGGAAGAGAAGGTGAAGGGCTCCATCGAACCCGGAAAGCTCGCGGATTTCCTGGTCCTGTCCGCGGATTTCATGACCATCCCGGAGGATGAGATTCTCAAGCTCCATCCGATGGCGACTTACGTGGGAGGCCGCAAGGTGTACGAGGCGCCGGAGGCCACTGGCGCCTACTAAAGCAATGTGGAATCACATGGAGACACATTCCCCCTCCGCCTCGCACGAAATTGTGCTCGGCACCTCCCCCGTAAACGGGGGAGGAAAGCCATTCGAGCGCGCTCCTGTCTTTCCTCCCCCGCGTGCGGGGGAGGTGCTCGCGAAGCGAGCGGAGGGGGGGACGACGTCGATTCAATCTGAACGCAACGTGCTCTAAACAAGATGGGAAACGCGCATGCGTAAATTGCGCCCGTGCATTCGCTGGAGGGGGCCATGGGGAAGGTAGCAAGCGCGCTTATCGTGGGATTTCTGTTGGCCAATGGAAGCGCCTTGGCGCAGCCGAAATTCATGTTCGACAGCACCACGGCGTGGATTCCAGCGC
>Ga0184629_10001309_pt1 | contig 10204 bp, 8 predicted proteins | sample PLM4_32_b1_FD_133158 | JGI IMG/M metagenome (GOLD analysis project Ga0184629, IMG submission 133158) | Groundwater sediment microbial communities from an aquifer in East River, Colorado, USA - PLM4_32_b1 | ecosystem: Environmental > Terrestrial > Soil > Riparian zone | place: USA: East River...
AATTGAACCCGGGTTCGACCTTTTCCGGCGGTGACATGGGGCTCCTGAGCATTACCACCGAGAACGACTACCTCTTCGGCGCGCCAGGGAATTCAATGCGCCCCTTCTTGAACCTCGGCATCGGGTACTACAAGTCCTTTATCGACGATGCGCGGGAAACGACCGGCTCGGGCACCGCGACCTACTCCACCGGAGTCTACGAGGGCAGTTTTTTTGGATTCCACGCCGGCATCGGCGCGCTGATCAACCGTGACCGCTTCGGTCTGCGTCTCGACACGAACTACCAGCATCTCTTCGCCGGTGGTCCGGACCTCGAGTTCTTCACTGCGCGCGCGGGGGTCATCTTCTACCTCGACTGACCGCTCATGCACGAAGGAGATGAATATCGTGCGTCGCTTTGTGATGTGCCCTTGGCGGAAGCGCCGCCTCGCGATATGATATGCTACAGGCTGATACACCCAAAGGCAGGCCCCATGCTTCGTTGGTTCACACGCGGTGGGTGCGCGTTGCTGCTCGCACCCCTCCTCTCCGTCCCGGCATTCGGAAGTTCGTTTCACTCGTTTGACTCCAGCAACGACGGCTGGCAGATCGTTTCCTATCCGTTTCGGTCGCACGTGGCGGCGCCCGGCACGTCCGCGCTTCCGTTCGACGGGGCGTTCGGCAACCCGGCCGGCAGCGTGCGCGCGGGCGACGTCCAGCCCGAGACGGGGATCATGGCGCCGGCCGATCACCTCGGCAACCAAACGTCGATCTATGGCGACACGCTACGCTACGACATCCTGATTCGGTTCAGCGACAACGTAACTTACCCCGCGGTGGTGCTGAATGGCGGGACGATGTCCCTCTACTACGACACGCCTTCGCCGGTGGTGGGGGTGTGGGAGTCACGCAAGGGTCCGCTTTCGGAGGCGGGCTGGAAGGTCAGCGGCACGTTTGCGGTGGCGACGCAGACGGATTTCATGAACGTTCTATCGAATCTCACGGGCGTCTACATCTATACCGAATGGCACACCGGGGCCGACGACACCAATGTCGACAACATCTCATTGCCCATCGGCGGACCGACGGGCGTCGCGGGAGACACTCCGTCCGCGCGCGCGGTGCTCATGCGTCCCGCGTTTCCCAACCCAAGCGGCGGGGCGACCGAGCTCGCGTTCACGCTGGATAATCCCGGTCTCGTAACGGTCGCGGTATTCGACGTGCAGGGCCGGTTGGTCCGAACCCTTGCGACGCAACGCTTCGTTACCGACAGCGCGACCGTGGCATGGGACGGGAAGAGCGACGGCGGGGCCGACGTTCCCTCGGGGACCTACTTCGCCCGCGTCATGACGGCCGCCGGAGGGGTTGCTACCGAGAAGATCGTCCGAGTCAGATAGCCCGTGCCGCGCCCCAGCGCGGGGACAAAAACACTTCGGCCGCGAACAGGAGGCAAAGTTGTGGCCAACAAACGCCGAATTCGGGTGGAAGAAGCTCAGGCCATTGGTTCCGCACTCGGGATTGACTGGGCAAAGGTGGATCTCGAGCAGTTTCGTCACGGGCTCGAAGTTGAGCTCGAGCACGGCGCGCGGGACCCGGAGACCAACGTCACCAACGATGACCTCACGCTCACGGGGAAGATCGCCTGGGCGCACCTGAAGGAATTCCCTGACTACTACACGCGCCTGGACCAGCTGGAGGCGGAAGCCGACGCGTATTGGTCTTCGCGCCGGTGAGCGAATCGAGCCTCACCGTCCGACCAGCTTGACTTGCGTCGGTCGACGCCCTACTCTCCATATTACATAGTGGCATTCCCAGGTGCCCCCCTGCGGGCAGCATCTGTTTCGATGCGCACCGGCCGCAAGTAGTGCACACCTTTCATGGAGGCGCGTCTCATGCACTCGCGGTCGTCAGTCCTGCCCCTCACTCTCCTGATTCACATCGTTTGGGGATGTCTTGCATTATCGCCTGCGCACGCGACGGTCCCCGTTCATGAATGGAGTCAACGCTTCGGCGACACGGGCGAAGACGCAGGGTTCGCCGTCGCCACGGACGGAGCGGGCAACGTCGTCATTACCGGACTGTTCCAGCAGGGGATTAGCTTTGGCGGCAGATTCCATGGCGCCAAGGGGACTTTCGACATATTCCTAGTCAAGTTCGACCCAAACGGTGCGTACCTGTGGAGTAAGACTTTCGGAATGACCCCTAGTGGGGGATATAACGGAATCCTTAATGCGAGGGGCGTAGCCGCGGATGGATTGGGTGGTATCGCCATGGCGGGGTATTTCCAAGGCACCATGAGTTTCGGCGGCGCCCCACTGACCGCGGTGGGCTCGGGCCTCTTTGTCGCCAAGTACGATGCCAGCGGCGTTCACGTGTGGAGTCGCGCATTGGGGGCTAATGGCCCCGAGGACAGCTTTGGGCTCGCCGCGGATGGATCGGGCAACACCATCATCACGGGGGCCTTTGCAGGCTCGATGGATTTCGGCGGTGGCCTCCTGATCAGCGTTGGGGGCAGCGACATTGTCATTGCAAAGTATGATGCGAACGGCGCTCACCTGTGGAGCCGGCGTCTCGGCAGCTTGGTCAACTACTACGGCGTAGACGTCGCGGTCGACGGGGCGGGGGGCTTCGCCGTCACCGGTCTCTTTAGCGGTGCGGTGAACTTTGGTGGCGCGACACTGACCAGTGTCGGGGCCACTGATGTATTTCTCGCCAAGTACAATGCCGATGGTGTGCACCAGTGGAGCCGGCGCATGGGAGGGACAAACTTCGACGACGTGGCGGGGGTTGCCGTAAACGCAGCGGGAGACGTCGCCATCCACGGTGAACTGTTCACCAGCGCGAATTATGGAGGGCAGACGCTGACGAGCGTCGGGAGTACCGATGTCTACGTCGCGAAATACGACGCGGGCGGCCTGCACGTGTGGAGTCAGCGCTTCGGCGGCGTGGACATGGACCGCGCCCGCGCCGTCGCCATGGACGGGTTGGGCGACGTGGTTATCAGCGGTTCATTTTCGGGAACGGGGGATCTTGGCGGTGAACCGATCGTTGGGGGTGCCGCCGATATATACCTCGCCAGGTACGATGCCGCCGGCGTCCATAAGTGGAGTCGGGCGTTCGGCCATCCTGCCACTATTGACGAGGGCTACGGAATTGCCACGGACGCTCTCGGTGACGTTCTTCTCACCGGCGCATTTACCCAAACGATAGATTTCGGCGGCGGAGTTCTAACCACCGAGGGATGGGACGACATTTTCCTCGTCAAGTTCAGCGAAGAGAGTCCCGTCCCTGTCCTGTTCACGCGTTTCACGGCCACGCCCCGCGGTGCCGCGGTGGAGATCGCGTGGGACGTAAGCAGTGACGAGACGCTGGGTGAAGCCACGCTTTATCGTCGCGAGGGAACCGCGGCGGAGCCGATCCTCGTCGCAACCGGCAGCGCGCTTGCCGCGCACTCGTACCTGGACGCCGCAGTCGAAGTGGGTCGGACGTATCATTATGAGCTCGTAATTCGGACCGCGGGCGGGGACATGTTCCGCTCACCTGTGGCGACGGCGACGGTTCCGGCGCTCACAAGTACTCTGGAGCAGAACCAGCCCAACCCGTTCAACCCGAGCACCACCATCACGTACACGTTGAGCGAGCGCGCGTTCACCAGCATAGGTATCTACGACGCGGCGGGCGCTTTGGTCGCTCGACTGGATGAAGGCGAACACGAACGGGGCACGCATCGAATGGAGTGGAACGGTCGCGATGCGGCGGGAAGGCCGGTGGCGAGCGGTGTCTACATCTATCGGCTCGAAGGCGCAGTAGGCGTAGACGCGAGGAAGATGCTGCTCCTCAAGTAGCGTTCGCCCAAACCAGACGCCACCAGCCCCATTTTTCTTCTGCGTGAGCGCGGCGCGACGTGCCTTCCAAGCCAGGCGCCGGCTCGTCATTCCATGAATGAAACTCTCTCTCCTGTCCATCCCGCATCCCACACCTCGCGCCGCATCACCGTCTGGTTGGTGGCGGTGCTCGCGCTATCGAGCGGAATCCTGAATCTGTACTCGGTGGTCAGGCCGATCTCGCCGGCTCGGGTCGCCGCCATCGAGAGTTTTTTCCCCGGAGGATTTGTCCATCTGTCCCGCTTCGTCACCCTGCTGGCGGGGGTGGCGCTCATCGTCGTATCGGCGAACATTCTAAAGCGCAAGCGGCGAGCGTTTCACACGATGCTCATTCTGCTGACGGTGTCGGCGGTGTTCCACGTCGCGAAGGGGCTGGACTACCGGGAGGCGGTCATCTCGCTGGCGAGCCTGCTCGTCTTGCTGCCCGCCCGCCCCTACTTCACCGTCCGCAGCGGAAGGCCCGGTCTCAAGCGTACGCTCGTCGGCGTTGCCTTCGTCGTGGTGGTGGTGGCGACCTACGGAACGCTGGGCTTCTGGTTCTTCGACCGGCGGGAGTTCGGCATCGAGTTCAACATCGTCGATTCAGTACGGCGAACCTTCGAGTTCCTGCTCTTCTGGGCTGCCCCCGACATCGCGGCCCGAACGCGCCTGGCGCACTGGTTCATCCAGTCGCTGTATGTGTTGAGCATCACCGTCATCGTGTACGCGATGGTCGAATTGTTTCGCCCCGCGCTCTACCGCTTGCGGGTGGTGCCGCGCGACCGCAACGCGGCGGCATCCCTGCTGCAGCGATACGGCCGGTGCGCGTTGGACTACTTCGCGACCTGGCCGGACAAGTCTCTCTTCCTGACCCGCGCCAAGGATTGCTTCGTGGCCTACCGGGTCAACGGCAACTTCGCGGTGGCACTCGGCGACCCGATTGGGCCGGATGATCGGGTCGAGGCCGCGATCCGCGAGTTCGCCGCGTTCTGCGCCGAGTCCGACTGGGTGCCGGTGTTTCACCAGGCCCTGCCCGAGTTCTGGCCCGTGTATCAATCGCTCGGATTCCGCCGGCTCAAGCTCGGAGACGAGGCCATCGTCGATCTCACTGCATTCTCCCTGGAGGGCCGTGATCAGAAGGACCTTCGCCACAGCGCCAACAAACTCGAAAGGGACGGAGTCCGGCTCCAGTACTTCCGGCCGCCGGTACCCGACGACGTGGTCGCGGAGGCCAGGCAGGTGTCGAACGAGTGGCTCCAGCGTGGCCGCCGCGAGCGACGCTTCACGCTGGGCCGCTTTGAACGCGGGTACGTCCGCTCGACGACGCTTCTTGCCGCCTTCGATCGCGACGATCGCATGCTGGCGTTCGTGAACAGCATTCCGTCGCCGAGAGCAGGCGAGTCCACGATCGACCTGATGCGCCAGCGGGCGGTCGCCCCCAACGGAATCATGGACTATCTGTTTGTCAGGCTCTTCCTGGACGAGCGCGCGAAGGGGTTCTCGCGCTTCAACCTGGGGCTGGCGCCGATGTCGGGGTTCGAACCCGACGAAGTGGCGGGTGTCGAGGAGAAGATCATTCACTACTTCTTCCAGCGCATGAACTTCCTGTTCAACTATCACGGCCTGCGACAGTACAAGGCCAACTTCGGCACGTCCTGGGAACCGCGCTACATGATCTATCAGAACCCCGCGGACCTGCCGCGCATCGCGCTGGCGATACGGCGCGTCACTGAAATCGACGACAACGAGGAGCTCGACCCGGACGCTTTCGATCTCGAGCACCTGCCGATCACCGAGATCCAATCCACCGGCCGGGGCTCGAACGCGCTGGCCGTCATTCTCTCCGGAGACGGTGGGTGGAACGTGACCGAGAAGGCGCTGGGCAAACGCCTCGCCGCCGCGGGTGTCCCGGTCGTGGGGCTGAACTGCCTGCGCTATTTCTGCAAACGACGGACCCCTGATTCCTCGGCGCACGATCTCGAACGGGTGCTGGACCACTACCTCCAGGAGTGGGGCAAGCGGGACGTGGTGCTGATCGGCTATTCCCGGGGCGCCTGCGTGCTCCCCTTCCTGGCCAACCGGATGCGAGCCGACCTGCGGGACCGCGTCCGCGAGGTCGTGCTGCTCGGGCCGGCCAGCAGGATCGATTTCAAATTCCACCTGGCCGACCTCATCACGAATGTTGACTGGCCCGCATCGTTGCCGGTGCTTCCGGAAGTTGAAAAGCTCCGGGGAACGCCGATCACGTGCTTCTGTGGGAGGCGCGAGAAGAATTGCCCGTGCCGTGACCTTCCCGAGGGGTTGGCAACGTGCGTCGAACGACCGGGCGGGCACCTCATCTGGAAAGACGTCGAGCCGATTCTTGCAGTGATTCTGAATGCAGTGAAGTAGGGCTGGGCAATCGTTTCGAGGGACTAGCTCCCTTTTCACCCTTTCGGTCGATTCAATCCTGTCCCCTGCTTCGGTAGGCTGTCTAACGAAAGAAGGACAGTAAACCGATCGCATTGTCCCAATGACAGAGTCTAAACCCGTGTCTAGTCTGACGCGATAGGAGGAGAATCATGGCTGGAAAGTATGGTCTCACGAAAAACAGTGACGGACGGTTCCTGTTCAATCTCGAGGCGGAGAACGGAGAGAAGATCCTGACTAGCGGGTCCTACGAGGCCAAAGCAAGCGCTCATGAAGGGATCGAGTCTGTACGGCGTAACGTGTCGGATGACGCGCAGTTCGATCGCAGGACCTCGAAGGACGACAAGCCGTACTTCGTTCTGAAGGCGGCCAATGGAGAAATCATTGGAACAAGCGAACAGTATTCGTCGGCTGCGGCGATGGAAAGTGGCGTCGAATCGGTGAAGGCGAACGCGCTAACGACGGCCGTGGACGATAGCAGCTAGCGGCCAGATCAACCTTGCGGCCGGTGGTTCGGGAACGAGCACCGTGAGCGCAGCAGGTGCGATTCAATTGTACAGTCACGGTGCGGGCGCAAACCCAGGAGGATGTGTTATGTCGGTTGCTCGCGTCACAGAGATCACGTCGTCGTCGCCGAAGGGCTTTGATGAGGCCATGCGCGCCGGTATCGCGCGCGCGACCAAGACGTTGCAGAACGTCACGGGCGCCTGGATCAAGAACCACGAAGTGGTTATTGCGAAAGGTAAGATCACAGAGTACCGCGTCCGCCTCAAGGTCACGTTCATCCTGAAGGAATGATTTCCTGGGATCCGGGGACGTTGAGATACGGGACCGCCTGCCACTGGCTGATCGTGGCGAAGAATGCGAACGGCTCGACGACGGGGTTGGCATGGAGGTCTCTCCATTGTAAGCCCGATAACACGCCACCGTCGCGGCTCATGCTAGATTAGTCAGAATCCCCCCCGCCATTTTAGGCGTTATGCAACCCGGACCGGCGTGGTCCGTGCGCAGATGCACGCGCTACGCCGTCTGGATCCAGATCGCCGCCGGTGACTTCCCGGCGCGATCGGAAGCGACGCGCGGTCACGGCCCGCCGCTGGAACCAGCGCGCCGGGCCCGCCCGGCCGCGGCACGCCGGTTGCACGACGCGGGTGGTTCCATTCTTCAATCGGAAGCATCACTATGTGGTCCCTCGTCCGTCGTAGTTTTGCGGGGCCGTTTTTCGCCGCGGCGCTCTCGGCGTGCTCGCATTCGACCGAGCCGGCCGGTCCGACACTGAGCCTCACCACCGGAAGCTGCGTTACCGACTTCGCCTGTTCGTACGGCCAGGAGTGTCGCAATGGGTCGTGCGCCTCCATCCAGCAGTCGCTGCGTCCGCACATCCAGACCGCGTCCGCGATCTGGCGCCCGCCGCTCGACGGCGCCGAGACGGCATGGCTGGCGACGCACTACGATCTCATGATCGGCGCCGTGCGACCCGACGAAATGCGCCCGCTGAATCCGCGAGCGCGCTTCTTCGAGTACACGCTCACGCGCTACCACGCTTTCGAGACGGGCCGACTGACGGCCACCGCCTGGGCCATCGCTCACGGCTACAATCCCGAGGACTTCTACCTGCACTATCGCGAGGATGTGTACGTTCCCACCTGGGAAGGGAAGACCATTGTGCCGGGGTTTCCAGCGGGGATGGTGCCGGGCTGGAATCCGGGAGGCGGCGGTAACCCCGCATCGGCGACGCTGCGCTCCCAGTCCCGGGTGGTCGCGTATTACCGTGGCGAACCCCTGCCGTGGTACCTGGCGAATGTCGCGCACCCCGGCTTTCGCCAGTTCCTGGCCGAGCGCACGGCGGGGCTGGTCAACGGCGTGTTCTATTTCGGCGCGCCGTTTGTGGCCGGGCCGATCGATGGAGTCGTCTGCGACGAGTCGATCTACTACCCGATCTTTGGAGAAGGGCTCCTCGACCGTTCGACCGAGTACTACGGGGTTCCTCTCACCGACAATCATCCCTACGCGATCGCGGTGGAGGAATTGTACCCGTATCTGGCGCAGTCGCTGGACAACGCCATCGGAAACACCGTGGATGTGATGCCCAACTACGGGCACGTGTTGTTTCTCAATTATTCCAACCGGTCGGCGATCAACGTTCAGGCCACGACGCCGTGGATCTGGGGTGAGGTGTGGGTGACGTTCACCGGCTATGCCACGCCGACCAGCGGGAGCAACCGCTGCATCACCTACGAAAAGGACTATCTCAACGCGGTGCGCAAGATCGTGGAGCAGACGCGCGGGCGCGGCCGGCGCGTGCTCGGCGCGCGCGACATCGCGAACGGGACCACCGGGACGGCGCGCGGCAAGATCTTCACGCTGGCGCTCTACTACCTGGTGCACAACCAGATGACGTACTACATGTACGAGACGGCGTCGGGACACGCGCTCCCGGGGCACGTCAGCACCTGGGCGTGGAACCCGGCCGTGGAATTCAACGTCGGCCAGCCCATCTTCATTCCGGCCGGTGCGGTCGATTTCGAAGGCAGGGCTCCGAGCATTGAGCACTGGGTGTTTGCCACCGGACCGGATCCCTACCAGCCCACTCTGACTTACCGGGTACTGGCGCGCCGTTTCACCGGCGCGCTGGTGCTTGTCAAGATGATGCCCGAGGGTTCGACCGACGACAACCGCAGCCTGACGGTTCACCCTCTGGGCGGAAGCTACCGGCCGCTGGGGGCGGACGGAACGCTCGGCGGGGTGGTGACCGAGGCGCGCCTGCGCAACAACGAGGCGGTCATCTTGATCCCCGAGGCCGTCACCGGCATTCGGTAGCGTTTTGCGCCCGACCTCGCATCCAAATACGGCCCCCAAAACACAACGACCACCCTCGCGAACGAGGATGGTCGTTGATGGAATACCGAAAACTTCAACCTAGCGATACAGCGCCTTGATTCCTCCCCACGTGGTCCTGTCTGTGGGCGTGGGCGCAGGCAGGAGGAATCCGCGAATCTCCCCGCCGGGGAATCCGCCGGTCCCTCCGGTGTGGATATTGAGGTACGCCTTGCCATCCGTGATGGCCTGGAAGAGGTCAATCTCCGCCTGGGCCGGCGTCCCACCGTGGGCGGTGACGTAGCTCGGGTTGTAGCTCGAAGCCTGCGTCATGTCCAACGTGATGTCGTACACCCCGGCCATGACGCCCAGAGGAAAGCCGGCGAACGTCGGGGTCGTGGTGGCCACCCCTGCCGTTCCAGCTCCTGCTACCGCGGTCGCGGCATGGATGTGGGAGGCGGTCGTGGCGCCAATCAGGCCGCTGAACGAGACGTGCAGCTTCAAGGTGTGCGCCACGGCATCGATATCCACCGTGCCGGTGCCGGTACCCGGGGACGCGTTGGGCGGGGACTCAGCCGGCCCGCTCAGGGTCACCAGGTAGTGGACCGGAGCGGCGTACGCGATGGAAAAGGCTCCGACCGAAACCGACAGGACCAGAGCGATGAGCGCGAGAAGCGCGCGGGGAGCAAACTGCCGCGATAAATACGTGTGCATGAGGTGCCTCTTTCGGTTGATGACGTGATGAATGCACCCCTTGATTAGCTCGCCAGCGGCGTAGTATATCACAACCAATCGCTTGGGGGAAGCTGTGAAAGGAGACCGCCGACGGGCCGTCAGTCCTGCAGGCTCTCGCAGACGGTTCGGCACGCGTTCGCCATGATGGTGAACGTGGGCGAGATGGCGGGCAAGTCGGCGAACGTTGACGCATCGGCGAGATGAACCCCGGGTGCAACCCGGCCGTGCCTCTCCACCGCCACGACACTCCCTCCGTAGGGCAGCGTCCCGGCATAGTGGGAACTGGTGCCGTGGCCGATCGGTCGCATCGACGGAATATAGAACCCGGCATGGTTGGTCGCCCGGCGCAGGCTGTGCATGAACGACTGGTACATGGTGCCGAGGTCAGCCGGCCGGCCGCG
>Ga0184629_10001310_pt1 | contig 10201 bp, 11 predicted proteins | sample PLM4_32_b1_FD_133158 | JGI IMG/M metagenome (GOLD analysis project Ga0184629, IMG submission 133158) | Groundwater sediment microbial communities from an aquifer in East River, Colorado, USA - PLM4_32_b1 | ecosystem: Environmental > Terrestrial > Soil > Riparian zone | place: USA: East River...
CCGGGAGGCAGCGATGTCTGAGCGCGGGCACGCGGCTCCGCCGCCGAGCGATTCGCCGGATTTCGTGGTTCAGGAGATCGCGACCATCCTCGCCCGCGGCTACGTCCGCCTCCTCGCCCGAAAGGCCGCGCCCGGGGCGGCCTCCCAGCTGGAGCCAGGCCTTGATGATGTCGGCCAGGAGAGCGTTCATGGACCCCACTGTTAACGCGAGGGAGACGCCCATGGGCGAGGAGAGCGTCGCCGCCAGGATCGCCAGGCTCCAGCAGATGAATGTCGCGGAGCTTCGGGAGGAGTGGCGGAAGCTGTTCAACGAGGAGCCGCGGTCGCGCAACCGGGTCGGGCTCTGGAAGCGGCTCGCTTGGCGCATCCAGGAACTGGAGTACGGCGGTCTCTCCGAGCGCGCCAAGAAGCGGCTCGACGAGTTGATGCCCACCGCCGAGTTGGCGCTCCGGGTGCCCCACGGCTTCATGAAGGACGCGGTCGCGCCGCCGGTGGTCGCTGACCGGCGCGTCCGCGACCCGCGCATCCCGCCGCCGGGTTGCGTCTTGCTGCGCACCTACAAGGGCAAGCGGCTCGCCGTGACCATCCTCGACGACGGCTTCGAGTGGGAGGGCCGGACGTACCGGTCGCTGTCGGCGCTTGCCCGCGAGGTCACCGGGTGCAGCAGCCTGAACGGGCTGGCGTGGTTCGGCCTGAACCGAAAGGACGCCAAGAAGTGAGCGCACGCACACGCCGCGAGCCCGTCGCCAGCATCCAGCCGGCGGTGGTCCGCTGCGCGATCTACACCCGCGTCTCGACCGACGAGGGGCTGGGACAGGATTTCAACTCGCTCCACAACCAGCGGGAGGCGTGCGAGCCGTACGTCGCCTCCCAGCGCGCTAACGGCTGGGAGTTGATTCTCGACCACTACGACGACGGCGGCTTCTCGGGCGCGACGATGGACCGCCCAGCGCTGAAACGCCTTCTCGCGGACGTCGAGGCCGGGAAGATCCAGCGGATCGTCGTCTACAAGATGGACCGGCTCACCCGGTCGCTGATGGACTTCTCCAGGCTGGCCGACCTTCTGGAGCGACACGCCGCGAGCATCGTGTCGGTGACGCAACAGTTCGACACCGGCAACTCGATGGGGCGGCTGACGCTCAACATGCTGCTCTCGTTCGCCCATTATGCGGAGCCCGGCGTTATGCGGAGCCCGGGCGTTGTCAACGCCACATGGGCGCCGTCGGCCCTCGCTTTTGGCGCCGTAGCACCTCCGGGTCGCACCACATAATCTCGCCTCCCTCAACCCACTCACGAAGGGAGGCTTACATGCTCGACGACCACCTGCAGTCCCCCGTCACACGACGGCGTCTCCGGCAAGGCCCCGCTGCGGTCCACATCGACGGTTTCGCCGACTGGCTCCACTTCCACGGGTACAAACCGGCGACCATCCGCCCCAGACTCGGTTCCCTGGCGGCCTGGACGGACTGGCTGCTGAACGCCGGGTTCACGGTGGATCGCTTGCCCGCTGGCCTCGACGCGTGCCGGAGAGCCCTCGCCCGCGATGGGCGTGTCCCCCACGCGCGCGGGCCCAGTGAAGCCTCACTCGTTGCCGCTTCCCTGTTCCTGCGCTACCTCCGCGAAAAGGGTGTCTTCCCGATGCCGGCGTCGGACCCCTCGCCGCTGGACCGCTGGCCGCTGCTCCGGGAGTTCCGCTCCTGGATGTTTCAGCAACGCGGTGCCCGGGAGGCCACTCTCGACCTCTACCAGAACGTCGTCGCCGACCTGCTGGCCACGCTCGGCGACGCGCCCCAGATCTACACGGCGGCCGCCCTCCGGGACTTCGTGCTCCAGCGCGGGAAGGCGCACGGCATCTGGCGGGCGAAGAGCATCACCACGTCGATCCGGGCGTTCCTTCGGTTCCTCGCCGCCACGGGCCGCTGCCCGGACGGCCTGGACCAAGCCATCCCCAACTTCGCTTCACGGCGGCTGACCTCCGTGCCCCGTTACCTCGAGCCGCCCGAGGTGCAGCGGGTCATTGATGCCTGCGGGGCGAACGACGCTCAGGGGCTGCGCGACCGCGCGGTGATCCTGCTCCTCGCCCGCCTCGGCCTGCGCGCGGGCGAGGTCGCCGGGCTGTCCGCCACCGACATCGACTGGAAGAACGGCCGGATTGCGGTGTGCGGCAAGGGGCGGCGCCGGGAGTGGCTGCCGCTGCCGCAGGACCTCGGCGACGCCATGCTCCGCTACCTCCAGGGGGGCCGGCCCGCACTTCCGGTGGATCGCGTGTTCATCAAGGTGAACGCCCCGTACGGCCCGCTCACCCGCGCGTCGGTCACCCACATCGCCCGCAGCGCACTGCGACGAGCTGGAATCAAGGCCCCGATCAACGGCGCCCACCTGTTCCGCCATTCGATGGCGACGGCCATGCTTCGGCAGGGCGCGTCGCTCGCGGGAGTGGGCGCCGTCCTTCGGCACCGCTCCCCGAGCACGACCGCGCAATACGCCAAGGTCGACTTCGGCTTGCTCGCCGAGATCGCCCAGCCCTGGCCCGAGATATCGCCATGCTGAACAACGAGGTCGAGCGCTACGTCGCGCTCCGGAGAGCCCTGGGCTCCAAGCTCCAAGGTCTCGCGCGGAGCCTTCATCTCTACGCCCGCTTCGCCGCCGAACGGGGCGACACCCTCATCCGCACCGCCACCGCCGAGGCGTGGGCGGCCCTGGGAACCTCGTCGCACGCCCGATACCTCCGGCTGCGGCAGGTCGCGCGCTTCGCCCGCTTCGTCCATGCCGACGACCCGGCCCACGAGGTCCCTTCGCTTCTGCTCCGCCGCTCCCCCTATCTCCGCCCCTTGCCCTACATCTATACACCCGACGAGATCGGGCGCCTCCTCGCGGCCACCGGTCGGCTGCGCCGGGCGTATCCACTCCGTCGAGCGGTCTACCAGACGCTCCTCGGGCTCATTGCCGCCACGGGGCGCCGGCTTTCCGAGGCCTTGAACCTCCGGCTCGACGACGTGCTCTCGGAAGGCGTGCTCCACATCGGAACCGCCAAGTTCGGCAAGAGCCGGCTGGTGCCCCTCCACCCGACCGTCCGCGACGCGCTGGACCGCTACCTTGCCCTCCGCCGGCGGCTCGCAACCACGCACGACCACGTCTTCGTGTCGGCAAGGAACCGCCGAATCTCGTCCTGCATGGCGGAGTACACGTTCCGGCGGATCCTGAAGCTGGCGCAGGTCGGGACCCCGGGGCGCGCCCGGCCGCCCCGGATTCACGACCTGCGTCATACCTTCGCGACGCGCGCGCTGGAGAGTTGTCCGGGGGAACGCCGCGCGGTCGCTCGGCACTTCGTCGCGCTCTCGACCTACCTCGGCCATGTCGACATCAGGCAGACCTATTGGTATCTCGAGGCGACGCCGGATCTGATGACCGACATCGCCTCGGCCGGCGAGGCCCTCGTGGACGGAGGTGGCCGATGACCCCCATTGCCCCCCTCATCAGTAGCTTCCTGCGGGAGCACCTCCCCGTCGAGCGGGGCTGCAGCCCGCACACCTGCGAAACCTACGCGCACGCCTTCCGCCTGCTATTCCGCTTTGCGGCCGAGCGTCTCCGCACCAAGCCATCGGACCTCGGCGTCGAGCAGATCGACGCCGCCTTGGTGCTGGACTTCCTCGCCCACGTCGAGCAAAAACGCGGGAACCGGGCGTCTACCCGCAACGCGCGCCTCGTCGCAATCAAGGCGTTCATGCGCTACGTCGAGTTCAAACAGCCATCGGCGCTGGCGCAGGCCAGGCAGATCCACGCCATCCCCGCCAAGCGCCACGACATGCCTCTGGTGCGCCACCTCGTGATGGACGAGATCCGGGAGATCCTCGACGCCCCGGATCTCACGACCCGCTCGGGCGTCCGGGATCGCGCCATGCTCCACCTTTGCTTCGCCGCCGGCCTGCGCGTCTCCGAACTCGTCGAGCTGCCGCTCGTCGCAGTGTCCCTGCAGCGAACGCCGAGCATTCGGGTCCGCGGCAAGGGCCGACGGGAGCGCTGCCTCCCCCTGTGGAAGCAGACCGCCACCGACCTTCGGGCCTGGCTCGCCCTCCGCGGCGAGGTCCGCGCCCCCGAGCTGTTCGTGAATGCCGAAGGCACGGCCATGACCCGCGCCGGATTTGAATACGTCCTCGCCAAGCACGTCAGGACTGCTGCCAAGCGGTGTCCCACGCTGCAAGGACGTTCGGTGTCGCCCCACCAGCTTCGCCATTCCTGCGCCCTGCTGATGCTCCAGGCAACTCGGGACATCCGCAAGGTCGCCCTCTGGCTCGGGCATGCCGACGTACGGACCACCGAGATGTACCTCCGAGTGGACCCTACGGAGAAGCTCGAGGCGATCGAAGGGATGTTGCCCCCGGAGCTGCGCCGCGGGAGGTTCAAGGCGCCCGACGCGCTGATCGCCATGCTCCACAGCCCGGGATAATGCGGAGCGGCAAGCCGCGGATCGCGGCGGACAACCTGGACCGCGGCGGCTGAACTCCGCATAACGCCGGGCTCCGCATAATGGGCGGTATGCGGAGCACCGCATACCGCTCAGTTCGAACGGGAGCAGATCGCCGAGCGGACGCAGCACAAGATGGCTGCGACCCGCCGCAAGGGGAAGTGGGCCGGCGGCACGCCGCCCCTCGGCTACGACGTCGTCGAGAGCCGCCTCGTCATCAATCCCGCCGAGGCCGAGCGGGTTCGGGCGATCTTCCGCCTCTACCAGGAGCACGAAGCGATCCTGTCCGTCGTCCAGGCGGTCAACGCCCGCGGCTGGCGGACGAAGTCGTGGACCACGAAGGACGGCAAGCCCAACACCGGCGTCCGCTTCGAGAAGGGCCGCATCCACCGCATCCTCACCAACTGGCACTACCTCGGGAAGGTCAACTACCAGGACAAGGTCTACGACGGCGAGCATGAGCCGATCGTGGACGACGCGACCTGGAACCGGGTCCAGCAGATCCTGGAGCGCAACCGGCTGAACGGCGGGGCCCACCAGCGGACGAGGCTCGGGGCGCTCCTGAGCGGGCTCCTGGTCTGCGGGGACTGCGGCGCGGCGATGATCCACCAGCCCTCCGGGACAAAAAAAGGCAAGGTCCACCGCTACTACCGCTGCCGGACGGCGGCGGCTCAAGGGAGGGACGCCTGCGCGACCGGGTTCGTTCCGGCGGCGAAACTGGAGCGGTTCGTCGTCGACCGGATCCGGGACCTGGGGAAGGACCCCTCCGTCGTCGCCGCCACGCTCGAAGCGGCCAGCCTGGAGCTCCAGGCGAAGCGGCCAGTCCTCGAGGAAGAGCGCGACGCGCTCCACGCCGACCTCGCCGCCAAGAACGAGGAGATCCGGCGGCTCGTCCGGCTCGTCGCCGCGGGCGGTGGCGTAGCCGAAGCGGTGGCACCGGAACTGGCTGATCGCCAGGAGGCGATCCGGACCGGGGAAGCCCGGCTCCGAGAGGTGCAGGCCGAACTGGCCGGCCTGAACAGCGCGACCGTGAACGACGACGATCTCCGCGCTGCGCTGGGTCTGTTCGACCCGGTCTGGGACGCGCTGCTACCCCGCGAGCGACTCCGCGTCCTGCACCTGCTCCTGGAGCGCGTGGACTACCGCGATGGGAATCTCGGTCTCACGTTCCGGCCGGCGGGGATCCGGACGCTGGCTAGGGAAGCGGCCACGACGGAGGCGTCGGCATGAGCGAGAACGGCGTCCGCGTCGAGTACGAGGTCCACTTCAAGCGAGACCGCCGGGCGCGGAAGGTCGTGCGGCAGGGAGCGCCGCCAGCGACGCCCGCCGAGCCCGTCCCGAGGATCGCCCGGCTCCTGGCCCTCGCCCACAAGTGGGAGGGGATGGCGCGGCGTGGCGAGGTCAGGAACTACTCGGAGATCGCGAGCCTGACCGGCATCACCCGGATGCGCGTGACGCAAATCCTCGGCATGGCGCTCCTCGCCCCTGACATTCAGGAGCGTATCCTCATGACGCCCACATCGCGAGGCGGTCGTTCCATTCCTGAGCATCGACTTCGCGACCTCTCAGCGGAAAAACTCTGGAGCGCGCAGCAGACGATCCTCGCGCTCATGGAGCCGGCCCAGCCACTTCTTCCCCGCTAGCCATCTGCATAGGCATCGCCAGACGGCCTGCAGCGCCACGGATTCCGTGGTGGCATCATCACGCCGTACCGGATCAACAGGCGGCGGGATGCTGCTATACTCTCGACTCCACTGAGGCTGACCCAACCGGCAGCCGCTCCGAACGGACATTGCTACGCACGTCACGCAACGCTGAGCAGCTTCACGTCGTTGGCAGGAATCAAGTCCAGTGACAAGAGACGATCGCACTATGAAACGGGTCTCCTGGCCGGTCTACCTAACTGCGGCAGGAGTTGCCCTTGCATCCTTTGCGTTCGCTCGATGGATGCCGATCCCTGACATCTTTAGGGGGATCGCTGTCGTTCCGGGCGCAGGAGCATTGCTCGTGTTCCTAGGCCAGGTAGTTCGGGACGCTCTAGCCCATGAGCGACAGCGCGCGCTCCAGGTGCAGCAGCAGGACTTCAGGCTTGGGGTGGCATCTCGGATGGCCGAAGTCGTATTCGAGAAGCATGTGGCCTTCTGCGAAGCGTACCTCGCCCGGGTAGCGGCGGGGATGATTGAGCTTACCGGCACCGGGCCTCGCCAGGAGGCGCTCGGCCTCGCGTCCGACCTCGCCCGCATCCGAATCCAGTACGGGGCCTGGATCTCGTCCGACGTCGAGGCGAGAGTTCTACCCCTAGAGAAGGCGCTCCGCAAGATCGGGGCCACGGCAGGGGTTCTGGAGAGTGTCCCTGTGGGCGAACGGCGATCGAGGCTTGTCCAAGAGATGTACGATGCTTACGGGATCGTGTTGGGGGTTCAGTCAGCACTGACGGAGGAGGAAGCCCAGACCGCAGCATCGCGAGTCTTCGAGCGCCTTCGGGAGCTCCTCGGAATCCAGGAGTTGACAACGTTGCGCCAGCGCGCAGTGAGGGAGGCGATCAGCCGTACGGCAGACGAGGGCAGGTGAGCGTGAGTGACGCTTGCTCGAACGTTCGCGTGAGCGCGGCGGGCCATCCTGCGAGTTACTGCGTTCGTTAGGCGCACGCGGATGACGATACGCGACGAGCTGCCGCACAACCAGCATTTCGTACCCCAACACTACCTGAAGGGCTTCGCGGACTCGTGCGAGAGAACGCATCTCTGGGTGTACAACAAAGGATGGCCGTACTCCAAAGGGACGAAGTCGAATCGCCGCAATCCATTTAGACAGGCGATAAGAAGTGCAGGAGCTCGACGGGACATCTACTCCCTCACAACCATAGACGGGCGGCGGGTTCAGGATGCCTACGAGAAAACTATTGCGCGCCAGGAGGAGATTGGACTTCCAATCCTACGGAAGCTTCGAGCACGCGAGTCGCTGTCGTTGGCCGACAAAGTCGCCTTCAGCGTCTACATCGACCTCATGATGGACCGGGTTCCTGCGATGGCCGTCAACGCAGCTCCGTTCATCAGAAGCGCGATGAAGGAGTACTCCTGGGATCTGCTTCGGCGCAAGTCGGCTGAAGAGGGTTTGTTTTCTGTGGCGCGACGATTCGACCCCGACCTCACTGAAAGCGTTGAGGCTGTCGAGAGACAGTTGCTTCTTGAGGGAATAGTTCAGCGGAGCCCGACCATCGTCAAGCAGCTCGCATCCATGACATGGCAGCTTTTCCTCGCTGGGGGTGATCGCGTCTTCCCGACAACAGACAATCCAGCGTTTCGCCCGAAGCAGCTGGGCTTGGGTAAGGAAAACGGATTCCTGGTTATGCCCATTGATTCGCGGCTAGCGCTGCTGATTTCCAACGTGGTGACGCCGGACTGCAGCTATACGCCGGCGACCACGAAGCAGTTCAACCTCCTAGTTGGCGTGGTCCTGTCGGGCGCCACGGCGCAGGCATACGCGTGCAGGAGCGAGAGGTCGATCCTTCGAAGACTGAGCGGTTCGAAATACCGGTAAGCAGCGTGGCACAATCTCGGGACTTGGCTGCACACGGGTAGCTGCGTCGAGGGTACCTGCATGAAATCACTTTATGATCTCCTTCCTGACCCCGAGGTCGTATTGGCGTTGGAGCCAGAGGAACTGGCAGGCTACCTAGTCGAACACCTCAACTCGTTACCCGCGTACAACCAAGCAAACCTGAACCGATTCAATTTTGGTATCGCTGATTCCGTTCAGGAGTACCCGCAGCCTGCAAGAAACGACGTTCTCAGAGCCTGGCTGGAGGCGTGGATGTGGCTCGAGCACGAGGGGATGATTGCACCCCGGCCGGGACAGCGAGAGGAGTGGATGAGTCTCACAAGGCGAGGTCGTTCCCTTACAAGCCGAGACGACCTCGAGGCATATAGGAAGGCGTCGCGATTGCCCAAACGGCTCCTCCACCCTCGGATGGCGCAGAAGGTCTGGTCTCAGTACCTCCGGGGTGAGTATGACACCGCCGTGTTTCAAGCCTTCAAGGAAGTCGAAGTGGCGGTTCGTGATGCCTGTGGTTATCAACCAACCAATGTTGGCACTGCCCTCATGCGCGCTGCTTTCGATCCGATCAACGGTCCACTGACCGATCTGACTCGCCCCGTTGCTGAACGCGAGGCGCTCGCCCATCTCTTCGCTGGCGCTATTGGATCGTACAAGAACCCGACAAGTCACCGTCACGTGGAGGTGGATGCCAATGAAGCGATCGAAATGGTGATCTTGGCAAGCCACCTCCTCAGAATCGTGGATGACAGGCGGTCGACCGAACGGATCGGCGGTGAGCAATGCCCGGCGTAAAGGCTCGTCGGCGCTAGGCCGGCGCCTTGGGCTGATCCAGATGCGCAAGCATCGAATGGGAGAGTGCACATACTGCGGACAAGTTCGAGCCCTCACTCGCGATCATGTGCCACCGAAGTGCATCATCCCGCCTGCGCTCCGACAGAACCTGACTACGGTCCCCGCATGCGATGAATGCAACCATGCGGGAGGCGAGGACGATGAATACTTTCGTGACCGGATCGGAATGCATACGTCATTGGCGGGCGATCCCGTCATTGCGCCGGTTCGTGGGAGCATGCTCCGATCGGCTGCGCTGCCTGAGAAGCGTGCCTACGCACTCGACTTCCTGCGATCATTCGAACAGAGCGCCATCTTGGCGCCCGATGGGCGCCCGTACAGAGTCTTCACCGTTGCGGGTGACAGCATCCTCCGGGTTGTGATTCGCACAACCGCCGGCATCTTTCGCAGATACTGGGGTCACCGCGTGCCCGACGGTTATCAGGTACGCGCACAGTTCGGGAGACACCTGGATTTCCTACGCAACCCCCTTCTAGATCAGTACCGCCGTGACCTCTTAGCTCGAGATCCACTCATCGAGATTCCGGGTGTCTACAACTGTCGAGCCATGGGGAGCAGTGCAGAGCACGATTTCACGCTGTGGTGGCACGAGTTCTTCGGGAACGTGACGTTCATGGCAGCGACATTTCGGCCCAGCAGTTCGGTCCTAGACGCGAGCGAACCGCCCTACGTCGATCCCGTAAACTGCTGATTCCGAGCGCACTGCCAGCAGGGGTGGTCAAGATCGAGTAAACCAGAGAGTACCAGACGCCGGAGCGATTCAGAGCGTCCGCGGCGAAACCGCGGTGGGTTGCAGATCCGACCCATCCGCGACGCTCCACGCACAGAGACGGCGCAGGATCGGCCCGTTCGCGACCCCGCGCGCCACGGGCGCTTCCGGGCGGTGCTCTGCAGACGCGATCCCCGTTCTGGTTTACTGGCGGAGAAAAAGCTGCGGCGGGAAGTTGGCTCCCCAACTTGGTGTCAAATCGAAACTACCTGACACCGGCAGGGCCAGGTGGATTTCCAGCCACCGGCCGGTGGCGACCACCCGCTCGACCACCAGCCGGAGGATGGCCTGCCGGACCTCGAAGGTCGCCTCGTGCAGCCGGTCCCGGAGCCGCTCCACTACGCCCCGGGCGCTGGCGGCCTGGTGCCTCGCCAGGTCCTGACGTAAGGCCCAGGACCGGAGCTCCGCCTGCTCCTCCTCCACGGCAGCGAGGCGGTCGTCGATCGCCACCTTGCGAGGCTGGAGGTCCTGCAGCTCGAGCGCTCCGTTCTGGAAGGCGTCGAGGAGGCGCTCGCGCTGCCGCTTCAACTCGGCCACGCGGGCGTTGCTCAGCTCCA
>Ga0184629_10001311_pt1 | contig 10193 bp, 6 predicted proteins | sample PLM4_32_b1_FD_133158 | JGI IMG/M metagenome (GOLD analysis project Ga0184629, IMG submission 133158) | Groundwater sediment microbial communities from an aquifer in East River, Colorado, USA - PLM4_32_b1 | ecosystem: Environmental > Terrestrial > Soil > Riparian zone | place: USA: East River...
AGCGACCAGGTCCCGCCCAGGTCCGCGCTCCGCCACACCTTCCCGCTGTCCCCCACCGCCACGATGCTCCACGCCCACGCCACCACGTCGCGCAGCGGCTTGTCGCCGAGCGTGGTGCGGTTCCAGGCCACGCCGCCGGTCACCGAGCGGTAGAGGGCACCCGAATCCCCCACCGCGATCACGTCGATCGCGTCGCGCGAGTACACCGCGTTGAAGAACTGGGCGCGCGCCGGGGATGCACCGACCGCCAGCCCCAGGAGGACGAGGGCGACCGCCCGGGCAGGTCGGATGGCTCTCACACCGCCACCAGGCCCGCGCAGGCCGGCAGAAAAAGGAAGCGTTCGGCCCGGGTCTCGTGTCTCGTCTTCACGAAGGTGTCAGTCCTCGACCAAGCGGGCGATCGTCTCGATCTCGGCGATGGCCACTGCCGGGCGGTGGAGCACCCGACCGGTTACGTGCAGGGGATGGACCTCGATCTCGTCCACTCGAACGCCGTCGCATCCGAGGCGGGTGCCGGAGGGGCTCAGGGTCCCGCGCAGCACCCTACTGCCTGTCATCTGCCCGTTCCGGAAGAACCTGACCTCGCACTCGTGGATCTGGAGGTCCGTTCCCATCTCGGAATCGGGACGTAAAGCGTAGACCACCAACGCGTTCACTTCAATGGGCCATTTCCATCGCAGGCGCAGGGTTTCCGCAGCCGAGAGCCCCACCCACGCGACCTCGCCGGGCGGTCCCAGGGTGCGCCGGTCGCCGACCGCGCCTGGCCCGGCGCCGCCGGGGGCCGTGCCCGTCGCCGTGATCTCGGCGGAGGGGGTGGCGTTCACCCACTTCCCGAGCCCGTGACTCGCGGGCACGGGCAGGGCCGAATGGCCGGCGTGGCAGCCCACGCACTTGGTCCCGGTCCCGAAGCGCCCGGCGTTCAAGCCGGGCACGTGCGCCGGGCCGCTCGCCGAGCGGAGCACTCGCCCGCGCTCGTCCACGAGCTGCTCGAAGAGCGGCACGTCGGAGGGCATGCCGTCCTGATGCACGGCCCCCGCGGGCGTCACGGGGGTCTCGCCCACCAGCACCACGCTGTCGCCCCCGGCCGCTCCGGGCCGCGCGAGGGCGGCGTAGAAGCGGATGCGCACCCCGCGCTGCATCGGCGGGGCGGCCGGGAACGGCTGGTCGAGGCCGGCATTGGCGAACACGTTCAGGCAGTCGAACCGGAAGGTGTTGGTGAGATCGTGGAGCCGGTCCACGGTCGTGACCGGCAGGTCGGGCATCGGGGAGGTGAGCTGGGGAGCGATCACCGGCGGCTGATGGCGCGAAACGAGCGGGGCGGCGTCGAGCTCCAGGGTGCCGGGGAAGTCCAGGATCCGCGTGAGGCCCGAGCCGTCCTGGCGCACGGCGTACAGGCCGAAGTCGCCGCCGCCCGTGCGGTCGAGGGAGAGCACGACGCGCCCGTCCGGGAGAAACATGGGGGAGCAGGCGGAGGCCCCGTTCACGCCTCCCCCGGCGAGGAGACGGGGCGCCGCGAAGCCGCGGGGAAAGAGCTGGACCGTGAGGCGGCCGCCCTCCGGCGAGAGCGGCAGACGCTCGCCGCGCACGCCGACCAGCGTGCCGTCCGAAAGCAGCGCCGGCTGGTAGGCGGCCATGCTCGCGCGCCCGCGCGGATCGCCGCCCGCGAGGCGCACGCCGTCGCCATCGGTCATGACCGAGACCGCGATCCACAGGTCCACGGTGTCGGAAGGCACGGCGCAGGTGCGGTCGGTGGTGATGCCGGAGGTCTCGCTCTCGCTCGCGAGGTAGCGGTTGAACCACCAGCGCGTGTAGACGATCCGGCCGCTCGCGGGATCCACGGTGGGTTCCTCTCCGCCGTTGCGCTCGGTGGTGAGGCGCCGGAGGTCCGTCCCGTCGGCGTTCACCGTGAAGAGGTTCGAAGCGACGAGCCCGCCGGCCTGCGCGATCTGCGGGAAGCGCGTGCTCGCGAAGCACACGCGGCCGTCCGGGAGCCAGCACGGATCGAAGTCGTCGTAGCGCTCGAACGCCCTGGGATCGCCGCCGAGCGGCGAGAGATCGAGCGCGCGGTCGGTGCGGGTGATCGCCCGGAGCCCCCGCCCGGTAGCACCCACGACGTAGATGCGCCACGCGCTGTCGCGGGCGGCGGCGCCCGCGAAGACGATGCGCTTGCCGTCCCACGAGACGCACGGATCGCTCACGTCGAAGAGCGTCCCGGCGGGAACCAGCAGCCGGAACCGGCCGTTGCTCTCGCGGACCAGCAGGGTTCCACCCTCCGCGAGCGTGCGATCGCGCGGCCCGAGCCCCGGCACCCCGGCCATGCCGGCCCCGGGGCCGTTGCGGGAGACGAAGACGAGCGCGGGCAGCCGCGGGGCGGAGTGCGCCGCTGCGAGCGAGAGCAGTGGCAGGACGAGGAGGAGAAGGCGCGCGTTTCTCATGAGTTCGGCGCGGGCGGGAGCGCCGCACGCCATTATCGCACCCGCGCGGCTTTCCGCTCCAGCGTTCGGCCGCCGACGGTGAGCACGGCGCGGTAGACGCCCGCGGGCAGGGCGCGGCCGCGGTCGTCACGGCCGTCCCAGACGCGGTCGTGAGCCCGCGCCTCCTGCGGCTCGGGGCCGGCCAGGCGGCGCACGATCCGGCCGCCGAGATCGAGGATCACGAGCGTGACTTCCGCCGGCTCGCTCAGCGAGTAGGAGAAGTGAATCGCGCCGGCGGAGGGCGACGGATAGGGCGTCGCGAAGGACGGCCCGGCGGCGGAGTGCGGGCGCGGAATGCCGACGGTGCTGGTCCTCACGATGCGCCGGATCTCGCCGGTGGGCGTGCTCGGGTTCACGAACTGACGGCAGAACCACAGCGAGCCGTCCGGGCCCACGGCGTAGTCGCTCACCTGCTGCAGGCCGGTCGCCCAGTTGTCGGGATCGGCCTGGCCGGGGGCGGGAGGTGCAACGCTCCAGCTCGTGCCGCTCCCCTTGAGCCGCCGCACGAAACCCAGGTAGTAGTCGCCGAAGAAGTAGTCGCCATCGTACTCGCCGGGGAACGGCCGGGAGGCTCCCGCGGGTGGGCGATAGAGACCGGCGCTGATCACGGCGAATTGTCCGGAAGGGCCGTGCGCGTAGTAGTCGATGGGCGGCGTCTCCGGCAGCTGGAGCTCGCACGCCGGGTCGACCTCGTCGGGTCCCTCGAAGCGTATCCACCCGAAGTCGAGACCGCCGGCCGGCGCGCGGTCGATCTCCTCCCACGTGTCCGAGCCGACGTCCGCGATGAAGAGCGCGCCGTTCAGCGGATCGATGTGGAACCGGAACGGGTTTCGCAGCCCGAACGCCCAGATCAGGCGGGCGTTGAGGCCTCCGTTCGGGAACGGATTGCCCGGCGGCGTGATCAGCGCGCGCGGCGCCGGGCCGCCCGCGCCCGGCGGCAGACGCGAGACATCGAGCCTCAGGATCACGCCGCGCAGGCCCGAGGTGTCCTGGGCCGCGCAGCCCGCATTGTCCTCGCCGAAGCTCGCGTACAGCATGCCGTCCGGGCCGAAGCGGAGGGTCCCCCCGTTGTGGTTCGAGCTGAGGTCGGGAACGTTCGCGATGAGGTCGTAGCGCGTCGCCGCGTTGATCGTGAGGCTGCCGTTCCCCGTGAAGGAGAGATCGCCGCCGACGGTGAAGCGGCTGATGCGCACGACCAGGGCGGACGCGTCGTTGCAGTGCACGTAGACGTACGGGCGCGCGGGGAAGCCCGGGTCCACGGCGATGCCGAGCAGGCCGCGCTCGCCGCCGATGCGGACGCTCGGGACGGTCGCGACCGGGTCGGTCGCGGCGAGGGCATCGTTCACCAGCAGTCGGATCCGGGCCGAGTTCTGCTCGACGAACAGCAGTCGCCCGTCCGGCAGGAACGCGATCCCGGTGGGGAACGCGAGCCCGCCGACCACGAGCTGGTCGGCGAATCCGGTGGGCAGGACGGCCTGCGCCGAAGCCGCTCGGGGCGCTGCAAGGGCGAGGCACGCGCCCGCGGTCACGCACACCGCGAGCGCAACGCGCGTTGCGGGAATCAGGCACGCCGCGAGCATCACGCGCGCGGCGGGCAGCGTGGGTGCGGCGCCCGGGGCGGCGCCGCGGGTCATGGCCCGGCCAACGCCGCGGTCACGCCGAAGAGCATCCGCAGCCCCATCGCGAGGCTCTCGACCGGCATGCGCTCGTCGTTCCCGTGCATGCGCGCGGCGTCCCCGGGGGTGAGCGGGAACGGAAGCAGTCCGTAGGCCTTGATCCCGGCGCCCCGGAGCTGGGCCGAATCCGTGGCGCCGGCCGAGAGCAGGGGCACGACCGGGGCGCCCGGCATGAGCCGCGCCGCGACCGCGCGCACCGCTTCGACCACCGGGCCGTCGAACGGCATCGAGGGCCCCTGCGGCCGCTTGGGTGGCGTGAAGCTCACGCGCACGGCCGGGTCGGCGATCCGCGCTTCGAGCGCGCTCCGGAACGCCTCGGGATCGGTCCCCGGGAGCAGCCGGCAGTTGAGCGTGACCTCGGCGCTCGCCGGGATCACGTTGGCGCGGAAGCCGCCCTTCACGATCGTGGGCGAGACGGTGTTGCGCAGCATGGCGCTCATCATGAGATCGTCCGCGAGCGCTTCCGCCGCAGCATCCGCAGCCGCCGGATCTGCGAGGCGTTCCATCGCGGCGCGCACGGCGGGCGGCTTGCCCTGCGCAACCGCGCGGAAGAACTCGCGCGTGACCGGCGTGAGCGCGACCGGGAAGGGCGGCTGCGTCACGCGCGCGACGGCGCGCGCGAGGCTCACGATGCAGTTGTCGGCGCGCGGCATCGATGCGTGGCCCGACATCCCCGACGCAGCCAGCGTGTAGTTGACGGTGCGCTTCTCCGAGTTCTGCACGCCGACCCAGGCGATGCGCCCGCCGTCCCGCTCGGTGCGCCCGCCCTCGTTGATGGCGTACTCGGCGTCGATCTCCTCGCGGTGATGCTCGAGCATCCAGGCCACGCCGAGCTTGCCGCCCGATTCCTCGTCGCACTCGGCGAGGAAGATGACGTCGCGCTCGAGCGGCAGGCCGAGACGCTTGAGGAGGATGAGCGTCATGACCTCGGCCGCCACCATGCCCTTGTCGTCGATGACGCCGCGGCCGTAGAGGAACCCGTCGCGCTCCTCCATCCGGAACGGATCGCCCGCCCAGTTGCGGCGCTCGACGCCCACCACGTCCACGTGGCCCAGCAGCAGGAGCGGCCGCCTCCGGCCGCTGCCCTTCAGGCGCGCGACGAGGTTGGCGCGGCCGGGAGCCGCCTCGAACGTGCGGCCCGGGATGCCCTCGCGCGCGAGCAGCGCCTCGAGGTAGCGCACGGCAACGAGCTCACGGCCCGGCGGGTTCGAGGTGTCGATCGCGATCAGGTCGGAGAGCACGGCGCGACACTCGGCGACCGCTGCGGGCCAGCCCGGCTCGCGCGGCGCGGTACCGCCGGCGGGCGCCCGGAGCGACGCGGTCGCCAGGGCTGCGTTCGCGGGGGCCTTTCGGGCATCGGGAGCGGACATGGTGCACTCATGATAGCGCCACGCGGCGCGTTCCGCCCAAGCGCTTGAGAATCCGCCCGCGCCGGGGGATATTCCCGCGCGGTCCACGGGACACGACCGAGAGGAGAACGGAATGGCCATTTCGTCCGCACCGATCGAAGCCGGAGCCGTCGAGAGGCTGCGCGCGCGCTTTCGCGGGGCGCTGCTGCGGCCGGAGGAGGAGGGTTACGAGGAGGCGCGCCGGATCTGGAACGGCGAGATCGACCGGCGCCCCGGCCTCATCGCCCGTTGCGCGGGCGCCGACGACGTCGTCGAGGCCGTGCGCTTCGCGCGCGAGCGGGACCTGCCGGTCTCGGTCCGCGGCGGCGGGCACGCGATCGCGGGGTACGCGGTCTGTGAAGCGGGCGTGATGATCGATCTCTCGCTCATGAAGGCGGTGCGCGTGGACCCGGCCGCCCGCACCGCGCGCGCCGCCGGCGGGCTCCTGTGGGCCGAGCTCGACCGGGCGACCCAGCCCTTCGGGCTCGCGACCACCGGCGGCGTCATCAGCCACACCGGGATCGCGGGCCTGACGCTCGGCGGCGGGCTCGGGCACCTGATGCGGAAGCTCGGGCTCACGGTGGACAACCTGCGCTCGGTGGATCTCGTGACGGCCGACGCCGCGCGCCTGCGCGTGGACGCAGCGGCGGAGCCGGATCTGTTCTGGGGCGTGCGCGGCGGCGGCGGCAACTTCGGGATCGCGACCGCGTTCGAGTACCAGCTCCACAAGGTGGGGCCGATCGTCCTCGGCGGCCCCATGTTCTGGAGACTGGTCGACGCGCCCGCCGTGCTCCGCTTCGTCCGGGATTGGGCTCCCGCCGCACCCGACGATCTCGGCATCACCCTGTTCGCGCGGCTCGCGCCCCCGATGCCGTTCCTGCCCGCCGAGCACTACGGGAAACCGGTCGTCGGCCTGCTGCTGGTCTGGGCGGGCGATCCCGCTGAGGGCCAGAAGGTCATCGCGCCGCTGCGCGCGATCGGAACGCCGATCGCGGACGTGGTGCGCCCCGTTCCCTACCCGTTCCTCCAGGGAATGCTGGATGGCGGCGCGCCCCACGGGATCCACTACTACTGGAAGTCGCACCGTCTCCCGAAGCTCTCGGACGAGGTGATCGACACCCTGGTCCGCCGCGTGGAATCCATCACCTCGCCGCTCTCCCAGATCAGCGGGTGGGCGGTCGGGGGCGCGGTGAGCCGTGTCGCCCGCGACGCGACCGCGGTCGGGGAGCGCGAGGTGGGATTCGAGCTCAACCTCATCGCGGCCTGGCCCCCCGCCGGCGCAGAGCCGCAGCGTCACAAGGGCTGGGTGCGCGAGGGCTGGGAGGCGCTGCGGCCGCACAGTGTCGGCGTCTACGCGAACTTCCTCTCCGACGAGGACGCCGCGGGCGTGCGGGCCGCCTACGGCGACCGGCTCGCGCGGCTGACCGCGCTCAAGGACCGCTACGACCCGACGAACTTCTTCAGCATGAACGCGAACATCGCGCCGAGTGCGGGGGCCGCGGGCGCGGCCGGGAGAACGGGCCGCTGACGGGCATGCGCTCGCAACTCTCGCTGCGCATGGGGATCGGCCTCGCAGCCGGCGTCGTGCTCGGCGTGGCCGCCCACGTCACGCTCGGCGATTCGCCGGCGCTCGACGGCTTCGTGCGTCACGTCACCGAGCCTGCCGGGCGGATCTTCCTGCGCCTGCTCTTCATGCTGGTGATCCCGCTCATCCTCTCGGCGCTGGCGCTCGGCGTCTCGGGCATCGGGGACCTCTCGCGGCTCGGGCGCATCGGCCTCAAGACCCTCGCCTACACGGTCGTGGTCTCGACCATCGCCGTGCTGATCGGCGTTGGACTCGTGAACCTCGTCCGTCCCGGCGAGGGCCTCTCGCCCGAGCTCAAGGCGCGGATCGGGCGGCAGGCGACGGCGGCGCCGACCGCGGCGCCCGCTGCGGGCGCCACCGGCACCGACTTCCTCGTCAATCTAGTCCCGGGCAACGTCGTCAAGGCGATGGGCGACGGCGACATGCTGGCGGTGATGGCGTTCTCGCTGTTCCTCGGCATCGGGCTCGCGGTCACGCGCACCGAGGCCGCGCGGCGCTTCGAGGGGATGCTGGAGGGCCTCTACGACGTCGTGATGAGGCTGCTGGGAATCGTGATCGAGGCAGCGCCGGTCGGCGTCGCGTGCCTGCTCTTCACGCTCACCGCACGCCTCGGCCACGACATTCTGGCCCAGCTCGGCGCCTACGTGCTGGTCGTGGTGCTGGCGCTCGCGATCCAGCAGTTCGTCGTCTACTCGCTCTCGGTGGCGTGGCTCGGCGGCATGAACCCGGTCCACTTCTTCCGCTCGATCCGCGAGGCGATGATCACCGCGTTCTCGACCGCTTCGAGCAATGCCACGCTCCCCACCGCCCTGCTCGTGGCCGAGCGCGACCTCAAGCTGCCGCCCCACGTGAGTCGCTTCGTGCTGACGATCGGCTCCACCGCGAACCAGAACGGCACCGCGCTGTTCGAGGGCGTCACCGTGCTCTTCCTCGCCCAGTTCTACGGCGTGCACCTCGCCCTCACCCAGCAGATCACCGTGGTCTTCATCTGCATCCTGGGCGGCATCGGCACCGCGGGCGTGCCGGCCGGCTCGATCCCGGTCGTGGTGATGATCCTCGGGCTGGTGGGAGTTCCGCCCGAGGGCATCGGGATGATCCTGGGCGTGGACCGCTTCCTCGACATGTGCCGCACCACGATCAACGTGACCGGGGATCTCGCGGCCGCCACCGTCGTGGCCCGCGGCGAGCCGCGCGTCGGGGCCGAGACGGTGTGACGCCGGGGCGAATCCGGCCCGCGATCTGACCGGGGCCCGGGCGCGCCGATCGGCCGTGGAGCCGGCGGCCGGCGCGAGGTACAATCTCGCCCGGGACCCCCCGCCCGGCTCGCAGCGAGGTGTCGACGATGGCGCCGCTCGAAAGACCATGATGGTGATCCCGACCCGACTCGCGCTCTGCGCTTTCGCGCTCCTGTCGATTGCCGGCCCCCCGCGCGATGCGCGCTCCGGCGGCCACTGCGCGGCGGAGACCACGATCTCCGCCGTCGAGGGCCGGCCCGGCTGGTTTGACATCCGCACCGCCGCCGGGTCCACCACCGCGCGCTGGCCGGAGGTGAGCCCCGAGAATCTCGTGCCCGCCTACGTGATCCGGGCGCTGGACCACGGCTGGGACGCGGATGGCAGCGCGGAGACCACGGCCGACACGCTGGTGGTGCCGGCCGGCTCGACCGTCCGGTGGCAGCTCGTCTCGGGCATCCACACGCTGACCAGCGGCAAGGAGTCGGGCGACCCCGAAGCGGGAAGCGGCTTCGACTACCTGCTCGACGATCAGCACCCTCAGTTCGACTCGACCTTCACCGACCCGGACACGGTGGAGTACTTCTGCTTCTTCCACGAGCCGGGGATGCGGGGCGTGCTCATCGTCACCACGAGCGCCGGAGTGCCCGGTGAGCGAGTTCCGACACGGCTGGCCTTCACACAGCCCCCGCGCCCCAATCCCAGTCGCGGAACGGTCAGCTTCGACGTCGGGCTGCCGCGCGAGCAGAAGGTCAGGCTCGAGGTGGTCGACCTGCTCGGAGCGAGGGTGGCGCTGCTTCACGACGGCCCGCTCGCCGCGGGCGAACATCCCTTCCGCTGGCGCGGCCTGACGGACCGCGGCGAGCGGGCGCGCGCCGGGATCTATCTCGTCCTGCTGCGCTCGGGCCCGATGACGATCTCGCGACCGGTGAGCCTGCTCAGGTAGGGCGGCCCCGGCGCAGGGGACCAACGTTCCACCGGGGAAAGTTGATCGATCACGAATTCCCGTTCGTGTACCGGGCCATCGCCACCTCGACGATCCGGTCGATGAGCTGCGGGAAGGAGCGCCCGCCCTGCCGCGCGGCCATGCAGAACTCGGCGCTCGGCAGCAGGTAGGGATTCGGGTTCACCTCGAGCACGTGAAGCGTGCCGTCTAAGGCGAGCCGAAAGTCGATGCGCCCGTAGTCGCGGAGCTGGAGCGTCTGGAACGCCTGCACCGCGACCGACTTGAGCCGCGCCTCCAGCTCTTCGTCGAGGTCGTCGGGCAGGAACGGCCGGGTCTTCTTGTAGGCCTCGGTGTCCTCCTCCCACTTGACCTCGGTGCCCGCGATCTTGGGCGTGCCCTTGGGCAGCTTCGAGAGATCCATCTCCACGATCGGCAGCGCCTCGGGCTTGTCGTTCCCCAGCACGGCGACGTAGAACTCGCGGCCCTCGATGAATTCCTCGATCAGGGCCGGCGAGTCGAATTCGTTGTGGATGTAGTCGATGCGCTCCATCAGCTCCTTGATGGATCCGCACACGGCTCCGAACGCGATGCCGATCGAGCCGTCCTCGCGCCCCGGCTTCACGATCACCGGAAACTGGATGTCGTGAGAGTGCTCGGTGCGGCCGCGATAGACGGTGGCGAAATAGGGCGTATGGATGCCGTGGAAGGCGAAGATCTTCTTGGCGAGGGCCTTGTCCTGGGCGAGGTAGAGCCCGTGAGCGCCGGCGCCGGTGAAGTGCCGGCCGAGCAGCTCGAGAAAGCCGGCCACGCGGCTGTCGTGGGTGTCGTCGCCGTGGAACGACTCGACCAGGTTGAAGATCAGATCGCTCTCGGACTGGGCGATCTCGATCAG
>Ga0184629_10001313_pt1 | contig 10184 bp, 4 predicted proteins | sample PLM4_32_b1_FD_133158 | JGI IMG/M metagenome (GOLD analysis project Ga0184629, IMG submission 133158) | Groundwater sediment microbial communities from an aquifer in East River, Colorado, USA - PLM4_32_b1 | ecosystem: Environmental > Terrestrial > Soil > Riparian zone | place: USA: East River...
AAGTACCCACGGTAACCAATCAAGACGGTACTCCTATGCTGGAATTTTTCCCTACGGTGGATTATGGTCTATATGCTAAAACAATAAAGTCGACAACGTCATGGAAAGCGGCCACAGATTGTCAATTAAAAGCCACTCCAAGAATTGTTTTAAACAATGCAGCATTGAATGGAAACTTAACTTTTACAATCAAGAAAAAAAATAAATTGGTCAGTAAGCAACAAATTAGTGTAGTCAACGGTGTGGTTAACGGAATAACTCCCATTCATATAAATGCATTGCTTGATGAAACCTATTATTTTGACCTGCATACCAAAGATAGCCTTTTGGCGGCGGCTTTGACCACAGCTGCTATTGACATTGCCATTAAAGGTGTAACTACAACCCAGGATGTTGGAATAGCAACAATTCGTAAATCTGATTTTGGACCTATGTACCATTATTGGGGGCAGTTTGGCTATAACGGAAACCGTAGCAGGGCAACACAGGCTATGGATGAAAAGGTATTGAAAATTTCAACTGACGATACTGCCACAATTAACATAGAAGGAGCAAAAACCGAGGAAGAAATGGAAACTTCTTATGCGGGACAAGGCGGTAAAAACGTAAACGAAAATATATTTATCCGTCTTTATGCTGATGGAAAGAAGAAAGTATGGGTAGGACTGGATAAATTAAATTGGCTTTCAGAAACAAAACAATCGTCTTCACGTCTGGGAAATCAGGTGCTGAACGACGAAACCGGCACTGTTAGCGACGGTTTTACCGTAAATGGAATTATCAAAAAAACTAAAAATTATAGCGTCGGTTTGACTGTAGCTGGAGGTCCGGCCGGAGGGAGTGTGGCCACAGGAGAATCTACAACGCAGGATGATTTTATGGATCTAAACGGAGACCGCTATCCTGATATTGTTTATGAAAACAAAGTACGATATACCAAAGCTGATGGAACTTTAGAGCATGATTTCAGAATGACAGGGGCAGATTTTTTACAAAATTCAACAAATAATTCTGCGGGATTATCGATTAATGGAGGGCCTGCAACGGCAGGACCTGTTGGTTCCCATAACGTTTTTGGAAAATGTCTTGCGCAAGATATAAAAACAAAGAATTCTCTTGGGATAAGCGCCTCTTTTACAGAAAATAGCGATAGTTCTTCCCATACTTTTATGGATGTCAACGGAGATGGTCTGTTGGATAAAGTTTTTGATAATGGTAAAGTGGCCTTGAATTTAGGCTATTCATTTGCGGCTGAAGAAACATGGGGATTTGCATCTATTAGATCAGGTTTCGGACAGGACTTTGGAGCAGGATTGGGATACAGTTATAAAGATGGCAGTATCTCAGCCGGTATAGGTCTTAGCCTTTCCACAAATAACGCCGACACGACATTAGAAGACATTAACGGTGATGGCTTGCCCGATTATTATAGTAAAAATAAATCAGGTAGTTCTTCAGCTGTGGTTTATCTCAACACAGGAAATGGTTTTATACCCGTGAATTGGCAAGGGCTTAATAGCATACAGGAAGGACTTTCAGTAGGGGAGTCGGCTAATGCGGCTTTTACTTTTGGATTTACGTTTTGGGGGACTTTTAAGATTTGTTTCAACCCCAGTATCAGTGCCAACAATTCTGTAAGCAGAGAAACGTTGAAAATCTCCGACATCGATGGTGATGGAAATCCAGACATTTTATCTTCTAACACAGACAGTGAATTAAAGGCAAAAATATCTACCATTGCCCGAACCAATAAGCTAAAATCAGTAAGCCGCCCGCTGGGCGCTTCCTTTGAGTTGGACTACGCCAAAGTCGGAAATACATACGAACAACCCAGTGCCGAATGGGTACTCTCCGAAGTAAAAGTAAAAGACGGATTGGCTGGCGACGGTGCAGATGAAATGGTAAATACCTTCGAATACGAAAAAGGATATTATGACCGCCATGAAAGAGACTTTTATGGGTATGCCACGGTAAAAAGCCATCAATTGGACACCCAAAAAGGGAATGCTATTTACAGAACCGTGGTGCAGGAATTCAACAATGACAATTTCTACGAAAAAGGAGTCTTGAAACGTGAGATTCTAGAAAATGCCGATCAGGCCGTTTTTACCGAAAGTATAACGGATTATGAACTGAAAGACATCAAAACGGGACAAACCCTTGCCGAAAGTTTCAAGAAAAACGATACAGCCCCAGCCTTTTTGGCTTCGGTAAAAACACAGAAAAACTTTTACGAAGGAAATAGTTCGGCTCAAAAAACAACGGCTTCGACTTATAAATACGACCGTTGGGGGAATGTAACGGGATTCACGGACTATGGGGATGCAGGAAACCAAGATGATATATCCTCTGTGATTGCCTACCATGAGTACCCTGATAAATACCTTATGGCAACACCCAAAAGTGCGATCGTTACGGGCGGAGGCAAAACATTCCGTAAGACAGAAACCACCATCGACCGAAATACGGGAGCGGTAACCCAAATCAAAAAATACCTGCAAAACGGAAAAGCGGCAACCTACGACATGAAATACGATTCGTATGGAAATTTGGTAAAAATGACCCGTCCGGAAAATGCCACAGGACAGCACATGTTCCATAATTATGATTACGATTCCGAAGTGCACACCTATACCACAGCGGTGAGCGATGCCTTTGGTTATAAATCGAGTGCCAGTTACGATTATGCTTTTGGACAAATGCTCGAAAATAGAGATGCCAACGGAAACCAGATACGTTATACATTAGACGGGGTAGGAAGGGTAGCCACCATTACGGGGCCATTGGAAATGGCGGCGGGAGTTCCTTTCACCATCGCTTTCGATTATTTTCCAAAGGCCACCGTGCCGTATGCCACTACCGCACATTATGATCCGGCGCATCCGCAAAATTTTATCGAGACCGTAACTTTTATCGACGGACTCAAAAGAGCCGTGCAGGTGAAAAAAGATGCCGATTTGTTCACAGCTGCCAAATCAGCCGATCAAGAGAATATGATTGTTTCGGGAAAAGTGATTTTTGATGCTTTTGGACGTGCAGTAGAGAGCTATTACCCAACCCAAGAAAGCAAAGGTTCCGAAGCGAAGTTGAGCGCAGCGCTGGATTTCGTGGCGCCAACCAAAACGTTATATGACGTACTGGATCGCGCCACCACAGTAACCCTTCCCGATGGAGCTGCAAGCAGCATGATCTATGGTTTTGGGAATGATCGTGAAGGCACATTACAGTTTAGCACCAAAGCAACGGATCCCAACGGAATCTGGAAAGAAAGCTATACCAACGTGAGAGGGCTTACCAGAGCCACACAGGAACAATACAGTCAAGGCAGTAATGTATGGACAAGTTTTGAGTACAATGCCCTGGGGGAACCTATTTTGGTAAAAGACGACCAAAACAACGAAACACTATCTTCTTATGACTGGTTGGGCAGACGTACCCAAGTGACGCATCCAGATGCCGGTACAATCGCGTTGGATTATGATTTGAACGGTAATCTGACCCAAAAACTAACGGCAAACCTCAAGGCTGCCGCGACACCGATAACGTATAAATACGATTTTGAACGATTGGCAGAAATCAACTATCCGCAAAACCCTCAAAACAACGTAAAATACACCTACGGGGCAAAAACCGAAACGAATAATAATCGTGTGGGGCGTGTAACCCTACAGGAAGACGGCTCGGGGGTACAGGAATTTTTCTATAACGCGCTGGGTGCCGTGACCAAAAATATCAGAACGATAATCGTGCCGGATGTTACCCCGCTTACCTACGCTACCGAGTGGACGTATGATACTTGGAACCGTGTGAGTGAAATGCTGTACCCTGATGGGGAAAAACTAACCTACCACTACAACCTGGGCGGATTACTGCAAGAAATGTATGGGGAGAAAAACGGGGAGAAATACAAATACATTACCCAATTGGGCTATGACAAATTCGAGCAACGTCAATACCTAAGCTACGGAAACGGTACTGAAATGAGTTATTCCTATGAACCCGAACGCCGTAGGCTGAGTACTATGGAGACCAAAACCGCCAGCCATAGGGTAATAATGGACAATGTGTACACCTACGATAAAGTAAACAACATCCTGCGTTTGCAAAACAAAGCTGAAATCCCCGCAAGCAATCTGATGGGTGGACCAGCCGATTATAACTATACATACGATGATTTGTACCAATTGGTTACCGCCAATGGGTTGCACAAAGGAAGCAATCAGGAAAACCGCTACGGGTTGGAGATGAAATACAATTCCGTGCACGGGATTGTCAAGAAAGACCAAACCCAAGATTTCAAAAATGCAGGTGGCGACTGGACACCAAAAAAAATCAATACGTACGTTGCCGATTACAAATACGATACTAGCGGTTTGCCTCATGCCCCCGTGCATATCGCCGACAAAGCCTATACGTACGATTTGAATGGAAACCAAACGGGCTGGACAGACGACCAGTCCGGACAGCAGAGAGAAATCCTGTGGGACGAAGAAAATCGCATCAAGGCCATGGCCGACAATGGGGCGGCTTTCTACTACTTATACGATGCCGCGGGAGAACGTACCGTAAAAATGAACGGTGGGTCATTGAGCGTGGCGATAAACGGAAGCCCTAAGCAAGGCAAAGGCAGTATGGGGAATGCCTCGATTTACGTTAACCCTTTTATAGTGCTACGCAACGGGCAAGTAACCAAACATTTTTATGCAGGAAGCCAAAGAATTGCCAGCAAGCTGACCGACAACAAAGACGGTTTATTGCAAAAAATGGCGGGAGAAACAAAAGTAAAATATACCGACAAACAGGCTGCCTTGCAAAAGAGCATGGCAGAAACCAGTGCTGCCCTTGGTGTGGAAAAAATAAAAATATTTGATTTTGCAGGAAACAGCAATAATGTGCCGCCTGGATTAAGTGGTATTCATCCTGACAACGGAAACAATGGAAACCACAACGGGAATAGTGACCCTACGGATCCTACAAGCACAATTGATCCAAAGTTGACGGAGAAATTTATTTTCTTTTACCATCCAGATCATTTAGGCAGTTCTTCGTATATTAGCGATGCCAATGGCGAGGTTTCGCAACATCTCGAATATTTTGCTTTTGGTGAGACGTTCTTGGAGGAGCATTCAAATACATCGTATACACCTTATCTTTTTAATGGTAAAGAGCTGGATGATGAAACTGGGCTTTACTATTATGGGGCGAGGTATTATGATGCTAAAACTTCTGTATGGCAAAGTGTGGATCCATTAGCGGAGAAGTTTCCAGGATGGTCTCCATATAATTATACAATGAATAACCCAGTGAATTTGGTAGATCCAGATGGGAAAAGTCCAATTTTACCTTTTGTTTATTATGTTACTGCAAAATTCCTAGAAAACCATGGATGGAATAGAAATGCTAAAACAGTTGGATATTCAATGCTTCACCCTATTAACGCATATAATGTTGGTGAATATAAAACGGGTAGTACAAATATTTCTACTATTTCAAGTAACTTCGAAATAAATATTGTTAAAAACACTCCGGGTTTAATACGTGGTGAAGAAGGTACTGATGGCAATGCAATTAGACATACTTTTTGGCAAGCTGCAATTACTAAAGATTTGGGAATTGATGTAGCAAAAAGAATTGGAAATGCACATGAAGACAATTCCAATGTCAATATGGACCAACGTCAATTTAATAGCATGGGAGAAGCTGATCAAACTATTGATTTACTAAATAATATTATTGGAAGAGGTATAGGGAAAAAAAATCCAAATGCAAGTAATCAAGATTTAGCGAAAAATGTTATCGAGGAATTTCATAATAATGGATTATGGAAAGCCGAAGAAAATAAAGATGGGGGATATACAATTCAAAAAACTAAATTAACACAGAAACAATATAAAGCAGCAATGAATGAAATTAATAAATTGAAAAATGATGGATTACAAAGCAAATAACATTAATAAGGCATTTTTTTTTATTGTATTATTAACATTTCTTTACAGTTGTACTAATTCTTTAAAAGAAAATTTAGTAAGTTTTATTGAAAATAATTGTAAGTTCGAAAACAATGTTGGATGTATATTAGACTTAAATATATTTATTAAGGAGAAGTTTAATCGTATTTATATATTTGGGGAGACAACCACAAATGAAGAAATTTCTAAAATTATAGGCGTCAAATATGAAGGGAACTATATTTCTGACAGTAAATATCGAATTATTGTTTTAATGAACAATAGAATTGTATTTGAAGAAGATTTTGAAGAAGATTTGTTTGAATTTGATCGTAGTGATAAGAAAATATTTCATGGGCTAGTTTATAGAGATTATAATACTTCAAAATTTGAGATAGTGAGAATAGGAAAAAATAAGACTCATTTATTCTATAAATTGAAACCTATTCTTCGCTAGCTATGGTAATGTTCGAAAGTTAGTGATATACGGTTTTATATTTCTAACGTGGTGAAAATAAATAGCTATTTAAAGAGGATTAAAAAAGGATGAGCAATATTGCTCGTCCTTTTTTGTTTTCCTGATCATCTAAGAAGTTTTTCGTATATTAGCGATGCTCTGCACTGGCCCATGCTCTTCGAGGTCTCCTGACCTCGCAGCTATACCGGTTATTTCATCACTTCTGTATTATTATTTTAATCCATCCGCTGACCGACAACAAAGACGGTTTATTGCAAAAAATGGCGGGAGAAACAAAAGTAAAATATACCGACAAACAGGCTGCCTTGCAAAAGAGCATGGCAAAAACCAGTGCTGACCTTGGGGTAGATCCTATAAAAGTGATTGACTTTGCAGGTAATAGTGACAACGTTCCTCCGGGACAAAGCGGTATCTTTCCCAATGATAGTGGAAACCACCAAGGCGGTGGGAACAATGGTAACGGTGGAGGTAATGGAGGTAGCACTACGGATCCAACCTCACCTACCGACCCGAAATTGACAGAGAAATTTATTTTCTTTTACCATCCCGATCATTTGGGAAGTTCTTCATATATTAGCGATGCCAATGGAGAAGTAAGCCAGCATATGGAGTATTTCGCTTTTGGAGAGACGTTCTTGGAGGAGCATTCGAACACTTCGTATACTCCTTATCTTTTCAACGGGAAAGAACTTGATGACGAGACTGGGCTTTACTATTATGGGGCGAGGTATTATGATGCTAAAACATCTGTATGGCAAAGTGTGGACCCGTTGGCGGAGAAGTATCCGAATGCTTCGCCATATGCTTATTGCTTAAACAACCCTATAAATGCAATTGATCCCGATGGCAGAATTGTCATATTTATTAATGGTCAACATACTGGGGATGGAGGTAATTCTAGTTATTGGAATGGTCGTGATACAATGATTATGGATCGTATTGGTGACCATAATGCTAGATATTATGATGGAGCTATCGGCGGATGGAATAATACAGTAACAAGAACAGTTTTTGCGTCAACTTCATTTTTAACGTCTTTAAGAACTCTAAATTTATTTTCTTCAGCACGTCAAAGAGCAGGTAAAGAAATGGGATATAGTCAAGCAAAAGAAATATTCGGAAATCTTGCAGATGGCGAAACCATTAAAATGGCAGCTCATAGCATGGGGCCTGCGTATGCCAAAGGATTTGTAAAAGGGTTGAATAAATACGCAAAAGAAAACGGTATTGATATGAAAGGAAAAATTGAATTTGAAGTAGATTTTGCTAATTATCAAGCTTCTGGTCAGCAGGCGGTTGTTAATCCTACTGTTAATTTAGCTCACGGTGGCGATAATTTAGCAGGCTCTTCTCCAATGCCTGGGGCAAAAAATAAAGTAACAAGACAAGATCAAAACCCTCCGTTTTATGATATGTCGGAACATTCTATTAGTAGTTTTAGCAAACAAGAAATTAACACATACGTTCCTCAATCTTCACATAATGGGGCAGGTAATTCAAAATGGGAAGAAAAACCTAAAAACTAATAATTATGAAAAAAGTAGTGATTATATTGAGTCTTTTTTCGCTGATAAATTGTTGTGCTAAGAAAGAAAAATTAAATATCAAAATAGATCCTCCTTCGGATACTGTTATGTATGAAAGAGATAAAAAGCAAATTTCAGATTGTTTTATAAATAAAGTAGAGTATTTTAGAAAATATTACAATGTTAGTCTAGTAATTTTTGTTAATAGCCCAGATAGTTTAAAGAAAAAACATTACGATTATTACGCAAAATATCCCGGAGCAGACCTTGATCCAAGTAATTTTTTTGAACCCTATTCTGTTAGATATAATTTGAAAGATAAATATATTCCGTCTCAAATGCCTACAAATCAAGAAATTGAAGTAAAAACGGATGCTATCTTATATAACAAAAATCAGTTATTATGTTTTGCTTTTTTAGTCATTAAATCAAATAGAATTAAAGTTGAAGGATTGATGGATGCACGTGAAAAGGGCAGAGAATATGACGCTAAAGCAATTATAGGAGTAAGAAAAACAAAGGAAGAACCTTTTGAAATTTACCCTGTTGATAAATTTGATGTTGTTGGTTTTGAGGCGTATGATACAGCAGTTGAGCAATTAAAGACTCTCTATTTTACAAAACTTAAAGGGGATTATACTGCTGGAACACAATATACTGATGAAAATAAATTCAATTCAAATGTAGGAGATAAAGATTTTTTTGAGAAATCACCTTATTTTAAGAAAACAAAAGAAGGGTTATATTATTTTCAAATCTATAAAGAACTTGAAGGAAACCTCAAAGAATATCAATATCAAAAATGCAATTAGTGTAATTGTACAATAAAAAAACCTCGCAATTTGCGAGGTTTTTTTTAGAACAAACCCAAAACTGGCCATAAACCGATTTTGGTTGTAAAAGAAAGATTGAGAAGAAATAGCCAGCAAACTGACCGATAATAAAGACGGTTTGCTACAAAAAATGGCTGGAGAAACAAAAGTAAAATATACCGACAAACAGGCTGCCTTGCAAAAGAGCATGGCAGAAACCAGTGCTGCCCTTGGTGTGGAAAAAATAAAAATATTTGATTTTGCCGGAAACAGCAATAATGTGCCGCCTGGATTAAGTGGTATTCATCCTGACAACGGAAACAATGGAAATCACAATGGTAACAGTGACCCTACGGATACTACAAGCACAATTGATCCAAAATTGACGGAGAAATTTATTTTCTTTTACCATCCCGATCATTTAGGCAGTTCTTCGTATATTAGCGATGCTAATGGGGAGGTTTCGCAACACCTCGAATATTTTGCTTTTGGAGAGACGTTCATTGAAGAACACGCCAATACTTCGTATACTCCGTATCTTTTTAATGGTAAGGAGCTGGACGACGAGACGGGATTGTACTATTATGGGGCGAGGTATCAGGATCCTAAGAATGGCGTGTTTTTGTCAGTCGATCCTCTCAGTGAGCGTACGATGACACCATACGCGTATTGTAACAATAACCCTATCAATATGATTGACCCAACTGGGATGAGTGCTGAAGGTCCAGGTGATAAATTTATATCGCCAGAAGCAGCAGCAAAAGATTTTGCGCACAATTATAATGACAATTCAATAAAAGATAAAAAAGAATATGGAGCTATAATTTATAAAATGACCGATAATAAAGAAAATACATATTATACTTACACAACTCCAAATATTGGAGGTAGTGAAAATGGTGTTGTACCAGCACCCGATTTTTCTTCAAAAGGAGAAATGGTTGCATCAGTGCATACTCATTCTAATTTTGACAAACGTTTCTTAAATGATGAATTTTCACCAGAAGACATGAAAGGTGCCAAACGCGTAAATATGGATGCTTATGTTGCTACGCCTAAAGGAACTTTGCTAAAATATGATGTTAAATTGAAAAAATCAACAGCAATTGATAATCATATACCCAGCGATCCAAATCATCCTATGAGGATGAATAAAAACGACAGTTCAATATTGCCAAAAAACGAACCAGTTAGAGGGTTAGGTAAAATAATATTAGACAATATAATAGCTCCTTTACTTTCCGGAGCTCAAGCTATTAAAAATTAAATTGACAATATTTATGAAGAAAACAATAATTTTAATTTCAATTTGTATGCTTTTTCTAAATTGCACTAACAAAGAAATGGACAATGAAAAAATAAAATGTGAAGATTGTCTTGTCACCAAAAAAGAAACAGCTCTTGCAATTGCAGAATCAAT
>Ga0184629_10001315_pt1 | contig 10177 bp, 6 predicted proteins | sample PLM4_32_b1_FD_133158 | JGI IMG/M metagenome (GOLD analysis project Ga0184629, IMG submission 133158) | Groundwater sediment microbial communities from an aquifer in East River, Colorado, USA - PLM4_32_b1 | ecosystem: Environmental > Terrestrial > Soil > Riparian zone | place: USA: East River...
TACTCATTTGATTGAAGTAAAGTCTTTTCATTGATTTCAAACAATCGTGGCTTTTTCTTCAACAGCAAATGTTTTGAGGCGCGGTAGGGCCAGTCACTGTCTAATCCGGATTCTATAACGGATTCTGCTAGATTCATAATAGAGGTTGCCAATGTGCCCGGGTCGATTCGTTCGAGAGTATGAACGGCCTGCGGATGTACATCGATTGCTTTCCCCATCTTCTTGATATCGATGGTATAGTTTTCCAATTGTATAGCGTGAACCGTTCCCAGCCTTTCACCTTTCACCACATACAGTTCATCGCCTTCATCCAGACTTACTTCCTGTGGCGGATAAGCATACCGGTGTACCGGGAGCTTCACCCTTCCTCCAACCTCAACTTGTTTTATAAACCTAAGTCCCGTAACAGCCTTTCTTTCATCCAGCAGTTCCTCATGACCCAGTTCGTGAACGCGGTAATATTCCCACCAGGCACTCTTATCTTCCCTTCTGAAATAATCAATCATGTGCGCCAGCAGCCACCTGGCTTCTTCCACTTCATTCCACGCAGCCCGGTTTTCAGGAAGGCGTTCTGTTAACCCCTTAAACAATGAAAGCGCCCGGGTTTGAAAATCCAAGACACTTTCGGGGGCTTCGCCGGTTTTTATCTCGGGCCGGCCTATAGCCACGCCGGTTGAAACGGCCTCTGTCCGCAATTCCTCCAGCCATTGGTGTACCGCCTCCGTCGCTAAGCAATCATCTTCATTGTAGTCTTGCACTAGCCGTGCGGTCTCTTCGGGCAGAGAAGATATCTCGTTTAACTCCAGGGCGGATTCCAGTGCTCTGCGTGATGTGCTGGCAATAGGTAAATCGACCTTTCGTTTGTATGAAGTGAAGCCTTCCAGGTCTTTCAGGGAATAACGTTCCACACTCGCCTTTAGACTTTCACGGATCACAGCATGCAGATCGATAAAACGTTCTGCTCGAAGTAACTGATCAACTTCATCGGCCCGTGTACCATGTCTCCCCGTAAGCCGTTTGACAGCAGCGGGTTCATAAATGCCGTAGTGATAAATGTACATCGAAGGATTCCGTCGCCACTGTTGCATGACAAAATCGATAAAGTCTTCAAAGATCTTTTTCTCTTCCATGTGGTTCAATGCCCACAGTCCGCGATACTCCATCTTACCATTCTCTCCGCGGTAGCTCATGCCCAATAGATACTCCAGCCCGCCCTGATCAAAGAATGGATCGCCTTCGATATCAAAATAGATGTCACCCTTGTTTGGTTCCGGCAAGCGATGCAGCCCTCTGCCACTTTCTGCACTTAATAGTTTATGAAGGAGCTTTCCTTTTATCCTTCCCTCCCACTGTATCTTTGCCTGCTCGTGGATCGAATTGTACGATTCAATATTTCCACGTTCCGGTTTTTGACGGAGGGGTTGCGGCTCTTTTGCGTATTGTTCCAGCGTTTCAATGTGTTGTTGTTTCAGTTCGCTCCTGTGCAATGTGCGGATACCGGCTATCAAAGATAGGTGGTCATCTTCATGTCTTCTCGCATCACAACGCTTCCACCACCGGCAGATATCGCAATGAGGAACAGGTTCAGGATAAAGAAGCTGAACGGGAGCTACTACAGTTTGTTCAAAGTTTTTGCGGATGAGGTTGTAGTAGGCTCTGAAGTCTGTAAAAAGAAAATCCTCTGTCGGAAAATCTTCACCGGGTTTTACCACGTACATTTTCCAGGGTGTGCTTCCCTGAAGTCCGGTGAGCAAATCCGTGTATAGACATAATTGAAGAACGGTAGCAGCTCTGGTATTTTGAGAAAGTTTCGTATCCTGAACTTCGTATGCCCAATTTCCAAATTTACTTTTGCCTTTAACTTTAAGAAGTATATCGGCATTCCCCAACCAATTACCTTCTGCTAATGTTGCCTGCGCAATGACATCAATTCCTTTTTGCATGGCATCCGCTGTTGCTTCAACGGGTTTATTTTTTAAGTCGATGATGTTCAATCCTTTTTTTCGCAAATACTCAACATAAGCGGCTTCATGTTCATCTCCCCGTTTAGCAAGAACAGCCAAAGCCGGATCAAACCAATCCGGTTTATTGATTTCACCAAGGGCAACAGCGCGATCCAGTTGTGTAAGATGTTTGCAGCCGAGGTAGTTGGCTAAATCTGTTGCTGAGAGTCTGATTACATCGGAGATGAGTTTCATAGTATGATTGGTCGCTGGTAAATTTCACCGCTAAGGCGCTAAGACGCTAAGGTTCGCAAAGATTTTTTGAATTTTTTTTGTGCAATGCTGTGTCTCAGTTTTTTTCTATTTAGGTTCAATGCTTAAATATTACCTGTAAAGACGTTAAGGTTCGCAAAAATTGTTTTAATTCCCCTCGCGCAACTTGGCGTCTTAGCGCCTTGGCGGTGAATGCATTTGTTTTGAATCCGAACTAATATATATCCGAACTAATATAAAACAGGCACGGATCATATAACCAAAAATGCTATTGTTATCCACAATAGCATTTCATAGTCGGAAGAAGTGCCAAGACGTATCTCAGCTGCATGCTGAGACGTCCAGGCAATAATGGTCTATTTTAATTACGTTTTCTTGGTGAGCTTTCCTTACTCTCACCACTCCGCACCGGCTGCTTGCTTCGAAAATCTGAAGAACCCCTCCTGATTTGCTGCTCGCGTTGAGGTTGAAGAGTTGAACTCCAGTTATTATTCGGAGTAACTGTAGATCGCTGCCGTTCGAAATTCTGATTCGGTTGATTCAAACGATTTGCATTTTGCCTTTCAACCTGATAGGAACGCTGTGGTTGAACGTAGGTTCTTTGTTGATCATTACGTTTGACATTCTCATGCTCCTGTTGAAAATTCTGATCCTGACGAATCGTGTTTTGTCTTTCAACCTGTTGTGTGCGCCTTTGATTGAAATCGTTCTCATCGCGCCTCGTGTTCTCCCTTTCAAAACGTTGGAAAGCATCCATCTCCCTTTCACTTTCTAGCAGTGGAGAACGCTGCGGTTGGTTGAATTCCCTTCCCTCATCCTCCCGCTTCACGTCCTGGCGTTCCAGTTGGGAATGCCGGACATTGTCTATTTTTCTATCACCCAGAAATTCTGATGATCTTTCTCTGCGCAATTCAGCCTGCTCCATCTTTCCACTTCCATTGTCCTGCATGAAACGAGAAGGCATAGTCCTGGTCCTGGCATCGCGTGAGTTATCAATTTCGGGCTTGTAAAAACTCACCGTACCACGCTCGATGTCCGATCTTCCTGGACGATTTCTATCGTTGATCTTATAAACGTCAACGCGCTCACGGCCTGTTCTTTCCATTTCACTTCGTGAGGGTCCGGTAAAGAAAGTACGTCTCCTGTTATCCGTATAGTGGTTTGTAACAATCGTGGTGTTATTAATAATATTGATTACCTGCGGCCTTGAAACACAATGATGGTATACGGTCCGGTAAGTGATATACCGGCAGGGAACAAAATTCCAGTAACGGTGGGGTATCCTGTTATAATAATTGAACGACACACCAATAGCAAAACCTGGCATCAAGGGTGCCCATCCATAATATCCGCCACCACTTCTCCACGCTACCCAGGCCGGTCCCCATTCTGTATCCGGTAGCCATAACCATCCATAAAAATCATCATAGAACCAGCGGCCGTAGTGAAAGGGAGCCCATCCCCATGAATAATCAGAAACCCATGTATTTCCATATTCTGTGTTGATCCAATACCCATTTGTACCATAGGGAGTAAAACTCCTATCCACACGAGGGATCCAGACATATCCATAGCCGCCATGCTGCATCCATGTTCCATACGGCTGTAGCTCATCATAAAATACCTGTAGTGAAACGCTTCCCTGAGCTTTACTTGTGCTTATGGTAAACACGCTCACGATAAGGGCAGCCATCACCATCACAATTCCATTACTCCACGCCTTTTTCATAGCTGTAATCGTTTAATCTTCTATATATTAAACGAAAAACTATGCCAAAACCGTTATCCCCGCCTACCGGTCAGCAGGGGCTAATTGTAAGTCGTGGATGGGGGTGAAAATGCCTGGAAGTGTATGCCTTGCCGTAGAACGTTGATTACATGGTATTTTGAATAACGACTAAACACCTGCCTGCCAGTAGGCCGGGCTAACGGACAACCACCGCACGAAGCATTTGATAGGCGCAGAGGAGAAAGATTTACTATATTAACCGTTGACAATCCTGAATTTTTCAACCGAGTCCTAACGCTTAAAATGTATTGCTATGAATTCCCGTCGTGACTTTTTACAAAAAATTACAGCTTCTGCTTTTGCTTTACCTTTTGTTCCTGCTTCTAATTTGGAAAGTTTCAATACATCATATAATCCATTTTATCAGGGACCCGTGTTGCGCGTAGCCATCCTGGGGCTGGGGAGTTACGGAACTCGTGTGGCCGAGGCCATGCAAACTTGTACGATGGCTAAACTAACGGGGGTCATTAGCGGCACTCCCTCTAAGATTAAAGATTGGCAAAGCAAGTATTCTATCTCCGAAAAAAACTGTTACAACTACGAGAATTTCGACAGCATAAAAGACAATCCTGACATTGATGCTGTGTACGTCATTACACCTAATTCCCTGCATAAGCCTTATGCTATTCGCGTGGCCAAGGCAGGCAAACATGTGATTAGCGAAAAACCAATGGCCTTGAATGCCATCGAAGGGCAAGAAATGGTGGATGCCTGCAAAAAAGCAAATGTAAAATTACTGGTTGGCTACAGGATGCACCTCGAACCGAAGACGCTTGAGATCATTCGCATGAGAAATGAGGGCGAGTTCGGAAAAATTTTATTCTTCCAGGGATTATGTGGTTTTAAAATAGGAGACCCTAATCAGTGGCGGTTGAATAAGAAGCTTTCCGGTGGAGGCGCTATGATGGATATTGGCATTTATGCAGTAAATGGTTCGCGCTACATGATCGGAGAAGAACCTATTTGGGTAACAGCACAGGAAACGAAAACTAATCCTGAAAAATTTAAAGAAGGAATTGACGAAACGATTCAATTTCAACTCGGCTTTCCCAGTGGAGCAGTAGCCTCCTGTTTGTCAACGTATAGTATGAATTCACTGGATCGCTTTTTCCTGAATGGCGAAAAGGGATTTGCAGAATTACAACCCTCTACAGGGTATGGACCGATTAAAGGTCGTACTCACCTTGGTGAACTAAATCATCCGCATGTAACACATCAAACGGTACAAATGGATGAAATGGCAGGTATGATTTTGCAGGGCAAAAAACCACTAGTCCCAGTAGATGGTGAAGAAGGTGTGAAAGATTTAAAAATCATAGACGCAATCTTCCTGGCCGTTAAAACGGGTAAGAAGGTAGAGTTGAAATGATCATTGTCTTATAACTTTTTAGCCCTTTGCGAGCGAGGAGGTATCACGTCATGTCGAGCCTGCTCTCTATAGATGCTCCATACATTATTCGACCCCGATAATTATCGGGGCCAGATTCGAGAGCACTAATGTGGGAGACCTGCATATGCGATAAAACGACATTTTAAAAAGCAGTTGCACGTGTAGTGCACAGATGAAGTGAGCCGTCCAGGGGATGTCTCGATGAGCGTGGGGAGCCATTATGAAATGTGCAGGCTCGACATGACGTACCTTGTTGAAATTAAGAAGGCCAACTTGTGTCTCTCGAGGAGAAACCAATCGGGTAGCCGATGTTGGTGTAAATGACAGCTGGACCCCAATTATTATTTTAATTGTAATCCTGAGTGATAGCGTGCGCGATTGGCTTGAGCAAACGAAGGATCTTCGTTTTGGCAGATTCTTCGCTTCGAACAAAATCAATGTGTACATTTAGAGTACAATCAAAAACGATAATCCATGAAAAGGACTTTTTTGAGAAACACGTTTTTTCTTTCGTTACTATGGGTAACGTGCTCAACGGTTTCATTTTCACAACAGTTTAAAGTTTTATTATTCACCAAAACTGATGGCTTTCATCACGAATCTATTCAGGAGGGCGTAACGGCGATTCGGCAATTGGCAAGTCGTAATAATTTCACCGTAGACTGGCAGGAAAATGCTTCTGTTTTTAATGATAAGTCATTAGAGAATTACAAACTTGTCATTTTTCTCAATACGACGGGTAATATTCTGAATGAGGAACAACAAGTTGCCTTCGAAAAATTCATCAAGGCCGGAAAGGGATTTGTAGGTGTGCATAGTGCAACGGATACGGAATATGATTGGCCCTGGTACACGAAATTAGTAGGGATGATGTTTAAAATTCATCCCCAGCAACAGAGTGCCTATCTTAAAGTTGAGGACGCCAATTTCCCCGGTATGGAACGTTTTCCAAAAAAACTTTTATGGACGGACGAGTGGTATGAATTTGGCGAACGCAAAGCAGATGATTTGCATTTTCTGGTGACGGTGGATGAAAAGACCTATGCTCCGTATGCGAAATGGGGAGAAAATGAAGGCAAGGGAATGGGAAACTTTCACCCTATTTCCTGGTATCATAATTATGATGGAGGCCGTGCCTTTTATACTGCCCTAGGTCATATTCCATTGGCATTTTCGGATCAAACTTTCCTGGATCATCTTTACGGCGGTATATATTGGGCCGCGACAGGAAAAGGTCTTTGAGTCAGGTCGCTGGCGTCCTTGCCTGGTATGTATGCATATCGTAAAGCATAAAAGGCGGAATGTTGCTCGGGAAAAATGATGGTCAGGAAAATAAACACTCAGGTTATTATAGTAGGTGCCGGGCCCGCAGGAGCTGCAGCATCTATCTTCCTCTCCAAAGCTGAGGTTCCACATGTAATCCTGGAAAAGGAAAAATTTCCGCGTGATAAAGTTTGTGGTGATGCCTGCGGCGGGAAAACAGCATTTGTACTACGCAAGGCAAATCCTCATTGGCTCCAGGAAATATTTCAACACCATAGTCAATACATGCCCACCCCGGGAGCATTATTCTTCGCTCCCGATGGTAAATCATTAAGCATTCCTTTCAGCCGCAAAAATGTTTTAGCGGGGCAAGCAGCAGGCTTCACAACACCAAGGTTGACATTCGATAATTTTCTCTTTGAAAAGCTTGCTACTGCCTATTCGGTTATACATCAAAATGTATCCGTACAAAGTATTGAGCGAATGCCGGAGGGTGTAAAAGTAAACTTTACCCAGGACGATGATCGTGTGGAATTGACTGCCCCGCTGATCATTGGTGCCGATGGAGATAAAAGCCTTGTTCGAAAAGTCTTTTTAAATCATCATACCTCTCCAAAGTCGAATTGCGTGGCGCTCCGCGCGTATTACAAAGGTGTAACGGAAATTCATCCCGAAAACTATATTGAGCTCCACTATTTACCCGAAATACTTCCCGGATATTTTTGGATCTTCCCGTTGCCGAATGGCCTGACCAATGTCGGAGTTGGGGTACTTTCAGAAAGGATACGCAAGAAGAAACTCAATTTGCGTGAAGAGATGCTCAGCGCCATTAAAAACAACCCACACCTTAGGCGCCGTTTTTCAAATGCCACCCTTATCGATACGATACAAGGATGGGGTATCCCCATGGGTATGAAGCGTGAGCGCGTATCGGGAGATAATTTCATGCTCACAGGGGATGCTGCGAGCCTGGTGGATCCTTTTACAGGAGAAGGTATCGGAAATGCTTTATACAGCGGTATGTTAGCAGCCCAGGCTGCGCAAGAAGCATTGCACGCTGACAAGGCCGATGCAGCTTTTCTGGAAAAACATTATGATGATAAATTGTTTGGAAAAATTGGTGCGGAGTTAAAGACCAGTGCCTTGTTGCAGCGGATGTGTCATTATCCGTGGTTATTCCGGTTTGTTTTGAACAAGGCTTATAATAGTCCTACCTTAAATCATGCCATACAAGGTATGTTCACGGGTGTTAATCTCCGGGACGAATTGCGAAAGCCAGCTTTTTATGCCAACGTCTTGCTTAACCGCTAATCATTAGGTGTTGTTCCTTCCGCCGGAGGGCTAAACGCGCTACTTCTTTGACGCAATATATTCTTTCAACTCACCTTTTCTGGCCAGATATTTCATTTCATCATTTGCATAAATGGCAACCATTACTCTCCGGTTAGTCTGTTTTCCAGCCTCTGTGTCATCGGTAACCAGCGGCTGACTTTCTCCATATCCTTTTGTGCTCATGCGATCATCTTTCACTCCGCGTTGCATCAAGTAGTCTTCAACCTCCCGGGCACGTTTGTCCGATAATGATTGATTGTATAATTCTTCTCCGGTGCCATCCGTATGCCCTTCAATTAGGGCATTTGTTTGGTTGTATTTATTGAGCGTCTTCGCGAGTTCCTTCAGGTTACTTGTCGAGCGGAGTTCAAAGGAATCATGTTCGAATAAAAGGCGCGACTCAAAAGTAATAACAATACCCTCTCCCACCCTTTCAATTTTAGCATCCTTTAACTCCGCTTTTAACTCATTGGCAAATTTATCCATTTGCCTGCCAATCAATGTGCCTGGAGTTCCTCCAACCGCCGCATCAAGGATGGCACTCACCGCGGTATTATCGGATGGATGGCCAATTATTCCAGTCATTACACCATCTCCAGAAGACCCGCCTTTTGTCGTATTGGTCGCTTGACTACACGCTAACAATGGGTTCAGTAGAACAATGAAGAGCATCATTATAGATGGCTTAAGGAACGTTGCTATACTATTTTTCATATTAAAAATTTAATTCACAACAAGGGTATTTTCGCATTCTTCGAATTTTTGAAATCCAAATTTTAACACTAGGTTCGGCTCCACCAATGAAAATATTGTGCCATGGAGGATTAGAAGCCATAAATAGAATTGTCGATTAATTCCAAATCAAGCGTGGAACAACCTCTACAACATGCGTAAAGAAATCACCACAAAACATTTGTACTAATTGATTCACGCGACTACCATTAGTGAGAGATCCATATTATGCTATTCCTACAACCGCACAGGCAGGAGAAAGCCCTAATCAGCAGATAGCTGCATTGCTCCCAAGCCAAGTGCCAAGTTTACCAGTTTGTTTAATGACGCTCTTCATGCAGAAAAAGAGAAAAGTAACCCGCATATTGATAGATTGTCGCAAAAAATGTTTTCCCTTCGCTGGCGGAAGTAATTCGCAACGCCGGGTGAAAGCAGCGCTAAAGACAGGAAGCCCGTCCTAGCAAGGTTAAATACAAATAATACAGCTTAGTTTGACGGCTTGGTGAGGTTAATACATAAACCAAGCCTGCACGAATTTAGGGCTCCTCCACCTCACAATTTTCTATCCGCGGCGGGCTGGAGGATCACTTAAACCAGGAGGGAATATTAAATAGGCTTTGTTCTGCATTGTACTGCTCGAGCTGAAGGCTGGTCGGAACTTCATGACTCACAAACCACTCCGTTTTGTAAAGCATCAGTAATAAATATAGTATGGGAATAGCCGAAAAGAAGAAAAGTAATTTAGGAGAACGCCTGGGATTTCGTCTGCTTAATATCAAAAAGATATAGGCCGCTATGATAAAAATTACAATGGCCGCCATGAAGTATAGAGGATCAATGCTCGATAAATGTGTTTCAAAATGCGTTACCCCATCAATCCCTCCTTCCAGACGGATCAATGCATTTTTATTACCCTCAAAGATAATCTGACCAACAAAGCCGTCATTTTGCTCCAACGCCTTCAGCTTTATTATTAAAGAATTCCCGATTGTATCCCGCGTTACCTCTATTCCGGACACGGTCCTGGCTATTTTCAAGATTTTAAAATCAAGAATTTCAGCGTTGTCACTCAACACGACTTTCAACGGCGCGTAAATATTTTCGTGCTTGATTGTTTCCTTTCCCTGATTGAAAAAATAAAAATAGACGGAAGTCACATCAGAAGTGATCATTTCACCATTCGATTTTAATAGTTGCAAGGGCGCATTGCCCGCATTTTCCTTATCCAGAATGGTCGTACGGGTGGGGGCTACGTAGAAAGTAGGTCTTCGGTCTTTAATCCCTACGTATAAGAAGTAATATCCAAATACCAGTGTTATGACAATGGAAATTACGGAACTGATAATAATGTCTTTAGATCGCTGGGATATCGTTTCGTTAATTTTTGGGGGCATGGGGCAAAGATATTGTCTTTAGTAAGTAGGTAACATCGTAAAATGAGGTAATAAATGGCCA
>Ga0184629_10001316_pt1 | contig 10175 bp, 8 predicted proteins | sample PLM4_32_b1_FD_133158 | JGI IMG/M metagenome (GOLD analysis project Ga0184629, IMG submission 133158) | Groundwater sediment microbial communities from an aquifer in East River, Colorado, USA - PLM4_32_b1 | ecosystem: Environmental > Terrestrial > Soil > Riparian zone | place: USA: East River...
GGCTTCGCGCTGGTGCTGGACGCGGCTCTGGGGGCCGGGCCGGTGGCCTGGTTCTTCTCGCGCCGGTGGATCGCCTGGCTCGGGCGCCTGACCTACGGTCTCTACGTCTACCACATCCTGGGCCTGCAGGTCGGCGGGCGCCTGGCGGCCAGGCTGAGCGCGGTGATCGGCGTGCAGAGCCCGGCGGTCCTCTGGCTCGTACGCGTCGGGATCTCGCTGGCGCTGGCAATCGCGGTCGCAGCCCTCTCCTACTACACCCTCGAGCGGTTCTTCCTCCGCCTCAAGGCGCGGTTCGTGCACGTGGAGTCGCAGCCGCTGCCAGGTCGGGGCCCCCGCTGGCAGGTCGATGCGACGTTCGTCCTGCCGGCCTGAACTCTCTCCCCAACGGGCCGAAAACGGTGCCCCCCGCAGACCTCAATCCGGAACGAGCACCAGCCGCATGGAGATATCGGTCGCCTCAAATCGATCGCGCTGGGCGTGCGTGTACCCCTCGTAAAGGTAGGGGCGCCAGGCGAGCGGGTGGGGGCTTCGGAGCAGCACCTCGGAGCGCGGCGGCAGCGGGGCCTCGTTGGGATAGGGGTAGATGTGACCGTTGTATAGAAAGCGGTAACGGTCCGGGGCAAACGCGGAGTTGGTCGCACCGTCGGCAGCCTGATGTTCCTGCATCGCGGTGACCGCCCGGCGATGGAACTCCTCCGGGAACTCCTGGCGCAGCGGCTCGCGCATGCTGCTAAGGCCGCAAGCGAGCAGGCCCGCCAGGGCTGCCACTTCGGCCGGACACCAGGGGCGATCACGGAAGATCCGAGCGGCGACCCACCCCACCAAGAGCGCGCAGAACGGGACCACCTGTCGTGCCAGGCGGCCGTAGACCACGAATACATGGAGCAGGTTCGCACCGCAGATCAGGAGCGTCGCCACCGCGAGGATGATTGCAACCCACAGAATCCCGCGTCGGCCGTCCGCCGCGGGAGCCGAGCGGACCAGGGCGAGGAAGGCGATGAGCGCGCCCGCCCATACCAACGCCGTGAGCCGCTCGGTGCGCCAGAGGTACTGGAAGAACACGAGATGCCCCTCGTTGAAGTCACCTTGGGTGATTGTGCCGGCGAACCCCCTGTACGAGGCGAGCAGGTCCACCCCCAGTAGCCGATCGACGGTCAGCAACAGGGCGAATGGGCCGCCGAGCCCGACGAGGCCATACGCTGCGCGACCCAGGAGGGTTCGCCAGCCGCGCCGAGCGGCAAGCACGTGCACCGTGAGGATGCAGGCCACGAGCGACCAGCTCCCGGCATAAGTGACGAACGCGGCGAACCCAAACAGGCCCGCCAGCCAGGAATCGCGACGACGCGGCTCGGCGCCAAAGGCGAACCAGGTGCTGGCGAGCGCCCAGAAGAGCGCGAGGTCGTACGGCATCAGATGTCGCGACCAGTAGAACATCGTGTTCGACGCGGCCATGGCCGTCGCTGCCCACAGCGCCTCGTGTTCGTCGGCCCCCGCGCGGCGCGGGATGCACCATGCCCAGCCGATGTTCGCGACGGAGAACAGGCAAAGGAACAGCGAGGGGAGGGGGAGGCTGCTCTTGAGATGCCCTTCCGCCCAGGCCGGCAACAGCATCAGGGCCTTGAACCCCAGGTGGTCCGCACTGCCTAGGATCCGGCAGGCGGCCGCCGCCTGCTCGCCGGACCTCCACTGGGTGATCGCTTCCACGGCCTGCAGGTAGCGGAATTCATCCGGCCAGAACCGCTGGCCGCCGTGCAACACGATCACGACCCGCAGGGCGAGGGAGAGCAACAGCAACGCCAGCAACCCGAGGCGCGGCCCCGTGAGCCGGCGGAGTCGTGCGGTCACGGCAGGGCCCCGAGGTGGTCGCCGTGCTCGCCGAGAGCCCGCAGCACCTCGAGGTAGACTCGCCGATGCCCTTCTGGATTCAGGTGTCCGTCGTGGGGGAAGTAGGCATCCTCGGTGAGCACGGAGGTCAGATCGTGTGTCGCCAGCCCGCGGGCCTTGAGGCGGGTCCGGATGGTGTCGTGCATTGCGGTCCTGCCCCAGTCTACGGTGGCCCCGTAGAGTCGGTCCGGGAGCAGAAAGATCACCAGGGAGCTGCCTGACCGGGTCAGCGCCGAGCTCATGAGGTCGAGAACGAGCTCGAGCCGGCCCATCGCCTCCTCCTCCGAGTAGGGCTTTGGGTCGGGTGCGAGCAGGTCCAGAAGGCCGACGGACAGGCGGCTCTCCCTCAGGATGGGAAGGCGGTATCGCTGGGGCACCTCGCCGTGCTCCCGACGGATGATCCGTCCCCGGAAGTCCGTGAAGTATCGCAGGGTCCGCACCGAGGTCGGTCCACCCTCCTCGTCGAGGGCGCTCCACTGGTTGTCCATCATGTCGCTCACGTCGTTAGCGGTGTAAACGACGACGACCACGACGTCCGGCGCCAGTAGGTATCCCTCCTTCGCCAGGAAGGCGTAATAGGAGTCGGGCGAGTATCCGGCCTTGTACGCGGCGTTGATCACCTCCCACCCTCGAGGGTGCAGCGCCTCCTCGAGGCGCCCGGCGAAGGAGGCTCCCTCCTCGTTCCCCCATCCGAGCGTGAAGGAGTCGCCGAGGAGCAGCAACCGCTTGGTTCCGGGCGGTTTCTCGACCGTCCTCGGGTTCGTGCCCCGGTACCCAAGCGCGTTGATCCCGTAGACCACCGAGAACTCCTGGGTGGCGTGGGGGAAGTGGACGCCCGCCGGCAGCGTGAACGGCAGGTAGTCGCTGTACGTGGCGGGGTAGGGCTCGCCCGTCTTCGCCAGCATTCGATACGGGACGATCGACGGTTTCAGATGCGAGAGCAGAACCTCCCCGAGCAGGAGCCCCGCGAGGGAGGCACCCGAAAGGATCACGAGGCGCCCCCAGCCGCCGGATTTCGATGCGCTCATCGCGGCTCTCTTGGCTCGACGCGCCACGAACGGCGCCGACGTGAGGATAAGCGGTTCCACCTGCGTTGCAGACTATCATGCGGCCGACAAGCACCGCCTGGTCAACAGCAGGTTTCTTCGCCCGCGGTCTTCAGATGGAGGACGGCGCATCGCGCTGCCGGAGTAGACCGAATCCGGCGATCAGGATCATTCCCAGAGCGAGGGCACGAGACGCCAGCGTGATCCACCGTCCGCAGCGCACGTAGAGCGGCGAGAACTCGAACTCCGCTCGATGCTCCCCCGCCTCGACGACACAGCCGAAGAAGTCGCCGTTGACCTGCTCCAGGACCGCCGGCTGACCATCGATGCGGACCTGCCAGCCGTCCTGATAGCTTTCCGACATGACGAGGAGTTGACGCTGGGGCGCCTTGACCTCGACGGCAATTCGCCCCGGCAGGTCCTCCAGCAGCACGGTTTCTCCCGGCTGAGACGGAGCCAGCTCAATCGGCCGCGACACGAGCGCCGTATCGTCCACGTTGATCCTCTTCAGATCTTCGGCCGGCCACGCGGTACTCCTCACGTTGCCGACGAGCCGTACGCGGGGGAGCGGACCGGGAACGCGGCTCCAGGTTCCGTCGGTTTGCGGCGACCCCAGAACGGGCGGCAGACTAGAGGTCCCTGGCTGCCACACCCACGCGACTTCAGCCACGCGCAGAGAGTTGAGATGGGTATAGTCGAGACGCCTGACGGGATACAACCCGGAGTAGCCGTTGATGGTTCGGTAGCCGCCGAGGTAGAACAGATTCACGGCGGAACCCCAGCCGTCTCGCCGGTCAACGTACAGGAGGCGCCCTTCCGTTGCCGTGGGGGGCCCGGAACACTGCGCAACGAGCTGTTCGTACGTAGGCAGATCATGCCAGAGGCGCCGCCCATTGATGGTGTCGACGGAGTAATGCGCCAGGTCCCCGATCGTGATGAGAATCAGCAGCGCCAAGCCCGCGCTGCGGCCGCGAGCTGCCAGCGTGAGTGCCAGGGCTGATCCTCCGATCAACAACGGTCCCGCCGCGAGCTGCCAGTGCCTGGCAACCTGAGAATCCGCCTGCAGGTGGAACCACACGGCCAGGACCACCGCGACCACGACTCCAGCCCACGGCAACACGAGGTGGCGCCGAGGACTCGACTGCCGGGTTGCAACGAGCCTGACCAGGCGATCAAACGCGAGGCCGGTCAGGATTCCGACGCTGAACTGCGTGACGATGAAGATCCGGAAAGGCGAGCGGAACGAACCAACGATGGGAAGCCACAGCTGAAGATAATAGAGCTTGGCTTTGAGTCCCATTGACAACAGCGCGGTCACCACCGCAATCAGGAACGCCCAGCAGGTCAACTGCCGGACGCGGCGCTGGCGATGGTCGTCGTCCTGCCGAGGGATGGCCGCGTCGCCGGCGTCGGCCCACGGTGTACTGCTGACGCGCGTCCGCCAGGCCGTGACCCACCACAGGACCAGCACGAGCGGCGCAGCGCCGAAGTACGATTGCGACGAGCCGTACCATGTCCTGTCAGGCACGAAGGCGTCCCGGAACGACCAGGGATCGATCGGAGGATAGGGCAGCAGCGCGCGGTCCGTCGCCCATGGTGCGGAGGTCAGGAACATCGAGTACATGGAGAGCAGCTCGGCAGCCCCGATGCAGATTCCCAGCACCGCGCCCGCGACGACTGCCAGCCACGCTTGCCACGGGGCGCGCCGCATAATGAGCATGCAGAGCGAGAATAGGGCGCCGCTGAGCAGCGAGAACCACAAGGCCTGTGGGAACCCCTGCAGCACCTGCGATCCGTTGACCAGTGCGATCGCCGCGCACCCGAACCAGCGGCGGGCAGGAGTACGCGCCGCGATCGTCATGTCGAGCGCGGCCAAGAACCAGGGGATGTGCGCCAGGACCGCAGTCATTGGCGGCGTGTGCAGGTACAGGACGAACAGCAGAGAGAAGCTGGCGACGAACGAGCCCATGCAGGCGCCAACCAGGCTCAGGTACCTGCGTAGGAACACCACCATCCCCAGGGCGAGCATTGCCACGGGCCAGAAAACTTCCAGCGCGAACGCCAGATCCAAGGGGAGAAAGCGATAGAGCAGGAGGTTCACGGGGTGGTAGAGCCCCTGTCCCCCCGCGCCGCTCACAAAATACCCGCCGTACAATTCGGGCATCCAATCGTACGCCTGTCCCTGCTGGAGGCAGCGCTGGTAGAAGACGCGCATCGGGAGCGTGCCGCGCGCGAGGTCGCCCCAGACCGGTATGCGGCCCCGCAGTGCGGGGGACAGGAAGACGCCTCCCAGCGCCAGCAACCCCGCGAGGAGAAGGGCGGCGAGCGCGCGTTCGCGCCGGGTGCGCGCGGCTTCTTCGCGGGAGCTGGGAGGGTGCGTTTCTGGCAGGTCGCGCTCTGTCGGGGACGCGGGACCGGAATCGATGGAGTTCATGCGACCCTCTGAGCTGGAACACTCCCGGTCAACCTGCGGGAATCAAGGTGCTTGCCGTCGGCGAGAGCCGGCGTGGATCGTCCCGCGCCCCTCACCCGATTGCGTGAGCGGACCCCTTCGCGGTCCCTGCAGTCAGGGGCGCCCGGCGAGCGGCATTCTAGCCGGTACGCCGGCACTCCTGCATCCACCGCGGTGCGCGGCGCAGCCTGCCGTTCGCGGTGGTGGAGCGATGTGATACTCTCCGCGGGTCGGAAGTACCACGGAGTCCCGAGGCCAGGCAAGAGATGACGGAACTGCTCGCGCTGCGATCGAGGATCAAGCATCTGATCGTCGAGTCCCTCCACCTGGAGGGGCTCGCCCCGCTCGAGATAGGCGATGACGCGCCCTTGTTCGGGGAAGGGCTCGGCCTCGATTCGGTCGATGCCCTCGAGCTCGTGGTCGCCCTCGAAAAGGAGTTCAAGGTGCCGATCCGGAGCCACGAGGTCGGCAAGGAAGCGTTTGCCTCCGTCAGTACCCTTTCCGCCTTCATCGCACAGCGCCTGGCGGCCGAGGGAATGACGAATGCCGGGAGTTGAGCCCGGCCTCCACCCGTCTCGAACCGTCGCGGGCCTCGGATCCGTCAGCTCCCGTGGCGCCGCCGCACGGTCCCTTCTGGAACACGCCTCATGAGCGCCGCGGCACGGGTGGCGCTGGTGACCGGCGGCAGCCGGGGAATCGGGCGCGAGATCGTGCGCGGTCTGGTAGCTGAAGGGTGGACCGTCGCCTTCACCTGGCGCGAGCGCGAGGCCGAGGCGCGAAGCCTGGCGGCGGATCTCGGCGGCGCCGCCCATCCGTATCGGCTGGATCTGCGTGATCGGGAGCGACCCGCGGATCTGGTGGTCGAGATCGAGGATCGCCTCGGACCGATCGCCGGCCTGGTGAACAATGCCGGCGTCCGGCACGACGCGCTGCTGGCGGCGCTGCCCGACGACGCCTGGGACGACCTGATCGACGTCAATCTCGGTGGCGTCTTTCGCTGCTGTCGCGCCGTCGTGCCGCGCATGCTGCGCCGGCGGGCCGGCTCCATTGTGAGCGTATCGTCCCTCACCGCGCTGCGCGGCGTCGCGGGACAGGCGGGTTACGGCGCGGCCAAGGCCGGCATCCTCGCCCTGACACGCTGCCTGGCGCGGGAGGTCGGCTCGCGTGGGATCCGGGTCAACGCCGTGATCCCCGGATACGTGCCGACCGAGATGGTGGCGGACGCGGCGCCGGAACGGATCGCGGCGCTGCGCTCGACCGAGGCGCTGCCGGCGGGAGTGACGGCCGCTGCCGTCGCCGATGCGGTCCTGTTCCTGCTGTCCGACCGCGCCGCCTCGATCACCGGGCAGTCGCTCACCATCGACGCCGGCACTCTGGCGTGATCGCACCTCCCACCCCTCCGCCTCACGAACGCGAGCGCCTCGCCGGGATGCTCGCCCCGGAACACCAGCCGCTCTTCAACGATCGCTTTGTCGGCTCGTGCGTGCTGTTCGAGGAATACGTCCATCGGCTCGTGCTTCAGGTCGTGCGCGAGACCGGGATCGGGGCGGCGGCGGGCCAGCCGGGGACTCCCGTCGAGATCGCCACGCGCGCCGGGCTGGACGCCGCCCGCGCGCCGGTGCCGGTGGGCTGGCTGCTGGCGATGCTCGCCGCGCGAGGTCTCGCGACCCGGCAGGCGGATGGGCGGGCTCGCCTGTCGGGCCCGCTTCCGGAGCTCGATCCGGGCGAGGTGCTCGATGCGCAGGAGCGCTTCGAGCCCGCGGCCCTGGCCTCGTACCGGATGGCGGCGCTCGCGGCCACACTCTATCCACCGGTGCTGCGCGGCGCCGTGAGCGGCGAGGAGACGCTGTTCGCTCCGGAGCAGCTCGGCGCCTGGGTCGAGTACTTCTCGAACGACAACCTCATCTACGCGGTCAGCAACCATCTCGGCGCCATCGCGGCGGAGCGCGCCCTGGCCGACGGCGGCGGGGCGGTGCTCGAGATCGGCGGGGGACTGGGGAGCGGGGCGGTCGCGCTGCTCGAGCGGTTGGCGGCGGCGAATCGGCTCGCGGCAATCGCGTCCTACCGCTTCACCGAGGCGGCGCCGTCATTCCTGCGCCGGGGACAGCGGCGGCTGAGCGGCGCCTTCCCGGGCGTGGCCCTCACCTTCGGGCGCCTCGACATGGACCGTCCATTTGGCGAGGCCGGCATCGCCGGGGACTCACTCGCGCTGGTCTACGGGGTCAACACCCTGCACGTCGCCCATGACCTCGAGTTCACGCTCGGTGAGATTCGCCGCGCGCTGGCCTCGGGCGGAACCCTGGTCCTGTCGGAGTGCATTCGACCGTTTCCCAACCGACCTGTCCACATCGAGTTCCTCTTCAATCTGCTCGAGTCGTTCCGCGCCCCGCGCCTCGTCGATCCTTGGCGCCCCACCGGCGGGTTTCTCACCCCGGAGCAGTGGACCGCCGCCCTCGAGGCGTGCGGGTTCACCGAGGTGGCGATTCGCCCCGATGTCGCGCGGATCCGGGAGGTGAACCCCGCGTTCGTGGTGGCCTCGGTCGTGGCGAGGCGCGCGTGAGCGAACCCCTCACGCCGCATCGCGCACCGTTCGTCCTCGCACCGGGGCTGCACGTCACTCTCCGCGTGCCCACCGTCGGCCCGGCGTACGAGGGGCACTTCCCCGGCCGACCGATCCTCCCCGGTGTCGCCCTCCTCGACCTGGCGCTCGCCGCACTCGCCGAGGCAGGGGCTGCCGCGGAACTGCGCGAGATCGTGCAGCTGCGGTTCCGACGGCTGCTGCTTCCTGGCGAGGACGTGGAACTCGAGGTGAAGTCGATCGACCCCGGGGGTCGCTGCCGGTTCGAGGCGAGCCGCGCGGGGCAGGTCGTCGCGAACGGCATCGTGGTCTTCGGCGAGGGCGCAGCGGGCGCGCCCCCCGCGGTGCTCGTCCCGCAGGACACCCTGGCCGCGACCCGAGCGGATCTCGACGACCTCCTGCCGCACCGGCCGCCGATGCGACTGGTCGAGCAGGTCGAGGCCGAGATCGCGGACGGCGTGGTCTGTACCGTGAGCGTCCCGGCGCGCTGTGCTTTGGCCGTGGATGGGTTCGCCCCGGCGCACGTCACGCTGGAAATGGCGGCGCAGGCCGCGGCCGTGTTCGAGTCGTGCCGCCGGCTGCGCGCGGGTGACCGAAGTCGCGCCGGCGTGGGATACCTGGTCGGGGCGCGCGAGGTGCGCTTCGCGCGCGCCCGGGTTCCCGCCACAGAGCGGCTTTCCGCCTCGGTCCGGCTGTCGTGGGTGTCGCCGCCGCTGAGCACCTACGCCTTCGAGGTCTCTCACCACGGGGAACTGGTCGCGGCCGGGACCCTGAGCGCCTGGCTCACCCCCACACACGCTTGAAGCAGTACCACTGGTGGGGCGCCCGGCGAATCGCCCACTCCACCTCGGCCGCCACTCGCTGCATCGCCGCGGCGAGATCCGCCGCCCTGTCCTTCGACTGCCCCACGAAGATCGGCGGGCGGAAGACCGCGCGGTAGCGCCGCCGCCCCTCGCGAAAGACGAAGACGGGGAGGAGCGGGACGCCGGCGGCACGAGCGAGCGCCGCCGGCCCAGCCGGAAGGGGGAACGGCCGTCCGAACAGCTCAGTGCCAATCGATCGGGTGCCGGCGCGCGGCCGATCTCCCTGCATCGCGATCACCTCGCCGCGCCGCAGCGCCTCGAGCAACGCCATCCCCTGCAGCGGATCGTCAGTCTGGAAGTGAGTGGAGTAGCCGGGCTCCTGGAACTGGGCGACGACGCCCTGGAAGAACGCCTGTGCTCGCGCATCCACCTCCGGTTCGCGGACGATGCGCACGCTCCGACGCTCGAGTCGCGACGGCAGCATCGAGCCGACCTCGTAGTTCCCCAGGTGCGCCGTGACCAGCAACAACCCCTTGCCGGGCTGGGCGACCTGCTGCCAGATCTCGAGTCCGTCCGCGTCGACCTGGAACGGGCGATCGGTCCCCAGGCGTTCGTAGCGCTCGCTCAGACACCAGGCGAGCGACCACATGGTCCGATAGATGCGTCGCTGCCGCTCCCACCAACCGCAGGGCCCGAGGACCGGCTCGAGGTTGGAGGCGATGGCCCTTCGGATGCGTTGCAGGATGGGGAAGAAGAAGGTCGTGAAGAGCGTAATGAACACGCCGACGAGGGGTGAGGGGAGGAAGCGGACGCCCCACAGGTGAAAGCGGTACCAGAAGATCCCCGTCACGTGGAACGAGCCGAGGAGGCGCCACGACCAGCCGCGCTCGGGCGCGTGCGGTGGAGTGGTCTCGGCGGCCAGGCTCGCGGGGGCGGTTCGGGAGGTGTTCACGCGGGCGCCATTGTAGATCACCCCCCCCCCGGGGGGGGAGTGCTGGCCCCGGGCGCGCTCCGCGGCCCCTTGCTTTTGGTATCATGTCGCGCGCACCGCGCCCATAGCTCAGCTGGATAGAGCATCGGACTTCGAATCCGAGGGTCGGGGGTTCGAATCCCTCTGGGCGCACCATTCCTCTCGCGCCGCCGCGCCGCCTTGCCCGCGCGTTCGACCCATCCCCTCGGGGTGGCTCGGGGCCCCGATGATCTCGTTCACCAGTGTCAACAAGCAGTACGGGCGGCAGTTGATCTTCGTGGATGCTTCTTTTCAGTTGAACGCCGGCGAGAAGGTCGGGCTGATCGGCCCGAACGGCGCGGGGAAGACCACGCTCTTCCGGATGATCATCGGGGAGGAGGTCCCCGACGAGGGGGAGGTGTCGGTCCCCAAGAAGCTGACCATCGGCTACTTCCGCCAGGAC
>Ga0184629_10001317_pt1 | contig 10171 bp, 8 predicted proteins | sample PLM4_32_b1_FD_133158 | JGI IMG/M metagenome (GOLD analysis project Ga0184629, IMG submission 133158) | Groundwater sediment microbial communities from an aquifer in East River, Colorado, USA - PLM4_32_b1 | ecosystem: Environmental > Terrestrial > Soil > Riparian zone | place: USA: East River...
CTAAGACGCTAAGACGCTAAGACGCTAAGACGCTCATGCGACCTGACTACTCAATTGGTGTCAGATCGACGCTGATGATATTGGGGTTGCCAGTCCGGATCTCGGTGAGGGCCGCTTCGGTAGGCGAGGAGGAAATCTGAATCCTCGCCACGGCCGCCTGGGCGCCGTGATAGGCGATGTTCTCGACTTCCTCCACGTTTACCGCGCCCTCCGACAGAATCCGGAAGACGTGGGCCAGTACGCCGGGACGATTCTGGTGGCGCACCGAAAGGACGTGGGTGGCGGAGCTCCGGGCCAGCCGGTTGACACAATGGGGCGCGATGCCGGTCTTCAGGTAGCCGTCCACGATGCGGATGACCTCGTGGGCAATGGCCACCTGGGCCTGATCGGTCGACGCGCCCACGTGGTGCGTCCCATAGACGCCGGGCGTGGTCGCGATGGGAGCCTTGAATTCCGCCTTGCCTCCCGATGGCTCGCCTTGATAGACGTCGAGGCCGGCGCGGATGCCTCGTTCCCGCACCGCTCTCTCGAGCGCGACCTCATCCACCACGCTCCCGCGGGCGGCGTTGATCAGATAGGCGCCGGGTTTCATCGCGCTCAGGAAGCGCTCGTCCACCAAGTGCCTGGTGTCGGAACCGCCGGCCACATTGATGGAGACGGCGTCGGAAAGCCGGGCGACCTCGACCGGCGTCTCGCAGTAGCCGATGCCGAGCCGTTCGGCCTCCTCGTCGGTGAGGTTTCGCGAGTACGCGACCACCTTCATGCCGAACGCCTGGGCGCGCCGGGCGACCTCGCGCCCGATCTGCCCCAGTCCCACGATGCCGAGGGTGCGGCCGTGCAGCCCGCGCGCTTTGGAGTATTCGCCCTTGGCCCATTCTCCCTTGCGGAGATCGACCACCTGGTCGGGAATCCGGCGATCGAGCGCCAGCAGCAATCCCATGACGAGCTCGGCCACGGCAATCGAGTTCTTGCCGGGGCAATTGGAGACGAAAATGCCGAGCCGCGACGCCGCGGAGAGATCGATGGTGTCGATGCCGGCCCCGGCGCGGATCACCAGGGAGAGGGCCGGGCCGGCACCAAGCGCCGCTTCGTTCACCTTCTTGCTCCGCACGATCAGCACCTTCGGATCCACCTCGCGGATCGTGGCCGGGAGGGTTTCCACAGTGACGTCGGCACGCACCACCACCTCACAGCCCAGGTCCTTGAGGCCGTCGACGCCCACGGTTTCGAACTTGTCTGCCACCAGCACTTTCATCGGGCAATCCCTCCGGCGCGTCAGGCGAGCGTATGGACGAAAAGCCCGCTCTTCAGCTTGGGCTCGAACCAGGTGGACTTGGGCGGCATGACCTGTCCCGCGTCGGCGACGGTCATCAACTGCTGCACCGTCACGGGGTACATGGCGAAGGCTACGGCCGCAGCGCCCCCGCCGACGCGGCGCTCGAGCTCCTCGGTGCCGCGGATCCCGCCCACGAAATCGATGCGCGGGTCCGTCCGCACATCGCCGATCCCGAGAATCGGCGCCAGCACTCGTTCGTGCAGCAGTGACGCGTCGAGTGAACCGATCGGATCCTTCCGGTCGATCGATCCGGGGTCGAGGGTCAGGCGATACCACTTCCCCGTGACAAATACGCCGAACGAACCGGCGCGTTCGGGCGCCGCCGCGGTGGCCGGGGCCAGCGTTCCCGTTTGGGCCAGCCGGGCCAGGAACTGCTCGGGGGTGAGCCCGCCCAGGTCCTTGACCACCCGGTTGTAGGGCAGAATGCGCAACTGGCCGGCCGGGAAGAGCACCGCGAGAAACCAGTTGTATTCCTCATTTCCGGTGTGATTCGGATTGGCGGTCCGGAGCGTCTCGGCCGCGCGCCAGGCGCTGGCGGAGCGATGGTGGCCGTCGGCGACATAACCGACCTCGATACGGCGGAAGGCGTCGACGTAGGACCCTGCGTCACGGACCCGCCACACCTGCTGGCGCACGCCATCCGGGGTCACGAAATCGTAGAGCGGGACGTCGCTGGTGACCTTGGCATTGCCCTGCGACAGGAATGGAGTCGGTTGATGGGTGAGAAAGACCGGCTCGGCGTGGGCATTCAGCGCGAGCAGGTGGGTGGTCCGGTCGTCTTCCTTGTCCTGGCGGGTCTTCTCGTGCTTCCTGATCACGTCGTTCGCGTAGTCGTCCACGTGCACGCAGCCGACCACCCCGATCTGCGCGCGCCCGTCCATCGTCAGCTGGTAGAGGTACAGCGCGGGCGCCGACTCCTGGATCAGGGGTCCTTCGCTCATGAACCGGTCGAGGTTGGACCGCGCCCTGGCATAGACCCTGGGATCGTGCGGGTCGGTCTCGGCCGGGAGGTCGATTTCGGAGCGGGCCACGTGGAGAAAGCTGAACGGATTGCCGGCCGCGTAGGCGGCGGCTTCCGACCGGCTGACGACGTCATAGGGCGGTGCAGCGACACGCGCCACAAAGGCCGGCAACGGCCGCCAGGCGCGGAACGGGCGAAGGCGAATACGTCCTCCCAGAATGGTGGCGTCCGAAGATTGCTTCGGCCGCTGGGCGGCCTGGCAATGACGGCCGGAGCCGATGATGCTACCGGAAGCAGCGTGGGCGCGTCAAGGTGCGCGGACTATCTGCCCGCCTTTCATCACCAGCCGGACGTTCCGGATATCGGAGATCCGCAGGCTGGGGTCGCCCTCGACCGCGATCAGGTCAGCGAGGAGGCCGATCCGGATTTGTCCCAGCCGGTCGTCGAGATGCAGGATCCTCGCGTTGGTCGCGGTCACGGCGCGCAGCACATCCAGGACGGGCATGCCATACTCCACCATCAGCTCGAGCTCGCGAGCATTGTCACCGTGGGCGTAGACCCCGACGTCCCCGCCGGCGCACATGACCACTTTCGCGGCCAGGGCGCGCTTGAAGCTCGCCTTCTTGTCGGTGATGGCGGGCGGCTCGGGGTCGACACCCTGCTTCCACCCGCGGTACCGGCGGATCGCGTCGCCGGCCGCAAGCGTGGGACACAACGCGACGCCGCGCTGCGCCATGAGCTTGAACACTTCGGGCGTTCCGCCGTCGCCATGCTCGATTGTCTCGACGCCCGCGAGCACGGACCGGCGCATCCCTTCGGCGGTGGCGGCGTGGGCCACGACGGGCCGTCCGCTGCTCCTCGCGGTTTCGACGATCCGGCTCAGCTCCTCCAGCGAGAAGGTGGGCCGCGCCTCGCCGGCGGGACCCCACCGATAGTCGGCATAGACCTTGACCCAATCGGCGCCATCGGCGATCTGGCTCCGGACCAACCGAGTCACCGCCTCCAGGCCGCTGGCTTCCTCCGCGGCCTGGGGAATCGCCCAGCGGGAATCGAAGCCGCGGGGTCCGTACGTGCCGGTGGCGACGATGGCGCGGGTGACGACGATCATCCGCGGGCCGGGCACGATGCCCAGCTCGATGGCCCGCTTGAGGCCGACATCGGCCTCCCCGGCGCCCTCGGTGCCGAGATCGCGCACCGTGGTGAATCCCGCCTCCAGGGTGAGCCTGGCGTGATTCACGGCGCGGGCCACCCGCAGCGCCAGCGGTTCGTGCAGGACCTGATCGTCCCAGCTGGTCTCGTTGTAGGGATGCAGCAGGAGGTGCGAGTGACCTTCGATGAGGCCGGGAAGGAGAGTCGTTCCCGGCAGCGGAATGCGTCGCGTATCCGGCGGAGTGGCCGCCGCGATGGCTGGCCCGGCACCGATGATGCGGTCTCCGCGCACCAAGACGGACCACCCGGTGCGCATCGCGGTGCCGTCGAAGACGCGATCGGGCAACAGCAGGATGACGGGGTCGGCGGGCGTTTGGGCCGCCAGCGGTACGGCCGCCAGGGAGAGGGCGAGCAGAGATCGCTTCGCTGCGCTCGCGATGACTCCCGTATGACTCACGGCAATCGGGTAGGAGCGGGTTCGTTGCCAACCAGGGCGAGCGCATCGCCGCTGGGGCTCACGGCCAGGCGGGAGATCTGCTGCAGGCCCGGCTCGCTGAACCGGGCCACTTCGACCCAGTCGGCGGCACCGCGCTTCCAGAGCAGCAGGCGGTTTCCGGTGGCGGTCAGCAGCTCGCTTGATCCGAGCCAGGCGAAGAAGGAGGCGCCGCGCGGAAGGGACACCAGCGATTCGACGGCCCCGGTGACCGGATCGAGGGAGCGGACCCAGCCGCTCGCCGAGTCCTGCTGCAGGTAGCTCACCGCGCGACGGCCCGGCACGACCGCCAGCGCCCGCCCGATGTTGCTCGCCATCACCTCCGCGGTGCCCCGGCCCAGCTCGGCACGCCGCAGCGTGGGCGGACTGCCCAGCACGAAGACGAAGACGGTGTCGGCATTGAGCCAGGTGTGATACCCCACCGGCTTGATCGAGTCGAGCACCGGCTTGACGGCGGTGCCGTCCAGGGTGAACGCCCAGAGCCGCTGGGTCGAGTCCTTCTCGACTCGGATCACCGAGATATGCCGGCCATCCGGCATCACGGTCGGCGAGTACTCGCTTTCCGGGGTACTGGTGACCTGTGCCGAAGCGCCGGGACCCCGATCGTACCGGAAGATGTCGGTTTGGCCGTCTCGCTGTGATGTGTAGAAAAAGCTCTTGCCATCGATGGAAAAATAGGGCTGGTTGTCGTACCCGGCGCGCGCGGTGGCGTTCACCGCCGCGCCCAGCCGCAGCTCCGCCCCCGCGCGAGCGAGCGGAACCAGGTAGATATCGGTGCCGGGAGCCTGCGCGACCAGCGGAGCGACCAGCATCAGGAGTGGTGCGACTGCCGCCCTCATCGGGGTGCCTCCTCGTCTCATGGTATCATAACATGGACGGACTGGTCAGCGGCCGATCCAGGCGCGCCAGGTGGCCTGGTCGGCGCCGACGGTCAAGTGCTGCTGGTGCCTGACCAGGGGCATTCTGAGGAGCAGCGGCTCCTCGACCAGACGCTCGATCCATCGTTCTGGCGAGTACCCCGCGGCGGCAAGGCCAAGCTGGGCAAAGCGGGCCGAGGCACGGTCGAGCACGCCCTCGACGCCGAATCGCTGGACGAACCGGATGAGCTCTCCCCGAGAGGCCGGCCGCTCGGTCAAGTCGACGAAGTGCACCTTGATGCGGCGCTCGGCGAAGAACCGGAGCGCGGAGCGGGTATCGGCGCTTTTCTTCACGCCGAAGACCTGGACCTCCACGATTCAACTCCCGCAGGCGGTGGCGCGTAATCTAGCGGTGGCTCGCCGGCCCGCGGAGCCATAGATTCTTCCGGCCCGATGACCAGTTCGGCCCTATCCCTTCCCTCCCTGCCCGGAGACCGGTCATGCGTCTGACCCCGGCGGTGCGCGCGTTGTCGCTCGCGGCCGCCTTCCTCGCCCCAACAGCTTCCCCGCTCCGGGCGCAATCCGATACCTGGGCGCTCACCAACGCCCGAATCCAGACGGTGACGAAGGGCGTCATCGACAAGGGAACCATCCTGATCCGGAAGGGCCTGATCGAGGCCGTCGGGCCGGCCGTAACGATCCCTGCCGATGCGCGTGTCATGGACCTGGCCGGCAAGACGGTGAGCCCGAGTCTGATCGACCTGACCTCGGCGCTCGGACTCGCGGCCCCGACGACGGGCGGGGGCGGCGGCGGTCCGGGCGCCGCGACCCAGCAGGCTCAGAGCGGGCCCCGGGGACTCGAGCCGGAGCGCGACGTCGCGCGGGAGCTCAAGGTGCCCCCTGCCGACGTAAAACCGATCCGGGACGCCGGGATCGGTGTGGTGCTGGTGGCGCCCTCTCGCGGCCTCTTCCGAGGCATGTCCGCCCTGGTTCCCCTACGGGACAGCGTGGCCGAGGCCGACGTGATCAAGCCGCAAGTGGCCATGCACATCGGGTATCAGGGTGTGTCGGGCGACTATCCCGGCACCTTGCTGGGCGTCATCGCCTACCAGCGCCAGGCACTCTATGATGCCCAGCGCCAGGGAGCCCTGCTGGATCGCTATCGCACGGCTCCACGGGGCATCGCGCGCCCCGAGCACGATCCGGGGATCGACGCGCTGGTTCCGGTGGTGCGGGGCCAGAAGCCGGCCTTCATCGAAGCCAGCAACGAAAACGAGATCCGTCGCTCGGTGCGGCTGGCCAAGGAGTTCAATCTCAAGGCTACGGTCGTGGGCGCCACCGAAGGCTTCCTCGCGCTCGATGCCTTGGCCGGCCGGCAGGCGGTGGTCTCGGTGAATTATCCCCAGCCCACCGCGACGACGGGATGGTCGTACCGGTTGAGCCAGCGGCGCGGGCTCAACGACAGTGCCGCTGCCACCGGCGAAGTGCAGAAGCGGCTGGAAGGCAACGCCGCGGCGCTCAACACGGCCGGGGTCAAGTTCGCCCTCGCCTCCGGAGGCACCCGGCCTTCGGATTTCCTGGGCAACGTACGCAAGGCCATCGCCGCCGGGCTTCCGGCCGGCGTGGCGCTCGAGGCACTGACGATTCGCCCGGCGGAATTCGCCGGCGTCGATCAGATCCTGGGCAGTATCGAAGCCGGGAAGATCGCCAATCTTGTGGTGAGCAACGGTGATCTCCTGGCGGACTCCGCCAAGATCAGCGCGGTGTTCGTGGACGGAATCCGCTATGCCGTCGCTCCGCCTCCCGCGCGGCCGGCGGGCGGGGGCAACGCCGTAGTCGCCGCGCAAGTGGCCGGTATCTGGACCATGACGTTGACGTCACCCCAGGGCCCGCTCGAGATCACCATGACGCTCACGCAGAGCGGCAGCACGTTTTCGGGCAGCATGGCCAGTCAGATGGGGACGATGGAGATCACCGGTGGTGAGATCTCCGGCCGCATCGCCACCTGGACCACCATACTCCAGGTGGGCGGGCAGTCCATCACGATCAACTACCGGGGCGAAGTGGACAACAACCGGATGACCGGCTCCGCTGAGCTCGGCAACTTTGGCAGCGGCACCTTTACCGCGGAGAAGAAGCCATGAAGCGGCTCGGGTTTCTCGCTCTCCCCCTCGTGACCGGGGTCCTGGCGGCGCAAACGCCGGCTGCTCCGGCTCCAGCGGCGAGGGATACCTCGCGCCAGCCGGTGCTCAGCACTCCTATCCCGGCGGCGGGGACGCTGGTGGCAGTCACGAACGCCACGATTATCACGGCCACTCATGGAACCATCGAGAAGGGCACCGTCCTGATTCGCAACGGCAAGATCGCCGCAGTCGGAAAAGACATTGCGGTGCCGGCCGGGGCGCAGATCATCGACGGCACCGGGAAGTACGTGATGCCGGGCATCATCGACGCCCATTCCCACAGCTCCGGCGAAGCCATCAACGAAGGCAGTCGCTCGGTCACCGCGCAGGCCAGAATGGAAGACGTGCTGCGGGAGGACGCAATCGGGCTGTACCGATCCCTCGCGGGCGGCGTCACCACGCTCAACATCCTGCACGGCTCGGCCAACACGATCGGCGGGCAGAACGCCACCGTGAAGATCCGCTGGGGCCTCCCGGTCGATTCGCTGCTCTTTGCCGGGGCGCCCCCCGGGATCAAGTTCGCGCTGGGAGAGAATGTCCGGCAAACCAACATTGGCAACATCCCCGGCCGCACGCCGCGCTACCCGCGCACCCGCATGGGGGTCGAGGAGCTGTTACGCGAATCATTCACGCGGGCGAAGGAATATCAGGCGGAATGGAAGGCGTATGAAGACGCTAAGACGCTAAGACGCAAAGGCGCCAAGAATGCCGACGCGGAGCCGATTCCGCCCAAGCGGGATTTGCAGCTCGATGCGTTGGTGGAGATTCTCGAGGGCAAGCGGCTGGTGCACGCGCATTCCTACCGCTCCGACGAAATCCTGATGCTCCTCAAGGTGGCCAAGGATTTCGGGTTCCGGATCGCCAGCCTGCAGCACGTGCTCGAAGGGTACAAGGTGGCTGACGAGATCGCCGCGGCCAACACCGGCGCCTCGACCTTTGCGGACAACTGGGCCTACAAGCTCGAGGCCTTCGACGCGATCCCCTTCAACGCGGCGCTCATGGCGGAACGGGGCGTCAAGGTGTCGATCAACTCCGATTCCGACGAGCGAGCCCGCCGCCTCTATCAGGAGGCCGCCAAGGCCATGAAGTACGGCGGTGCCAGCGAAGAGGAGGCGATCCGGATGATCACGCTGAACGCCGCCTGGCAGCTCGGCGTGGACAAGCTGACCGGCTCGATCGACATCGGGAAGGACGCCGACCTGGCCATCTTCAGCGGCCATCCCTTTGCACCGGCGAGCCGGGTCGAGATGACCTTGATCGACGGGCGAGTCTTCTTCGACCGCAACAAGGCGCCGACCCTCGAGTACCTGATCGAACTGATGAAGCGCCGCCCCCGCGCCAACACCACCAGCGAAGGTGCCCAATGAAGCGACTCATGCTTGCCGGCGCGGTCATCACGGGCGCGACGGCGCCGCTCGCGGCGCAAGCCCCGTCCACCCGTCCGCCGGTCCAGCCGTCCCTCTTTGCCATCTCCAACACGACCATCGTACCCGTCACCGGTCCGCGGGTGGCCGCGGGCACGGTGGTGATCCGAAACGGAAAGATCGAGGCGGCGGGTGCCAACATCGCCACGCCCCCCGGCGCCACCGTCATCGACGGTACCGGCCTTTTCCTCTATCCCGGCATGATCGACTCGGGCGACCGGATGGGCCTGGTGGAGATCGGCTCGGTCCCCGGCGGCCAGGATACGCAGGAGTTGGGGCAGTACAACCCGCACAACGCGGTACTTTCGGCGGTCAATCCGAGCTCGGTGCACGTCCCGATCACTCGCGCCAACGGCGTCACCACGGCACTCACCTCGGCCCAGGGCGGCATGATCCAGGGCTGGGCCGCGCTGATCGATCTGGTGGGCTGGACGCCGGACGAAATGGCGGAGAACGGACGGGTCGCGATGGTGATGACCTACCCGAGCGTTGGTGGCGGCCGAGGCCGCGGCGGGTTCCGCGGCGGGCAGGGCCAGGCCGGCGACGCCGCCGAAACCCAGAGCCGTCAAGTGCGCGAGCTTTACGACTACCTGCGCGAAGCGAAGGCGTACAACGCGCGCTCTAACCCGGTGCCCCGGAACCTCGCCTTCGCGGCGCTCGGCCCGGCCCTGCGCGGCGAAGTGCCAGTCATCTTCGACGTGCAGACCGAGGGCCAGATCCGGGGCGTACTCGCGCTCACGGACACCTTCAAGCTCAAGACGGTGCTTCGCGGGGCCACCGAGTCATGGATGCTGGCCGACACCCTGGCGGCCCGTAAGATTCCGGTCATCGTCGGGCCCCTGACGGCCGTGCCCAGTGGCGACGCGCCGTACGACGCCGTATACGCCTATCCCGGCGTTCTGGCCAAAGCGGGGGTGCTGATCGCGTTCCAGACCGATGACGGCGGCGAAGGCGATGCCCGGAACCTGCCCTACAACGCCGCGCTCGCCACCGCCTACGGTCTCGATCCCGAGGAAGGGCTCCGCGCCGTGACCATCAACCCCGCCCGCATCTGGGGCGTGGCGGACCGGCTCGGCAGCATCGAGCCGGGCAAGGTCGCCAATCTTTTTCTGACCACGGGCGATCCGCTCGATGTTCGGAGCCAGGTGCGCGAGGTCTTCATCCGGGGACAGCGAATGCCATGGAACGATCGGCACACCGAAGAGTACCTGAAGTGGAGGAGCCGGCCGAAGCCGTGAGGCCGGTGGGGACGACAGGGCGGAAGGGCGCAGGGAGTGTCCTTGCGCCTTTTCGTCTTTGCGCCCTCATGGGGAGCCTTCTTGCCGCACCACTCCCCGCGCAAGCACCCTCACGGACGCCTCCGGCCGCGCCACCCGCGGCCTGGCGCGGCCTGATCGGGGAATACGGACCGGACAGCGTGACCCGGGTGATGATCCTGGAGCGCGGGGGGAAGCTGATTGCGCGATTCGACTCGGCCCAGGAGGTGACGCTCGAAAAGGTGTCGAAGGATCGGTGGCGAGGAGGGAGCCCGAACACACCCCGTGAATTCCGCTTTCGGAGAAACGCCGCGGCCGCCGTCACGGGTATCATCAGCGGCACGTCCAGCCTGCCCCGGCGAGCGCTGGGTCCGGACGACGGTGCGGTCTTCCGAATCACTCCGGTCCGGCCGATCGCGCAGCTACGGCGGGAGGCCCTGCAGGGCAGTCCCCCGATCGAGCCGGGCATGTTCCACGCAGCCGAGTTGACGGAGCTGGTCCGGCTCGACCCC
>Ga0184629_10001318_pt1 | contig 10170 bp, 6 predicted proteins | sample PLM4_32_b1_FD_133158 | JGI IMG/M metagenome (GOLD analysis project Ga0184629, IMG submission 133158) | Groundwater sediment microbial communities from an aquifer in East River, Colorado, USA - PLM4_32_b1 | ecosystem: Environmental > Terrestrial > Soil > Riparian zone | place: USA: East River...
CAATCTCTGGCGCGTGTTCCGCTTCCGTTAGGGCCCTTAGCGTTCCACGTCGACGACGCGCGGCCGCGTGGCCCGATCCCGGTAGCGCCACATCGTGTTGAGCGCGGCGCCAAAACTTGCCGCGAAACGCGACGCGTCCGTCAGCGGTGATTTCATCATGCGGTCGCGCAGTCCCGAACGGATGCGTGCAAGCCGGGGAATGTCCTTCACCGCGCGCTGGGCAAGATCGACGTAGGACGCGAGGTCCTTCGCGACGAGACCTTCGAGATTGACGCTGCTCAAATAGCTTGCCGAGATCCGGCAGCTGAACCGGTCGCCCGCATAGCTGACGACGGGCACGCCCATCAGGATCGACTCGCAGGTCGTCGTTCCGCCCGCCGTCGGGAACGGATCGAGCGCGATATCCATCAGCGCGTAGGACTGCAGCATCTCCAGCTGCGAACAGGGCGGCAGGAGATCGATGCGGGAAACGTCGATGCCGTGCCCCGCAAAGGCCGCATGAATGCGCTCGCGCGTCTCGGCGTCTTTCAGCGCTTTCGTTCTCATCACGAAGCGAGCCTCGGGAATGCGCCGCAGTATGTCGCTCCAGACCGCGATCACTTCGTCGGTAACCTTCGAAATCTGGTTGAAGCAGCCGAACGTGGGGTAGCCGTTCTTCAGCGCAGGGCTCGGTGCGACCGGCGGCGCATTGGGCGGCGGCGTGTAACACGAGAGACAATCCGGCATCCTTAAAGCCGTCTCGGCATAAAGTCCGGCGGCGGCCTCGTCGGGCACTGTCACGCGGTCGCAGATGAGATAGTCCACCGCGCGCATTCCCGTGCCGTTGAGATAGCCGATCCAGGTCGCCTGCACCGGCGCCGGCTTGCGCGCGAACGCGAGCAGCCGGTTGTGCGTGGTGTGTCCCGTCAAGTCGATCAGGATATCGATGCCGTCCTCACGGATTTGCTTTGCAAGATCCTGGTCGCTGCGACGATAGATGTCGCGCCATCCCGTCGAGAGCGTTTTCAGCTTCTGGGTCAAGTCGTCCGGATCGGGCACGTCGGCATAGCAGACGACGTCGTACGCTTGCGCGTCGCGCTTCTCGAATAGGGATTCGAGGAAATAGCTCACCGGATGGCGCCTGAGATCGGGGGAGACGAAGCCGACGCGCAGCTTCGATTTCTCGACCGCAGGTGGTGGGTTCGCCGGCATCAGTGCGTCGGCGAAACGCCGGCTCCATTCGCGGTGCAAATCCGCGATCTCGGTGGCCGAGGCCTTCGCGGAGAAGTGGATCACCGCGAGCAGCGTCTCGAACGCATCGGCATCGTTGGGCGCGAGATCGATCGCCTTGCGGTAGCCCGCGACGGCTTCTTCGATCAGACCCTGCCGGTAATGTGCGCGAGCGAGCGATTTGTGCGCATCCGCGAAATCGGGCTTCAGCTCGAGCCCGCGGCTCGCCGCTTCCGCGGCCTTGATGAGGTCATTGTTATGGAAATAGGCGCGCGAGAGCACGGTCCAGCCCGGCGGATCCTCGGGCCTCTGTTCGACGAGCCGCTGCAATACGGCAATGGCCCGCTTCGCTTGGTTCGCGCGGACGAGCAGCGCGCCCAGGCCGAGCAAAGCGTTCGTGGCCTTTGGGTCGAGATCGGCGGCGCGTTCATAGGCCTCGATTGCGGGCTTGACCTGACCCTGGGCCTCGAGACTGCGGGCAAGCAGGAAATGGGCATTCGCGCTGCGCGGAAAATGCCGCAGCACCGAGCGGTAGCCCACCTCAGCCTTCCCGTAATCCTGCAGCTGGTGATGTTCGCGCGCCTGAGCAAGGATTCTGCGCGCGTCGGCTTCCTTCATTGCGTGCCTCCCGCTACACACATACTAGCGCCGCAGGATTGCGCGCTAGTGTCGTGATTTCGAAGTTCGCCCTATTTCGATATCGACTTCTGAGCGAACTTCGAAATCGAAACGACACTAGAATCAATAATTTGCTAGTGTCCTTCGGTTCTGAAATTCGCTCCAGCGCGTGATATCGAACTCGGGCGAATTTCAGAATCGGGACACTAGGGTGCTTGGGACGGGATTGCATTTACCATGAACGTCGTGTGTTGGGCCTGCGGTCGTGACCGGCTGGAGCCGTTCCTTGATTTAGGGCCGCTGCCGCTGGCCGGTGGGTTCCTCTCGGACGCCTCCCAAATCGCGCAGGAGCAGTGGTTTCCGCTGGTCGTCCATGTCTGCAACGATTGTGGCCTCATCCAGAACATCCTGCCGATCTCGCCCGAGGTGCTCTTCAAGCAGTATTATTTCTCGTCCAGCACGGTCGCGCCCCTGATCGAGCACTTCAAGGGCTACGCGGATTTCATCTCGAGCTCGCTCCATGCGACGACCGCGGTCGAGTTCGGCTGCAATGATGGGATCCTTTTGGAGCAGTTGCGCGCGCGCGGCGTGAAGGCGACCGGAGTCGATTACTCCGAGAACATCAGCGCGATCGCCCGCGGTAAGGGTCTCGATGTCGTCACCGGCGTGTTCGAGCCGGAAACGGCGCGGCCCATTCGCGAGCGCATCGGCCCTGTGGACTACGTGACCGGCAGCAATTGCTTTGCGCACTTCCATCGCCCCGAAGCGGCGCTCGAGGCCGCCCGCATCCTGTTGAAGCCCGACGGACTTCTCGGCCTCGAGGTGATGTATGCGGGCGATCTCTTGGAAAAGCTCCAGTGGGATACGCTCTACCATGAGCATCTCACCGTGCTGAGCCTCGGCACGCTCTCTGTCCTCCTGGAACGCAACGGTTTCCACGTCGTCGACGTGCATCGCATTCCGATGCACGCGGGCTCCTTGCGCGTGCTTGCGAGCGCCGATCCCAATCGCGCGCCGCATCCGCGCGTTGCAGCACTTGCTGATGAAGAGCGGCGTCTCAAGCTCAACGAGGCCGCGACTTGGCGCGACTTCGGCCGCAAGGTGCTGCGCTTGATCGAGATCGTGGGCCACACGATGGCCGATCTGGGCGCGCGAAAGCGCATCTGGGCCTATGGCGCATCGGGACGCGCTGCCCTGTGGTTGTCGGCCTGCAGGATGACTTATGTCGAGCGCATCGCCGATGCATCGCCGCTCAGAGCGGGCACCTTGCTCCCCGGCACCCACCAGAAGGTCGTTCTGCCGTCCGAGATGCGCGCGTCACCACCGGATTACGTGTTCCTGACGGCGTGGAACTATTTCGACCGCATCCGCGCCAACGAGGGTTGGTATCGCGGCACGTGGATCACGCCGCTGCCGCGGTTCGAGTTTTTCTAACGCCACTGGCCGCGTTCATCGGCAAGGTGCGGCAGCTCTGCGAGCTGCGCATCGAGTGATGGCAGTCCGCAGGCCGCGAGAAGTTCCGGATGTCGCGTGCGCAGCCTCCGGTCGCGCGCGACCGGAGCCGCCACGGGCTGAATGATAATTTCCCGTCCAAACGCGCGTGCGATGCGGGTCAGCAATTCCTGCTTGCTCACATCCTCAGCAAAAACGTGCCGCACGCCGTTTGGCAACGGCCCGCGCGCGACGACATCGGCGATCGCACGGGCCAGCGCCACGCTGGTCACCCCGTTCCACAGCTGATCGGAGTATCCTGGCACGGTCCCCTTCTGCGCCAGCAACCAGCACAGCAGCGCTTGAAATCCGCGGCGCTCGGGCCCGACGATCGACGTCCTGAGCACGAGCCCAAAGGCCGGCTCGCCGGCGAGCTTCTGCGCGCCGTACTCGTCGTCCGGATCGGGCGCCGACGATTCATCATACGGTCCGCCGCGTCCGCTGAAGACGCCGTCGCTCGAAAGATGGACGAGCTTCACATCCGCATCCGCGCACAAACGCGCAAGCTCGTGCGGAAACTCCGCGTTCACGCGCGAGGCCGCGTCGCGATCCGTCAGGTCCTTGATCACCGCGGCATTGATGACGGCATCGACGCCCTCGAGCAGCGCGCGGGGCAGGGGCCCTTTGAGGATGTCGTATTCAGTGCGGCTCGGAGCCATCACCGCGTCACCGCGTCCTCGAAGCACATGGACCAGCGCGCTTCCTGCAAGTCCCCTCCCGCCGAGAACGAGAAATTTCATTTCCGCGGCCGGGAGCGCCCCGCTGCGTGGAGGCGCCGCGCGTCCTGGATCTCCGCCACCTCTTGGAGCTTGGCGGCCGTCTGCTTGACGTTGAGCTGCTCGGTGTTGGCCGAGGTGTAGTCCTCGGCCTCGGCGCGGTCGCGCTGACCCTTCGCGGTGTAGCTGTCGTAATTCAGGTCGCGGTCGTCCATCGGCACGCGCAGGAAATCGCCCATGTCTTCGGCGCGCGCATATTCCTGGAAGCTCGCGAGCGTCTCGTGGATCTTCTCGCCGTGGCGCACGCCGATCACCTTCACCGGCACATCGGAGTCGAAGAGGCGCTTCAACGCACTGGCGAGCGTGTCGACGCGGCAGGCCGGCGACTTGCGGATGAAGAGGTCGCCCTGACGCGCGTTGACAAGCGCGAATTCGACCAGCCCGATCGCTTCGTCGAGCGTCAGAAGATAGCGCGTCATCTTGGGATCGGTGATCGTGATCGGCTTCTCGGCGCGGATCTGTTCGACGAACAACGGCGCTGCCGAGCCTCTCGTGTACAGCACGTTGCCGTAGCGCACGCAGGCGAGCACGGTTCCCGCACGGGGCCCAAGCGCGCGCGCTTTGGCCTGGACCGTCTTCTCCATCAGCGCCTTGGTCATGCCCATCGCGTTGACGGGATAGACGGCCTTGTCCGTCGACAGGCACACGACCATCTTCGCGCCCTGCTCGATCGCGGAATCGAGCACGTTTTGGCTGCCGTTGACGTTGGTCAACAGGGCTTGATCGGGGAAGAACTCGCAGGACGGAACCTGTTTCAGCGCCGCCGCATGGAACACCATGTCCACGCCGCGCATCGCGCGATCGACCGTCTTCTTGTCGCGTACATCCCCGATATGGAAACGCAGCCGCGCGTCGTTGAGCTTCCGCCGCATCGACTCCTGTTTCAGCTCGTCGCGGCTGAAGATGCGGATTTCGCGGGCGCCTGCCTCGAGCAGCCGGAGCACGACCTGATTGCCGAACGAGCCCGTGCCCCCCGTGATCAGCACGCACTGGTCGCTGAACAGGCGCGCTGGCGTACGGGTATCCGATGCGCGCGGGGTGGGGGTCATTGCTCCAGCTCTGCGGCCTTGGGCGCGGGGGCGGGCGCGGACGTGGGTACAGGCGCACCGATGAGCTCGCTCCGCAATTCCCGCGGTGCCGGACGGAACGAGATCTCGCGGCGAATCTCGTCGGTCTGAAATCCGATCGCCATGGGCTTGCGGCAATTTTCGATCACGGCGACGTCATAGAGCTCGGTCACCGTCGTGTCGAAGCGGAACCAGTGGACCATGTCGCCGGTCTTGAGATTGACGACCGCAAGGCCGCAGCGCGGCTCGACCTTCTTTTCCGCCAATCGGTCCTGGAGCGGAAGACCGCCGAACACGCCCTTGCCCGGGCGCGGCTTCGACATGCCGAGGATCGCGTAGTCGCCGACAAACGTGACGCCGCGCAGATAGCCGGGGAAGAACGCGATGGGCACGAACTTGCCCGCCTTCAGGTCGGCATAGCCGAACTCGCCGGTGCCCGAATTGTGCAGCCACAAGCGGTTGCGGTACCAGCGCGGAGAATGGGGCATGGATAGGCCCCTCAAGACGATCTCGTTCGTCTGCACGTCGATGATCAGGCCGCCGCTCGCGCGGTGCTCGCGCCAGCCGTCGGCGATGTCGGTGTCTGAGATCGCTGACACCCAGCCGGGCCTGCCGTCTTTCATGGCCAGTCCGTTCAGATGGCAGCGGTCCTCCGCCGCGAGCTTGCTGATGAAGGGGGGACGCCAGACCGACACGAAGCTGTGGGTGGTGCTCAGCGTGGCGAGGCAGGAATAAAGTGTGTTCACGAAGATCAGCCGTCCGCTCGGCGTGATCGCGATGTCGTGAACATCGACATCGCCGGTGACATGGCTGAGTTTCGGCACGTAGAGCCGATCGTGATCCGCGCGCTTCTCGCCCTTGGCCAGCACGTTCTCGAAGCGCCAAAGCTGAAAGAGCGAACTCGCGTAAATGCTGTTGCCGGTGACGAGCAGTCCCATGCAGCGTTTCAGCTCGCGCTGGTGCACCGTCCACTTGCCTTGTGAGGTGCCGCTCAGAAAGAACAGCATGTTCGCCTGGTAGGTCGTGAAGGCGATGGCAAGCGACTGATCGTTAAGCCAGCTCCCGAGCTGCCGGGACGCCACTGCTTCGAACTGCCGGGCAGCCGGCTTGGCGCCACCGGGCGCTTTCCCGGACGCCGGCGCCTTCGCGGGCGCGCTCTTCGCCGCCGGTTTGGCCTTATCCATGAACGACCCCCCTCACTCGTGCGTGATTATTAGAGTGCGGCGCGCGTCCTGTCAGCATCACACCCTGTTCGAGTTGGTCGGTCGATGCCCTGGCGATGAGCATCGAGCACCGCCGAAAGAATTTCCTGACTGTGCTCAAGCCGCCACGGGTGCGTCACGCAATGTTCAAATTGAGCGACTGCAACCCGCGCGTTGGATCATCAGCACGCCAGCTCTGATCGACCAAACATTTTTCGCGTTTGTGTTTCAAAATGAAACAAGACCCGTCAAAATTAACCATGAATTTATTTCTCTTTACAGGGGCTTAGCTGGGTAGTGAACTGTTTTGGTACAGCGTGGGGTTAATTCCAAAAATTTGTACATCGCTCGTTGGCCCGTTTGCCGCGCGCGAATTCGAGTCGAGAGCGGACGCAGGTCCGTTCGCATGACCGTCATGTATTCCGTGTACTGATGAACTAAATCTTTAACAAAGGGGACCTACGAAAATGGCGAAGCCTCCCAAAGCCGGTAGTAACGGAAACGACTCAATTATCGGCACCAGCGGTAACGACACGATCTTCGGCTACAACGGTCAGGATACGCTTTTCGGCGGTCTCGGTGCCGACGTCATTTCCGGCGGCAATGGCAAGGATTTGCTCCACGGCGGTGACGGCGACGACACGATCTTCGGCGACGACTCGCAGGGCGCGGACACCGAAGAGAACGGCAAGGACGTCATACATGGCGACGCTGGCAATGACAGCGTGCATGGCGGAAATGGCGCCGACACTTTGTTCGGCGAGGCTGGCAACGATACGCTGCTCGGTGAGAACGGCCCCGACAAGCTCAATGGCGGCGCCGATGACGACTCGCTGGTCGGCGGCAATGGCCCCGATACCGCGGTCTTCAATGTTGCGGTGATCGTCAATCTCGGCCTCGGTACCGCCACGGGTGAAGGCAACGATACGCTCGTCGGCATCGAGAATGTGAGCGGCAGCACCGGCAACGATTCCATCATCGGCGATAACAACGCGAACGCGCTCTACGGCAACGCGGGCGACGACACGATTCTTGGCGGTGGCGGAAACGACACGATCGTCGGCGGCACGGGCGACGACTCTCTCCTCGGCCAGGATGGCGACGATTCGATCATCGGCGACGGCCCGAACACGTTCGACGGCAACGACACCATTCTCGGCGGTCTCGGCAACGACATCATCTACGGCGGCAATGGCGATGGGACCGTTGTCGTGCCCGATAACGACTCGATTCTTGGCGGCCAAGGGCAGGACACGATCTACGGCGAGGCTGGCGAAGACACGATCTTCGGCGACGAAGCGAACAGCACGTCGTTCAACACCGGCATCAGCGAGAACGATCTGATCCACGGCGGTCTGCACAACGACCTGATCTACGGCGAAGACGACGCCGACACGATCTATGGCGACAACGGTCACGACTGCATTTTCGGCGAAGATAATACCGACGCCACGTTCGGATACGGCGAAACGGACCTCATCTTCGGCGGCGAAGGCCGCGACACCATCGCGGGCAACGACGACAATGACACCATCTCCGGCGGCACGCACAACGACAGTATTGCCGGCGACAATTTGGCCGACACGACCTATGGCTATAACGAGGACATCGTTGGCGGCAACGACCGTATCAACGGCGACGAGGGCAACGACATCATAGCCGGCGACCAGTTCCGCGCGGAGACGTTCTACGAGCAGGGCGACATCTTCGGTGGCAACGACACCATCGCGGGTGGCTCGGGCAACGATATGATCTATGGCGATGGCGCCTATGGCGCCGCTCAGGATCCGTTGCCCCCGTCCGGTGAGTTCGTCAACGGTGGGGCGGACAATATCGACGGCGGTAGCGGCAATGACTGCATCTATGGCGACTGGAAGACGGTCGGCGGCGATCTCGATTACATCAATGGCGGCAACGATACGATCGCCGGCGGCGTAGGCTCGGACACCGTCTACGGCCAGGGCGGTGACGATCTGATCTACGGCGACGCAGCCGACGGTAGCAGTGGTTACGACGGCTCCTATGGCGAAAATGATGTTCTCTTCGGCGAGGACGGCAACGACACCGTCTACGGCGGGGACGACAACGACGAGATAAGCGGTGGCTCGGGCAATGACGAGCTGCATGGCGATGCCGTCGGTGCCTTCTTCTCCAGCAACGAAGCCGATACGGTCCACGGCGACTCCGGTGACGACACCGTGTATGGCGAAGTCGGCAATGACTGCCTGGCCGGCGATGAGCTGAGCGTCGTTTCGAACTACGATGTTTATGGTGGCGATGACGTGGTCGACGGAGGCGATGGCAACGACGTTATCGCAGGCGACCAGTTCACAGTCGATACCGGCTACAACAACAATTCCGACGTGCACGGCGGCGACGATACGATCGCTGGCGGCAGTGGTGATGACACCATCTACGGCGACGGTCAGAACTTCACCAACACCGAACAGACTGATGGCGACGAATTCGCCTATGGTGGCGATGACAACATCGACGGCGGCTCCGGCAGCGATCTGATCTACGGTGATTGGGCCACCTTCGGCGGCAACCCGGTTGAGCAGGGCGGCGACGACACGATCGCAGGCGGTCAAGGTAGCTCTGACACGATCTATGGCCAGGGCGGTAATGACTACATCGCGGGCGACCAGCTGGAGGTCTACTCGCTCTCCGACGTCTACAGCGATGACGATGTCATCGACGGCGGTGACGGCGATGACCAGATCGCAGGCGATCAGTTCAGCGTCGATACCGACTATATCAACAATGCCGACGCCCACGGCGGCGACGATGTCATTACCGGCGGTAGTGGTAACGACACGATCTATGGCGAGGGGCTGAACTTCGCAAATGACAATTACTACGACGGCGACGAGTATGCGTACGCTGGCGATGACGATATCGACGGCGGCTCCGGCAGCGATCTGATCTACGGCGACTGGGCGACGTTCACAGGCAACCCGGTCCAAATTGGCGGCGACGACACGATCGCCGGCGGGTCGGGCAGTTCCGACACGATCTACGGCCAGGGCGGCAACGACGTCATTGCCGGCGACGAGTTGAACGTCACGTCGAGCTATACTGTCACGGGCGACGATGATGAGATCGACGGCGGTGACGGTAACGACCTGATCTCCGGCGATTCCTTCTCGGTCGATACCGACTATGCCAATCTTGCCAACGGTTACGGTGGCGACGACACCATCGCTGGCGGCTCGGGCGGCGACACGATCTACGGCGATGGCCAGAGCTTCTACAACGACAACAACTATGATGGCGACGAGTACGCCAACGGTGGCAACGATGACATCACCGGAGGCTCGGGCGCCGATCTTCTCTTCGGCGACTGGGCGTCCGTTGGTGACCTTACTACGCAGTTCTCCGCTGGCGCCGACACCTTCATCTACCAGTTCACGACCGATGGCGGAGACACGATCGGCGACTTCCAAGCCAATATCGACAAGATCGATGTGTCCGCGATCAGCTCGTTCGCAGGCGGCTTTGGTGCCGCACCCGCGGCAAACGGTATCTGGTACACGGACGGCGGAGGGAACACTGTTCTCAGCTTCGATGCCAACGGCGACAGTCTCTCGGATATGTCGATTACGCTCCTAGGCGTCAACGGAGCGTCCCTAGACGCAGGCGACTTCATCCTCGTCTAACCGAGTGCAATAATCGCTCACCTGATCGGCGTCGCCAAACCCTGGCGGCGCCGATCGGCTCTTGCCCGCACATTGCGCGGCGAAGCCGGGCCGTCAGCCGGCAGCCGCGCGCATAAGCTTGGCGAGCCGTTTCATAACAACCGGGCGA
>Ga0184629_10001319_pt1 | contig 10166 bp, 10 predicted proteins | sample PLM4_32_b1_FD_133158 | JGI IMG/M metagenome (GOLD analysis project Ga0184629, IMG submission 133158) | Groundwater sediment microbial communities from an aquifer in East River, Colorado, USA - PLM4_32_b1 | ecosystem: Environmental > Terrestrial > Soil > Riparian zone | place: USA: East River...
CGAGCCGTTGCGCGGCAGCCACGGCGCCGCCGCCGCCGTCGGGTTCCGCGGCCCGTACCCACGCCGTCGCCTCCGCGTCGCCCTGGAGGAGCAACGCCGCGAGCACCGCAGGGTCAACGGGGTAGACGCCCGACAAGGAGCCGCGCAGCGACTTGAGCGCCGTTCCCACGCCGTTTCCGTAGACTGGCGCGAACGCTCCGGGGCCGCGGGCGGCCGCGGCAATCGCTCCCCGCAATGCGTCGATGCCCTGGCCCGACACCGCCACGACTGGCACGACGGCGACGCCGAGACGCGACCCGAGCCGCGCGACGTCCACCCGCATTCCCAGGCGCTCGGCTTCGTCCATCATGTTGAGGGCGACGACGAGGGGGCGACCCACCTCCGCCAGCTGCAGCGTGAGTGAGAGCATGCGCGGGAGATTCTTCGCGTCCACGACGTGCACGAGCACGTCGGCGCCGCCTTCCATTATTACGCGGCGCGTGACCGCTTCCTCTTCGGTCGATGGGAGGAGCGAGTACAGCCCCGGGGTGTCGAGCACCTCGATCGCGGCACCATCGAGCACTCCCGAACCCCGGGCTACCTCGATCGAGGTGCCGGGGTAGTTCGAGACGGTGACGTAGCGCCCCGTCAGCCGGTTGAAGAGCGCGCTCTTCCCGACGTTCGGGGCGCCGACGAGCGCCACGTGCAGCAGCGTACACCTCGATCTGGAAGGCGGATGCAGGATCGACTCTTGGTCGTGAAGCTTTCCTAAAGGGCGCGTGAGGATTTCAGCCGCTTGAGCCGCAGCCGCTCTTCGCGCTCCCGCTCGTCGAGCGTGCGCCGCATCCCGGTCACCTCGGCGCGGAGCGCGGGCGCGAGGCGCCGCTCCAGCATGTTCACCTGCCGGGAGGTCTGCGCCAGCGCCGCGCCGAGCCGACGAATCAGCATTTCACGCGGCGCAGCGTCGAGCAGCAGGTCGGCGAGCCGCTCGAACTCGGCGCTCGCGCGGCCGGCCGCCGGCCCGGTCAGACCGGGGGCGGCCCCCCGGGCCGCCACCGTCCGGACCAGGGGCGGCCTCGCGGTAATACGGGACACGACGATGCCCCACAAGGATCCGGGCTCGATCTCAACCACGAAGTCGCGCCCAGGCCAGGCGAGCGCGCGTAGCCCCGCGCGACCGTGGAGGGCGAGGGCGTCGAGCAACGGCGGGTACGCGCGCGCGGTGGCATCCGCGATCTCCGCTCGAGCGTCGGCGGCCGGTCGCGCCAGACGGAACAGCTCGGCCACGAGGGCCTCGCGCTTCCGTCGCAGGAGCCCGGTGCCGCGAGTCACCTGTGCGAGGCGGCGTGCCGCCCGCAACAGGTTCATCCGCGTGGATGGCGTGCGTTCCATGTGGACTCGGCAATGCGCAGGAGGTCTTCTCGGGGCAGCGACTCGAGCAGCCGCCATCCGATGTCGATTGTCTCCGTGAGGGGACGGCGTACATCGCCCTGCTTCACCAGCTCCTGTTCGAATCGCTCCGCGAACGCCATGGCCCGGCGGTCGGCGGGTGCGAGGCCCGATTCGCCCACGATCGCGGCCATCTGGCGCGCGTCCCTGCCGCGCGTGTACACGGCGTACAGCTGATCAGCCCACTCCCGATGTTCCGGGACGGTGCGCTCCGCGCCGATGCCGGCGTTCATGAGGCGCGAGAGTGACGGCAGCACGTCTACCGGCGGGAAGACACCACGGCGATGCAGCTCGCGGCTGAGCACGATTTGACCCTCCGTGATGTATCCGGTGAGGTCGGGAATCGGATGCGTGATGTCGTCGTCGGGCATCGTGAGGATCGGGATCTGCGTGACGGATCCTTCGCGGCCCGTGATGACGCCGGCACGCTCGTAAATGCCGGCCAGGTCGGTGTACATGTAGCCCGGATAGCCGCGGCGTCCGGGGATTTCCTCGCGCGCGGTGGCGATCTCGCGCAACGCTTCGCAGTAGTGCGTCATGTCGGCGATCACGACGAGGACGTGCATGCCGACGTCGAACGCGAGATACTCGGCCTCGGCCAGTGCGACACGCGGGGCAAGCAAGCGTTCGATCGTGGGGTCACGCGTCTCGTTGAGGTACAGCACGCTGCGCTCGCGCGCCCCACTGGCCTCGACGCGCGCCGTGAAGGCGTCGGTCTCGCGGGCCGTGATGCCGATCCCAACGAACACGACGGCGAAAGGCTCTCCGCGCGGCGCGCGCGCGCCTTCGACGATTTGCGCCGCCAGCTCGAGGGCCGGCAGGCCTGGCCCCGAAAACACGGGCAGCTTCTGACCTCGGACCAGCGTGTTCATGCCGTCGATGGCCGACACCCCGGTCTCGATGAAGTCGCGGGGGCGAGCGCGCCGCGCCGGGTTGAGCGGCGCGCCCCAGATCGGGCGGATTGCCTCGCCCACGGGCGCCGGGAGTCCGTCCTTGGGCGCACCCATGCCGTTCAGTACGCGGCCGAGGAGCTCACGGCCCACGACGATCGACGCCGCCTCGCCCGTGAGCGTCACATCGGCGCGCGCCGGGGAGAGCCCCACGGTGTCCTCCAGGATCTGCACGACCGTGATTTCGTCGCCCGCGTCGATCACTTGGCCGCGGCGGGGCGGCGCCCCGGGCGCCGTGATCTCGACCCACTCGCCGAGGGCCGCGCCCACGGTGTGCCGCAGATAGAGGAGCGGCCCGGTGGCGCCCTGCGCGCCGTGGTAGCGGCGCGCGACGGGGAAGCCGGCGCTCATGCCGCGATCCTCGCGATCACGGCCGCTGCCTCGGTGGCGCGCGCCTCGAACTCCGCGGGGGGCGCGCGCCGCACCGCCGCCAGCGCGTGCCGCGCCGGGCCGAGGTCCAGCCGGTCGATCGTCGTCCCCTTGTCCAGCGCCGCCAACCCCGCGGCGTACAGGGCCTGTGCGAGCGCGGCGAGCCGATAGGTCTTCCCGATGGGGGAGAACGCGTCGTTGGGGTCGAACGCGCTCTGCGCCAGAACCGCGTCGCGTACGACGCGCGCCGCTTCGAGCAGGAGCCGGTCGCGGTCCTGCAGCGCTTCGGGGCCGACGAGGCCTGCGATCTCGCGCAGCTCCCGGTCGCGTTGCATCAGCTCGAGCGTGCGTTGCCGCAGCTCCGCCCAATCGATCCCCGCTTGCTCGGCAAAAGCGGGCGCGGTCACCTCGGCGTACAGGCTGTAGCTCGTCTCCCAATCGACGGCCGGAAACTGACGCTGGTGCGCGAGCGCGGGGTCCAGCGCCCACAGCGCGCCCACGACGCGCAGCGACGCCTGCGTCACCGGCTCGGAGAAATCCCCCCCCGGAGGCGAGACCGCGCTGATCAGCGTCACCGAGCCCGTCCGGTCCGGCGCCCCGAGTGCCGCGACGCACCCCGATCGCTCGTAGAACTTGCCGAGCCGGTTGCCGAGGTAGGTCGGATAGCCCTCTTCGCCGGGCATCTCCTGCAGCCGCGCCCCGATTTCGCGGAGCGCTTCCGCCCAGCGCGACAGGCTGTCGGCCATGACGGCGACGCGGTAGCCCATGTCGCGGTAGTACTCGGCGATCGTGAGGCCGACATACACCGACGCCTCGCGCGCCGCCACCGGCATGTTCGAGGTGTTCACCACCAGAACGGTCCGGTCCATGATCGACCGGCCGGTACGGGGATCCACGAGACGCGGGAATTCGTCGAGCACCTCGGCCATCTCGTTGCCGCGCTCGCCACAGCCGACGTACACGATCACGTCCGCCTCGGCGAATTTCGCGAGCGACTGCTCGATCACCGTCTTCCCGGTCCCGAAACCCCCAGGCACGGCCACGCTGCCGCCCTCCGCGACCGGAAAGAGAAAGTCGAACACGCGTTGGCCTGTGACGAGCGGCCGGGCCGCCGGCAGCCGGCGGGCGGCCGGCCGCGGCTGGCGTACGGGCCAGTGGTGACCGAGGTGGAGCGACGTGCCGTCCTCCAAGGCGCCGATCGGCTCCACCACCGTGTGGGCGCCCGCGACCAGCGTCGCGATCGTCCCCGCGACACCGGGGGGGACCAGCACGTGGTGCACGACGCCCGGGCGCTCTTCCACCGTTCCCAGCACATCGCCGCCCGAGACCTGATCACCGGGACGGGCGCGCGGCGTGAAGTCCCAGCGGCGGGCCACGTCGAGCGTCGCCGCTGCGATCCCGGGCGCGATGAAGTCCCCCGCCTGCTCCGCGAGGCTCGCCAACGGCCGGCCCACACCGTCCAGCACGGCGCCGAGCAATCCGGGCCCGAGGTGAATCGTGAGCGACTGCCCCGTGGGCGCCACGGGCTCCCCGAGTTGCAGGCCCGTCGTGTCTTCGTAGACCTGGATCGTGGCACGCTCGCCGCTGACCCGGATGACCTCACCCAAGAGCCCCCGCGTCCCCACACGCACCAGCTCGTAGAGGGCGACGCCGGGCAACGGGGCGGCCTCGGCCAGGGCACCGCTGACGCGGAAGATGCGCGGCGCCGTCACTTGAGCCTCACGCGGTATCCGATCACCTGCCGCAACAACTCCACGATGTAGCCCTCGGGGGTCTCCGCCCGCGCGCCCCACGTCGGCTCAGGAAACGGCACCACCATCGGCAGCGGGCGGCGCCCCAACTGGCGGCGCATGTCCTCCGGCAGTCCGTCGTAAAGGTCCTCCTCCATTAGGACCACGCCCACCTCCGGCTTGGCCAGCAGCTCCTGGAGGCGCTCTCGACCCTGTTCGACGGTCGCGGCGTCCACCGACTCGAGCCCGGCGAGCGCGAATCCGGCCCCAATCTCCGGGCGGCACAGGACGCGAACACCGTATGGCATCAGACGGATACCAGCGCGGCGGCGATGTCGGCGCGCGGCGCGCGCAGCATGACGCCCCAGATCACGCGCCGCAGATCGAGCACTTCGGCTCGCAACCGCAGGACGTAGTGGAGGACCGACGCCGGCGCCGCGGGATTTCGCCGTGCGGCGGCGCCCTGGGTCGCGATCCGGTGACGCAGCAGCGCTTCTTCGATCGCGGCCGCATCGTTCGCAGCCTGCGTAAACGCGTCCGCGACGGGGTCCGACCCGAACGCGGCGGCCAGACGGCGCGCGGCATCTCCCGCGTCGGGCGCTGCCACGGCATCGCCGAAGGCCGCCATCGACAGGCGCCGGCCGCCGGCTACGAACGCCGGCTGCGGTGGAGCGTCGGGCTCGGCGCCGGCGAGCACGAGCGCGGTACAGGCGTTCTCCAAATCGATAGTCTCCCGCACGAACTCGACCAGCCCGCGGCTCCTCGCGGCGCGGGCGCCGCGCAGCGCCCGGGACGCGAAGAGGGCGTTCAGACGGTACTCGAGCGTGAGTAGGTCGGGCCGCGCGGCGGCCGCATCCGGAAGCAGTGCCGACCCGTAGACAGTCCCCCACGCCGTGAGGAGCACCGCGATCGCGCCGGGGGTGGGCTGGCCGGCGAGCTCCGCCAGCGCCCGCTCGGGCAGCCCGGGGGTCGGGATCAATCCCGCCAAGCGCTCGTCCGGCGGCGCTCCCCGCACCGCGCCGCGGAGCAGGGCGCGCAGGCTGCGTCGATCCTCATCTTCGAAGACGACCGCGAGCAGCGCATTGCGGTCGCGACCCCACGCCGCCAGAACCCCCAGGCGCGCGCCCGCCATCCGCCGCACGGCCAACTCGAGGGCCTCCGGCGTTGCCGGCCCCTCGGTCGCGAGAAATCCCCGGGCGCGGAACGCGTCGCTCAACGCGTCGAGGTCCGGAGCGCGCGCCAGCACGTCGAGCTCGGCGCGGCCGAGCAAGTGCGTCGCCAGGCCACGCGCCCGTGTCGCGAGGTCCTCCCACCGCGCCTTCATTGGACGGCTCCGAGCGCCGCCAGGGCCTCGAGGGCCAGCCGGGGGCGTAGCCGCAGGGCGCGGCCCTCGAGCGTTCCGTCGACCTCGAGCCCGCCGTCCGCCGCTCGGACCTTGAACCCCGCGGCGATCCGCGGATCGGCCTTGATGCTCAGGCGGCCATTGGCCTTCACCATGCGCCGCAGGTGGACGGTGAGCGTCGGGGCGCAATGCAGCACCGCCTTCTGCTCACCCGCGAAGGCGAGCGTACGAGCAACCTCCTGGGCGAGCGCTCCCCGATACTCCGAGGTGGCGGCGAGTGCCGGAAGCGTCTCCTGCAGCGCCGCGAAGAACCGATCGAGCAGGTTGGCTCGTGCCTGCAGCGAGCGTTCACGCCCGGCGTGACGCGCGCCGGCGAGCGCGCGTTCCAGCGCCGCGCGACCCTCCGACTCCCGCTGGCCGAGGGCCGCCTGGCGCCGGTGCGCGATGCGTTGCTCGGTTTGCACCGTCAGCGCCGCCGCCTGCGCCCGCGCCTCAACCCCCACCTTGGCGATCTCCGCCTCGGCGGCGCGCTCCAGGCCAGCGAGCAACGCATCGATCATCGGAACAGAATGGCGGCGGCCACCACGAATCCGAGGATCACCACAGTCTCGGGGATGGCGATCATGAGCACCGCGGTCGTGCTGAGCTCCGGCTTCTCCGCCAGAGCCGCCGCGACGGCCGGCCCGATGCGTGACTGCGCCCACGCTGTGGCGAGGGAGGGGATGGCGATCGCAGCCGCGGCTGCGAGGGCGAGGTATACGGCCTCCATGTCTACTCCTCTCTCTAGGCGCGCGAACGCGCCGGGGTCCAGCGTCCGAACGGCTGGTAGCGCACGCCACCCGGACTGTAGAATTTTCCGAAGAACTCGACGTAATGCAGGCGCAGCGCATGCACCGTCGGGCTGAACAACGCGATCGCGAAATTCACCAGGTGGAACAGCAGCGCGAACAGCACACCCACCGCCACGCTACCGATCGCTCCAGCCATCCGGTTCGCCACGACGGCCAGCATCACGGATGCGACACCGAGCGCCATGATACGGGCGTAGGACAGGATGTTGCCGACCGTCGACAAGAGCTCGATGGGCGCGACCACGCCCTCCAACAGGATCAACAGCGGAAAGGCGACGAGCAGGCCGATGACCGCGGGCGTGAAGAATCCCCCCGGCAGAACCTTCACCGCCGCCAGCAGGGCCAAGATGACCAGAATGATCATGACGCCCGACAAGCCGCGCCCCAGTGCCTGGCGCGGGTGGCGCCGAACGAGGCTCGCGACGCCCAAGCCGAGCCCGAGCAGGATGTGGACCGCGCCGAGCGCGACCGCCAGCAGCAAGAACGGCATCATCGCCTCGTGACGGTCGAACAGAATCGGGCGCAAGCCGAGGTGCCGGCTCCCGAAGTCGCCGAACACCTCGCCAAACAGGAAACCGGCGATGATCGAGAACAGCGCACAGGGACCGATGATCTCGGCGACGTTGCGCAGCAGCGTGCCGGGCTTCGACCTCCGGTGCAGCAGCAGCCCCAATCCGGCGAGCACGACGCCGTATCCGACGTCGCCAACCATGAGTCCGAAGAAGGCCGGGAAGAACACCGCGACGAACGGCGTCGGGTCGATGGTGCCGTACCGCGGCAGCGGGAACACGTTCGTCAGGGTCTCGAACGGCCGGAACAAGCGAGGATTGGACAACACGACAGGAGCCTCCTCCGACGCCCACTCTTCGGTGGAGACCCGGCTCACAGCCACGGCATCACCGAAGTCGGATCGCATGCGGGCTTCCAGGGTCGCGCACGAGCGGGTGGGCACCCACCCCTCGAGGACGAACGCCCGCGGCGTCACGCCACTGAGCGGCAGCGCTTCGAGCTCCTCGAGCCGGTCGTGGACGGCCGCACGTGCGCGCCACAGCTCGGCGCCGTGTTCGCGGCCGAGCTCCTGCTGTCGCTTCCGGGCGCCTTGCACCGCGACCGGGATTTCCCCCAGGCGCACCAGCATCGCGGGAATCGCCGCGGTCAGCGTGCCACCGCCATACGCGGCGGGGACCGGGATCTCTTCCACCTGCGCTTGCGCGAGCAGCCGCTCGACGTGCGCGGCCGCCGGGGCGGCGACGATGATGAGCAGGGCGATCTCACCGGACGCAAGGGGCTGCGTGTAGATCTCGAACTCATCACGGATCGCCGCCGTGAGGGCGGCGCGCAGCTTCGGGATCGTTCCGGCGTCGGACCCGCGCACGAGCACGTGATACGCCGTCGCGTTCGGCCAGCGCGCCTCCGCCTCGAGCAACGAGCGAAACGCCGAGAAGAACTGCTGATACTTGAGGATCAGCGCCTTCTCCTCTTCCAGAGCGACCAACTGGAGGCGGAGCCGCTCCGCTTCGCGGCGCACCCGCCACGCGAGACGCGCCCAGCGGACCAGATCCGCGGCAGCCGCCCGCGATGCGGCGCGGAGCGGCTGGTTTGCGGTCACCCGCAACTCCTCGAGTGCCGCGTCGATGTCGACGATCACGTCGAGCAGATGGCGCCGCTCGCGCTCTTCGCGCCTCGCCAGATGCGCGCGCTCGAGCGGCTCGCCCGACGTCACGGTGGGTGGCGCGAGGTGCAGCAGGCTCAAGTCTTGAAGGGTGCGGAGCACGTCGGCGAGCCGCTCCCGAGGACCGAGCACGCGCACCTTCGACATCTCGATGATCACGCGGCCCCACCCACGAGAAACCGCTTCGCCAGGGTCTGGGCGACCGCGGCGAGTCGGGCCGGCGCGACGCGTTCGTACGCCTGCGCCTCTCGGTCTGCCGCCTCGGAGACCTCCGCGGCGCGGCGCCTGCCCTCGGCGGCCAGACGCTCATCCAGAAGCCGGGCCGCCTCGGCCAGTTGGGCCTCCAGGGTGGCTTCCTCCCGGTCGGCCGCCTGTTGCGCCTGCGCTACAATGGCCGCCCCCTCGGTGCGAGCGGCCAGCAGACGATCCTCCAGCCGCCGCTCCGTCTCGAGCAGACGGGCCAAGTCGCCCTGCGGCGCTCTGTCGCGGTTCATGGGAGTAGTCTCGCATCGCGGTGGTCGGGCGAACGTGAACCGAGCATAAAGATCTCTTCATCTGGACTTCTTGACCGCTAGCGGCTTGGCGGGATAGCGTAGGCCTCATCCGGTCCGGGAGGCCCGCGTGTACTTCCCCACGTCCCACCCCTGGGCTCCAGACGAGTCCTTGGGCACCTACCTCGAAGGCCGCGGCGTCAGTCGCCGCGAATTCCTCGCCTACTGCGCAGAGATGACCGCCATCCTCGGCCTCGCCAGCACGATGGCACCACGCGTGGCGGAGGCGCTCGCGGCGATCAAGCGGCCCAGCGTGGTGTGGCTGTCGCTGCAGGAGTGCACCGGCTGCACCGAGTCGGTGTTGCGCACGGCGAGCCCGACAATCGGCGATCTCGTGTTGGATGTCGTATCGCTGGACTTCCAAGAGAACCTGATGGCGGCCGCGGGACATCAGGCCGAAGCCGCCTTGCAGAAGGCGATCGCGGCGGGGAATTACCTGTTGGTCGTCACGGGCTCAGTTCCATTGAATGACGGAGGGATCTATCTCACCATTGGCGGCCGCACGGCGAAGACCATTCTCGAGGAAGCGGGCCGCGGCGCCACGGCGGTGATTGCCGTCGGCGCGTGCGCGCATTGGGGCAACATTCAGGCGGCTCGGCCCAATCCCACGGGGGCCGTCGGTGTGTCGGAGATCATCAAGAACAAGCCGGTCGTCAACATCGCCGGCTGTCCGCCCATCGGCGACGTAGTGACCGCGACCGTGGTGCACTACCTCACCTTTGGACGCGTCCCTGAGCTCGACTACGATGGGCGCCCGCTGTTCGCTTACGGCGCGCGTATCCACGATCAATGCCCCAAGCGCGCCAACTTCGATGCCGGCCAGTTTGTCGAGAAGTTCGATGACGAAGCCGCCCGCAAGGGCTGGTGCCTCTATCACGTGGGCTGCAAAGGTCCGGCGACGTTCTCCCCCTGCCCGATCTTCATGTGGAACAGCGGCACAAGCTGGCCGATCGGGGCGGGCCACCCCTGCATCGGTTGTACCGAGCGGAACTTCTGGGACACGATGACGCCCTTCTACGGCCGCCTTCCCGACGTCGCGGGATTCGGCGTGGAGCGGTACGCCGACACCATCGGCGCGGCCCTCGCGGTCGGGGCGACAGCGGGCGTGGCCGCCCACGCGCTCGCGACGGGGATCCACCAGATGCGGGAACGCCGGAAACAGCTGCCGGTGATCCAACCCGGGGAGAAGAAGGAAGAGGGAGGCGGCCATGGCCACAACTAGAGTCGTCGTCGACCCGATCACCCGGATCGAGGGCCACCTCCGCATCGAGGC
>Ga0184629_10001320_pt1 | contig 10163 bp, 10 predicted proteins | sample PLM4_32_b1_FD_133158 | JGI IMG/M metagenome (GOLD analysis project Ga0184629, IMG submission 133158) | Groundwater sediment microbial communities from an aquifer in East River, Colorado, USA - PLM4_32_b1 | ecosystem: Environmental > Terrestrial > Soil > Riparian zone | place: USA: East River...
CACCGAGCTCGATGATGTCAGCTCCGCTGCGCTCGAGTTCAAGGATTACTTGTTCGGTGGCTTCGAGAGAAGGATCGCCAGCGGTGATGTACGGGATGAAAGCCTTACGAGCCGCGCCCCTGAGTTCATTGAACTTTGCATCGATTCGCGTCATTGAGTTTTCGCGATTGCTCCAATCAGGTAGGCTTCTCCGGTGTCCCCGTCGCCAGTGAATTCGACAGCGATGCGCTCGTTCCTGAGCATAGCTAGTCCCTTCTCAATCTCATCTCGGCTGGACGAATGAGCAAGCACCTTACCATCAACTACGGCCAGCTCATCGTCCAGTTTGGTGAATTCGATGAGCACCCATTGATTGGGGTATTGCCGTTTTATTTCCTCGAGTCTCATACAACAACCGTCTCCAGCTCACCTTCATCGGTTGACTGGAGCCTGCATGAATCTGCGATGTCTTAAGATCAGCATGCCTCGAACCTCCGACTCGGCTATCGATCAGCCAGGAGTTCCGCTACCGTGTTCACGTCCTTGTCACCCCGACCCGACAGATTCACCACGATCACCTGCTCGCTTGGCATCGAAGGCGCTGCCTTGATAACTTCAGCTATCGCGTGAGCGCTTTCGAGCGCCGGGATGATCCCTTCAAGCCTCGCCAAAAGCTGAAACGCTTCGAGCGCTTCTGAGTCGCTCGCTTTCGAATAACTGATCCGCCCGATGTCGTGCAGGTAAGCGTGCTCCGGCCCGATCGCCGAGTAGTCCAATCCCGCCGACACAGAATGCGTAGTCGATATCTGGCCGTTCTCATCCTGCAAGACGTAACTCCGAGTCCCCTGCAACACGCCCGGGCTCCCGCCGGCGAACCGCGCCGCGTGCTCGCCAAGCGCTTCACCTCGGCCCCCCGCTTCGACGCCGATCATTCTCACGCTTTCGTCCGCGATGAACTCGTGGAACAAGCCTATCGAGTTGCTCCCGCCGCCTACGCAGGCGATAAGCAAATCGGGCAAGCGACCCTCGGCTTCTAATATTTGTTTTCGCGCTTCGCGGCCGATCACCGATTGAAAATCGCGGACCATCACCGGGTATGGATGAGGCCCCATCACCGAACCCAACAGGTAATAAGTGTCCGCGACGTTGGTGACCCAGTCGCGCAGGGCTTCGTTGATCGCGTCCTTCAGCGTGCGGCTGCCGGCCTCGACCCCCACTACCTCAGCACCAAGCAAGCGCATTCGAAAGACGTTCAGTTCCTGGCGGCGCATATCCTCGGTGCCCATGTATACCACGCACTTCAAGTTCATCAATGCGCACACGGTCGCGCTGGCGACGCCGTGCTGACCCGCGCCGGTTTCGGCAATGATGCGAGTCTTACCCATCCGCCGCGCGAGCAAGGCTTGCCCGACGGCGTTATTGATCTTGTGCGCGCCGGTATGGCAGAGGTCTTCCCGCTTGAGATAAATTCGCGCGCCGCCGAGATGATCGGTGAGGCGTTGAGCAAGCATCAGAGGCGTGGGCCGGCCAACGTAGTTCGCCAGCAGGTATTCAAGCTCGCGATGAAATGCGGGATCGCGCTTCGCTGCTTCATACGCAGCGATCAGCTCCTCGATTGGGTGCATGAGCGTCTCGGGAACGAACCGTCCACCGTATGAACCGAAGTGCCCCGCCGCGTCAGGTTGTTGGTACATGTGATCGTTTCCGACTTTGCTCATTGTCTGACTTTTTCCGGGCTGAAGCCATCCGGCTCGCCGGCAATCAGAGCATTAGCTCGCGCAGCCACCGCCATGAAGCCTCGCAGTTTGTCCAGATCTTTGCGACCGGGCTCGGCCTCGACTCCGCTGCACACATCAATTGCTGCAGGTCTCACCTTCATGATCGCACGCCACACATTTTCAGTCGTCAGCCCGCCCGCAAGAATGATCGGCGCCAGGCGTTTCGCTTCAATCGCTATTCGCCAGTCGAATCTCCGGCCTGTACCTCCGTAGCTACCTTCGCGGCTCGAATCCAACAAAACCATGTTGACTCGATAGTTCTCGATCACGCTCAGATCGAAATCCTGCCCGACGCGAATAGCCTTGATCGTCTTGATCGGGGCTAGACGCTCGCAGAATTCCGGCGATTCATCGCCGTGCAACTGGACCGCGCTCAGACGCAGCTCGGAAGAGATGTCAACGATGCGACTCGCTTCTTCGTTCACGAACACACCCACTGTGCACACAGCCGGCGTTATGCCGGTGATCACGTCGCGTGCCGCGTTTGGTTCGATGTAACGGGCGCTCGGCGGCCAGAAGTTGAACCCTAGCGCATCGGCTCCGGCATCCACCGCTGCCTGAGCTTCTTCCAGGGTTCGGATGCCACAGATTTTGACCTTGACTCGACTCATACTGTTCTTAGTTTTGGGCGGCGCAGTCCAAATCAGGCTTCTTCCACCAATCGCTTGAGCGCCTCACCCGGATGTTGGGCGCGCATCAGGTGCTCGCCTACCAGAAATGCGCTGAACCCCGCTGACCTCAGCCGTCGAATATCGGACCCCGTGTTGATGCCGCTCTCGCTCACCAGGATCGCATCGTCCGGGGCGAGAGGCGCAAGCTGAGTCGACGTGTCGAGATCAACATTGAACGTCGTGAGGTCACGGTTGTTTATCCCGATTATCGAAGCGCCCGCTCGACCCGCGCGCATCATTTCATCAGCGGAGTGGACTTCGACCAGGGCATCGAGCCCAAGCTCGTTTGCCAATCCCATCAGCCCCGCAAGCAGTTCGTCTTCGAGCACCGCAACAATCAACAGCACCGCATCGGCGCCTGCGACTCGCGATTCGTAAAGCTGATACGCGTCGAAGATAAAGTCTTTCCTCAGCAGCGGCAGCCCGACGCCTCGAACGGCCTCAAGGTGTTCCAGCGAACCGCCAAAGAAATCTTCTTCGCATAGGACCGACAGCGCCGCCGCGCCGCCGCTCGCGTAACTCTCTGCTATGCGGACCGGGTGGAAGTCTTCGCAGATGATGCCTTTCGATGGCGACCGCTGTTTGATCTCAGCGATGACGTTCACGCGGTCCGGCCGGCGTAATGCAGCCGCCAACGATCGCTCTCCAGGCAGCGCCGCTAGCGCGCGCGCCTTCGCCGTTACCTCCTCAATGGGCGCGCGGCGCTTGGTTTCATCCAAACGTCCGGCCTTCGCCTCGACTATGCGATCGAGAACCCCGCCCGCGCTCAACACTCCCGGTAGTTCGATTCGTGTGTCCACAGTTCGTGGCATCTCTCCGTCTTTGGGTGATCACCATTTGACTCAAAACCGCAAAGGCGCAAAGTCAAAGCGTCAAGAAATTCTGCAGCAGCTTCTTTCCGTGTTCTGTCATCACCGACTCGGGGTGAAACTGGACGCCCTCGACTGGGAACTTTCGGTGCCTGAGTCCCATAATCAGTCCGTCGGGCGTCGTCGCTGAGACTTCCAACGAGTCGGGCAAACCTTCCTTCTCGACTATAAGCGAGTGATACCGGGTCGCCTTGAATCTGTAAGGCAGTCCGCGAAAAATTGTCGCCGAGTCGTGACATATCTCGGATGTCTTGCCGTGCATCAGGTAGGGTGCGCGCACGACGCGACCCCCGAACGCCTCGCCGATAGCTTGATGTCCGAGACATACCCCCAGGATCGGAACCTCGCCGACGAACGCCAGGATCGCGGCGATTGTCGCACCCGCATCACTCGGCACGCCGGGACCAGGTGAGATGAGAATTCTCTCCGGCTTGAGCTTCCGCATTTGCTCAATCGTGATCGCGTCGTTTCGATAGACCACCGGCTCAGCGCCCAGCTCGCCAAGATACTGAACAAGGTTGTAGGTGAACGAGTCGTAGTTGTCGATGACTAGAATCATTGCACAGTAACCTTCTTGACCTCGATTCGCTGCTTCGGCTTGTCGCCGTCCACCTCGGCATCAGCAATCTTGTCTACTACGTCCAACCCTCCCACCACCTTCGCGAAGGGGACGTGCTTGCCGTCGAGCGCCGGGTTGTCCTTCGAGAGGACGAAGAAGTACCAGTTCGTCGTGCCGTCTGCGGCGTGTCGCATGGAAACGGTGCCGCGCTCTTGTTTCACATCCATCCTCTCGGCCGGAATTGGCCAGAGGCTGAACTGGCGTTTTCGGTTGGGGCTGTCTTGCGGCCAGTCTCCAAGGTAGCCCACTTCCAGGAAGTAGTTTTGCGAGACGCGAAAGAAGGTAGTGCCTTCATACAAACCTGCCCGCGCGTAGCGAACGAAAGCGCGCGCAGTGTTCGGCGCGGACTCGGGCCGAAGTTGAAGCTCAACATTTCCGAACGACGTCTCTATCGTAACATGCATCGCCTTCATCTGATCGAGAGTTGGCGTCTTCTCACGAATGGTGACTTTCTTGATTTCGATTCGTTCAGCGGCTACACCGGCGGCGCTGGCCGGAGACGTCGAGATGTTCGAAGCGACATCCATGCCTTCTACGACTCGGCCAAACACGGTGAAGGTCGAATCGAGAACCGCCTGGGCAGGACCCGCATTCAGCACGACAAAAAACTGTGAGCCCGATGTGCCAGGCTTGACGTCGTTCGAGCCGGCGCGCACCGCTGCCAGCACTGAAGACACAGCTCCTGGGATGTGTTTGTTCTTGTTGACTTCGTCTGGAAGACCGGCATTCAGCCCTCCGGTGCCATATCGCGCGCCGGCTCGCGGGTTCTTCGACAGAGGATCTCCCCCTTGAATCAACCCGTACTTGACTAATCGGTGAAACGTTGTGCCGTCGTAAGCTCCCTCACGCGCGTTTTTGACAAAGTACTCGACGTGACGGGGTGCCTCCTTCGGGAAGAACTCGATTACTATTTGGCCGTTGGATGTGTCGACGACTGCTTCGATGTTGTCGTAGTCGCTGCTGCCCGCAGCTTGTGGGATCAACTCCAGCAGGTTGCTGGAGGATGCCGATTGTTCGGGGCCCCACGCACCAAGGGCGAGATAAGCAAGGGTCACGCAGAAGATTCCTACCATTCGCATCGCAGGCTCTCCTTGGAAGAAGTTCGTAGTTCGGCCTTCAGGCGGAAGTTTGTATGTTAGTCTCCGGGGAAGCTCCAGGAGCTTCCGCCTGAAGGCCGAACTACGAACTCTTCACCGTTTCAAGGAGTCGTCTCGGACGACGTGACGACTCCTAAGTGTTTGAGATGGTTCCAGGCTCCGGAGCGGTCACCGCGAGTGCTGATTGTCGCGCAAATTTGTATGGCGCACAACCGGCAGCACGACCAAAAAAAGGGCCCGCCAAGCGGCGGGCCAGAGTAAAGGGTTGCCATGATGCCAGTAACCTGAGGAGCAAGAGGGTGGCGCGCGTGCGCCTTAGGGTATAAGTGCTATTGACTCCTTAACCACCGAACCGCCAGCAGGAAGCAAACAAGCGCTGCGGCGCCTTGAACCAACCAGGCAGCACCCAAGAGCGATTCGGGCGAGATATTGTAACTCTCCGCCAGCGCGGCGTTCCCCCTGGCGACCGCAACAGTGATACCGCTGAACAGAAGGAATGCTGCGAGCACGCTAAAGCCGCTGAACCTGCTTCGAACCCTACTCTCGGCTTCCTGCCTAGCGCCCCGATACGGTGCCCATTCTAAACGTTCCGTTGCCGCGTAGCTGGTGATCTCGATTCGCTCTGCTAATCCCGTCATGAGTTGCTCCGTGATCGTAAAGCTCAGTCAAGGGGCTGATCTTCGGTTATCCATAAAAGCAAAGAGGATGCCATTCGATGCTCTTACCTGCGTGGCGCCGCTAAACCTCAAGGTGAGCGGCGCTTGCCTCGTTCTTTGGGTGCGTACACGGTCGCGGGCGTTCCTCGATCTTCGGTCACACTGCTTGAAGGTGTTCATTGGGTTATGTCATTCAGAAAGAAGGCGGGCTTGCTTTTCGGCGAGGGAATATATGAAATGACTGTGCACCGCAGAGCAGCGCATCACTAGAATCGATCTTGCCGGCGGAGTCCAGATGACCAAAGCAGCCTGGGACAGAAAGACGTGGGTGAGCCTGATACCCAACGGCATCGGGCAGGTGAAGCCCAATCACTACGGCGAGATCATAAAGACGATCTGGCGTAACCGGGACGAACTGCCATTTGCTCTGCGCATACTGAAGAAAGGCGTGTGTGATGGCTGCGCGCTTGGGACGACCGGCCTGCACGACTTTACGATGGACGGCGTCCATCTGTGCATGATCAGGCTCGATCTGATGCGGCTCAACACCATGCCGGCGCTTGATGTAAAAACGTTGCAGGATGCGAGTGAGCTCGCGCGTATGACGGCGGCCGAGTTGCGTGAGCTTGGGCGCTTGCCTTACCCGATGATCCGGCAGCGAGGTGAGCCGGGCTTCACACGAGCGACCTGGGACGAAGCAATTGCCCTGATAGCGGCGCGACTGGCGCGAACAGACGCGCATCGAATGGCTTTCTATCTGACTTCGCGTGGCCTGACCAACGAGGTTTACTATGTAGCGCAAAAAGCGGCGCGCTTCCTCGGCACAAACAACGTCGATAACTCTTCTCGCGTCTGCCACGCGCCTTCAACCGTCGCGTTGAAACAGTCGCTAGGCGTTTCCGCTTCTACATGTTCGTACAAGGACTGGATCGGGACTGACCTCATTGTGCTCTTTGGAAGCAACACTCCCAACAACCAACCGGTCACGACCAAGTACATCTATCACGCGAAGAAACAGGGCACACGCGTCGCCGTAATCAATCCCCATCGAGAGCCCGGGCTTGAGCGTTATTGGATTCCATCCGTCGTCGAGAGCGCGTTGTTCGGCACTCGAATCGCCGATGCCTTCTTTCAAATCCACACCGGCGGAGACAAAGCGTTCATCGCCGGTGTGATCAAGCATTTGATCGATCAGGGCCGCACCGACCAGGATTTCATAGCCGCAAAGACGACAGGGTTCGACGACCTGAAAGCGGCTCTGGGAACCTATCCGTGGGAACTGCTCGAAGCGGGCTCAGGCTCGACTCGAGAAGAGATGCTCCGGTTCGCCACGATGCTCGCGGAGGCAAAGAGCGCGGTGTTCGTCTGGTCGATGGGAATCACCCAACACCGAGACGGCGTAGCGAACGTTCGAGCCATCGTTGACCTTGCCTTGACGCGAGGCTTTGTCGGTCGCGAGAAGTGCGGATTGATGGCCATACGCGGCCACTCCGGAGTCCAGGGCGGCGCCGAGGTCGGAGCTGTGCCGAACCAGTTTCCGGGCGGCGTTGCCGTAGATGCCGACGGCGCTAAGCAGTTTTCCGAGTTGTGGAGCTTCGATGTTCCAGGCTGGCGCGGGATGAATGCCGTCGAGATGATCGACGCGGCACACGAAAGCAAACTCGAGGCGCTCTATCAAGTCGGCGGGAACTTTCTCGAGACGTTGCCCGAACCCGGCTACGTGCGCGAGGCAGTTGAACGGATCCCGTTACGCGTGCATCAAGACATCGTGCTCAGCCCGCAGATGATGGTCGAACCCGCCGACACGGTCGTGCTGCTTCCTGCGCAGACTCGCTACGAGCAGCGCGGTGGAGGAACCGAAACGTCAACCGAGCGGCGAATACTCTTCAGCCCCGAAATACCCGGCAGGCGAATCGGAGAAGCATTGCCCGAATGGGAGATCCTGATGAGGATTGCTGAACGCGCCCGGCCCGACCTTGCTCACCTGATTCACTTCACCGACGCGCAGGCGATTCGTAACGAACTGGCGCGAGCGGTTCCTGCGTATGAAGGCATTCAGCATCTGAACAAAGCGGGCGATCAGATACAATGGGGCGGCGAACGTTTATGTGAAACGCCGGGCGCCGACGGCCGCTCGGTCACGCATTTCCCGATGGACGACGGACGTGCGAGATTCTCGGTCATCAAGATCGAGCAAGAAGCCCCGAGCTCAAAGCTGCGGCTCTCGACGCGGCGAGGCAAGCAGTTCAACAGCATGGTTCATCGAAGCCTGGACCCGTTGACCGGAGCGCGGCGCGAAGACGTTCTGATGAGCAAACAGGACGCTGAGAGAATCGGAGTCGCAGACGACGACCGGGTTTTACTCACAAGCACGGTCGGGCAGATGCGAGGCCGTTGCCTGATAGCACCCATCGCGCCCGGCAACGTGCAAGTCCACTGGCCCGAGGGCAACCTCTTGATCGAACGCGGCGTGTCGGATCCTGAGTGTGGTATCCCGGACTTCAACACGGAAGTCGAGATCGAGCGAATAACTTAATCCTCCTGGCGGCTTCGCGGCTTTGCGCCTTTGCGTGAAAGAACCACGACTCATCAATAGAAAATGGAGAACAAAATGCGCCGACTGATCCCTCTCTTTCTCGTGTTGCCTTTGCTCGTGCCAGTGTTCGCGCGGCAGAAGACTCTGAAGCCAACATACGAAGTTTACGCCATCAGCTACGCGGTCATCCCGGACTTCTCGGTCGCGGGACTGGTCGCGGGCGCAGATCGCTCGCGCAAACTCGACATTCAGATGATGGTGTGGTTGTTGAAGGGCTCAAACGGCGCAAACGTCCTGGTTGACTCCGGATTCTATCGCGACAAGTTTTTCAAACAGTGGAAGGTGAAAGATTTCATCAAACCGTCAGAAGCGATCGCCAGGCTTGGGCTCAAGCCCGAAGACATCACCGATGTGATCATCACTCACATGCACTGGGATCACGCGGACGGCATGGATCTCTTCTCAAAGGCGCGCATCTGGATCCAGCAGGATGAGTACGCTTACTACACAGGCGAAGCGTGGCAACCCGGCGGCTCGCACGGCGGGGTTGATGCCGAGGACGTGTTAGCGCTGGTCAAGGCGAATACAGAAGGCCGTGTGCACATTGTCAAAGGCGACGACCAGGAAGCGATCGATGGCATCAGGTTTTACACGGGCGGACGTCACACGTATGCGTCTCAATATGTAGCAGTGAGCGCGAAGGCGGGAACTACGGTCATCGCGTCGGACAATTGTTATCTCTATGAGAACCTCGACAAGCACGCGCCGATTGCTCAGACTCTGGACGCCGCTTCAAACTTGAGGGCTCAGGATCGGATGAAGCAGTTGGCTTCAAGTCCGCGGTTGATTGTGCCCGGTCACGACCCGGCAGTGTTCACGCGCTTCCCTGCTCCGGGGAAGGGCGTGGCTAAGATTGAATAAAACACGGATCGAAACGCGCGGTAACAGATTTCGCCGGTCCGGTCCGCGCAAGGGCCAAATATGCTATCCAGATTTTTCATTTATCCTGCTGTGTTCGCCCTCGGTCTCCTGCCGGCGGTCGCCAACCTCAGCGAAAACCCAAAGCATCAGATCGTGGAGGTCACCTTTGACGGTGCGAATGCGTTTACCATCAAAGACCTCTTGGCTATTGCCGGCGTCAAACCAAAGAAGGATTTCCGACCAGAGACGCTTGAGAGTTGAATGAATCAGAACACTGCGCGGAGGTTCTGTTTCGGTTGAAAGAGAAGCCTGGATTGAAGATTCGTCGCCACTGACGCGGTTAACCATCAGTCTCAGGGGCGTTCTCTGGCAGGCTGCTGAAGGGGGGCCCTCGCCACTAAGGACCGAAGACACGAAGCTGCACCAAGGCAGTGAACGTAGTATGCCAAAACATTGAAGGAGGCAAAAGAGTTCGTCCCGTCTTACGGAGAGCTAATCAGCAACCTGCTCCCGATTAATGAATCGACTCGAGAAACTCACTCGCTATTCGATTGCTCTCCGTCGCCGAAGCGCTCTCACTATGAGGACTGTGTCCGCCGCCTTCAATGATCTCGATTCTCGCAGTGGTCAGTTGCGCCCGCACGGCGTCGAGCTCTCCCGGTTCAGTCCGCGGATCGCGAGAGCCGTGGATGAAGAGCGTCGGCACTCGAAGCTGGGACAGCGTGCCATCATAAAGGTCATGCCTGGCGTGCGTTGCCTCGTCAGCGATCCCAAGCCAGGCATTGCCGTTGATCACGATCAGCTTCCGCCAGTAGTTTTCGCCGTGCTCTCGAGCGAGCGTGCTTGCCACTCGCTCACCCAGCAGCGCGGGGTCACCGGCCATCACCCCGAAGAACTCCCGCGAACCGGGCTTTGCTCGATAGAAGTGAAACGCTTCCAGAATCAAACCTGAGATTCGATCCGGGGCCGCAAGTCCCACCTTGGCCGCGATCACCGCGCCGTCGCTGTGTCCCCACAAGACCGGGCGCTCGACATGA
>Ga0184629_10001321_pt1 | contig 10163 bp, 9 predicted proteins | sample PLM4_32_b1_FD_133158 | JGI IMG/M metagenome (GOLD analysis project Ga0184629, IMG submission 133158) | Groundwater sediment microbial communities from an aquifer in East River, Colorado, USA - PLM4_32_b1 | ecosystem: Environmental > Terrestrial > Soil > Riparian zone | place: USA: East River...
ATCTCGCGGGTGGCGCGATTCATCTGCCGGAAGCCTTCATAGGCGCCGGCCGGCTCCGCCGGTCGCACGATGCGCCCGGCCTCGTCGATCCACACCGCCTGCGGCACGTTGACTATCCCGTAGAGCTCGGCCAGCCGGTGTTCACGATCGATCAGCGTGGGATAGGTCGGCTTCGCCGCGTCGATCCACGGCAGCGGATCGCCCTCGCGGCTATCCATCGCCACCGCGATGACCATGAAGTTATGGCCCGCCAGCTCTTCCTGGAGCGCCTGCCACCCGGGCAGGTCGCGGCGGCAGCCTCACCAGGAGGCCCAGGTGACGAGGAAGACCTTCTTGCCGCGGTAGTCGGAGAGCCGGTGCATGCGGCCGGAGGGGTCGGGCAGCGTGAAGTCGGGCGCCTCGAGCGAGGCCAGCGCCGCCTTCCGCTCCCGCGCGCTCTCGCTCAACACCCAGGCGTGTCCGCGCTCGCTCCGGACGGCGGGCTGGCCGAGATGACGCCAGAGCGCGGCCAGGTTGATCCGCCTGCCGGCCACGAACTCGCGCTCGCGGCCCGCGGGCAGCGGTACGCAGACATCGCCCTTGCAGAGGCCCTCGGGCTTCGCCGCCCAGCCCGTGGCCTCGAGCGCCTCGGTCGCGGAGCACCAGAGCGCCTCGGTCGAGGCCTCCACGCCCGCAATCTCGTGCTCACCCGTCTCCGTCAGCAGCGTCACCATGGCGAGGCCTCCCGCGCCGGATCTTACCATCGCCCACGATCCGGGAGCCGGGTTGTCGGGTTCTGCCCGCCGGCCGGGTCTGGCCGCGCTTCTCTCCCGGACCTACAGCGCCGCGAGCGCCAGGCGGATGCCCAGGAGAGTGTCGCACCCCGAGGTTGCGCCGACGCCCAGCAGCCGCGTCGCGCCCCACCGCGCCGCCGCGACCGAATCCGCCGCCAAGAGATCGACGATGCTTTCCGCGAAGTGACCGGTCAGGGCGTGGACGACGAACTCGCGAGCGACCGCGGTGGTACCGTCCCACGCCCGCTGTCGCACCGAGGCCTCGATCTCCGGGTGCGCCGCCAGCCAAGGTCCGTCGAAGCGATGGATCACCGCGAGCGCGCCCACCAGGCAGTCGTCCCCGGCCGGGGTCAGCCCTTCGCCCAGGCCGATCAGCCCGAAGGCCCCGTCGAGGAAGGTCTCCACGTGGCGGCGCCTCAGGCCCTCGGCCAGGCGTGACCGCGCGCGGTGCCCGATCGGGCTCCACAGCGCACGACCGCTCTGCCCGTGGCATCCGTCCATCAGACCCGCGAGGGCCGGCGGCGGCGCGCCCGGGCTCCCGCGCATGGCGGTATTCGTGAGCGTCGCGCCACGCCACCGGACGCCGACGCCGCCGAGGACGAGCGCGTCGCCGCACCGTCGCACGCGCACCCCGGGGTGGATCGCGTCGGTGGCGGGCATCCGAGCGAGGGCGGCGGCGAAAGGCGCCGCCAGCGCCCCTGGAGCCTGCAAGGTCAGGAGTCCACCGTCATGCCAGGAGAGGTTCACCGCCCGCGTGAACACCGAATGGACGCGGCCCGCCTCGAGTGGCGCCGCCTCGAGCCGCGCCGCGACGGCGGGAGAGAGCCTCAGCACCTGGAGCCACCGCGGCTCGCCGCCCACAACCTACTCGTCGTCGAGCAGCGCGAGGAGCTCGGCGCCGCCGGCCTCGCCGGCCGGAGGTTGCCAGTCCACGTGGAGCACCGTCACGCCGGCGGCCTCGAGCTCCTGAGCGAAGACCTCGAGGCCGAGGTTGATCACGCGGAGCGGCCGGCCGAGGAGGCTCTCGACGCTCATCCGCGCCCCTCCAGGAGGCGAGGCGCGAGCGCCGGGTCGAGCGCGAGCGCGGCGAACCGCGCCGCCTGGGCGCTCCCGGGAAACACGTGGACGCCGGCGCCTTCGAGCGCGGCGACCTGGCCGCGAAGCCCCTGGGGGTCGCCCGCCGTCCCGATGACGGACGCGACCACGGTCAGCTCCCGGCCCGCGTGCGTGGCGACGGCGCGCGCCTCCGCCACCGCGGCCGCCAGCGACCTCGCCGGATCCGGATGCGTCCCCCGGCCCAGCACGAGGTCCAGGAGGAGCACGCCCACGCCCGGATCGTGCCCGGCCTCCCGGACTCTGGCGTCGCGCTCGGCCGGATCCAACATCGGGTGGGGCCGTCCCACCGTGTACTCGTCGGCGCCGAGATCCAGGATCCGGTGCCGGCCGCCGCCGGCGGCGCTCGACTCGACCTGCCCCAACCAGGCGTCGAGGACGAGCCGCGCCTCGTGCGCGAGGGTCCCGCCAACGAAGAGTCCGAGAAGCGTCCCGTTGCGCCTTGGGCCCGCCTCGAGCCGCGAGAGCCGGATCCGCACGTCGTCGACATCGCTGAAGTCGCGCGGAATCCACGGCGTCTCGCGAACGTCGGCGGTCGCCGCCTCCGCGGCGTCCTCGAGGGTGGCCACCCAGCGCCCGCCACCCTCCGCCGGTGCCGACGCGCCGAGGCAGCAGACCACCACGGGCTTACCGATGACCGCGATCGCGGCCTCGAGCCGCGCCAGCGCCGCCGGCGCCGGCGGCTTGGAGATCACGACGATCAGCTCCGTCGAGCGATCCGCGCCCAGCGCCTCCAGCGCGAACGCGGTCATCACGCCGCCCACCTCGGCCGAGAGATCGCGGCCGCCGACTCCAATCCCGTGCGAGATCCCCTCGCCGAGCGAGGCGAGCCGTGAAGCCACGGCCTGAAGCCCGGTGCCCGAGGCGGAGACACACCCGATCCGGCCGCGCGGCACGACGTTGGCGAACCCCAGGCCGACGCCATTGAGGTACCCGGTGCCGCAATCGGGGCCCATGCACAGGAGCCCCTTGTCGGTCGCGACCCGCTTGAGCGCGATCTCGTCCGCGAGGGAGACGTTGTCGCTGAAGAGGAAGACGTGGAGCCCTCGCCGCAGGGCCGCCATGGCCTCGAGCTTCGCGTAGGCGCCGGGGACGGAGATCGTCACGAGATTTGCGTCGGGGAGCCGGCGCACCGCCGATCCGAGCGTCCGCGGCAGCATCCGCCCGGACTCCTCGCGCAGGCGCCGGCGCGTGTCGAGCAGCGCGTGGGCGGCCTCGATGGCGGCATCCGCCGCCGCGTCGCTCTCGGCGTCCACCACCAGCATGAGGTCGCCGGCGGTCGCGTCCCGCACCAGGGGGGTCGCGAGGCCGGCCGAGGCGAGCAGCTCGTGGTTGGCGGCGGTCCCCATGAGCGCGGCGGCCTCGCGCACGCCGGGGCGCCCACGTAGCTCGCCGGCGATGCGCATCAGGACCATCGAGTCCTGGTAGAACGAGCGGCGGATCGTCCCCCGGAGAGCCACGCGCGCCCGGTCCCAGCCGCCCGCCCCGCGCGGGGGCGCCCCTACGCTCGGTAGCGCTCGGCGAACGCCTTGAGCGCGTCGACGAACGGCTCGAGTGGCGGCGTCGAGATCCCGGCGCCGATCATCCGGGAAGCCCCCCGGTGAGCGATCGCCGTGTTGATCGCGGGGACGATCCGGGTCTGCACGACCTTGCGGATGTCGATCCCGGTCGGCGTCCCTTCCCCTTCGAGGGCCGCCACCGGGAACAGCGGATTCGACCCGACACAGATCTCGCCCATCCGCCGGGTCGTCGCGACGGCGTCCGCGAACGACTTCGCGCCCACGATCTTCTGCACGGACGGCGACGCCGCCATCGCCATCCCGCCCAGCCCGTACGTCTCCATGATCGCGGAGTCCCCGGTGTCCAGGTTGGCGTCGACGGCGCTGAAGCCGGGGAAGTAGAGCCCGTCCACCGCGCTCGCCGGACCCGTGAACCACCGGTCGCCCAGCCCCGCGACGCGAATGCCGAACTCCACCCCGTTTCGCGCCATCGTCGAGACCACCGTCGCGCCCTCGATCCCCTCGATGGCCCGGCTCGCCGCCTTGGCCGCGCACATCGCCCACGCGAGGAAGAACTGGTCGTTGTCGCGCGTGAGCATCCGCATGATCGCCTCGAGGTCGCGGCGGTCCTCCACAACCCCTACCAGCGGCGCCGCCAGCCGCCGGGCGAGGAGCCCGGTCGCGGCCGCGTTGCGCATGTGCATCTCATCCCCCATGGTGAACGCCTGGGCCATCAGGCTCGCGAGATCGACCGGCCCCTCCCGGTCGAGGACCGCGCCCAGGGCCGGGGCGACGACCTCGCGGATCCACGCCAGCCCGGCCAGGGTCTCGGGCCCGTGGCCGCCAAAGCGGAGCTGATGCCCCCATGGTCCGTCCGCGATGAAGGAATAGGCGGCGGTCCCGTTCGCCCCATCCTCGACCACGAGCAACGGCATGCTCGGTGAGATGACCCCCGCCATCGGCCCGACCGCGCCGCGCGAATGGCAGGGGCTGAAGGAGATCTCGCCCGATGCCGCCAGCGCCCCGGCCGCCGCCGCGGTGGGCGCCCAGCCCTCGTGGAGGATCGCGGCGGTGACGGCGCCCCGCATCGGCCCGCACATGCGCTCCCACGCGATCGGCGGCCCGGCGTGGAGGAGCGCACGCCCGACGAGTCCGATGGCGTCCTTGGCCTCGCGCACCGCCGTCCACGCCGGCCGCGCGCGGCAGAGCCGATCGAGCGCTTCCCGGTTGGCAGCCCCGATACTCACGCTCATGGCAGCGGCGATTGTAGTGCGAACTCGGCGCCTCCGCCCTGGGAAATTTGACCGATTGTGCTCTCCGGCCGGCGCTATACTCCCGCGAGGTTCGCCCCGGGAGGCCGCGGGCGGCGACACCGCTCAAGGGGGAGGACTCACACTCTGACGTCGATCACGGACACCGCTCCCCTCCTCTCGGTGCGCGGCATCACGAAGGCCTTCCCCGGCGTGGTCGCCAACGACACCGTGTCCTTCGACGTGCACGGCGGCGAGATCCACGCCCTCGTGGGCGAAAACGGCGCCGGCAAGAGCACGCTCATGAAGATCCTGTACGGCTTCTACCGGCCGGATGCGGGGGAGATCCGGATCGCGGGGCGGCCGGTCCAGATCCACTCCCCGCACGACGCGCGGGGGCTCCGCATCGGCATGGTCTTCCAGGAGTTTGCCCAGATCGCCGCGTTGAGCGTCGCCGACAACATCGCCCTGTTCCAGGCCAATCTGCCCGCCGTGCCGGACATGCCGGCGATCGCGCGCCGGATCGAGGAGATCTCGCGGCGCTACGGTCTCGGGGTCGACCCGCGCGCCCCGATCTGGCGCCTCTCCGTGGGCGAGCGGCAGAAGGTGGAGGTCGTGAAGCTCCTCCTCGCCGACGCGCGCATCCTCATCTTCGACGAGCCCACGCGCGGCCTCGCGCCCCAGGAGGTGGCCGGCCTCTTCCGCGTCTTCGCCGACTTGCGACGCGATGGCTACGCGGTGGTCTTCATCACCCACAAACTCGCCGAGGTGCTCGCCTGCGCGGATCGGATCTCCGTCATGCGTCGGGGCCGGATCGCGGGGACCCTGCGTCGATCGGACGCGACCGAGGAGACGCTCGTGTCGCTGATGTTCGGGGCGCCCGTCGCGGAGGCCCCACCGAGCCGCCGCGGCCCGGCGGGGCTGGCGGGGCCGCCCCTTCTCGAGCTGCGGAGCGTCAGCACGAGAGCCGACGGGCGCGCGGTCAGCCTGAGGGACATCGATCTCACCGTCGCGCCGGGCGAGATCGTCGGGGTGGCGGGCGTGTCCGGCAACGGCCAGCGCGAGCTGGGCGACCTCGTCCTCGGGCTCGTGCGATGCGCACACGGAGTCAAGCTCCTGGGGGGCGCGGACGCGACGCGCTGGCCGGTCGCCCGGATCCGCGCCAGCGGCGTGGCCTTCATCCCCGAGGATGCCCTCACGATGGCGGGGGCCGCGCGGTTGACCGTCCTCGAGAACATGGCCCTCGGGGACACCCGCCGCTACGCTCGCCACGGCGGTCTCGCCATCGACTGGGAGAGCGCGCGGAGCGACCTCGCGCGCTCCCTCGCGCGCCTGGGCGTCGCGGTGCCGGCGCTCCAGGCGCCGCTGGGAACGCTCTCGGGCGGCACGGTCCAGCGCGTCGTCCTGGCCCGGGAACTGGCGCGGCGCCCGAAGCTGATCGTCGCGTTCTATCCGACCCGCGGCCTCGACGTGCGGAGCGCCATCGCGACGCGCGATCTCCTCATGGCCTTGCGGGAGGACGGGGCCGGCGTGCTGCTCATCTCCGAGGATCTCGCCGAGCTCTTCGCGCTGAGCGACCGGCTCGTGGTCCTCTTCCGCGGCAAGCTCGCCGGGGCGAGGGCCCCCGCCGACACCAGCATCGAGGACGTCGGCTACTTGATGACCGGCGGGCCGGAGCGTCATGACCGCTCCGCCTGAGTCGGCCCGCCTCGCCATCGCCTGGCGCGCGGGGCGCGCCCGGCTGGCGAGCGTCGCCGCGCCGGCCGGGCTCGCGCTCGTCGTGTTCGCGGGCGTGCTCCTGGCGTTCGGCAAGAACCCGATCAAGGCGTACGTCGACATCTTCTCCAGCACGCTCGGGAGCCCGTACGGATTCTCGGAAACCCTCGTCAAGATGACCCCCCTCGTCCTCACCGCGGTGGCGGTGGCGGTTCCGGCCAAGATCTGGCTGATCAACGTCGGCGGGGAGGGTCAGCTCTACATCGGAGCGATCTTCGCAACCTGGGGAGCGCTCACGTTCGGACACCTCCCGGGGTGGCTGCTGCTGCCGCTCATGGTCGCGCTCGGGTTCCTCGGCGGGGGGCTCTGGGGGCTCGTCTCCGGCCTCCTGCGCGCCAAGGGCTGGGTCAGCGAGACGATCTCCACCCTCCTCATGAACTACGTCGCCATCCTGTTGCTGAATTACGTCGTGTTCGGGCCGTGGAAGGACCCCGAAGGCGTCAACTACCCGCAGACGGCCGAGTTCGCCCCGGCCGCGATGCTCCCGGTGCTGGGGCAGAGCCGCGTGCATCTCGGCCTCGCCCTGGGGCTGGTGGCGGTCGGACTGTTCGCGTTCTTCGTCTCCCGCACGCGCTGGGGCCTCGAGATGCGCGCCATCGGCGGCAACGCCGACGCCGCCCGCCGGAACGGCATCCCGGTCGGTCGCTACGTGGTCGGGCTGATGTTCATCGGAGGCGGCCTCGCCGGCCTCGCGGGGATGTGCGAGGTCTCCGCGATCCAGGGACGGCTCCGGCCCAGCCTCTCGCCCGGCTACGGCTATACGGGCTTCCTCATCAGCTGGATGGCCGGCGGACACCCGCTGGGGATCCTGGGCGCCGCCTTCCTGCTCGCCGTCGTCACCGCCGGCGGCGACATCCTCCAGATGACCCAGGCGCTCCCGGGGGCGGTGGTGAACATCCTGATGGCCGTGATCCTGTTCGTGATCCTGGGCCGGCGCCCCGGGGAGCGATGATGCTCGGCCTGGCGCGTGGGCTCCTGTCGGGCGCGATCGTGTCGGGTACGCCCCTCCTCTACGCCACGCTGGGCGAGCTGATCTCGGAGCGCGCGGGCATCGTGAACCTGGGCCTCGAGGGCGTGATGCTCGTGGGCGCGGTGGTCGGCTTCATCACCTGCGTCTCCACCGGCAGCGCGACGCTGGCCGTCACGGCAGCCGCGCTCGCGGGAGCCCTCTTCAACATGATCTTCGCGTTCCTCGTGATCTCGCGCCGCGCCAACCCGCTCGCGAGCGGGCTGGCCTTGATGTTCTGCGGAGTCGGGCTGAGCGCGCTCCTGGGCGCGCCCTATATCGGCAGCCAGATCGGCGGACTCCCGGAGATCAGCATACCCGGTCTGGCCGACCTTCCCCTCCTCGGCCCTGCGCTCTTTGCCCATGACGCGCTCGTGTATCTGGCCGCGCCCGTCGCCACCCTGCTCTGGTGGGTGCTCTTCTTCACGCGATGGGGGCTGAGCCTGCGGGCGGTCGGGGAGAACCCGGTGGCGGCCTTCGCGGCCGGGCGGAACCCCCACCGGATCCAGTACCAGGCGCTGGTCGTCGCGGGGATCCTCGGAGGCCTCGCCGGCGCTCACCTCTCCGTGGGCGTGGCCAAGGCGTGGGCCGAGTGGATGACCGCGGGCCGCGGCTTCATCGCGGTGGCCCTGGTGATCTTCTCGAAGTGGCACCCGCTGCGCGCGATCGCGGGCGCCTTCCTGTTTGGCGGCGCGATCTCCCTGCAACTCCAGATGCAAGCGCTCGGCGTACCGATCTCGGCGTTCCTCCTCGACATGCTCCCCTATGTCCTCAGCCTGGTCGTGCTGGCGATCTGGGGGGGTGCCCGGCGCCACGCGGCTCCGGGGAGTCTCGGCCGTGTGTTCCAGGGGACCGAATAGAGCGCTATCCACCCAGGACAAGGAGAAAGAACAATGAGCCTCACCCTCATCCGTACGGCACGGACCGTCCTGTCGGTCCTGGCCGCGTTCATGGTCGTCCTGGTCGCCGGGCACGCGGCGGAAGCCCAGGCACTCAAGATCGGCATCCTGCACATCGGCTCCATGGCCGACGGCGGCTACAACCAGGCCCACGCCGAAGGCATCCAGGCGATGAAGAGGAACCTGCCGGGAGTCGAGATCATCGAGGTGGAGAACGTCCCGGAAGGCGCCGACGCCGAGCGGGTGATGGAGAACATGGTCAAGCAGGGGGCCAAGCTCATCGTCGCCGCGAGCTTCGGCTACCTCGAGCCCGCGCTGCGAGTAGCCGCCAAATACCCCGACGTGAAGTTCTTCCACCCCGGCGGCTACAAGCGAGCGCCGAACCTCACGACGTACTGGGCGAGCACCCCCGAGGCGTTCTATCTCATGGGGATGGCGGCGGGAAAGACGACCAAGACCAACAAGCTCGGCTACGTCGTGGCGCTGCCCATCAGCTTCTTCCTCGCAAACATCAACGCCTTCGAGCTGGGCGCCCGGTCCGTCAACCCGAAAGCGGAGACCCGCGTGGTCTTCACCGGCACGTTTCTCGATCCCGCCAAGGAGGCCACCGCCGCCAACGCGCTCCTCGATCAGGGCGTCGACGTGCTCGGCGTCATCGTCGACTCGCCGATCACGGTGGTGCAGACGGCCGAGAAGCGCAATGCCTACTCCGTCGGCTATCACTCCCTCGGGGCTCAGAAGTTCGCGCCGAAGGGGTGGATCGGCGGGATCGCGTTCACGTGGGGGAATCTCTACACGCGCTTCGCCCGGCAGGTCACGGAAGGCGCATTCAAGAGCGAGAACATCCTCGGAGGGCTCGCCGACGACTACCTCACGCTGGCGCCGTTCGGAGCCTCGGTGCCCGCCGACGCGGTGGCGCTCGTCAACACGAGGAAGCAGGAGTTCATCGCCGGCACGACGCACGTATTCGCGGGGCCGCTCAAGGACAACCGCGGCGTGGAGCGGGTGAAGACCGGCGCGTTCTTCCCGCTCACCGACCTCGGGAAGATGGACTGGCTCGTGGAAGGTGTGATCGGCCAGCCGCGGTAGGCGGCGCCGTCACACCTCGTCGCGCGGGCCGACCGCCAGCGAGAGCTGCGTCACGTCGTCGGGCACGATGACGGTGCCCGCCTTGCCGTGGAGCCCGGCCGCCGCGTGGTCGAGGTCGCAGATCGTGGCCTGGCCGCCGGAGTCGTGGACGAAGCGGTACGCGGCACGAACCTTCGGCCCCATGTTCCCCGCGGAGAACGTCTCGCGAACGAGGAGGCCCTCGAACTCCGTGAGCGTCAGGCGTCGGAGAAAGCGCTCCGAGGGCTTGCCGAAATCGACGGCGACGCCGGGGACATCCGTGAGGATCAGCAGCCGCGTCGTGCGCATCTCGATCGCCAGTCGCGCCGCCGCGAGGTCCTTGTCCACCACGGCCTCGACGCCCTGGAGGCTTCCGTCCGGCCGGCGCAGCACGGGGACACCTCCCCCTCCGCACGCGATGACGATGGCCCCAGCGTCCAGCAGCGCCTGGATGATGTCGAGTTCCACGACGGCGACCGGCTGCGGCGACGGCACCAGCTTCCGCCACCCCCGGCTGTCGATGAGCTGCCACGTCTCGCCCCGATCACGCATCCGCGGCTCGGCGACCTCGCGCGAGAGGAAGGGCCCAACGGGCTTGGTCGGCGTCGTGAAGGCCGGGTCATCGGCGTCCACGAGCACCTGGGTGATCACGCTGGCCACCGGGCGCCGGATCCCCTGTGCCCGGAGCTCGTTCGCGAGCGCCTGCTGGATCATGTACCCGATCTGCCCCTGCGTCTCGG
>Ga0184629_10001322_pt1 | contig 10159 bp, 9 predicted proteins | sample PLM4_32_b1_FD_133158 | JGI IMG/M metagenome (GOLD analysis project Ga0184629, IMG submission 133158) | Groundwater sediment microbial communities from an aquifer in East River, Colorado, USA - PLM4_32_b1 | ecosystem: Environmental > Terrestrial > Soil > Riparian zone | place: USA: East River...
AAACGATCTTCGCTTCCTCGATCTTGCCCTGCTTCTTGAGGGCTTTGTCCACGCCCTTGAGCATGGTATGCCAGGACTCCATGACCTGCTTTTCTTCGACCCCGTAGCGGGCGGCAACCGCGGCGCCGTTGTTTTTATACATATCATCCGAGTCCTGGAGGATCTTCGCCATAAGCGCGCCGACGTTGCCGTTGATCTGGAGCTCGAGATTAGCGTTTTTCGCCTCGATCCCCGAGGCGGCAAGGAGCTTCACCGTACCGTAGATCTGCTCCGGCTTATCAAACTTCACGCTCACTGCCATGGCGGTATTCGCGAACTTCTCATTGCTCTTCGTAACCTTTGGGATAAAATAGGATGACCCTTTTGAAAGCTTGTTGAACATATCGTCGGCGTATACGAGCCCGTTTTTCCCTTCGCCGAAGACAGGCGAGAACATAATCGCGAGCATGCCGGCAAATCCCAATGCCAGGAATGCTCCAGTGAGAAATGTTGATTTATTTTTTACGATCATGGCTATGCCTCCTGCCTGAGTGTTTTGATGTTCGCGAAGAACTTGCTGAAGATCCAGAGCCCGAAGACGGCGACCACGATCCAGAAGACAACGTTGCCCACGGATTCGATGGCGTTGACGGTGGTTTTGGAAATGTCAATGTACTCAAGCTCCACCATCTTCTTGGGCAGCGTGGAGGCGCGATTGATGAATCCCGCGATGATCGAGATGGCATAGAAACCGCGAATCTGAATGCCCTTCACCACCTTGGTCGTGAGCGCGCCAACCTGGATGCCGATAAGCGAGCCGATCAGCATGCCTATGGCCAGTGTATAGAACACATATCCGTAGATGGCGTACTGTGCGATGGAGGCCAGGCCCGCGGTAAAGATGATCTGAAAAATATCCGTGCCGACGGTCGTTGCCGTGGACACGCCGAAGGTGTACACGAACATGGGAAAGGTGACGAACCCGCCGCCCACGCCCATGATGGCGGCCAAGATGCCGACGATCAGGCCGCCCATGGCGATGAACACGCCGGAGATTTTCTTGCCGCCCTCGACATAATCTTCGTCAAAGGTGATCATGGGCGGAATATGTATTTTCTGGAGCTTGAGCGCGAAGTCGGTGGTGCCGGAGGAGCCGCCATGCGCGTCGCCGCCCTCTGTTGACGGTCCTCTTGTGGATTTCCAGAAGTCCATCATCGCATAAAAGCCGAGGAAACCGAGCAGCACAGCATAGACTAAACTGATGAACGCTTCTGACAGGATCGGGTCCTTGTCATAGAAAAACCTGTTGATGGAGCCGCCGATGAAGGTGCCGGCGCCCGAACCGACGAGGAACGCCAGGGCCAGCTTCGTTGACACGTTCCCGAGCTTCTTGTGCACCGTGGTGCCCATGATGGCCTTGGCAAAGATGTGGAACACATCGGTGCCCACGGCCAGAATGCCCTTCACGCCCGCGGCCATCAGGGCAGGCGTGATGATGAACCCGCCGCCCGCGCCGATGCAGCCGGTGATGAGCCCCGCTGCCAGGCCGACGGCGATGGACACCATAAAGATGGTAGTGGAATAGAAGGCCGGCGCATAGGCGGTCTTTCCGCCGAGCATGCTGCCTGCCTCCACCCACGATACCGCCACGATCGGCAGAAGCAAAAGCAGCATGATCCACATCTTCTTCCGGTTGTGGATGATGCTCATCGAAACCTCATAATCCCACTTGGCGTGCGCTATGGACGCCTGTTTCAAAAACTCATAGGTGCTGCGAAAGATACCCATACGAAAAACCTCCCTTCGATGAAGTGTATTTCTTTATACGATCTGGATCAATTCTGTCTGTAATTTGTACTTTTTTCCGTCCCCCATGAGCCGCGTATAGGCCAGGGGCTTGCCATCCGTACCGACCAGGAGCCGGTGCAGCAGCAGCATGGGCGCCCCTTTTGCGCTCTTGAGGATGGCCGCGGTATCGCCGGTCATCTCGGCGATCTCGATCATCTGGACGACCTTCTGGATCTTTTTTTTCGCCCTTTGCTGCATCATTTCGTAGAACGGCGTCTGGCAGACGTCGGCCTCCTCGATATCAGGCACGACCTCGAGCGGGATGAATGACTCTTCAAGGTAGGCGGGTTCGCCCTGCACAACACGCTTGCACAGGATGTAATAGATGTCGCCTTCCGACCGCAGATAGTTCCGCACATCCTCGGGCGGCACTTTCACCCCCTTGACCAGGATCTCTTTTCTCGCGACCACCCCCTCCCCAAACATGTCTTCGGTCAACTTCGTTTTCATCGTAATGCCAAGATCCGGCAGCGCGTGGCTGACGAACGTCCCCTTGCCCTGCTGTTTTCTCAGATAGCCGTTCCTTACCAGTTCCGCGATGGCCATTCTTACCGTGGCCTTGCTTACATCGTAGGTCGTACATAGCTCGTCTTCAGTAGGTATCTGCGATCCTGCAGGCCACTCCCGATGTTCGATCTTGTCCTTGATGATCGAATACATCTGCACATAGAGCTTTTGCTGACTTTCCCTGTCTACTGTCTTATTGGTTAACATGATTTCATTTCTTTATAACGTTATAATGATTTTTTATGGATAAAAAACTCGGGACCACTATTTCCATAGGAGTCCCGTTAATCGTTTTGTTAGGCTTTGTTGGTCCTTATTCCAATTGTGGCAGTTTCTTCTACTGCCTCTTCCTTTAGATCCTGGTTCGATAGCCTTTGCGCTTCGTCATATTCACCGGCTTCTGCGAAGGTAATTGCAACCATCATGTTTTCAAATGCTTTCATGAGCTTCTGCATATAACCCTCCCTTTCATGTATGTTATTCATATTACAAGTACCGTGCCATCACAAAACACGATGAAATAATAAAGAAAAACAAATACACACATTTAATGGTGCAACTTATATGTGCACGCCACAGGGGGATAATAAGCGATTCTTTAGAAGTTTCAAAGCAATGAAATGTTGCGGTGGAGGGATTTAAACTACAATCTTATGCTGTTTTATCTTTCTCTGGAGTTGTTGCCGGTATATGCCGAGAAGGGTGGCTGCGCGAGAGATGTTTCCGCCCGATTCAAGAAGCGCCGAGGTAATGGTTTCTTTTTCCACGGTAGAGAGAGCGTCTTTCAGCCGTTGGGCCGATGCCCGGTGCTTTTCGGGTGCCCCTGTCTGACGGAGATTGGGCGGAAGGTCGGCGGGAAGGATCTCGGAGGTGTTGGCGAAAGAAACCGAACGTTCGATGATGTTCTCGAGCTCCCGCACGTTCCCGGGATAGGGATGATCCAGCAGGAGGCTCAGCGCCTCGCCGCTGATGCACTTTATCAGGACGTCCTTCCGCTTGTGCGCGTGCTTCTGAACAAAATGCTTCGCCAGAAGCGCGACATCCTCCATGCGTTCACGCAATGGCGGGAGATGGATATTGATGACGTTGAGACGATAGAAAAGGTCCTCCCGGAAAATGCCGCGTTGGCACGCGGTCTTGAGGTCGCGGTTCGTCGCAGTGATGAACCGGAGGTCCACGCGGATCTGGCGCATTCCACCGATGCGCATGATCTCCCCTTCCTGCAGTACGCGCAGGACCTTGGTTTGGAAGAGCGGCGACACATCGCCGATCTCATCGAAGAACACGGTGCCGCCGTCGGCCTGCTCCAAAAGTCCCTTCTTTGTGTACTGCGCGCCGGTGAACGATCCCTTTTCGAAACCGAAGAGCTCTGACTCGAGAAGCGTATCGGGAATTGCCGTGCAGTTGATGGTCGTGAACGATTTTTCGCTGCGCGGGCTCCACCGGTGGATGGCCCGGGCGATAAGTTCCTTGCCCGTGCCGCTCTCGCCGGTGATAAGCACGTTGCTTTCGCTGGCAGCGGCCTTCTTGATAAGCCCGAACACTTCCTGCATCGGCACGCTGTTCCCGATGATCTCGTCGAAGCCGTACTTGTTGCTCAAGATCTGCTTTTTGTGCCTTCCGATGACCTCGGAAAGGACATCGGCGGTGAGGGGTTTTTCCAGATAATCGCCGGCGCCCAGTTTCAACGCCTCCACGGCCTTGTGCAGGTCCGGGAGGGAAAAGGCGATAACGGGCATGCTGTGCCTCGCGTCCAGGAGCCGCTCCTGCCAGTTCGCCGTATCGAGATCGAGAAAGGCGATGTCGTAATTGTCCGATGCGGTGTCGCCGCCCGCAGGCGCTTCGCCCGCCTGCTTCATGTCGCGGGTATCGGGTGTATAGCCCGTGGACTTGAACAGGGCGGCTATGCCCTTCGCTTCATCGGATATGATCAGGATATTCAGCATAGCTCGCCGTGGGGCGGTGACAAATTACAAATAACAAATCTCAAAACACAAATAAATTCCAATCATCAAACTTCAATCACCAAACGTTTGGTACTTTGTTCCTGGTGCTTATTTGTTATTTGCTGCTTGAGATTTGATGCTTATATTTTACTCTTCACTGCCAGCACGGCACAGGAAGACATGACGATCACTCGTTCAGTGACGCTGCCCATCAACAGCCGGTCGAGACCTGTTCTGCCGTGGCTTCCCACGACGATCAGGTCAGCGGACTTATCCTTGGCGATCTCGATGATGGCGTCCGCGGGCTTGCCGCTCATGACAAAGGCCTGGGCATCAACGCCCGCCTTTTGCGCCGCTTCCTTTACCGCTTTTGCGTTCTTTTCCGCCATCTGCATATCCTGGTCGGCGAGCTTGTCGCGCTGAAGCGCGGCAAAATCGATGTCCGTCGGCATGGCGATGTCCGCCGGAACGACCGCGAGGACCGTCAGTTTCGCATTGTTGCGCTTCGCGATACCGATGGCCTCGGACGCAGCTGCAGCAGAATATTTCGAGCCGTCCGTTGCCACGACAATGCTCTTGAAGTCCACCTGCGCCGCCCGCGGCACGACCAGGACGCTGCACGGCGCGTGGCCGATGGTCCACGATGTCGTGCTTCCCATCACGAGCCTGCGGAAGCTCTTTTTCCCGTGCCGCCCCATGATGATCATGGTGCTCTTTTGCTTGACCGCCTCCTCGACGATATATTTATAGGAATCCTCGCCCTCGTAGGTGACCGTCTCACAGGCAACCGCCTCCTGCTTTGCGCGGACCTTCACTCCGTCGAGGTGCGCAAGCGCTTCTTTTTCAATTTTTTCCAGGATGGCCGGCGCCTCCGACCCGAACTCGGGGTTCGATTCGATCACCGACAACGCGGTCAGCTTGCTTCCGCAGCGCTTCGCGAGCCGGATCGCTTCTCGTATGGCCCCCTCGCTGAACTCTGAACTTTCCGTTGCAAGCAGCAATCTTTCTGTATTCACTATCGGGCAGATTTCTACCATTTAGAACGTCCTCCTCGCATGGTGAATTTATGTAAAAAGGGATCAACGTCCGAAAAAACGTTTCCGCAACAAATTGTAGCGCTTGGCTGGAATGATGCATCGACTCAAATCATAATGGCAATTCCAGTATCTGTCAACTCTAAATAAAATAACGGAAGAACAAACAGGTCGGGAAGCAGATCAAATTGGGATATGGAGTGGTGGAGCGGAAGAGTGTTGATGGAAAAGAAGCGGCATATAAAGCGTAATTGCAAATGCCGAAAACAGGCGACCAAGTGCGGCTCATCTGATCATGCTATTCAATGCGAAGCAGACGGGTAATGAAGGAGGAACAACAGCGGATATTTTTTTACAAAATGGCATGAAAGTAGACCTAACCCTCAGGCCCTCACAACAGTTCGAGCACGCCGGGGGGCCGCTCAGGGGTCCGCAAAAAGAAAAGACCTGCGTGAGCAGATCGTTCCATGAGTGAAACTCTGGCAAATGATGAAGATAAGAACATGATCGGGTCGAACAGCAGAGAGCTGGTCCTACAGTGTCGTCGCATGCACTAACGCCTCCTTCGTGCTTCTCTTCTTGATCGGTGGTTTCTTTAGCTTGCCGGCAATAATCGTCAAACTTTCAATAGTCGTTTCGCGTTTGGCAACAAAGGCAGCCTGATCGGTCGTCGACATCTGCTTTAGCACCTGGATCAGCCCGCGTGCCTGTTCCAGCTGCTCCATGGATTCAGAAAGAGACTTCCTTTTGATCGACTCTTTTATCTCATCGATCAAAGAATCTATGGCAACCCTTACCCGTAGGAATTCCTGCATAGTGATACCCAGTCTCCTTTGTGAAATGTTATGTTTAATTATAAGTCTTATTGTGGGCAATAGCTCGTTAAAAGAGCAGGTCGAACGAGAAAAACCCGAAGTTGTTCCCGAGAAACCTGGGATCAGGTAGCTGGGGAAGATGGAGAGGCGGGCTGTGTCGAGGGTAGCAAATTACGATAACTCACGTACTCAAGCCTGGCACTGGACACATTATAGACATATATAACCATATAAAGGGCGCCGTATAAAGCTTCGGGAACTCCCTTGTGCTTTGAAAGATGAGCGCTCAGTCCATCCACGAAGCCCTCTTCGCCCAGGAGCGTCTGCCCTTTTAGTTCATTCCAGATCGATGCTTTGCCGAGCCCCACTTCACCCTAAGTCAAAATGTTGCGAATATGCCGGGATACGATGACTGATTCCGCTGGAATAGATCCGACATCTGCGCCTGGTTCAGCCAGAATGAAGGATCGAGCAATGGTGACAGGATAAGAATAGGTTAATTTTAAGCAAAACGCAAAAAATTCGATGGGGTATTGATGGGGGAGTTAAATCAGACACGGGGACGGGGAGACAGGGTGACTTGGGGGCAAGATAAACCAGACAGGGGGACGCGGGACAGAGGCATCTCGGGGCAAATAAAAAAGCCCCTTTTTGTATAGAAAGGGGCTTATGCGCTATCTCGAACTTCTTTGTATTATCTAATGGTGGTCCCAACGGGAATCGAACCCGTGTCTCCGGCGTGAGAGGCCAGCGTCCTAGGCCGCTAGACGATGGGACCATGGTTGGGGGAGGAGGATTCGAACCCCCGTAAACAGGTTCAGAGCCTGTCGTCCTACCACTGGACGATCCCCCAGGGATTACGGCCTGAGCACTATATCCAAAACCCCTCAGGGTGTCAAGAGTAAAAAAGAGTGAAATTAGGGGTTTTGGGGCTCAACCTGCCGCCTTCAGAACGATCTTGCCCATGGTTTTCCGGCCTTCAAGCAGACGGTGCGCCTCCCCGGCATCGGCCAGTGGCAGGACCCGGTCTATGCGCAGTTTCAGCCATCCTTCCCTGATCGCTCTCAAAACGTCCCCGGACCGCCGGACCAGGTCCTCGCGGGTGGCGATGAAATTGCCCAGGCTCCCTCCGGAAAGGGAGATCGACTTCGCGCCCAGGGAATTGGGAAGAACAGGGTCCGCGGGCCCGCTTGCCGAACCGAAGACAACAATATGGCCTTTCAAGGACACCGCCTCCAGATCGCCGGAGAACGTGCTCTTCGCAACGCCGTCGAGGACGAGCTGCGCACCCCGGCCATTGGTAAGCCGCCTCGTTTCGCTCACAAAATCCTGCTTCGTGTAGAGGTAAAACGTGGTCCGCCCCCGCTTCCGCGGCAGTACGCGCCTTCTCATCCGTCGAGACCGTACCGATGACCGTTGTGCCGAGGCGCTTTGCCCACTGCACCAGCAGAAGCCCCACGCCCCCTGCCGCGGCGTGGATTAGGACCGTGTCGCCCGGTTTCGGTTCGCGGAAATCGTGGATCAGGTAATGGGCTGTCATACCCTGCAGCGGGAAGGCGGCGCCCTGTTCAAAGGACATTTCTTCGGGCAGCGGGATGAGCTGACCGGCATCGAACGCCGTGTACTCACTGTAACTCCCGAGATGGCCCGTATAGGCGACCCGGTCGCCTACACGGATGCCGGTCACACCGGCAACGACCGCTTCCACCACCCCCGACGCCTCCAGTCCGGGAATGTACGGGAGCTGCACCGGATAGGTGCCCCGCCGCTGATAAATGTCGACAAAGTTCAGGCCTGCTGCCTGTATCTTGACCAGTGCCTGCCCTGCAGCGGGTACGGGCTTCGCTTCGGAATCCGAGTATTTAAGAACATCGGCACCGCCATAACTTGATATTTTGATCGCTTTCACGGCTCTTCCTCCTTGAAAAGAACTATCGTGGTCTACGTGACGAGCGACGTGCCGGCCGTAGCTCTCCATCCGCTTCTCTAAAAAGCATACCAGAGATTTTAATGAACAGTGCGAAGGAGTTTACAATCTCCATGCCTCAGCTGAAATCAGGCTAACATCCTATGTTTATGTCACCTTTCTTGCTTGCCCAAGAAAGGTGACCCAATCCCTGCGACTGGGGTTCCGGGCTCTGCCCGGGGATTGAGTGAGTCGCGGGAGGTCGATCTATAGAGAGCCTACGGCTCATGATGAAGCAGCTCCCCAGAAGGGCCCCCGCTGAAAACACCTTTACTATATGCTCGGTCGTCCTTGGTACATTTCGGAAACTCGCCCTTCTGACTCAGACAGTCCGAAATGTTTAACCCTCGGACTCGGTCACCTGCCACATTTTCGCATGGGACTGCTTTGGGGGCATGCTCACGTTTACAGATGCGGCAGCTTAGAGACGCAGCGCCAGCGTTTCAGGACTGGCGATCAATGTGGGGCACGGCGCACATCACAGGGTATTGAGGTATGCGATGAGATCGTTCATCTCGTCTTCGGAGAGATAGGCAAAGGAGGGCATGCGGCCCATGGGCTGCCGAAGCTGGAACCGCAGACTTTCGGCTGTCGCCGGATGCTTGCTGACTGGAAGCGCGGGGTTCTTGAGCAGGCCCTTGAGGCCCGGGCCCACGATCGTGTTCGTGCTCAACGCGTCGTGGCAGCTCGCGCACCTGGAGAGGAACAGGGTTTTGCCGCGCCCGATGCTCAAGCGGTCCGTTCTGATCGCCGCCGGGCCCGGCATCCCGGTCCCTACGACGTGCAAGAATGGACCCTTCAGCTCATAGTACGCGCTTTTGTCGATGGTGCGGTCCTTCCCGAATCCGCTAACAACGAGATAGTATCCTCCCGTGATGCCCACAAGCACGAAGCTCATGACGCCCATCACAAGCCCGATGATCCTGGCATGGGAGTAGAACTGGCGGTAGACACGCACAAAAAGGACTTTCACGATGAACAGAACGATGAGGGACCAGGCGAGAACGACGTGCAGTGCAGCCCGGGGAGAAGGTTCCGCCTTCGACGCCGTTATGAATCCGATGCAGAGATAGGACACGAGGACGAAGAGCACCACATAGACGTAGCCGGTGGTCTTATGGACCTTCTTGAATTTTCCGGCGGAGGCTGCTGATGGTCCACGGCCGAAGATCTCGAACATGGTATACATGCTCAGCCCGGCGAACAGGAGCAGCAACAGGGACAGCAGTGATTTGATGAAAAAGATCGTCATGAATGTTCCTTCCGATGACCGGCTCGCGGTCCGCGTACTACTGTTATTTTAACACAAGTGGACGCGTCCCGGGAGCGGCAGCTTTTCGGAAGCTATTCTTTCGAAGGAGTCGGGAACCCCTCCGCGAGACGTCATTCCGGCTTGCCCGGAATCGTCGTTATTGTCAGTACGCTGTAAGGCACTACGATTCCCGACAAGCGGGAATGACGACTTTTTATGACATCATTAAAGTCCAAAATAATTCAGAAACATAAAATTACTGTCTCATGAGACCTTTGGCATTTGAACGCCAGGGAATGACGAAAGGAAAGCCTATACTTACCGTGCTTAGACACCGTTCTCGAAAAAAGCATCGGCCCGCTCTCCTGCTTCTGCGATGCTCGCGCTGCTCTGGACCCTCGATGCCAGGTGATGTCCGAATTTATAGTTTCGGGCGAAATAATGGGTGAATTCCTTGAGCCTGCCAAGCCGGTATTCCGGCCGGAAAAGCGCTTTGAGATGTTCGATAAACCCGGTATACACCACGGGCAGCGACACCGCAGGCGCCGCGATCATGCTGCCGCAGAGATGCCGGGCGATATCGGCGAACAACCAGGGTCGTATCGCCGCCCCGCGGCCGAGCATCAGACCGTCGGCGCCGGAAACTGCCAGACAGTTTACCGCATCTTCGACAGAGAAGATGCCTCCATTGACGACAACAGGGATCGTGAGCCATTTCTTGATGCCGGCAATGCATTCCCAGCGGGGCCTTCGGGCAAAGGACTCGTTCTTGAGCCGTGCGTGGACCGAGAGCATGTCAATGCCCTCGGCTT
>Ga0184629_10001323_pt1 | contig 10157 bp, 8 predicted proteins | sample PLM4_32_b1_FD_133158 | JGI IMG/M metagenome (GOLD analysis project Ga0184629, IMG submission 133158) | Groundwater sediment microbial communities from an aquifer in East River, Colorado, USA - PLM4_32_b1 | ecosystem: Environmental > Terrestrial > Soil > Riparian zone | place: USA: East River...
AGACGGCCCGGCGGTCTGGTTCAAGCGGATCGCGGAGTATCCCGAAGAAAGGACCGCCTTTGCCAATCCGATGGCGACGTGGCGCCGCGTCGCGCTGGCTTTCGGCATTCCCGCCGAAAGTTCGCTGAAAGACATTTACGCCGAGTACGAAAAGCGGGAAGGAAAACTGATTGCGCCGGTCACCGTAAAGTCCGGACCTTGTAAGGAAGTCATCAAACACGGCGCGGAGATCGACCTTTTCGATTTTCCCGCGCCGATGCTGCACGACGGCGACGGCGGCCGCTATCTGGGGACGTGGGATATAGCGGTCTCCCGTGACCCGGAGACGAACTGGGTCAACTGGGGAATGTACCGCTTCATGGTTTATGACTCACGCCATTTGACCGGCTTCCCGCGTCCGACGAGTCATCTCGGAAAGGTCTTTCAGGATCACTACGTTCCCAGAAACAAGCCGATGCCTATGGCGCTGGTTATCGGCGCCGATCCGATCTCACATTTCACCGCGTCGGCGACCTATCACATCGGCGGCGAGGAAGCGGCGCTGGCCGGCGGCTTGAGAGGCGCGCCCGTCGAACTGGTCGGTTGCGAAACCAACGACCTTAAAGTGCCGGCCAACGCGGAGATCGTGATCGAGTGCGACGTGTTGCCGGACTGCGTGGGTCTCGAAGGACCGTACGGCGAATATCCGGGTTACCGCACGGGCGAAATGGGAAACGGCATCCTATGCCGCGTCAATGCCGTCACTTACCGCCACGCCCCGATTCTTACCGTTGACGCCACCGGCTACCGGGACGACAGCTCGACGATTACCGCCCTGACCGGCGCGATTGCGATCAAGCGGAGATTGGAGCGGCACGGCGTCCCGATTGTAGACGTCAACGTGCCGCGCGAGGGGGCGGTTCACACGGCGGTGATCGGCGTCAAATACGGCGGCAAGCAGGTGGCACGCGAGATTCTCGAGACGCTAACGTCGCGGCGGGCGCTGCTTTCGAAAATAATTCTCGTCGAGCCCGACGTGGATGTTTTTGACATGGGAGAAGTATTTCATGCCTTCTCCACAAAATGTCACCCTGCCCACGGCATCCACGTCGTTCATTATGAAGGCCGCGCCAACACGCTCACCCCTTGCTACAGCCAGGGAGAACGGGCATTGCAAAAGGGAGCCACGGCTCTATACGATTGCACCTGGCCCGGTGAATGGTCGCGGGAATGGGAAGTGCCGGTGAAAGCGACATTCGACACAATCTTTCCGGATTCGACGAAACAAAAAGTCTTGTCAGATTGGAGATCCTATGGCTTCAAAGATTGACGAACGGGTTTGGGAAACTTTCTTGCGTCGGCCCAGCGATTTAAAGGAAGGCGTGGAGACAGCGATGGTGCTCCGCGACGTCCGTCCGGGCAAGAAAAAATATCAAATGTGCCATGTAATTGCTATCGTCAGCCGCAAACCGGAAGACATGGTAGCTATGGATCTCCTCCGCGTGCGCACCGTGGTTGGCATTCTGCTGGGCGAAACATGGGGCATAAGAATTCTCAAAGATCTCCCCACGGAGTTGCCAGGAATACCTTACCATGACTTTTTTGAGGCTCTGAGAAAAGCCTCGGCAACGGGAGCCTAAGGGTTTTCGTGGCGATTTGAAAAGGAGCACGCGGATGAACTCCAAGAGCATCGCGGCCGTCTCATTGCTCGTGCTTTTTTTCCTCGTTAGCCATAGTGTCAGCGCGTCGGCGCAATCTCTCACCAGACTCCATGTCGGATACAGCTCTCCTTCGGGCAACCAGGCGGTCTTATGGGTCGCGAAAGAGGCGGGTTCATTCAAACGTCACGGGCTCGACCTCGACCTGATCTTCATCGGCAGCGGCACGACGATGACGCAGACGGTGATTGCGGGGGAGATCAAAATCGCTCAAGTGGGTGGCGTCGCTCCCATTTCAGCGCGGCTCAGGGGCGCGGATTTAAAGATGGTGGCCGTGAGTTTCAACACGCTGGCTATCTCATTAATCGTGCAGCGGGACATCCGTTCGATAGCCGATCTTAAAGGAAAGCGGGTTGGAGTCTCCCGTTTTGGCAGCAACACCGATTTTGGCGTCCGGTATATTTTAAAGAAACACGGGCTCCTTCCAGACCGTGACGTCGCAATACTTCAGCACGGAGATGTTCCGTCTACTTTCGCCGCGTTGCAGGCCGGAGGGATACAAGGCGGGATGCTTTCCTACCCGACGACCGCCACTGCCATCAAGATAGGATTCAAAGAGTTGGTGGATATGTCCGAGGTCGGCCTGGAGTACCCAAGCACCAATATTGTCGTGACGGAGCGTTACCTCAAGGGTCAAAGCGATCTGGTGCGAAGATTTCTCATGGCCTTCATCGAAGGAATCCACCGCTACAAGACCGATGAAGCCTTCACCAAGAAGGTGATCGGTGATTATTCGAGGATTCGAGACGCGCAGGTCCTGGACGAGACCTATCGCCTCTTTGCGGCCAAGATCCAGAAGATACCCTTCCCTACTAGTGGAGGCGTCCGGCTGGCCCTGGAGAGCCTCGGGGATGATCCAAGGGCACGCCAAGCCCGGCCCGAGGAGTTTTTTGACGACTCCATCTTGCGGCGGCTCGATCGGGAAGGTTTTGTGGACCGGCTTTATCGTTAGAGCTGGCTCGAGATGAAAGGAGAGTAGAATTAATGGTTTTGGTTCTCAAGAACGAGCAGATGGAAAATCTGCTCCCGATGTCTGAAGCGATCGAGGCGATCGAACAAGCCTTTCGCGAGTTGGGCGAAGGAGTCGCGATGAATGCGCCGCGGGCGCGGCTCAGAACTCCGTGGAAGGAAGAAGGGGGTCAATACTTTTTCAATAATATTATGGGACTCGTGCCCGGCATCAAGTCCATGGCGCTGCGCATCGACTCGAGCTTTTCCAAGGAGGTCCAGGTCGCAGGCGCGAAGCGACGCGTCTATCCGGGCGACTACATCGGTCTCGTCTTTCTGTTCGACATGGATACCTGTGAATTGTTGTCGATTATGGACGACCATGTTCCTTCCGTGATCCGCGTCGGAGCCACCAGCGGCGTTGCGACGAAATATCTCGCCCGAAAAGACGCAACGGTAATGGGGCTATTGGGCGCTGGCGAGCAAGCGAAGACTCAATTGACTGCCGCCCTCGCCGTCCGGCCACTGACAAAGATCAAAGTCTACAGTCCGACGAAAGCCAATCGCGAGAAATTTGCCCGCGAAATGAGCGCAAAGACCGGCGTGGATGTGGTGCCGATGACTTCCGCGGAGGAAGCGGTTCGTGGCAGCGCTATTGTGACCGCTGCCACTAACACCGTTGAGCCGGTGATCGAAGGACGGTGGATTGAAGAGGGGATGCATGTCAACAGCATCGTCGGGGGCGATGGCTTTCTTCCCAGACGGGAACTCGACGATGAGGCCGTCAAGAGATCGGGTCTCATTGTCGTTGGCTCTAAAGCGCAAATTCTTCTCGACAAGCAGGCGGAATTCTCCGACCGGTTAGAGCGCGGTCTAGTGAAATCTGAGGATCTGCACGAGTTGGGCGAGCTTTTAACCGGCAAGTGCCGCGGGCGAAAGGACGACAAAGAGATTACCTTCTTTAAGAACAATACTGGTATGGGCATTCAGTTCGCGGCGACAGCAAGAAAGATGTACGAAAAGGCCAAGGAAAAGGGCATCGGAACGGAACTCCCTCTAGATTTGTTCATGACCCGCCGGGGCGACAAAACCTATTCTCCATGACGGGCTTTCGGTTCGACTCAGCATGCAAGCTCGTCGGGAAGAAGCCTATCGGGTGGCCACCGACTTCATGCCGTGGCTCTTAATATAGAGACCTCGAGATCGTGAGAGAAAAGGAAAGGAGGAAAGAGGTGCAATCCCACAAAATCCCGGAGTACGGCTCCGATCTAATTGTCGGTCTCATGCGTGACTATGGGTTTAAACACGCAGCGATCAACCCCGGGTCGAGCTTTCGGGCCTTGCATGACTCGATCGTGAACTACGGGGGAAACGAAAATCCAAAAATCGTGCTGGCTTGTCACGAGGAGATCGCGGTTGCGATCGCCCATGGTTATGCGCGCGCTTCAGGACAGCCGGGGTTAGCGATCTGTCATGATGTGGTCGGGCTGCAACACGCCTCGATGGCAATCTACAATGCGTGGATCGATCGAGCGCCCATAATTGTGTTGGGCGCTACCGGACCGTCAGATCCTACCGGTGATGAGCCCTTTCCTCGCTTGGCACCGCTTCACACGGCCCACCTTCAGGGGCAATTGGTACGAGATTACGTCAAGTGGGACTATCAGCCTACCTCCCTCGCCGGGGTCGTCGAGTCTTTTGCCCGCGCTTACAAGATTGCGCTCACGGAGCCAATGGGCCCCGTGTATCTTTGCTACGACGCAAAGCTACAGGAAGACAGAATTCAAGAGATGTCCAATTTGGAGTTTCCCCGGGATTGTCTTCCTTCTGTCTCCCCCTCCGGCGACCCACAGAAGCTGGAAGAAGCTGTCCGACAACTTCTTCAGGCGAAGAATCCCGTGATCATCACCGGCATGGTGGGGAGAAGAGCCGACGCGTGGAAGTCATTGGTCTCGTTTGCGGAGACGCTCGGCCTTCCAGTGATCGACCAGGCATTACGTTTTAACGTTCCGACCAGTCATGCCTTGACGGTCACGGGAGCCGAAAAAGAGGTCTTGGGGGAGGCGGACGTGGTGCTGGCCCTCGACGTCATTGACCTCTATTGGGCAATCCATCGGCTTGCGCAGAGCCATGAACGGCTTCTCAACCCCAAGGCCAAATTGATCCAAATGGGAATGGAAGATTTCACCGTGAGGAGTTGGAGTGAAGCACGGAGGTTAGTAGCGACCGACCTTTCCATCATCGCGGACACGGTGGTTGCCCTACCCCAGATGACGGTAATCGCTTCGCGGATTCTTGCCGAGGATGAGTCCAATCGTCAGCGGATCGAGGAGCGCGCAGCGAAGACCAAGCAGCGGCACGCCGAAATTCGCACGAGATGGCGGCGGGAGGCCGAGCGGCAGTGGGAGGTGAAACCGGTCTCTCTGCCTCGACTTATCCTGGAACTTGAGGAGTTGCTCCAGCCCCATCCTTGGTCGCTAGTGAATACAGGAACAGGGACCTCGGTTTGGGCGAAGCGGCTGTTGGATCTGCAAGAGCCCGAACAATTCTGCGCGGGGAATCCCGGTGGGGGTCTGGGTCATGGAATCGGCGCCTCGATCGGCGCCGCGCTGGCGGAGCCGCTCTCGAATCGTATATGCGTAAACCTCCAACCGGACGGAGACCTTCTTTACACACTGAGCGGGCTCTGGACTGCATCGCATCTAAAGCTCCCGCTCCTTATCGTGATGACGAATAACCGTTCCTACTATAATGACGAAGAGCATGCGGAGCACCTGGCAATCAGGCGCAACCGTCCCGTGGAAAACAAAACGATAGGGTTTAGAATCGAGCCCCCTACAGTTGACTTTGCCAAGATCGCCCAAGGATTCCAGATTCATGCCGAAGGCCCTATCGAAGATCCCAAAGAGCTTCGCGGCGCCCTCGAGCGAGCATTGAAGGTAGTTCGACAAAAACGTGAGCCAGCTCTCGTGGATGTTATAACTCAGCCTAGATAAAGGGGTGAGGTTATGCATTTGATTCAGCTATTTCTTTTTGGGATCTTTTTCTTTTTTCTGCGTGAATCGCCAGGGCAGACTTCCCCTGGAAATCTCCTCGAAGAAGCCAAGAAAGAGGGCAAGGTCACATTCTACACGACCACCAACGTTTCCGAGAGCAAACCTCTGCTCGATGGATTTCGCAGCCGGTATCCATTCATTGAGCCGGAGTTGAATCGCGCTGGCGGCACCGCCCTGCTCAACAGAATCGTCAACGAGGCCAAAGGCGGGAAGCATTCCATGGACGTCCTCGCGGCGCGCCCTGAATTCATTATACCGCTCAAGAAAACCGGCCTCCTGGCCAAGTACGACTCCCCTGAAAGGCGTTACTATCCGGACAATCTGAAGGACAAAGAGGGCTACTGGACGGCATACTTCCTTAACCTCAATACTCCAGGGTATAACACGAGACTAGTTTCCGCCAATGAACTGCCGCGCACCTATGAGGAGATGCTCCATCCGCGCTGGAAGGGCAAGCTGTCGATGGACACCGAGGATTTCGAGTGGTTTCGCACGCTGCTGAAACTCAAAGTCAAGGAAAACGGAATGAAGTTTTTTCATGCGCTCAAGGAGCAAGAGCCGATTTTCCGAAGAGGCCATGCGCTTCAGGTCCAACTCATGGCGGCGGGAGAGTTCCCGCTGGTGGTGAACCTCTATGCGCACCGGATCGAAACCTTCAAACAGGACCGTGCTCCAGTGGAGTGGTATCCCATCGAGCCCGTGCCGACGCTGATTTTTGTCGTGATGGTCTCGGGCAAGGCGCCCCACCCGGCAAGCGGGAGGCTTTTGACGGACTATATCCTGTCTCGGGATGGGCAGGAATTCATCCGCAAGAGCCACCGCGTTCCAGCCCGCGACGGTATCGATCCCGATCCGCCCCGGCTCAAGAAGGGTTTGAAATGGTACGTGGCGGACCCGGAGGAAGGCGGAGATTACGCGGAAATAGTTTCTCTTTATCGCAAAACATTCGGGCTCAGATAACCGAGGGTCATACCATGGTATTGCTGATCAATAACGAAGACGTGGAACGTTTACTGACAATCAAAGACGTGATGCGGGTGTTGGATGAGGCTTACGTCGATCTCGATAAGGGATTTACCGCCAATCGTCCGCGCACCTTTACGTTTTCACCCACAGAGAATGGCCGTTTCGTCGCGAACACGCACGAGGGGCTTATTCGTAACAAAGGTGTCTATGACATCCGCATCGTTACCCATAGCCGCCCCGATCCGACCGTCGATCCGACAAGAGTGAATTACTTTCACGGGGCGCTGAACTGCTCGCTCGATCTACTTTATGACATCAACAGCGGCGATCTGCTGGCTATCATTCACGACGGATACCTCCAGAAGATGCGGGTTCAGGCCACCAATGCCATCACCGCGCGCTACATGGCCAAGAAAAATTCCACGAGCATGGCTTTGATAGGCTCGGGCTGGCAGGCCACCGCCGCCCTCGAGTCGATGCGCTTCGTTCGTCCCATTGAAAAGGTCAAAGTTTTCAGCCGCAACGCCGACAATCGAAAAAAATTCGTCCAGCAGATGCGGGCGCTTTATAAAGATAAAGATATGGAAATCCGGGACTTCGATACCGCCGAGCAGGCGGTTAGAGGCACAGACATGGTGGTTGCCGCCACCAACTCAAAAGTTCCAGTGTGTAAAGGCGAGTGGATCGAAAAAGGAATGCATCTAACCGGCGTGCTGCCCTATGAGTTTGATCTCGATTGCTACAAGAAGGCGGATCACATCGTCATCTTCAACCGGCTCCACGGACGTGACTACACGCTGAGACGCGGGCCAGAGGAAGAGCCTCTGGATATTCCCCCGCACGCCGAGCTGCTCGAGGGCGCGCCGGAAATAGCCGATTTGGTATCTGAAAAAGTGGCCGGGCGAAAGAGCGAGGATCAGATCACCATCTTCGCCAACGGCGGCCATGGCTGGGGACATGACGGAGGCCCGGGCTACGGCATCCAGTTCACCGCGATGGCGAAGCTGATCTACGACTTGGCGCAGGAAAAGGGCGTCGGCCGCCAGCTCCCGCTGGAGTGGTTCCAGCAGAATGTGAATTCGTAATCACGAGGAGGCACAGTGCTGATACTCAATTCAGACCACGTGAAATCCGTTCTCACGATGAAAGACTGCATGGAGGCTCTTGAGGATGCTTACAGGGAAAACGCGCTGGGTCGAACGGTCAATAACCGCAGGACCCATCTCCATATGACAGTCTCCAAACCCGATCGACTTTACCGTTTTAAGACGATGCCGGGAGGGATCGAGAAGTTGGGTATTCTCGCCATACGGCTCAATTCCGACATGATGACGTGGCCGGTGATTGACGGCAAACGGCACCAGGTAAAAGTCGCAGCCGCGCCCGGCAATCGATTCGTCGGGCAAATCCTGTTGTACGATGCAGAGGACATACGCCTTCTTGCGATTATTTCGGAGGGAGCTATACAGCTTTACCGCGTGGGCGGCACCGGCGGGGTCAGCACGAAATACATGGCGCGAAAGGATGCAAGCGTAGTCGGGCTGTTTGGCTCCGGACAGCAGGCGCGTACGCAGGTGCTGGCCCACTGCCAGGCGCGCAAGATCAAGCTCGTCAAAGTATTCAGCGCTAACGCAGATCACCGTCGGCGGTTTGCCGAGCAGATGACGGAAGAGGCGAACGTCGAGATCCGGCCCGTCAGTAGTCCCGAAGAATGCGCCAAGGGGGCGGACATTCTGGCCGTAGCCACGGACTCCCGCGAACCGGTGCTCAAGGCGGAATGGTTGGAGCCTGGAATGCACGTGACAGGCGTAGGGAATGAGATCGACGCCGAAGGGCGAAAAAAAGTTCATGTCTACGCTCAACGGGACCGCCGCATTCACGGCTTCGAGAATTGTTGGACCGAAGGTTCAAAAGAGCGGATGGCGGAGATATGGCCGGGCTATGAGCGCGTCTATGGACGGGAGATTCGGGAAGGACTCGCGGATTTTCCCGAGATCGGTGAAATCATTCTCGGCAAAACTCCCGGGCGTGAGAGCGATGAACAGATCACCTATTTTCACACGGACGTCGGTCTCGGAATCGAGTTCGCGGCGGTGGGTGCGCGGGTCATGGCTCTAGCGAAGGAGCGAGGATTGGGGATGGACATTCCCGACGACTGGTTCAGCCAAATCGAGCACACCTAGTCAAAGTACAGAGGAAGCATGCCGTTAGTTCTCAGCAATGAAGATGTCGAGAAGGTCCTGGATATCCGCCAGTGCATGGAGGTATTGGAGCACTCCTTCAAGGACTACGCCAATGGCAAGGCGGTCAATCGTCCGCGCTCTCATACCTACACTCCTATCGATAAAGAAAACTTCTACCTATTCAAATCAATGGACGGCGCCGTGCCGCGTTACGGCGTCCACGCGCTTCGCCTGACCTCGGAAGTCATCCGCGAATATCGCTCGAGGGAGACCATGAGGTCGGAGAAAATCGCTTCTATGCCCGACGGCAAGTGGCTTGGACTGATTCTGCTCTTCTCGACAAAGAACGGCGAGCTTTTGGCCATTCTAAAAGACGGTTACCTGCAGCGCATGCGTGTTGGTGCCACGAGCGGCCTCGCGGCAAAATTTCTGTCGCGCCGAGATTCGCGGGTGGTCGGCATGTTCGGCAGCGGCTGGCAGGCGGGCGCCCAGCTTCTGGCTCTATCCAAGGTGAGAGATCTAATACTTATCAAAGTGTACAGCCCGACGCGCGCTAATTTGGAAAAGTTCGTCACCGAGATGAAACGGCAAATCCCGGTGGAAATCAGAGCCGAGGCCAATCCGCGCTCTGTCGTTGATGGTTCGGACATAATAGTGTCAGCAACCAATTCCTTCGAGCCGGTATTCGATGGCGACTGGCTTATGCCGGGTATGCATGTCAATTCAGTCCAAGGCGGAGAGCTGGATGCACGCACGCTCGAAAGAGCAGATCTCGTCGTCATTCGCGCGAGGGAGTCGGGAACGTACTGGTTTCCCCGGGGTCACGAGCCTAAAGGCGCGAATCGTGAAAGCCGCTTCGCTAATGTAACGATGGAAGATAAGACATTCGAACTTGGCGAGGTGATGCTCGGGAAAGCCCCGGGCCGTAGCAATGATCGGCAGATTACCTTCTTCGGCGGCGGCGGTACTACCGGCAGCAACGGTTTGGGAATCCAGTTCGCTGCAGTGGCGGCGCGAATTTACGAGGTGGCCAAAACAAAAGGATTGGGCCACGAACTTCCCCTCGATTGGTTCACGCAAGATGTTCATCCATAAGAAGACTCGCGGAGGTAAAATGTCTCGATTGAGAAAGATCTTTGCAGGCGGTGTTATGGGCCTTCTCGTTCCCATGGGAGTTTTCGCAGCCGATCGGGTAACATTCATTTATACTTTTACCAGCGGCTCGACCTTGCCGCTCTGGGTCGCCCAGGAAGCAGGGCTATATAAGAAAAACAACCTGGACGTACTCCTTGTCTCCGTTCAGGGCT
>Ga0184629_10001324_pt1 | contig 10156 bp, 10 predicted proteins | sample PLM4_32_b1_FD_133158 | JGI IMG/M metagenome (GOLD analysis project Ga0184629, IMG submission 133158) | Groundwater sediment microbial communities from an aquifer in East River, Colorado, USA - PLM4_32_b1 | ecosystem: Environmental > Terrestrial > Soil > Riparian zone | place: USA: East River...
ATTGCAGGGGTTGGCGGTGGAGGGTCTGCCGGTCGTGGGCTCGCCAGGCCAACACCTTTTGATGCTCCTGGCGCTTCCGACGATCGCGAGCAAGGCGTGGGTCTTCGATCAGTACGACCACATGGTGGGCACCAACACGGTGGTCCTGCCCGGCTCGGACGCCGCAGTCCTTCGCGTCAAAGGCACCTCGACCGCGCTTGCCGTGAGCGTCGACGGCAACAGCCGGTACTGCATGCTCAACCCATACGTTGGCGGGATGATTGCGGTGGCCGAGGCGTGTCGGAACGTGGTCTGCAGCGGGGCCCGCCCGATTGGGGCGACCGACTGTCTCAATTTCGGGAACCCGGAGCGACCGGAGGTCATGTGGCAGTTCGCGATGGTGATTGAAGGCATGGCCGACGCGTGCCGGGCGCTTGGCGTGCCGGTTGTGAGCGGCAACGTCAGCTTTTACAACGAGACCAGGGGGCTTGGGGTGTACCCCACGCCGATCGTGGGCGTGGTCGGGAAGGCGACGATCGACCATGTGACCACCCAGTGGTTCAAGGCGGATGGGGACGCGGTGGTCGTGTTCGGCGAGACCAAGGAAGAATTGGGGGGGACGGAGTATCTGGCGTCGGTCCATCATCGCGAACAGGGACTGCCCCCGGAACTCGATCTTGACGCCGAGAAGAAGTTGTACGAGTGCTGTCTGGAACTGGCGGCGGCCGGTCTGTTACAATCGGCCCACGACTGCTCGGACGGGGGGCTCGCCGTCGCGCTGGCCGAGTGCTGCGTCTCGTCCGGGGCGTGGGTCGGCGCAGAGATCGAGATGGCCAACCCCCGCGGGCTCCGGGAGGATGCGCTGCTGTTCGGCGAAAGCCAGTCGCGGATCGTCGTGTCGGTCGGGGCGGACCGCGTGGCGCGGGTGATCGAGATCGCCGCCCGATGGGGCGTGCCCGTCGCGCGCGTTGGACGGACGGGAGGAGATCGATTGCAGATCGTGATCGAAGGGCGCGTCGTGGTCGATGTAGCGGTGGCCGACGCCGCCAAGGCGTGGTCGGAGGGGCTTCCCACGTTGCTGAAGGGATCGACGTGCGCGCCGACCTGATGTCCTTGAGCAAATTCCGTGAGGAGTGCGGTATCTTCGGCGTGTACGGTCACCCGGAAGCCGCGAACATCGCCTACCTCGGGCTCCACGCGCTCCAGCACCGGGGCGAGGAGGGGAGCGGGATCGTGTCTTCGGACGGCCGTGACTTCTCCATCGAAAAAGGGCCGGGTCTGGTGCTGGAGGTGTTCACCAAGGACCGGCTGGCCCGCCTGCCAGGGCGCATGGCGATTGGGCACAACCGCTATTCGACCACGGGGGGGAGCCACGACAAGAATATTCAGCCCTTTCTGATCAACTTCTCGCTGGGCCACCTGGCGCTGGCTCACAACGGGAACCTCGTCAACGCTCAGGCGCTGCGGAGAGAGCTTGAGGCGTACGGCGCCATCTTTCAGTCCACCACCGACAGCGAGGTGATCATCCACCTGATCGCGCACTCACGCGAGGAGACGCTGGTGGGGAGAATCATCGACGCCCTGACCAGGGTCAAGGGCGCGTTCAGTCTCCTTTTTCTGTCCTCCGAGGGGGTGATCGCGGTGCGTGACCCGTACGGCTTCCGTCCCCTCTCGCTCGGGCGTCTCCGCGACGGCTGGGTCGTGTCGTCGGAGACCGTGGCGTTCAATCTGGTGGAAGCGGACTACATCCGGGACATCGAGCCGGGGGAACTCGTCGTCATCAATCACAGCGGGGTGACGTCGCACCACCCGTTCGCGCCCACCCGCCGCGCCCAGTGCGTATTCGAGCACGTCTACTTTTCACGGCCGGACAGCCGGGTCTTCGGCCATAACGTGTACTCGGTCCGCAAACAGCACGGCGTCCGGCTGGCGGAGGAAGCGCCGGTCTCCGCCGACGTGGTGGTCCCGGTGCCGGATTCCGGGATTCCGGCGGCGCTGGGATTTGCGGCACGGTCCGGCGTCCCGTTCGAGGAGGGGCTGGTCCGCAGCCACTACATCGGCCGGACGTTCATCGAACCGCAGGATTCGATTCGCCACTTCGGCGTGCGGATCAAGCTCAGCCCGATTCGCGAGGTGTTGGAGGGCAAGCGGGTGGTGGTGGTGGACGACTCCCTCGTGCGCGGCACGACCAGTCGGAAACTGCTCAAGATGATCCGGGGGGTGGGGGCGAAGGAGGTCCACCTCCGGATCGCATCGCCTCCCATCATTTCCCCCTGCTTTTACGGCATCGACACGCCGACCCGCCAGGAATTGATCGCGACGTCCCACACGATGGAGGAGACACGGAAGTACATCGAGGCCGATTCGTTGGCCTATCTCAGCCGAGAGGGGCTGTTTGGCGCCTTCGGGCCCGAGGAGGCCGAGGATCCGCCCTTCTGCGATGCCTGCTTCACCGCTCGCTATCCCGTGCCCTTCACGCAACAAGAATTGGTTCAACTCGGGCTGTTCTGATCGTCTCGCCGGCGCCGTGGCTGTCAAGGCGGTCAGGCTCGCCGCGCCCCCAAACGGCGCAAAAATCTCCCAACTTGTGTCTTTTCTCTTGACACGGTTTTCCCTGCTTCGCTATGATGGGGGCGTTTCCTCGGGGCTTAATCCGTGGGCGTCGAAAAACGGTACTTTCAGAGCCGCGAAGTCCGGGAGATCGTCGGGCTGACCCGGCGACAGATGCAGTATTGGGATCAGACCCGCCTCGTCACGCCGGCTCAACGCACACCGGGCGGACACGCGCGGTATACCTTCGAGGACTTGATCGCCTACAAAACGGCGAAGAAGTTGCTCGATGCCGGGGTCTCGCTACAGCGGATACGGAAAGTGCTGGCGAGGCTTCGCGACATTCTTCCGACGATCAAGAAGCCCCTCGTTGAACTCACCCTGGTCGCGACCGGCGATGTGGTCCTCGTCTTTTACGAGAACACGGTGTTCGAAGCGGTGACCGGGCAAGAATGGCTGCTCGATGTCGCCGATATCCAGCGCGACGTCGAACGCTGGCAGCGCCGCGTGGGGCGCGTGCGGGCATTCCGTCGCGTGAAGCCGGCGGAGATCCCGGAGGTTTCGGAGGGGCCGCCCGATGCCACCGCTGAACAAGGATAGCGGCGCCGGGGCACGGCGTCTCGAAGACGTCTCGCACTTTTTTCTGGACATGAATCGGGCGGAGCCGCCGAACGCCATCTCTAGCGTGACGCTCAATAGTTGCCTCGCGCCGCGCGAGCGGTCGAACGGCCGCGCGCGGATCGTCCACCTCGTCAGCGTCGCACACGACATTCCAGGCGCGATGGTCGTCGCCGGCCTGGCCGCATTGTCGGCGCGGTCGGGGATGCGCGTCCTGGTCGCGGAGGCGACCGAGCACCCCTTCGACGCGGCGTTCGCTCTAGGGGTGTCCCGGGCCGACTCCCCTCACCGACGGCCGATCGCCGAGACGCGTTCCGGGGTCGGCGTGCTGGCCGCTCCGCTGGTCGGCTCGACTCTCCCGCCGGTCTACCTCCAGCCGGATGACCTGCGCGCGGTTCAGGACCGCCTGCGCGGGGCCGATCTCGTCTTCGTCCACCTTGGGCGCGAGAAGGTGGCGCGCGTTCAGCCGGAGATCGCGCCACCCGATGAGCTGGTCGTCGTGGTCCCGGATGCCGGTCTGGAGGCCCAGTTGGACGCGTATCGGGTGATCAAGGAGGTCGTTCGCTGGAATCACGGCGTGCGAATCGGGACGATCGCCGCCGGTTCATCTCTCGCGCGACGGAAGATCGTTGATTCCCGCCCGGCGATCAGCCGACCCCTCTCGCGGCTGACGGAGGCCGTCGAGCGCTTTTTGCGCCGTGACTGTTCGGTGATCGGGCGCGTTCCCGATGCCTCCACGCTCGTAGCGCACTTTTTGTCCGGCGCCTTTCTCGACGCGGGGGGCGATGAGATTGCGCGCGTGCTGGGGCCGATCGCCGGACGCTGGATGCGTCCGAACGGGAATCAACGATCTTCCGTCACGCTAGACGGGAATCAACGATCTTCCGTCGCGCTAGACCGATCCCCGGAGCGCACACGTTCCCCATCGGCGGCGATCGACATGAATGGCTTGACCGCAACGGCGCATCCCTCCGGCCTCGCCGGGGCGTTCTCATCGCCGAGGCGTCGGCCGGGGATCCCAGATGGTCGCGATCCCGCTGCGGGGAACCCCTCACCTTCGCGCGGCAGGGGGCAAGCTCCCGCCTGATGACGCCGACATCCGGCAGGCTCCGCGCGGTCTTGCTGGACGATCCGGTCGATCTTCTCGGACTGGCGTGCGCGTCCAACCCCTTCATTGCCGCCGACACCATCGTGGACCGCCAACTGGTGACGGAACAGATCGGCCTGTTGGTCGGAGGGGACGCCGATCGGATCACGTGTCTGTATCTCTCGGTCCGTCCGCTCGCCGACCTGAGCCCCTGGATGGCGCACGCCGCCCGGTGGCCCGGGTTATACCCCGCCTGGCGACGACTTCACGGCCGCCCGGCGTCGGGTGCGCCACCGAACATCGTGCTCGCCGGACCCGATTTTGGCGACGACGTCAAGCGAGGTCTGTCCCTCCTGGCCCTTCCGGTGAGGCTCGTTCGCTATGCGTGCGTCGAGTGCGAACACGTCATGGATCTGTGTTGGGAGACGGGCGATGGCGACGGAGTGACCGATTCCGGGATACGGCTCGACCGCGATGCGACCGACGGAATCCACCAGAGGTTCGAGACTCCGCATCGTCGGGAACCGCGAACGGATCTGTCCGCCGAAGAGACGGAGTTCTTCAGGCGTTTTTGACCACGCGAGCGCGACGGAAGATCGTTGCTCCCCGTCTAGCGTGACGGAAGATCGTTGCCTCCCGGGGTCGTGGCGTGCCGCGGACGGGGCTACTGCTCAGGGACCGCGACCTTGTTCCCGCCGTGTTTCTTCGCCTCTGCCAGCATTTCGCCGGCGCGCAGCAACACCGTGGTCGTGTCGTTGCCGTGGGTCGGAAAGCAGACGCATCCGATGCTGGCGGTGACTCGGAGGTGGGCGTTCCCTGCGGTGAATATCTGGTCCGCGACGCGGCTTCGGATCCGCTCCGCGACCTGGCAGGCATTTTGAATCTCGGTGTTGTGGAGCAGGATGGAGAAGGTCAGGCCGTTCAGCAGGCCGACCACGTCGGTTTCCCGGACGGTCTCACGGAGGATGTCAGCCACGGAGTGCACGATGCTAGGGGCGACGCTGTGGTCCTGATCCAACCCCACGTGACAAATCGAGAAAAAATGCGAATACCTCACCGCGCGACTGGTCTCCAGATCCAAGAGGTATTGATAGAAGACGTTATCAAGAGGATATGTTACGGGACCAAACATGTCGGGTCCTCCCTGGACTCACCCCGTAGCCGTTCCACCGAGCCGTTGAAGCTCCCGGCAGCACGCTGCAGGGAATCTTCGAAGTGCAAGGAAGTAAAGAAGCGCAATTCCATTCTGCTCGCTTACCCCTGAGTCAGGCGTCATTGTTCAGATCGTACTTTTTGATCTTGTACAACAACGCTTTGTAGCTGATCTGGAGCAGTTCGGCCGCCCGCTTCCGATTCCAATGGGTTTGATAGAGGATGCTGCGGATCAGATCCCGTTCGGCGTGACTGGCCGCCTCCTTCCCGACGCTCTTGAGCGAGTAGCCGGTCGCCGGCGGGGCCGGCAACACACCGACGTTCGGCGGTGTGGGGACCGAACGATCCGGGATGGGTTCTTCGGCCTGAGGGGTCTTGGTCAGCGCGACGTCCTCGTTGTCGAGCACGACGATGCGTTTGACGATGTTTTCGAGTTCTCGGATGTTGCCCGGCCAGTCGTGCTGGTGAAACCGCTGGAGGGTGGTCTCGGAAAGTCGTGGGTAGGATTTGTTGTACTGGTGGTTGAATTTTTCAAGAAAGTATTCAAGCAGGTATGAGAGTTCTTCCTTTCGTTCCCGCAGCGGGGGGAGGTGCACCGACACCACGTTGATGCGGTAGTACAGATCTTCTCGAAACGCGCCTTCGGCGACGGCTTTCTCGAGGTTTTTGTTCGTCGCGGCGAGCACGCGGGTATCGACTTTCACGTCGGTTTCACCTCCGACCCGGGAAAACTCCCCGTCCTGAAGGACTTGGAGGAGCTTGGCCTGCAGACCCGGGCTGATCTCGCCGATTTCGTCCAGAAAGATCGTCCCGTGATTGGCGAATTCGAATTTCCCCGGCTTTCGCCTGAGGGCGCCGGTGAACGAACCCTTTTCATAGCCGAACAACTCACTTTCCAGCAATCCCTCGGGGAGTGCGGCGCACAAGACCTTGATGAACGGTTTATCCTTACGGAGTGAACGAGCATACAGAGTTCGTGCCACGAGCTCCTTGCCGGTCCCACTTTCTCCCCGGATGAGCACCTTGATGTTCGTCGGCGCGACCTGGTTGATGATCATCATGATCTCCTTCATCTTGGGGCTGAGACAAAGGAGGTGCCCGTAGTCGCTCTGGTTCCTGGGATCGTCGTGGGAGAGCGTGCGTTCGAGCGGGGAGAGGCCGACCGCCTCGGTCAGGCTCTGGTGCAGGAGGCCCAAGTCCAGCGGTTCGACCAGAAATCGCAGTCGGGGCGAGCCGTTGAGCATTTTCTGAAGATGAGCGTGCTCGGGGCGCAGAAGCACGAGGATCGAAAGATCCGACTGAAGACGCTGGAGTGCGGAACAGAGATCGGGGAGGGTGTTAGGTTTCTTCGCGGAGTGGATGACGGCGAGGAGGGGCTTGGAGTGGCGAACCTGTTGGATCAGGTCCTGCTCGTCGGAGGCCCTGGCCAGCGTGAAATGGCTGGGGCCGAGGAGGCTCTGCAGAATTCCCACCACCTCGTCGTCGGCCCATGCGGCCACGTTTCCGTGGGGTTGGTCGATCATTACCCCAATCTTAAGTCAGTCTGGTCATACAGTGGGTCAGTGTTTGGGGGTTTTTATGGCTCGCGAGGACTCTTTGTGCAAAATAGCAAACTTATGAACATGTTGTCAAGTCTAGCGCGACGGAAGATCGTTGCTTCCCGCGGTGATCGGCAAAAAAAGAGCCCCCGGTTTCCCGGGGGCTCGGAACGAGAAGACGAATCGGGACGGGAAATCAGCCTCCGATATTGACCATAGCCTTGAGCATCTTCTCTTCGGAGAACTTATCGAGGTCGTGGGCTTGGGGTTTGATCCCCAACACCTGGTCGTAGAGGCTGTCGATGTCCTCGTCACTGCAGTTGCTGCGCAACGCCTCCAGGAAGTCGACCTCGATGGCCGAAAAGAGGCAGGGGCGGATCTTGCCGTCGGCGGTCAGGCGAACCCGGTTGCACTTCTCGCAGAAGTGGTTGTCGCTGATCGCCGTGATGAATCCGACGCCCCCCTTCGCGCCGTCCAGCCGGAAGTTCTTTGCCGGACCGGCCGACTCGGTTTCCTCCACCAGAATCAGCTCGCCGAGCTCCTTCGAGATCCGCTCCTTGATCTCGGCAACGGGAATGTATTTGCTCTTCCAATCCTCGTAGTCGTTGACCGGCATGTACTCGATGAACCGGATATCGTAGGGCTTGTCGATCGTCATCTTGGCGAAGTCGACCGCCTCCATGTCGTTGACGCCCTTCTGGAGGACGACGTTGATCTTCAGCGGGCTGAACCCCACGCGCTCGGCCTCCTCGATGCCTTCCCACACCTTCCAGAAGACGTGGCCGCGGGTCACCTCTTCAAACTTTTTCGGGTCGAGCGAATCGAGACTGATGTTAACCCGCTGCATCCCCGCGTTCTTGAGGCCCTGGGCGTATTTCTTCAGCAGGACGGCATTGGTCGTCAGGGTGATCTCCGTAATACCGGGGATGGCGTTGAGGCCCGCGACAAAATCCACCACGCCGTCGCGCACTAGCGGCTCGCCGCCCGTTACGCGCACCTTGTACAGGCCCCGCTTGGCCGCCACGCCCACCAGCCGGAGGATCTCGTCATAGGTCAGCAGGCTGTTGCGATCCATCCACTCAAACCCCCACGCCGGCATGCAATAGGTGCAGCGGAGGTTGCAGCGGTCGGTGATCGAGATCCGCATGTAACTGATCTTGCGATTGAAGTTATCCTTCAAAATGGAGAACTCCTGCTGCTCCTGCTGGGCCATCTTGAGATCTGCGGCTTTCTCGATCATGTCACCCCCCCTCGCGAAAAGGACCGGAGGCCGTGGCGGCCTCGCCGGTTGATATCAGCCCGCGTCTCGACGTTACGGATGCTCGACCACCCAGACTTCCCCCTGGGTCGTCTCCTCCCGTTTCCAGATCGGCGTGATGCGCTTGCGTTCATCGATGCACCACTCGCACGCCCGGAACGCGTCCTTGCGGTGCTCCGCCGCGACCACGATGAGGACGATGTTCTCGCCCGTTTCGATGCGGCCGATCCGGTGAACGATGCCCACTTCGATAATGTCGTAGTCTTGAAGCGCCCGCTCGCGGATCTCATTGAGCCGCTTCTCCGCCATGCCGGGGTAATGCTCGAAATCGATCCGATTGATGTCCTTGCCCTTGGAGAAATCGCGGGCGGTTCCGAGGAACGTCACGATCCCGCCGATCCGTTTCGACCGTTCTTTGATCCGATGGGTTTCCTCTTCGACCGAGAAGTCGCCTTCCTGAACCCGGACCCACTCCAGAATCGAACCGGTTTCCTTCGAGACCATTCCGCACCTCACCTGGGTTGGTTAATGTTGGCCGCCGGCGAACGGCGGAAGAAACGCCACCTCGTCTCCGTCGGAGACGAGGGTGTCCTCCTGCGCGATCTCTTGATTGACTGCAATCAGCGTCCGTCCTTCACGGATGACCGAGCGGATCGACGGGATGTCTTCTTCCAGGCGGTCGAGCAGCGCTTTGAGCGTGGCCGGCCCGTGAAGATCGACGCGCATCGACTCTCGATCGAGAAGTTTCTTCAGGACCGCGAAAAATCGAACGGTGACCATGAACGATCCATACTCCGGATTCAGGACAGCGAGGTTTAAAGCAAATCAGGTGCCATTGTCCATAGATGGCTTTTCTAACGAGAAAACAATAGATTGGCGATCACCCAAGCGAACGATGCGCTCAAACCGAGAAAAAAAGGGAAAACACTTCCTCTTTCTTCCGCTGCTGAGGATGCAACCATCGGGGTTGTTTCGTCATTCGGTGTTGACTCCGCCGAGGGCACCTGCTATAAGACCTAAATTTTCACGGGCCGGGCGAATAAATCGTCCGCGCGGCTTGTATCTCTTTCCAAGCCCTTGCAAGTCAAGGCATCGGCGAGCGCCGCAGAGTTACGGTATACGATTTGCACAGTCAATGTGAGATTGAGCTCGATCGCACGTCAACCTCTAGCGCGACGGAAGATCGTTGATTCCAATCGTCTTGGCGCCTTGACGCGGGCGTGGGCGGCATCATCCCACAGTTCGTCGGGCGGGTAAGGAGCAGAGCATGGCGGAACCCGATTTGACACATTTCAATGCGGATGGGCGCGCGTGGATGGTGGACGTCAGCGAGAAGGCCGACACCGACCGCACCGCCGTGGCGCAGGGGACGGTGTACATGCTGCCCACGACCTTCAAGCGCATCCAGGCCGGCCAGATCAAAAAGGGCGACGTGCTGGCCGTGTCTCAAGTCGCCGGGATTATGGGCGCCAAGCGGACGCCGGACATTATCCCGATGTGCCATCCGCTCCTGCTCACCGGCGTCGACATCGCGTTCACCGAACACCCCGAGCCGGACGCCGACGGTCAGTGCGCGATCACCGTGACCGCGACCGTGAAGGTCCGGGGGCAGACCGGCGTGGAGATGGAGGCGCTGACCGCGGTGTCGATCACGTTGCTGACGATCTACGACATGTGCAAGGCGATTGACAAAGGCATGACGTTCGGACACATCGGCCTCCTGAAAAAAACCGGGGGGAAATCCGGCACGTTCGTCGCGGTTCCGCGCGGCGGGCGCCCGCGCGCGGAACGGTAGCGCATGTCGGCGCCCATCATCCAGGCATCCGGTTTGACGAAGGTCTACCCGGGCGGGCACACCGCCCTGGCCGCGATCGATCTCGCGGTGCGCGAAGGCGAGATTTTCGGATTCCTGGGGCCGAACGGCGCCGGCAAGACGTCCACTATCAAGATGCTGACCACCCTGAGCCGGCCGTC
>Ga0184629_10001326_pt1 | contig 10153 bp, 8 predicted proteins | sample PLM4_32_b1_FD_133158 | JGI IMG/M metagenome (GOLD analysis project Ga0184629, IMG submission 133158) | Groundwater sediment microbial communities from an aquifer in East River, Colorado, USA - PLM4_32_b1 | ecosystem: Environmental > Terrestrial > Soil > Riparian zone | place: USA: East River...
ATACACGCCGACAAGTACAAGACGATTGCGCGCTTCTCGACCTGGCTCTACACCATCGCGACGAATCTCGTTCGCAATCGTCTCCGGTCGAAGTCGCGCGCGCCGAAGATCGTGTCGTTGTGGACGCGGTCGGCCGATTCGGACGAAGAGAAGACGCTCGACATCGAGGACACTCGCAAGTCCCCCGACGAGGTGATCAACGATGCGGAACTGCGGGAGATCATCAGCCGGGCGATCCAGCGGATCCCGGCCAAGTATAGGGAGAGTTTCGTGCTTCGGGAAATAAACGAACTTTCTTACGAAGAGATCGCGGCGGTCACCGGGCTCAAGCTCGGTACCGTTCGATCCAGAATCAATCGGGCCCGCAACCACTTCAGGCAGGTGGTGGCCCCGGTAGTCGAGAAGGGTGTCGACTTCTAGGCATGGAGGAATGGACGCGATGAACTGCCGTCGTGCACGACAACTGCTGTTTGACTTCGTAGACGGGATGAGTCACGAGGTATCGCGCGCGGATCTCGACCGCCATCTCGGCGAGTGCGTGGGGTGCGAACGCTTCGCGGCCGAGTTGACGAAGAGCCTCGCGTTGATTCACCAGGCGCCTATGGAGACGCTCGACGAGAACTTCAACTGGAAGGTCCGCCTGGCGATTCACCGTGAACGCAATCAGGCGCGTTCGCGAACGGAGGCGTCCAGTGCGTGGGCGCGGGCGTGGAGTCGTCGTTACGCGCTGAGCGCGGGGGTGATGTTTGGCGTCGTACTGGTGGTGGGAGCTGTGGCGCTGCGCGAAGCGGCCGGACCCGCGGTGACTCCGGATGCGGCGACGCGGGTCTCCAGCGACCGCCCGCTGAACGCGGCCGAGCCGATCGTTCCGCGCCCGAGTTCGAGCGCCGGGCGCATCGGGCCGGAGCGCATGGTATCGAGCGGGGGAAACTCGATCGGGCCGAGCAAAGCGTCGCACGGAGCCATCGACGAGTCGACGACCGAGGCGACCATCGATTCGCTGGTTTCAGCCGACCTCATGCGCATGACGCCGGAAGAACGGTCCGCATACATTCAGCGCCGAATCATTCGTCTGAGACTCCACTTGCAAGGCCAGCAGGCGACGCCGGTCCGTCCCTAATCCGCGTCGCGCGAGACCATCGGCCCGCCTCTCCTTCACCCGGGGGCGGGCCGTTTTTTTTTGCCACCGGACGACGGGTGGCGGTATGGTGGGGGCGATGCCGGATGCGCCGCCCCCTGCTTTCCCTTGTGATCGTGGCAACCGTCAGCGCTGGTTGCGGCGACGTGTCGCTGCCGCCGGCGGGTTCCTATTCCGAGATCACCGTGTTCGCGGACGGCGGGGTGGAGGGGGAGTGGGCGGGCCGACTCGTGGCGCTCCTCGCGCAGGAGCGCGATTACTTCGTGTCGACTGAGGCGCCCTTCCAGGTCACCGTGGCCCCCACGGAGCGCGCCACCCGACCGCCGGCGGTCAAAAACCTGGTGTGGTGCGGCGTGCTGGACAGCCCCACCGGCGTGGGAGAGGGGATCCGCGACATGCTCGGCGAGTCCGACGTCGAGCGCATCCGCCGCGGAGGCGGCGATATCATTTCCCGGCCTGACACGCCGTACCCGGGGCAGCTGACGCTCGTGATCACCGCGACCGATGAAGCGGGACTCCGCCGACTTCTGGACGAGCGAGGCGCGGAGATTCAAGACCGCGTCGAAACCAGTGCACGCGAACGCCTGCGTGGCAACCTGCTCTCGCGGCGGGACGACGCCCTGTCCGCGGAACTCCAGTCTTGCTGGGGCTTCCGGCTCGAGGTTCCGTCGGTCTATTCACTCTACAGCCAGGGTGATACGCCGCCGGGCGTCGAGTTGCACCGCGACGAACCACCCAGGGTGCTGGGCGTGTTCTGGCGGGCACGCGATCATGCCCCGTCGTCGCGCGACCTCGACGAACTGTTCGACTTTCGCGCCGGGTACGTGCAACGCCGGTACGACGGCGACGAGATGGACCGGGATCAGGTCCGGTGTGCGGCTGGCCGGCTGGGCCCGTATCCCGCGGTGTGCATGAGCGGGTACTGGTACAACGACCGGCACGGATCCTCCGGGGGCTACTACGAGACCTACTTCGTGTGGGATCAGGCATCGCGACTGCTTTGGGCCGTCGATCTTCTGGTGTATGCTCCTGGGCGTGAAAAGACAACCCTGGTAAGGGAACTGCGCGCCGTGGCGGAGACGTTCCGCGTTGGAGGTTAAGGGCTTGGCACAGTTGGTGCTTTGTCCGATACGTCACCGGTGTGCAGCGGATCACGATTCATCCCCGCAACGTGCGGTATCACATGTGATTGCGGGCAGGCTGAGCAGCCCGGATGGTCGCCGGCGGGTGATCGGTGGACAGAATCCCTCCGTCGGGCACGGCGGATCGAGACTCGACATGACCAAGCAGTATACCACTCCTGAACTCGACGAGCTGTTCGATCGGTACCGCCTCGCGCCGGACAGCACCGTCTTTGCTCCCCTGGCCGACGCCTGCCGCAAGGCCGGCATGGTAGAGGAGGCCCTGCTCGTCTGCGCGCGGGGCGTGAAAGCCCACCCGCGTTACGCCAGCGGCCACGTAGTGCACGGCAAGTGCTACTTCGACGCCGCCCGTACTGAGGACGCGGAGGACTCGTTCCGCCGCGTGCTGGAACTCGATGACCGAAACCTGGTCGCCCTGAAGTACCTCGGCATCATCCGCGCGGAACTCGGCGACGCCGCCGGCGCCCGACGTTTCTTCGAAGACATTCTGACGCTCGACCCCGAGGATCGGGACATTCGCCGGCGTCTCAAGCAGCTCCGCGAATCCGCCGTACCCGCCGCGATCGCCGAGCCGACGCGCACGGCGCGAGTGCCGGTTGCGGTCGAGGAGGGAGTCCACGAGCTGCGCGACGTCGCCGACGACGAGTTCGAGGGCGAGCCGATCACGCTGCGCGACGCGTCTGTGACCTCGGACGAGATCGCCACGCTCACCCTCGCCGACATCTACGCGTCCCAGGGACACCCGGTGAAGGCGCTGCGGATCTACCGGGAGGTGTTGCGGCGCCAGCCGAACAACGTCGAACTCCGGCGCAAGATAGACGCCCTCGAGGGGGCCGCCCCCGCCGACGTGACGCCGGCCGCCGATGTCGAGTCCCTGCTGCCGCCGATCCCCGACGATGCATCGAAAAAAACCGAACCCGCGGACACCGATGACGAGCGCGCCGCCGCACGCCGTGCCGTCGCGCTTCCGGCGCCGCCGAACGGAAGCCAGATCGACGAGTCGCGCAGCTACGAGCAGTTCAAGCGCTGGCTGCGCGCTATGTCCTGAGCTCCGGCCGCGCTTCTAACCAAAAGCCATCTATTCGGTTAAGCCTTCACGCCCGCTCGCAGTCCCGAAGAATAGTTGTGGATTCGCGCCAATGGCGCCGCTACAATCCGCGCCGGGTGAGCCCGGTGGCGGCGTCCCCGCTAATAATTGAGAAAACAAGGAGATACAGGTGATGGCGGATACCAGCGATATCCGAAACGGATTGATCATGAATATGGACGGGGAGTACTGGGCGATTCAGGAATTCCTCCACGTAAAACCGGGCAAGGGCGGTGCGTTCATTCGTACCAAGATCAAGAACCTCCTGACCGGGCAGGTTAAGGACCAGACCTTCCGCTCGGGCGAGAAGATCGCCGAGGTCCGGGTCGTGCGGCAGGCGTTCCAGTTCCTGTACGAGGCGGGGGGTGTTTATCACATGATGGACAAGAGCACGTTCGAGCAGATCGAGCTCTCCGGCAGCATCATCGAGGAGGCGAAACCGTACCTGAAGGAGAACATGGATCTCAACATCCTGCTGGACGGCGAGCGACCGCTCACGATCGAGTTGCCCAACTTCGTGGAGCTCCCGGTCGCGCGCGCGGAGCCCGGCATCCGCGGCGACACCGCGCAGGGGGGATCCAAGTCCGCAACCCTGGCCTCCGGGCTGGTGGTGCAGGTGCCGTTGTTCATCAACGAAGGTGACGTCGTTCGCGTCGACACTCGTACCGGCAAGTACGTGACGCGGGTCTGACGGGAGCCGCGGGAGGTGCCCATGGACAAGCGCGAGATCGAAGAACTGATCCGTCTGGTCGAAGAGAGCAAGATCAGCGAACTCGAGGTATGTCGCGGCCGAACCAGGATCCGGATCGCGAAGAACGGCTCCGCGCCGCCACCGGTTGCCGCCGCATTCGTGCCGGCGGCGCCGGTTTCGGGCCCCTCGCCGGTCGACGACTCGTCGACCACGGAGGAGATGGACGCGGCAGGGGAGAAACTGGCATCGAACTTGAAACAGATCAAGTCACCCATGGTCGGCACGTTTTACCGGGCGCCGGCTCCTGGCTCCGAAGCTTTTGTCGAAATCGGTCAGCCGGTCGCTGTCGGGCAGACGGTTTGCATTGTCGAAGCGATGAAGCTGATGAACGAGATCGGGTCGGATTTCAGCGGGGTCATTCGCCGGGTGCTGCTCGAGAACGGCCAGCCCGTCGAATACGGCCAGCCACTGTTTCTCATTGAAGTAAAATGAGTTGTGCTAGCGGAGGGTGACGGATGAACATCAAGCAGCTGCTCGAAAAGATGATTGAATCGGGCGCCTCGGATCTCCACATCAAGCCGGGCGTCTCCCCGCTGATTCGCGTCAATGGCAAACTGCAACGCATGAGTTTTCCGGCGCCGACCCCGCGCGAGATGGAAGAGGTGGCCCGCAAGATCCTGACTCCCATGCAGCGCGAGAAGTTCGAAGGCACCCGCGAGGTGGATTTTGCATTCGGGGTGACCGGTCTTGCACGTTTTCGAGCCAACTTCTACGTCCAGCGCAGCTCGATCGTGATGGTCTTCCGCCACGTGCCGGTGAATATCAAGAAAGTGGACGAGCTGTCGCTGCCCCCGGTCATTTCCGAACTGTCCCTGCGCCCGCGCGGTCTCATCCTCGTCACCGGCACCGTCGGCAGCGGGAAGTCCACGACGCTGGCCGCCATGATCCAGACCATCAACCAGAATATGAACGCGTCGATCATCACCATCGAGGACCCGATCGAATTCCTCCATCGCGACGACAAGAGCATCGTGAACCAGCGCGAAGTGGGCAGCGACACGGCGTCGTTCAACGAGGCCCTGCGCCATATTTTGCGCCAGGACCCGAACGTCATCATGGTCGGCGAGATCCGCGACGCCGAGACCATGGAGATCGCTCTCAAGGCGGCCGACACCGGTCACCTCGTGCTCTCGACCCTCCACACGATCGACGCGCCGCAGACCATCAATCGAATCATTTCCTTCTTCCCGCCGCACCACCACCAGGAGATCCGCTACCTGCTGGCGTCCACGCTGCAGGCGGTCGTCTCGCAGCGGTTGGTGCGGCGCGCCGACGGCGCCGGGCGCGTTCCGGCGGTCGAGGTGTTGGTGACGACCGGTACCGTGCGCGAGTGCATCGTGAACCCGGACAAGACCCCGCTGCTCCACCAGGTGATGCGCGAGGGCGTCACGACGCATCAGATGCAGACCTTCGACCAGGCGCTGATGAAGCTCTACCAGGACGGCATCGTCACGCTGGACGACGCGCTCCGCGCCAGCTCGAAGCCGCACGAGCTCACCCTCCGCTTGAAGGGAATTCAGGCGACGAGCGACCAGTCGTGGAAGAGCTTCGAGGGCGAGGGGCCGGCCGCCGCGGGCCAGGAAGAGCCCGTCTCCAGCGGGAGATTGTAGGTTAACAAGACGTCCCACGCTGTGGTACGTTTTGCCCCATGTTCACGAAGATCCTCGTCGCGAATCGGGGCGAGATCGCGTTGCGCGTCATGCGCGCGTGCCACGAGATGGGGATTCAGACCGTCGCGGTGCACAGCGAGGCCGACACCGAATCGCTCCACGTTCGTTTCGCCGACGAGGCCGTCTGCATCGGCCCCAATGCCCCCGGCGACAGCTACCTCAGCGTAAACCGGATCATCTCCGCCGCCGAAATCACCAGCGCGGAAGCCATCCATCCCGGCTACGGGTTCCTGTCGGAGAACGCCGAGTTCGCCGAGGCGGTGACGTCGTGCGGGATCGCGTGGGTCGGTCCGTCGCAGGAAGCCATCCAGAAGATGGGCAACAAGTCGCTGGCCAAGGACATGATGCGGCAGGCCGGGGTGCCCGTGATTCCCGGGTCCGAAGGCGCTGTTGCCGACGAGCGGGAAGCGCTTCGGGTCGCGGAGGAAATCGGTTACCCGGTGATCGTCAAGGCGGCGGCCGGCGGCGGTGGGCGCGGCATGCGCGTCGCGCGCAACCCCGACGACCTCGCCAACGCGCTCCTGATCGCGCGCGCGGAAGCCGAGAGCGCGTTCGGTAACGCGGCGGTCTACCTCGAGAGGTACCTGCCGAGTCCACGCCACGTCGAGGTCCAGCTGCTGGGCGACTCGCACGGCAACATCGTCCACCTCGGTGAGCGCGAGTGCTCGATCCAGCGCCGGCATCAGAAACTGATCGAAGAGTCTCCCTGCGTCGCGCTCACCCCGGAGGTGCGGGGTCTGCTGCTCGACACCGCGGTCCGGGGCGCCCGCGCGATAAACTACACGTCGGCCGGGACCATGGAGTTCCTCGTGCAGGGCGACGAGTTCTTCTTCATGGAGATGAACACCCGCATCCAGGTCGAGCACCCTGTGACCGAGATGGTCACCGGGCGCGACCTGATCAAGGAGATGATCGCCGTCGCCGCGGGGCAGCCGTTGTCGTTCTCGCAGCGCGACGTGCGTTTCAGCGGCCACGCGATCGAGTGCCGCATCAACGCGGAGGACGCGGTGCGCGACTTCATGCCCTGCCCGGGGAAGGTGGGATTCGTCCACCTGCCCGGCGGAATGGGCGTGAGAGTGGATTCCCACGTGTACCAGGGGTACACGATCACCCCCTACTACGACTCCATGATCGCGAAGGTGATCTGCCACGGACTCGACCGCGACGAAGCGGTGCGCCGCATGCTGCGCGCGCTCGAGGAATGCGTGGTGGACGGCATCTACAGCACGATCGACTTCCAGCGCGCGATTCTGGAAGAGGCGAGCTTCCAGCGCGGCGAATTGAGCACGCGCTTCCTCGACGGCTACCAGTGGGACGGGGAGACGCTCACCCTGGCCGACGCCGTCGCGGCGGAATGATGCGTGCGGGACCGCCGGCGCGCGCCGGCGAATGGGAAGTGACGTGACCGACCGAGCGAGACTCTTTGTCACCGTGATGCTGCTGGCGCTGGGGGTGTTCCTTGTCGTCGGCCTGGGCTCGACGCGTCCCACCGACTGGCCCTTCGACTCGACCGTTTCGCTGCGCCACGTCGACAACCCCACCGGCCCCTTCGGGTCGGTGCTGGCGTGGACTCTGGTGGTGCTCTTCGGGCGCGTGCTGGCCTGGGTGGTACCGCTCACCCTGCTCGCGCTGGGGGTGGCGCTGGCGCGCGACGCCGAGGCGCCGCTGGGCCGCGTCGGCCTGAAGGTGGCGGCGGGCGTCGTGCTGACCAACGCGTTCTTCGCGGTGTCTCCGATCGCCGCCGGCGTGCCTGCGCTGCGGGGCAAGGTCGGGGACGGCGTCGCGGCCGCGCTGACCTCCGTGTTCGGCAACGTCGGCTCCGCGATCGTGTTGGTGGCGGCCGTGCTGCTGATCGTGATCGGCGAGGCCCACCGCGTGCGCTGGGTTGCGTCGCTCGCTCGCGCAGTCGGAGGCAGGGTGGCGGCGACCGCGTCGTCGCTGCGCGCCGCGCTCGGCCGCAAACGGGAGATCGCGGGCGAGTACGTGCGCGGCGCGGTGCAGCGCTCGAAATCTCCCGACGCCCCGGCTCGGCCCGACGACGCGGTGGCGCCGGCGGACGTCGAGGGGGCCGGCGCCGCCAAGAAGGCCCGGCGCTGGACGGATCCGACGGAGGCGCTGCCCGGCCGCGGGCGCGAGCCCGACATCGCCATCGCGGAGGCGAAGCCGCGCCCGGAGCCCAAGACCCGCCCGCGCCGGACCGCGGCCACGCCCGGAGCCGAAGCACGGACGACGCCCCTGGCCGACGCCTCGCTCCCTCCGCTGACGACCCTCGAGCAGCCGCGCGAAAACGGCGCCGCCTTCACGCGCGACGAGCTCAAGAACTGGAGCGGCGTTCTCGAGGAGAAGCTCACCCAGTTCGGCGTGCAGGGCAAGGTGACCGCGGTGCATCACGGCCCGGTGGTGACCACGTTCGAGTTCGAGCCGGCGCCCGGAGTCCGGATCAAGGATATCGTGAGCCGCAGCGACGACCTCGCCCTCGCGATGCGCGCGCGCAGCCTGCGCATGATCGCGCCGATCCCGGGGCGCGCGGCGGTTGGGATCGAGATTCCCAACCCGCTGGGGCGCACCGTCTACCTGCACGAGGTCTTGAGCGAAATGTCCGAATCGCAACGGCTCAAGGGTGTGATGATCGGGCTCGGGGTCGATGTCGTCGGCAAACCCTTCCTGATGAACCTGTGCGAGGCGCCGCACCTTTTGATCGCCGGCACCACCGGTTCGGGCAAGAGCGTGTGCCTCAATACCATCCTCGCGAGCATTCTGCTGCACTACCGGCCCTCCGACGTGCGCATGCTGCTGGTGGATCCGAAGATGGTGGAGATGTCGCAGTACAACGGCGTGCCGCACCTGCTGCACCCGGTGATCACCGACCCGAAGGACGCCGCGCGCATGCTCGAGTTTCTGGTGGGGGAAATGGGGCGCCGCAACGAACTGTTCCGGCGCCACGGCGTGCGCAACATCGAGAGCTACAATGCGAAGGTGGCGATGGCCAAGCACGACGAGCCGGCGGACCGCCTGCCGTTCATCGTGCTGGTGGTCGACGAACTCGGCGATCTGGCGCTGGCGAAGGGCGTCGATATCGAGTCGCTCCTGACCCGGCTCGCCCAGATGGCCCGCGCCGCCGGCATCCACATGATCCTCGCCACCCAGCGCCCGTCGGTGGACGTGATCGTGGGCAGAACCAAGGCGAATTTCCCGACGCGCATCGCGTTTCGCGTCGCCACCAAGGTGGATTCGCGCACCATCCTCGACACCATCGGGGCCGACAAGCTGCTGGGCAAGGGCGACATGCTCTACCTCGACTCCCACCACCAGCAGCCGGCACGGCTGCACGGCGCGTGGGTATCGGAGGGAGAAATCGAGCAGCTCATCCATCACTGGAAATCGTATCGCTTCGACGAGGGTTCGCTCGACTTGTCCGACGCGCGGGCCGGGGCCGCGGAACTCGCGGGGGACCTCGACCCGCTCTTCGACGACGCCAAGGGCGTGGTCGTGCAGTACAAACAGGGCTCGACCTCGCTGCTCCAGCGCAAGCTCCACGTCGGGTATTCGCGGGCGGCGAGGCTTCTCGACCAGCTCGAGCAGCAGGGTGTGGTGGGGCCGCCCGACGGCTCGAAGCCGCGCGAGGTCTACGTGAGCGCAACCCACCCGTCCGAATGAGCCGGCCGCGCACATGAAAGCACACCTCGTGACTCTGGGCTGCCCCAAGAACCTCGTGGACAGCGAGGCCACGCTGACGATCCTCCGCCGCAGCGGCTGCGAGGTCACGTCCGACCCCGCTCGGGCGGATGTGCTGATGGTCAACGCCTGCTCGTTTCTCGACTCGTCGTGGCGCGAGACGGTCGAGGAGACACGCCGGCTCGCGCGATACAAGCGCGGAGGCCGGAAGAAACTGGTGCTGATGGGGTGCCTGCCCGTGCACCGCGGGCTCGACCTCGAGGCGTCGTTGCCCTGGGTCGATCATTTTCTCCCCACCGGCGCGCACGCGCGCCTGCCAGAGCTGCTGGAGTCGTGGCGCCGGGAAGCGCCGATGGCCCGCACGCTCGTGCGCGGAGACGCGGATCGCTTCGCGGAGTTCGAAACCCGCGACCTCCTGACCCCGCCCCACACGGCGTACGTCAAGGTGGCGGAGGGCTGCAACCGCACGTGCACATTCTGCGCGATTCCCACGATTCGCGGCCGCCAGGTGTCGCGGACGGCGGATTCGATCGTGCGCGAGGTCGACGAACTGGTCGCGCGGGGCGTGCGCGAGGTAACGCTGCTGGCCCAGGACATCGTGTCGTACCGGGACGGCCCGCTGCACTTCACGGACCTGGTGGACCGGATCGCGCGCACCGGCGTGTCGTGGGTGCGGATCTTCTACGTGCA
>Ga0184629_10001327_pt1 | contig 10147 bp, 8 predicted proteins | sample PLM4_32_b1_FD_133158 | JGI IMG/M metagenome (GOLD analysis project Ga0184629, IMG submission 133158) | Groundwater sediment microbial communities from an aquifer in East River, Colorado, USA - PLM4_32_b1 | ecosystem: Environmental > Terrestrial > Soil > Riparian zone | place: USA: East River...
CGCCGGGTCGCGGTACAGCACCGCGGTCATGACGTCGTTGAACTTCGGCGAGAGCGCGGAAGGCTGCGGCAGGGAGGCCGTAACCGGCTCGATGCGCGGACGCGTAGACAGCACGGGCGCGGGCTCCGGCTTGCGCACTTCTGTCGCCGGTGGCTTGGGCGCCGCCGCGGTCTTTACTGGCTCCGGCTTCACCGCCGGAGCTGCCGCGGGCTTGGCTGCAGGAGCCGGCGCCGCGGCAGGCTTCGCAGCCGGCGCGGGCGCGGGAGTCGCTGCTGCGGGCTTCGCTGCGGGAGCGGGCGCCGCCGCAGGCTTCGCGACGGGCTCAGGCGGCGCTGGAGGCTGGACCGTAGGTGCAGGGGCCGGCGTCGCGGCTGCCACGGGTGCCGCCGCCACAGGCGCCGGTGGTGTGGGCGCCGCGGGCTTGGCGACCGGCTTCGGCTTCGCCGGCATCGGCGTCTCGCCGCTCATCATCGCCTCGAAGTCCTTCATCGCCGTGCCCAGCATGGTGTCGTACGCCAGATAGCCACCCACGATTAGGAGGGCGAATCCCACCACCAGGACACCGATGGCCCTGAGGAAGCTGGACGCGCCCGTCCGCAGCACCACCGCCTTGGTGATCAAGTCGTGCAGCGCCTGTTTGCGGGTAGTGAACGCGGCGAGCAGGAAACCGATGAAGAACGGGATCGCGGAGATGATTTTCGCCAGGTTGCGCAGCAGCGAGCGCACGAACGGAAGGCCCCCGCCGTCCACGTCCGCGACCACCAGCCCGACCATGGCCTTGCCAATAGTGGCCCGCAGCGACGTGCTCTCCAACACCGGCCAGTACAGGAAGGTGATCAGGACCCACAGCCAGTAGACCGGTTCCGCCAGCTCCGTGCCGCCCACGTCGGCCGCGCCCATCATCATGGCGCCGCCGACGATTAGCAGCAGCGCGTAATCGACGATGAACGCCACCACGCGCAGCCAGAACCCGGCGGGTTCCAGGGCCACCTCGGACCCCGACGGCGCGGCCTGCGCCGCCGCTTCAGCGTCTTCTTTTTTCTTGCCGATGCCGAACATGCTTCTCCTCCCGCTGCCGCTCAGTTGGTCGTCTTAAGCACTCCGCGCACGATCTCGAACAGTTGATCGATCTCCTCCTTGCGGATGATGAGCGGCGGTGCCAACGCGATGATGTCGCCTGCGACTCGGATGTAGGCCCCCTTCTCGAAGGCCTTGGTGTGCGCGTCGAGGCCGCGCATCCCCGGCGCACCGGCGCGCGGCGCGAGCTCGATCGCCGCGATGAGGCCGATATTGCGGATGTCGATGACGTTCGGCAGCCCTTTCAGCGCGTGCGCCTGTTCCTCCCAATAAGGCCACAGCTCCGCGGCGCGCGTGAGCAGACCCTCCTCCTCGTACACCTGCATGGTGGCGAGGCCCGCGGCGCAGGCGAGCGGGTGCGAGGAGTAGGTGTAGCCGTGCGGCATCTCGATCGCGTTCTCGGGCCCGGTCATGAACGCCTGGTAGATGCGCTCGCGCATGAACACCGCGCCCATCGGCACCGTACCGTTGGTGATGCCCTTGGCGGTAGCGATGAGGTCGGGCAGGACGCCGAAGTGTTGCGCGCCGAAAGGCTTGCCCAGCCGTCCCCAGGCCGTGATGACCTCGTCGAAGATGAGCAGGATGCCGTGCTTGTCGCAGATCGCGCGCAGGCGCTCGAGGTAGCCCACCGGCGGCACCAGCACCCCGCCGGAGCAGGCGACCGGTTCGACGATCACCGCCGCGATGGTGGAGGCGTCGTGCAGCGCGCACAGGCGCTCGAGGTCGTCGGCGAGCTCGGCGCCATGCTTCGGCTGCCCGCGCGAGAAGGCGTTCTTCTCCAGGTCGTGGGTATGCCGGATGTGGTCCACGCCGGCCACCAGCGCGCCGAAAATCTTGCGGTTGCCGACGACGCCGCCCACCGCGGTGCCGCCGAAGTTGACGCCGTGGTAGCCGCGCTCGCGTCCGATCAGTCGAATGCGGTGGCCCTCGCCCCGCGCGCGATGGTAGGCGAGCGCCAGCTTGAGCGCCGTGTCCACCGATTCCGATCCTGAATTGGTGAAGAACACACGCTTGAGGTCGCCCGGCGCGAGCGCGGCGATGCGGTCGGCGAACTCGAACGCCAGCGGGTGGCCCATCTGGAAAGCCGGCGCGAAATCGAGCTCGGCGACCTGCTTTTGCACCGCCTTGACGATCTTCTCGCGGCAGTGGCCGGCATTCACGCACCAAAGGCCCGAGGTGCCGTCGATCAGCTTGCGGCCCTCGGGCGTGTAGTAGTGCATGCCCTCGGCGCGCGCGATCAGCCGCGGCGCCTTCTTGAACTGCCGGTTCATGCTGAACGGCATGAAGAACGCCGAGTTCTCCAGCGTCGGGACGGTGGCGCGGTCGTTCATGGCTTTCCTCCTAGGCGGCGGCGCGCGAGACGCCGGCGACGCCGGCGGCCTTCAGCGCCGCATGCAGCAGCACGTCGCAGCCGGCGGCAAGGTCCGCGGGCGTCGCGCTCTCGATTTCGTTGTGGCTGATGCCGCCCGCGCAGGGGACGAACACCATGGCCGCCGGGGCGATGCGCGCGATTGATACCGCGTCGTGGCCCGCGCCGCTGACGATGTCGCGGTGCGATTGGCCCAGCGCCGCGGCGGCGGCGCGCACGTGCCCCACCAGCGCGGGGTCGAACTCGCAGGGCTTGAAGTACACGTTCTCGCGCAGCTCGATCGACACCCGGCACTGCGCTTCGATGGCTTTCGCGACGCGCTTGAGCTCCTCGCACATCGCGTCCAGGGTCGAGGCCTTGGCGTTCCTGAAATCCACCGTGGCGCGCACTTCGCCCGGAATTACGTTGCGCGAATTCGGCGTCACCTGCAGAAATCCCACCGTGCCGCGCGCGTAGTCCGGAAATTCGCGCGCGATGCGGTTCACTTCCAGCACGAGCCGGCTGGCGCCGATCAGCGCGTCCTGGCGCAGCTCCATCGGTGTCGGCCCGGCGTGCGCGTCCTGGCCGGTTACCGTGACGTCGTACCAGCGCTGGCCGAGCGCGCCCAGCACCACGCCGATGGTCCTGCCCTCGTTCTCCAGCACCGGGCCCTGCTCGATGTGCGCTTCAAAATAGGCGCTGAGCCTGTGCGCCCTGGCGCCGCCGGCATAGCCGATCTTCTCCAGGGCGTCGCCTACGCTTACGCCCTCCAGATCCTTCTGCGCGCGCACATGCTCGAGCGTGAACACGCCGGAGAACACCCCTGAGCCCATGAGCACGGGCGTGAAGCGCGAGCCTTCCTCGTTGGTCCAGGACACCACTTCCATCGGCGCCCGCGTGCGGATGCCGGCGTCGTTCAGCGTACGCAGCACCTCCAGGCCCGCCATCACCCCGTAGGCGCCGTCGAACTTGCCGCCGGAGGGCTGCGAATCGAGGTGGCTGCCCATCGCCACCGGCGGCAGGCTCGGGTCAGTGCCGGCGCGGCGCGCGAACAGGTTGCCGATGCCGTCGACCTCCACCGCGAGCCCGGCGTCGCGCGCCCAGCGGCAGAAGAGGTCCCTTGCGCGACGGTCCTCGTCGGTAAGCGTGAGGCGCCTGACCCCGCCCTTGGGGGTCGCGCCAATCTGCGCCAGTTCCATCAGCGAATTCCAGAGGCGCTTGCCGTCGATGCGGAGGTCGTTCATGACGCCAATTTCTCCAGTTTAACTTACCCCAGTAGACTTCCGGGCACGATGAATCCGTTCGACTTGAAGGGCAAGGTGGCGCTGGTGACCGGCGGTAACGGCGGCATCGGGCTGGGCATCGCCAAGGGCCTGGCCGGAGCCGGGGCCGACGTGGCGATCGCCGGGCGCAACGCGGCCAAGAATGCGGCCGCCGTGAAGGCGCTCGGTGGCAGGGCGATCGGCATCGCGGCCGACGTCAACGATCCGGCACAGGTAAAACGCATGGTCGCCGACACGGTCAGCGCCTTCGGGGGCCTGGACATCCTGGTGGCCAACGCCGGCATCAACATCCGCAAGCCGCCGCAGGACTACACCGTCGATGAATGGCGCCAGGTGATCGACACCAACCTGAACAGTGTCTTCGCGTGCTGCCAGGCGGCGTATCCGGAAATGAAACGCCGTGGCGGCGGCAAGATCGTCACCATAGGCTCGATGACCAGCATCTTCGGCCTCGCTCTCGGCTCGGCCTACGCCTCGACCAAGGGCGCGGTGGTGCAGCTCACGAAGAGCCTCGCCATCGCCTGGGCGAAGGACAACATCCAGGTGAACAGCATCCTGCCGGGCTGGATCGACACGGATCTCACGCGCGGCGCGCGACAGCAGATTCCGGGGCTCAACGAGCGCATCCTGCAGGGCACGCCAGCCGGCCGCTGGGGCGAGCCGGCGGACCTGGCAGGCACCGCGGTGTTCTTTTGCGGCCGCGGCAGCGACTTCGTCACCGGCACCGCGCTGCCGGTGGACGGCGGCTACTCCAGCTCGATCTTCTAGCCGGGGTAAGCGACCACTTTCTGCTTCTGCTCGCCCAGGCCCCTGATGCCGAGCGCCATCACGTCGCCCGGCTTGAGAAACACCGGGCTTGGCTTGATGCCCATGCCGACTCCCGGCGGCGTGCCGGTGGTGATGATGTCCCCGGGCATGAGCGTCATGTACTGGCTCACGTGCGACACGATCTGCGCCACGCTGAAAACCATGGTGCGCGTGTTGCCCGATTGCATGCGCTTGCCGTTCACGTCCAGCCACATGTCGAGATTCTGCGGATCCCGGATCTCGTCAGTGGTGACGAGCCAGGGCCCGATCGGGCCGGCGGTATCGAAGCCCTTGCCCTTGTCCCACTGACTCGTCGCCAGCTGGAATGCGCGCTCGGAAACGTCATTCACCACGCAGTAGCCGGCGACGAAGTCGAGCGCCTTGTCCACCGACACATACTGCGCCTTGGTGCCGATCACCACGCCGAGCTCGAGCTCCCAGTCGAGCTTGGTGGAGTTCTTCGGCTGGATCACGTCGTCGTTGGGCCCGCTGATGCAGGTGGTCGCCTTGGAGAACACGATCGGCTCGGCCGGAATCGCCATGCCGGCCTCCTTGGCGTGGTCGCTGTAGTTCAGGCCGATGGCGACGAACTTGCCGATGCCGACGTAGGGCACGCCCAGGCGCTGGTGGTTGGACACCACCGGCAGAGTTTCGGGCTTCACCTTGGACAGCATTTTCAAGCCGCGCGGCGAGATCTCGTTCGGGCCGATGCTGGACACCACCTTGGACAGGTCGCGCAGCTTGCCTTCCGCGTCGATCATCCCTGGCTTCTCGAAACCATCCTTGCCGTAGCGGCACAGCTTCATATCGTCATTCCCCCGTCGATCGAATACATGTTGCCCGTCGCGAATAGCGACTCGTCCGAGGCGAGGAACACAAGAATCCCCGTGATGTCCTCGACGCTGCCGAGCCGCCCCATCGGCTGGCGGGCGATGAAATCCTTCCTCGCCTGCACCGGGTCGGCGAAGGCGTTGATGCGCTGGTGCAGCGAAGGCGTGTCCACGGTGCCCGGGCCGATGGCGTTGCAGCGGATCCCCTGCTTCACGTGGTCGGCGGCGATCGCCTTGGTGAGCCCGATCACCGCGGCCTTGGTGGCGCCGTAGACGAAGCGGTTGGGCAGGCCCTTCACGCTCGAGGCGATGGAGGACATGTTGATGATCGAGCCCTTGCCCTTTTTCAGCATGCCGGGCAGGAAAGCGCGCGTCACCAGGTACATGGACTTCACGTTCAGGTTGAAGCTGAAATCCCAGTCCTTGGGCGCGCAGTCGAGGATCGTGCCGTGGTGCACGTAGCCCGCGCAGTTGAAGAGCACGTCGACCGGCCCGACCTCCGCCGCGACCTTTGCGATCGCCGCCTCGTCCAGCACGTCGAGCACGCGCGTGCGGATGCCGTCCCTGCCTTCCAGGCCGGCGAGCGCCTTCGCGTTCACATCGGTGGCCCACACCTGCGCGCCCTCGCGCGCAAAGGCGAGCGCCGCGCCGCGGCCGATGCCCTGGGCGGCGGCGGTGAGGAATGCGGTCTTGCCGGCGAGTCTGCCTGCCATGCGTTGTTCTTTCTCGTTGCGAGGCGAGGGACGATTATAAATGCAACGGGCGCCGGATTGACCCGGCGCCCGCGATGCTGCTGCAACGCTTGCGGCGGCGCGCCTACTTGCCGCGGTACACTTTGTCCTTCCAGTAGTAGTTGCCCGCGAAGTCGTACGGCGGGAACCACGACAGGCGGAACGGCACCACGGTTTCCGCGTACTTCTTCTGGCTCTCGTACACCTTGCGATAGAACGGGTCCTTGGCGACGTACTCGGCCTGGATCTTCTCCCAGGTATCGAGGAAGTTCTTCAGGATGTCGTCCGGCGTGCGGCGAATCTCGACCCCTTCCTTGATCAGCTCCTGGCAGGCATCCGCAGTTTCACGGTTGAAGGCGAAATTGCGCTGCATGGTGGCGTACACGCTCGCCACCTTGACCATCTCCTGCAGGTCCGCAGGTAGCTTCTTCCACACGTCGCCGTTGAACATCAACTGCCCGCCGGTCACCGGCTCGTGCATTCCTGGCGTGTAGTAGTACTTGGCGACCTTGTGCAGGCCGAGCTTCTTGTCTTCCAGGCAGTTGATCCACTCCGCGCCCTGGATGACGCCCCGCTCCATCGCGGCCACGATCTCGCCGCCGGGCAGCGTGACCACCGCCGCCCCCAGCCTGCCGTAGGTCTCCGCTCCGATGCCGTAAATGCGGTACTTCATCCCTTTCAGGTCGGCGAGGCTGTTGATCGGCTTCTTGAACCAGCCCAGGCCCTGCGGATAGTCGGTGGGAATCGGAAAGCCCACGATGTTCAGCTTCAGGATGTCGCGGTAGAACTCCTCCAGCAGCTTCATGCCACCGCCGTCGTAGTACCAGGCGTAGTAGTCCAGGCCGTCCATGCCGAACAGGGGCCCGTGCGACATCGGGATCGTGCCGGGGTGCCTGCCTTGGATGTACCCGAAAGGTCCCATGCCCACGTCGAGCACGCCCTTCGAGGTCGCATCGAAAACCTCGAACGGCGGAACGATCGCCCCGCCGGGCGCAGTTGAGACCTTCAGGCGCCCAGCCGACATCTTCTCGACCGTGTCCGCCCACAACTTGAAAATCTCATGCAAATTGGCCGACGCTGGGTGGGTCGATTGTCCCTTCAGCGTGAACTTGGCCTGAGCAAGAACCGGTCCCGGGGTGGCCAGCACGAGACCTGCTGTTATCGCGGCGACGAATACTGCCAAGAACCTGCGCATTGAATCCTCCTCCCAGAGGTTGTACGCCCCGGCTTGCGGGCGTGCGCCACACTAGGCCGCCCGGTCCCAGACTGTCAAGTAACCCGCTGGTTAACAGGGCGCGCCTTGGATAGAATCGCCGCGAGGGAGGGGAGCCCATGTCGGTCAATACCGGGACGCCGCGCGCGCCGGGCGCCAGCGGCGATTTCCCGCAGGTTTTCTACGCGACCATCCGGGCCATCGACCGGTTTACCGATGTCACCGGCAGGCTTTTCGCCCTGGTGCAGATCTATCTGGTCGCGATCATCACCTACGAGGTGGTGTCGCGGTACTTCTTCAACGCGCCCACCGTGTGGGTGTTCGAGGGCAGCACGATGGCCAACGGCTCGAGCTTCATGCTCGCCTGCGGCTACGCCCTGTACAAGGGCGCGCACGTGCGCACCGACATCTTCTGGGAAAAGTTCTCGGAGCGCAGGAAAGGCATCATCGACCTGGCGTCCTACCTCGTGCTGTTCTTCCCCAGCATGCTCTTCCTGATGGCCGTCGGCATGGACGGCGCCTGGCATTCGTACAACACCGGGGAGCGCTCCCAGGAGAGCGTCTGGCGCGCCATCATGTGGCCCTTCCGCTCAGCGATCCCGCTGGCGGCGCTGCTGTTCATGGTGCAGGGCGTGTCGGAATCGCTCAAGTGCTGGTACCAGATCCGCTTCGGCCGCGAATTCCAGCATCGGGAGAAGCTCGAGGTATGAGGCCCGCGCCGTGACCGGCCTCGAATTCCTCGGCGCGGTGATGCTGCTGGTGATGCTCGCCGCCATCTTCATCGGCCTGCCGATCAGCTTCACGCTGCTGTTCCTGGCGCTGATCTTCGGCTACATGGGCCTCGGGTCGAGGGTGTTCAACCTCGCCTACCTGCAGACCTTCGGCATGATGAAGCAGGATGAGTTCGTCGCGGTGCCGATGTTCATCCTGATGGGCTACGTCTGCGACCAGTCGGGCATGATGGAACGCCTGTTCAAGGCGTTCCGCGACCTGTTCGCGCCGGTGCGCGGCTCGCTTTACGTCGTGGTGATCCTGACCGCGACGCTGTTCGGCATCGCCGCGGGCACCGTCGGCGCCACGGTGGTGCTGCTCGGCATCCTGGCCGGGCCGATCATGATCAAGGCCGGCTACGACGTGCGCATGTCGGCGGGCGCGATCACGGCCGGCGGCACGCTGGGCATCCTCATCCCGCCTTCGGTGATGTTGGTCGTGATGGCGCCGGTGCTCGACATCTCGATCATCGACCTGTACGCCTCGGCGTTCGGCCCGGGCTTCCTCCTCTCCGGCCTGTACATCGTCTACACGCTGGGCCGCAGCTTCCTCAACCCGAAGCTCGGCCCGCCCGTGCCCATGGAGGACCGCCCCGAGTCGATGAAGGTGGTGCTGAGGGAATGCCTGGTCGGCCTCGTGCCGGTGACGGTGCTGACCGTGCTGACGCTGGGCGCGATCCTCGCGGGGCTGACCACCGCGGCGGAGGCGGCGGCGCTCGGCGCGCTGGGCGCCGTGATACTTGCCATCTGCTATGGCAAGTTCACCGTGAAGGGATTCCTCGGGGCCTGCAACAGCACGATGGCCACCGCCTCGATGGTGCTGTTCCTCGCGGTCACCTCGAACGTGTTCGGCTCTGTCTTCGCGTGGCTGGGGACCGCGAACTGGATCACCAGCGCGCTGCTGGCGGCGCCGCTGCCCGCCTGGGGCACCATGACGCTGCTGTTGACGCTCATTTTCGTACTCGGCTGGCCGTTCGAATGGCCGGCGATCGTGCTGATCTTCTTGCCGCTCCTCGCGCCCGTGGCCAAGGGCCTGGGCTACGACATGGTGTGGTTCGGCTGCGTCGTCGCCGTGGTGCTGCAGACCGCGTTCCTGTCGCCGCCGGTCGCAATGTCGGCCTACTACCTCAAGATGGCGGTCAAGGAATGGAGCCTCGCCACCATTTACCGCGGCATGGCGGATTTCATGGTCATCCAGGTGATCTGCGTGGCCCTGGTGCTGATCTTCCCGCAGATCGCGATGTGGTTCCCGAACTGGCTGCAGGCGCGCATGAAGGCCGAGCGCATGAGAAGCGAGGTGCCGGCGTTGCTGGTCCCCGTGGCGGCCATGCCCGCAGCCAGCCGCGGATTGGCGCACTGCAGCATCGAAAAATCGGTCTGACCACTTGACCAATTGACGGCGGCGCCGATACCCTGCGCCCGCTGAAGTTCGTAGTTGCCGGAACACGGAATCCCCCATCGCATGCGCCTGCAGGCCGTCGAGCCGCGTCGTCTCTATCGCCAGATCGCGGACCAAATCCGTAGCCTGATCGGCAAGGGCGAAGTGGCGCCGGGCGAGCGCCTGCCCGCGGAACGCGACCTCGCGCAACAGCTCGGCGTGTCGCGCCCCAGCCTGCGCGAGGCGCTGATCGCGCTGGAGGTGGAAGGCCTGCTCGACGTGCGCGTCGGTTCGGGCATCTACGTTGCCCAGCCGGGCGGACGCGGCCCCGGCGCGGAAATCGGCAGCGCCTCCGGGCCCTTCGAGGTGATCCGGGCTCGCTGGATGATCGAGGGCGAGTGCGCGGCGCTTGCGGCGAAGCACGGCACCGCCATGCAACTGAGCGCCATCCGCAGGGCGCATGCGCGGCTGCAAAAGGAAGCCAGGCGGCACCACAATCCACTGGACGCCGACCGCGAGTTCCACGTGCGCATTGCGCAGGCCACCGGCAACAGCGCGCTCGAGCTCGTGGTGCAGACGCTGTGGGACCAGCGCGTCGGTCCACTGTACCGGGCACTGGAGGTCAAGCTGGAGTACCCGGCGATGGCCGCTGAGACCCTGCACGAGCACGGCGCCGTGCTGGAAGCCATCCTGGCGCGCAAGCCCGCCGC
>Ga0184629_10001328_pt1 | contig 10133 bp, 9 predicted proteins | sample PLM4_32_b1_FD_133158 | JGI IMG/M metagenome (GOLD analysis project Ga0184629, IMG submission 133158) | Groundwater sediment microbial communities from an aquifer in East River, Colorado, USA - PLM4_32_b1 | ecosystem: Environmental > Terrestrial > Soil > Riparian zone | place: USA: East River...
CATCGCCGGCTCGCACAACATCGCTCACACCCGGCTGCTCGAGCGCATCCGCGAAGTGCCGAAGGACCGGCCGATCGTCGTCCACTGTCGCACCGGCGTCCGGTCTGCGTACGCGGCGGGACTGCTCGACCGCCTCGGCTACCGGGTGACCAACGTCGCCGGCGGGTTCGAGGCCTGGAAGGCGAAGGGCGGCGCCGTGGCGACCGCGTGAGCGCGCCCGCACCGCCCGGCGAAGGAGCAGTGTGAATTTTGTCGTCTACGGCGCGGGTGCGGTGGGGAGCGTGCTCGGCGGCATGCTCTCGCTGCAGCGCGCCGATGTGCTCCTGATCGCGCGCAAGCCGCTGGTCGACGTGGTGCTCGGCGACGGCCTGCGACTCAAGTCCGCCACCGGTGAACACGTCGCGCACCCGCGGGCCGCGGTTTCTCTTGCTCGCGCCGACGTCGGGGAGCAGGCGTGCGTCCTGCTGGCCGTCAAGGCTCACGACGTTTCCAGCGCGGTCGAATCGTTGACCGCGGCCATCGCCCCCGACACGCCCGTCGTCTGCCTCCAGAACGGAGTCGCCGCCGAGGAAGTGGCCGCCCGGCGCTTCAGCCGCGTCTACGGAGGCGTGGTGCGCATGACCTGTTCGATGGTCAAGCCCGGTCATGCGTCGTTCCGCTCGCTAGGCCGGGTGGTGGTGGGGCTCCACCCGAGCGGTCCCGACGACGTGGCGCGCTCGCTGGCGAAGACTCTCGCCGAGACGGGATTCGACGCGGTCGCCTCGCGATCCATCGCGTCCGACAAGTGGCTCAAGGTGGCCCTCAACACGCGCAGCGCGTTTCACGCCGTAATCGATGCGCGCGACCACGACGCGAACGAGTTCTACGAGCTGAACGTGGCCATTCTGGAGGAGACGCGCCGGGTCCTCAAGGCGGCGAAGCTCCGCGCCGCGTCCTGCGACGGCAAAGACCCGTCGATCGAAGAAATGATCGCCGAGCTGCGACGGCCCAGGGCCCGCCGCGTCGAGCACGGAGTCAAGGTGCACAACTCGCTCTGGCAGGACCTCTATCTCAAACGCCCGCGCATCGAGTCCGAGTTCATCCACGGGCCGCTGATCGCGCTCGGCAAGTCACACCGGGTCGCGACCCCGTACAACCAGGCGGCCGTGGACGTCGCGCGGCGCTGCCACCAGGACGGTGCCGGTCCGGAGAAGCTCCGGCTCGCAGACGTGATGGCGGTCGTCGACCGCTACCGCACCGCATGAAGACGATCGCCTACGGAGCCTTTCTGGTGCTCCTGCTGGTGGCCAGCGTGGTCCTGCTGCGCTCGATCGAGCCCGCGACCGACGAGAGCTCCACGCCGCGGCGCCTCGCCACCCTGGTCGGGGAGGACAACAACACCCTCGACCTTGGCAAGCTCGAGAACGCGAGCGCGGAGGAGCTGTTCGCGCTCGGCGTCGACTACCTGCAGTTCTGGCGCGTACGCGACGCGACCGAGTTGTTCAAGCGCGTGGTGGAGGCGGATTCCACCCACCACGGGGCGTGGCTCAAGCTCGTCGAATGCTACGCGAGCCCACTGGTGGCAAACGAGGAGGCCGAACGGCACGCGCTCGAGCGCGCGGCGGCAACGTCGCCGACTCCGGCCGACACCACCGTCGTCACGGCGCTGCGCCTGCTCTATCAAGAGTGCGACTACGCCGGTGCGATCGCCGCGCTCTCCACCGTCGTGCGCGGCAAAGACGCTCCCGCCGACGCGCGCTACCACCTGGCGATGGCGTATTTTTTGACCGGCCGGCTCGGCGACGCCTCCAAGCAGCTCGACGCGCTGATGAAGGCAGACGCGACGGTCGGGCCGGTCGCCGAGCTGGCGATTCGGTGCGACGCCGCGGCCCGCGACTACGCAGCCGCCGGCAATGGCGCCCGCGAGCTGGCGCGGCTCTACGCCGAGGAACCCTTCCCCTACGTGCTGCTCGCGCAGGTCGAGCTCGCGGCCGGGCGCCGCGAGTCCGCGGTCGAGTTCTGCGGCAATGCGCTCTCGCTCGATCCGCGCTGCGTGCCCGCCGTCATCACGCGTGCGTTCTTGTACGCGGAAAGCGGCGAGTTGGAGACGGCGCGCGTGACCTTCGAGAAGCTCATGCTGTTCCAGGACACGATGCTGAGTTCCATCGGCCACGAGGGCATCGGGTATGTCGACTTTCTGGGCGGGGATTTCGAGGCCGGCGCCGAAGAAATGGACGAGTCGATTCGCCACGCGATGATGGCGGGGTCGACGCGCCGCGGCCTCGCGCTCGCGGTCCGGCTGGTGGAGTACCTCTGCCAGCTCGGCCAGGCGGACCGGGCGGAAGGGGTCGCGGAACGTTGGGTCACCGGATTCGGCGAGGTTCCGATGCGCCTGGCGCGCGCGCGGATCCAGATCCTGCGCGGAGACTTCGAGTCGGCCGGCGACGTGCTCGAGCACTTGCAGTCCGACAAGGAATGGCTGTTGTGGGCGCGGCGGCTGGGGATCGACCCAGTCGAGCTGGCGGCCCAGGTCGACGTGGGCCGCCAGCGGCCCGTGCAGGCGATCGCGGAGTTGGGGGCGGACAGCAAGGTGGTTACCCCGGTGGCGGCCGGGGCGTTCGCGCGCCGCGCGTTTCTCACCGGCTTTGCCGCCTTCGAGAACGGCGACGCCGAGGCGGCGGCCAAGTCCTTCACCACCGCCCGCCAGCGGATGTACGGGCTCGAGTTTCCGGGGCACGGCGACCCCGTGTTGTACGTGCAGTCGGTGTTCTTCCTGGCGGAGTCCGACCTGGCGCGGGGAGGACACGCGGCCGCGCGCGCGAGCTACGAAGCGTTTCTCGCCTACTGGGGAGAGGCGGCGTGGGATCTGGAGGCGGTGAGTCGTGCCCGCAAGAAAATCGATGCCCTGGGGGAGACGGCCGTCCCGCCCCAGGGCTGATCTCGTCGCCAGTCTCGTCGGCTCTGTCGCGCGCAGCCGATCGAGCTCCTCGCTCAGGGGAAAATGCCGCGCTCCTTGTAGGCCTCTTCGACCCGCATAAGCGCCAGCGCCATCGCGGCGGTGCGTGGATCGCACTTGCGTTCGGTCATCTCCTCGATGACCGCCGTGCTCGCCCGCCTCATCATGCGGCCCAGTTCGTCGTCGACCGTTTCCAGATCCCAGGTCGCGCTGTTCTTGTTCTGCACCCACTCGAAATAGCTGACGGTGACGCCGCCCGAGTTGGCGAGAATGTCGGGGATGACGACGATGCCCCGGTCGAGCAGGCGTTTCTCGGCGTCCACCGTCGTCGGGCCGTTGGCGCCTTCGATCACGTATTTCGCCTTGATGTACCCTTCCGTCTCCACGTTGACCGTGCACTCGAGCGCGGCGGGAATGAAGACGTCTGCCTTGGTCCCGTAGAACGCCGGCAGCGAGATTTCCTTGGCGCGCGGGTATCCCTTGACCCCGCCGGTCTGCGCGACGTACGCCGCCAGGTCGTCGGCGTCGATCTGGCCCGCGTCGCCGATCGCGCCGGTGTGATCGCAGGCCGATAGCAGCTTCGCCCCGCGGCTCTGCATGATGCGCGCGGCGAAGGACCCCACGTTGCCGTATCCCTGCACGAAAAAGGTCAACCCCTTGATCTCGAACCCGAGGTGCTTTGCCCACACGTCCAGGCAGAAGACCACGCCTTGGCCGGTGGCCTTGTCGCGCCCGAGGCTGCCGCCGTTGAGGACGCTCTTGCCGGTGACCACGCGGCGCGTGGCGTTGCGGTCGGACGCGTTGAACATGGTCATGTAGGTGTCCATCATCCAGACCATCTCGCGCGAGCCCGTGCCGACGTCGGGCGCGGGGATGTCGTACTCGGGCCCGATGTTGTTGCCGAGCGCGTAGGTGAAGCGGCGCGTGACCCGGCGCAGCTCGGACGTCGACATCTCGCGCGGGTTGAGGGTGACCCCTCCCTTGGCCCCGCCGAAGGGGATCTGCATCAGCGCCGACTTCCACGTCATCCAGGCGGCCAGGGCCTTGACCTCGGCCAGGTTCACGGACTCGTGGTAGCGGATGCCTCCCTTGTACGGCCCCATGGTGTTGTTGTGCTGGATACGGTACCCCTTCAGCAGCCGGTAGGAACCGTTGTCCATCATGACGGGGAAGTTCACGATGATCTCGTTCTGCGGTTCGGACAGAACCGTACGTACCATCGGGTCCAGCTTGATCATGTCCGCGGCCTTGTTGAACTGGACCGTCGCCATCTCGAACAGATTCATTCGATCGCTCATATGGATTCTTGGATGCTTTCGGCGTGAGTGGTTGATGACGTTCGACCGAGGGGGCGCGCGTGTGCGCGCAAACTCGATCGGCGGCAAGAAAACCGTAGCCGGTTACTCTATCAGAAACCGGCGGCACGCCGCAAGCTGCCCGGGGTGGCCCGGGCCGGGGGTCGGTCATGTATCTTGTGGCGTGGTAACTAGTTGTACGGCGAGCCGGCAAGCGACCGCCGCCCCGCTATCTATATATAGGAGTGACCTGCGGCCCGAACCGGCCGCGCGTGCCCCGGTGCCAGATTCCGTCCCGCCTCTGCATCGGACTCCTCGCACACCCCCCATGCGTAACCGATCCAGATCGCGTGCGTGTTGTATGCGTGACGCAATCGTGACGTCGAAGTTCCGTCGCGCGCGACACGCGCGAGCGCGATGCGCGTGCGTGCGATGGCCGCAACAATGTGTGCGAGTCGGTGCGCGCGCGTCGTCGTGTAGTCGTCGCACGACGTCGCGACTTCATCGGTCACGCGATGCTCAATGCGCTCGCGTGCATCGCTCGATCGGGAATCGCGGCGGGTGCGGAATGGAAAAAATCCAGCCACAAACGAAAATTTTTTGTTGACACCCCTGTTTGGTATGCAAAAATCCCCGCAACGGTGAAGTGGCGACCGTGCTGCGACACTCGTTGAACGTTGGTTGGTCAACCCTGAATGTGGCGACGGAAGGAAACTTCCCTCGTCGAAAAGGAAGGAAACCGTAATGGCAGCTAAGAGGAAGGCGAAAGCCAAAGGCAAGGCCAAGGGCAAAGCCAAGCGCAAAGCCAAGCGCAAAGCCAAGAAGTAAGTAACTTGGCTCGCGGCCAAGCCAGGCTGCGAATCACGGGAAGGGAGACGCCATGTCTCCCTTCTCTTTTTTTGCCCGGCGCCCGGCGCGCCGGCCGTCGCGAGCGGTATTGACACCCCCGGGCGATTCTCCTATATGTTGCGCGTTCTTCGAGAATCACCTCACCCATTTCCAGCCGCCGGAGCGTGGCGTTCCAGACCGAGGAGGCGCGAATGGACCTGGTACCCAAGGCGATGTTTCTGACCAAAGGCATGGGCCGTCATCGGGAGCAACTGACCAGCTTCGAGCTGGCGCTTCGCGACGCGGGCATCGCCCATGTCAATCTGGTGTCGGTCTCGAGCATCTTCCCGCCCGAGTGCAAACTCGTATCCAGGCAGCGCGGCGGCGCCATGCTCTACCCCGGTCAGGTCGTGTTCAGCGTCATGGCGCGGGTGGCCACCGACGAGGCGTTCCGGATGACGGCGTGCTCCATCGGCGTGGCGATCCCGGGCGACCCGAACAAGTACGGGTACCTCTCCGAGCACCACGCCTACGGGCAGAATGAAAAGACCGCCGGCGACTACGCGGAAGACCTCGCCGCCAGCATGCTGGCCACCACGCTGGGAATCGAGCTCGACACCGACAAGGCGTGGGACGAGCGCAAGGAACAGTGGAAGATCGGCCGCCAGATCGTGCGCACCAGCAACATCACCCAGACGGCGATCGGCAAGGACGGCGTGTGGACCACCGTGATCGCGGCCGGCGTCTTTTGCGCGTACTAACCACGTGAATCTCGGGTTTCTCGAGGACAAGGCCGACCCGGGCGAGATCGTCCGGGAGAAGAACCGCTACGTTCTGGCCCTGTTGCCGTACGAAGAGACGACGACTTACGGCAAGGGCGTCGGGCGCGCGCCGGAAGCGATCATCGAGGCGTCGAGCCACGTCGAGCTCTTCGACGAAGTGCTCAAGGTGGACGCCTCGAGCCACGGCATCCTCACCGTTCGCCCTCCCGTCACCGACCTCGCTTCCATCACGCGCGCCGCGCGCCGGCTGCGCGACGAGCACCCGGACGCGCTCCTGGGGTTTCTCGGCGGCGAGCACTCGGTGACCCCGGCCCTCGTCGAGGCCTTCGCGCGGCCGAACCTGGGGGTCGTCTGGATCGACGCCCACGCCGACCTGCGCGAGCAATTCCACGGGCGCGGTGACAACCACGCGTGCGCCGGACGCAACACCATGCGCTTCGGCCCGATCGTGCAGGTGGGAGTCCGCACGCTGGCGGAAGAGGAATGGGCGGTGCTGAACTCCACCGACCGGGTGCGCGCGCACCGCGGCTGGACGAAGAAGACCCGCGCCGACCTGCTCGCACTGCCCGACGACGTGTACCTCACCGTCGACTTCGACGGCTTCTCGCCGGAAGTGATTCGCGCCGTCGGAACCCCGGAGCCCGGCGGGCTCTACTGGGAAGAAGTGATGGAAATCCTCGACACCGTGTTTCGCTACAAGCACGTGGTGGCGTTCGACGCGGTGGAGCTGTGTCCGAACGACGCCGACATTGCCTCGTCGTTCACCGCCGCGCGCCTGGTCTACAAGGTGATGAACTACGACGCCTACTACGAGGTGGAGGAGCGCGGCGGTCGGAGGGGGTCGAAGCAGCGGAAGCGAAAGCGAAAGACGCGCACCGGGCCCAGCCGGCCCGCGCGGCCGGTTCGAGCCAGCCGGGAGGCGCGGCGGCGGCGGGAGCGGAAGGCGCGCGCTACCGGCGTGCGCCGGACTACTTCGCGCGAACGATGAAGTAGACGCCGAGGATGATGAGGAGGATCGGGAACACCGGCTGCTGGAGAATCCCCAGCGAATGGAGCAGCCAGACGATCCCCAGGCCGACCAGCGCGAGCCCGAGACGCGGGGAGCCTTTCGAAGCCGGCGCGGAGCCGGTCCCCGGGCCGGATTGCGTCGAGCCCAGTTCGTCCTTCAATGTGCCCTTTCCTTTGTCGAACGCGTCTTCCAGGATGTGAACCCCCTGGCTGACTGCCCCCGAGACACGCTCCGCGGCGTGGTCGAGACGCTGTTCCCACTGTTTCTGATCCATGCAGAAATCCTAGCACAGGCCTCGCGGTACGATTCCAGCTAATTCCGGATGGCGGGGATGCCTCGCGACGCGATCAACAGGGCGACCACGCTGGCGACGAGCAGGAACACCAGGCCGGCCAGGAACACGTAGACCATCTCGAGCGAGTACGCGGTCTTGATCGGTCCCACCAGCTGGACCGCGCTCGCGCCCACGCCGAAATTGAGCACAAACTTCACCGCAAAGCTCGTGCTGCGCCAGCGCACCGGCGTAATCGCCGCGATCAGGCTGTTCTCGATGGGCTGCATGCCGAAGCTGAAAAAGCCATAGGCGGCGGCGCACGCCACCAGCGCGACCTCGCTCGTGAACGCCATCGCGAGCAGGAAGGGGAGGCTCGCCGAATGGAATGCGAGGTAGGCCCGGCGCAGCTCCATCCGGTCCGCGAGCCGCCCGCCCGCCAGCTGCCCGAAGAGGCCCGCGAACATCACCACCGACGCGAGGATCGACGCCGCCAGCGTCGCCGTCCGGTGACGCTCGGGGAGGGGGAGGCGCGCGATGAAGTCCGAAAGAAACGTCGTGTGGAGCTCCATGTAGGCGGGAAGCAGCAGCATGTTGCCGCGATACACGATTCCGCCCAGGACCAGCGCCACGCACAGGATCATGAAGTACGGCGCCATCGCGCGGCCGTCCGGCTCGGTACGGGTCGTGGTCGGGCGAATAGTCTCGTCCACGTGGACGCGCGTCAGCACGGCTGACGTGACCAATCCGACGCTGCCCAGCACCACGAGCGCGACCTGCCACCCGAACGCCCACGCGAGCAGCCCCGTAGCCAGCGGTGCCAGCGCGATGCCCAGGCTCCCGAACACGCCGTTGACGCCCAGCGCGAGACCCCGCAGGCGCACCGTGTGTGAAATGAGCGCGATCCCGGCAGGGTGATAGACGCTCGCGCCAACTCCGACCACCGCCAGCGCCACGGTCATGACGAGCGGACCGGGAAACGTTCCCGCCACGATGAGCCCGGCCCCCATGAGAAAAACGCCGCCCACCAGCATCGGCTTCGCACGATAGCGGTCGGCGAGGAGACCCACCGGCAGCGCCAGCACCCCGTAGAGGAGGTACATGAAAAAGCTCAACTTCACGACCTCTTCGAGCGGCATGCCGAAGGCGGCCGTGAGCGGCATCGTGATCGCCGGAAACGCGAGGGTGAGGAAGTGGGTGAAGAAGTGGCCGGGTGAGGTGACGAGGAGGATGCGGTGTTCCTCGTCGCTGAACTCGCGCATGCGACGGAATAGGCTCATGGGTGTGGTGACGAGGGCGTGCGGCTGTCCGCGCCGCGGATTCTATGGTAGCATCGCGGCGCCTGCCAACGCCTTTCCTCCCGTTTTCACCACCGCGCGGGCTTAAAACGATGCGGCGCTTCCTTTCGACTACTCTGCTTGCGCTGTTCGGCCTCGGCGTCGGCACGGCGTACGCCGCCGAGGCCCGGGTGGTCGAGAACTCGGACCACGGACTCTGGGACGACGAGCCCCGCAAGAACGTCCACCTGCTCGAAACACTCGTCCTGGGATCCGAGGCAGGAGACGATGCTTTCGGGCGCATCGTCGACGTCGCGGTGGACTCGCGCGGGCGGTGGCTCGTCCTGGACGCGGGCTTCTCGTGCGTGAAGGTCTACCACCCGGACAGCCTGACCATGCGGACCATCGGAAGGAAAGGCGAAGGACCCGGCGAATTCAACCGGCCGACCGCACTCGGAATCGACGCCGACGACCACATCTACGTGGCGAGCGCGGGCGGGCGCATCGCGGTATTCGGCCCGTACGGGCAGCTGCTCGACGAGTTCCGGCACAAGTTCCCGGGCGCCGTCGTTCGGGGGCTGAAGATCACGGCACAGGGGACCTATCTCGCGTGCTTCGACGCCGTGGAGGATAGGCTTGTGCACCGCTACGACGCTCAACACGTCTTTCTCTCATCGTTTGCTGATTCGTGGAGTGCGGCCGCGTCCATGCCGCCTGACGAGGAGTTCGCATGGAACGGCGGGGCGATCGACGTCGACGCGACCGGGTGCGTCTACAGCACTCAGATGACGCCTTACGAGATCCGCAAGTTCTCACCCCAGGGGGAGCTGCTGCTCACGATCCACCGCAAGAACGACTTCAAGCCACCGCGCGTCGAACGGACGGGGGGCGGCGCCACGTTCTATCCCTTCAGCGCGTCGTTTTCAATTCTCGCCCTGCCCGACGGCAAGATCCTGAATGTGGCGGACTACGTCCGCTCGAACAGCGATGTGGCCAGCGCGCGGACGATCGTCGATGTGTACGACGCGGAGGGTCGTCTTCTCAAGTCGCGGCAGCTCGACTCGCATGTCGGGATCCGGTGCCTCGACGCGTCGGGTCGGTTATACGCGGTCGAAGAACGCGAAGTTCCGCAGGTGGTCAAGTACCGCCTGGCGTTCCAGTAGGTGCTTCGCGTATGTCATTTTTGTTGACACGTGATGGCCAGTGGGATCAACCTTCAGCGTTGGTTGGTTTGATGAGGTGTTCGGGGCGATGCCTCGACCGCCCAAGAAAGGAAGGGAACCACAATGGCAGCTAAGAGGAAAGCCAAGAGAAAAGCCAAGAGGAAGGCGAAGCGCAAAGTCAGGCGCGTCGCCCGCAAGGTAAGACGCAAAGTTCGCCGGACCAAGCGCAAGGTGCGCCGGGTCAAGCGCAAAGTGGCTCGCGTGAAGCGCAAAGTGCGCCGGCGCCGGGTCAAGCGCGCGATGGCCGCCGCGGCACCGGAGATGTAAATCGACGTCGCGGCCTGACGGCCGTGGCGTGGGGAAGGGAAGCCCGTTGGCTTCCCTTCCCTTTTTTTGCGCCCTCGCGCGTGCTACAATTTTCCCCGGCGAGTGCCATCTCCTCCCGCGATTCTCCTCCCTCTATATAGACGGTTGATATTCCCGCGGCGGGCTTTCCGCCCCCGGGGCGGGTTCGGGCCGGGAGGTTGGGTCGTGCATACCACCGTGTTCTCCGGTGCCATCGTCGGAATCCAG